>Ga0187783_10003164_pt1 | contig 12158 bp, 11 predicted proteins | sample 1015_SJ02_MP02_2_FD_132471 | JGI IMG/M metagenome (GOLD analysis project Ga0187783, IMG submission 132471) | Tropical peat soil microbial communities from peatlands in Department of Meta, Colombia - 1015_SJ02_MP02_20_MG | ecosystem: Environmental > Terrestrial > Soil > Wetlands > Peat | place... | reverse complement strand
TCGTCCAGACCACCGAGCCGCGATTCGTCGCCCCGACGCGGCGCGATCGCATCGGACGCATCTGGGCGCCGGTGCTGATCGACGGCAAGGGGCCCTACCGCCTGGTGCTCGACACCGGGGCCACCCATTCCGCGATCACCGCGCGCGCCGCACAAAGCCTCGGTGGTACCCCGGTCGAGCACGCGGTCGTGACGGGATTCACCGGCTCGGCCACGGTACCCATGCTGCGCGTCAACAGCATGGAGGTCGGGGACCTGCTCATCGGCCCGACCGAGCTGCCGGTGCTGCTCGATGTATTCGGCGGTGCGCAGGGCGTGCTCGGCATCGAGGGACTGCGAAACCGACGCATCTATGCCGACTTCACGCGCGATCGGCTCGAGATCACGCTCTCGCATGGCGAGCGGGCGCGACGCGACTTCACGGTGGTGCCGCTGCGCGAGGTGAACGGATTGCTCATCGCCGATGTACGCGTCGGGCGGGTGCGCACCAAGGCGATCGTCGACACCGGCGCCCAGGGCACGGTCGGAAACCAGGCACTGCTCAACGCGCTGATGCGCTATCTCCCGAGCAGCGCAGCGCACGAGGACATCGTCGGGGTCACGCTCGATGTCCAGTCGGGCGATCTGATCCCTGCGCCGGACATCGACTTCGGCGGTCTGCAGATCAAGGGGGCGCGCGTCACCTTCGGCGACATGTACCTGTTCCGGCACTGGAAACTGACCGATGAGCCGACGCTGACGCTCGGCATGGATCTGCTCGGCTCCTTCGACGTGCTGGTCATCGACTACGGCCGTCGGGAGCTGCAGATCCGGCCGCGGGAGGCGCCGGACCTGCCCTACGCGGTGCGCTTCTAGCGGCGCTGCGCGGGGCGCTTCCAGCGGCGCCGCGCGGGGCGCGAGCGGCCCTCACATCGAGGTCGTGCGCTCCGGCGCTACCTTGTAGATCACCCGCACCTCGCCCGGCTGGCGGTACGGGTACTTGTCCTTCCCGAGGTACTTCTTCGCCATCGCGTCGATGTGCTGATCGGCACCGGCGTGCGTGCGCTCGACCACGTGGCCGCGGACCTCGAGGTAGCGGTACGGGTTATCCGGATCGGTGATCGACAGCGCGACGTTGCCGTTGCGCTGCATGTTCCTGTCCTTCTGCCGCCCCTCGGCGGTGTTGATCACCACGTGCCGCCCGTCATAGTCGACCCAGACGGGCGTCGACTGGGGCTTGCCGTCGGACATGAGCGTCGCAAGGTGCGCGAAAGCCTTCTTCTTGAACAGATCGAGATGTGAATCCGGAATGCCGCTCTGAGCCATGATGTGATGCCTCCTCAGACTTCAGGATGCTCCGCGTCCGGACTGCCCCATGCGCAGAAACCGCCGGCGCTCGTTCCACTGATGCCGGGCGTGCAGCCGCTCGGACTCATTGGCGGCTTCCGGCGGCAGTGCCTGGAGCGCGCGCAGTGCGGCCGCGTGCGCCATCGCCACTGCCGGGTCGCTCTGCAGCAGCGCGCGGTAGTGATCGAGAAACGCCTGCTCGCTCGGACCACCGCCGCCGGTGAGGAGCTCGCGCGCGTGGGCGCCTATCGCCGCGCTCTCGCTCGCCGGCAGATCCTTGGCGTAGGCGAGCGCATGGTCGAGATCGGCGATCAGCCGGTAGAGCGGCTGCAACCAGGCCCACTCGGGGCTGGTGGTGATCTGCTGCAGTCGCTGCAGCGGTGAGGCTGGCGGCGCGAACTGCCGCTCCGCTTCGAGCAGCGCCGCCAGCACGCCCTGCAGCGCTGCGCTGCTCTGGCGAAGTTGGTCCAGCCACGGACGGTCTGAAGACATTTCCTGCCGCCCCTCCGTCCAGTTCATCCGGCGCTCCGCTCCCGGCGCGCTGCTAGCGTAACCGCTCTCCGTCACTGGCGCCAGAGAGCCCCGCGAGCGAATGACGGCCGAGCTCGCCGATCGCCTCGAGCGTCACGTCGGGCGCCGGCCAGCGTGCGAGCTCGTGCGGGTCGAGTGCGTAGTGTCCCTGGCGCGGAAAGACCGTGGTCAGCCGCTCGCGCCAGACCTGCTTCATGGCGGCGAGGATGCGCAGCTTGTCGTCGATCATGACGTAGTGCTCCGCCGGATAGCGGCGCTCGACATCCTCCAGCATCTGCTCCTTGTGCAGGTAGATCAGCACCCGCCCCTCGACCGCGTCCCACAGCCCCGCGCGCTGTATCTTGTGCGGCTGAAACACCACGTCGCCGTCGGAGAGCAGCACCGTCGGCCCGAGCGCGCCGCAGCGATCGAGCGCCAACAACGCGCCGGGGTACAGGCGACTCGCAAACGGATAGCCGAGCAGGAAGAAAGAGATGCGCAGCAGCTGCATGTCGTGCGGTTGCTCGGCACGGCAGCGCTGCAGGGCGCCGAGGTAGTCGGCGTAGCCAAGCTGTGCGCGCAGCTCCTCGAAGATCTGCCAGTAGCGGTCGCGGCTCGCGAGTCCGACCTCGCGTTCGAGGTGCACCGTGAGATCGGCCTGCACCGCATCGTTGTCGAGCAGCGTGTTATCGACGTCGAACAGGAAGACGATGCGCGCGGGGTCCCTCATGCGGCGTTCGGTTTGGCCTGGCGGATGCCGACAGTGTACGCCGTGCCAGGCCTTGCGCTCGCCACTCTCGGCAGTCGCGCCGGAGTACGCAGGAGCGAGCGAATGAAGAGGCCGCTACGCCTTGCGAGCGCAGCGGCCTCCTTCAAGGTCGCGCAGCAAGCTTCAGCGTGCGCTGTAGCCGCGCGCGTCGAGGCAGGCGATCATGGCGCGCCGGTAGGCCTGAGGATCTCTCGAGCCCTGCTGGTCGGAGCGCGTCGGGTCGAAGCCCGACTGATTCACGGCCCAGCCGTGGCACTCGTAGCGATCGTTCTGCATCTGCTGGTCGGTCTGACCATTGCGCGGGTAGAGGAAGAGCTCCGCGTCACCGCCGCCGCCGCCGTTATAGCCACCGCCACCGTTGTAGGGCGCGGCCTGATCGTAAGAGCCGCCGCTCTGGTCTGTCGGAGGAGGCTGCTGGCTCGAGTCGCCACCGGCCGGCGGCGGGTTGGTCACGACGTAGCCGTTATCCGCCGGGCTCCAGGTGTAGTAGAGGCTGTTCCAGTAGTAGTACGGCGCCCCGCCCCACCAGAAGGTCGCGTAGCCGATCGGCAGCACCGGCAGGTACCAGGCCCAGCCGGGGTAATACCAGCAGTGCGGCCAGTAGACCCCGTGCCAGTAACCCCCGGCCCACGCGGCACCGCCGTGCCAATAGGCGGTACCCGGCGCGGTCGGCGCGCCGACGTGAGGCAGTGCGCCCTGGTGAGCGACGAAACCGGAATGCGCGACGAAGTGGCTCGCGGCCACATAGTGCGCCGGACCATAGGTCGGGCCGTAGTGCGCGCCGCCGATGTAACGCCCGCCGCCCGCGTAGTGCGGAGCGCCGAGAAAGTGCGGCGGCCCGGCGTAGTGCCCGCCTGCCGCGTGGCCCCCGCCGAAGCTGCCCCCGAAGTGCCCGCCGCCTGCGGCGTGACCCCCGCCACCACCGCCTCCGGCGTGCTGGGCATAAGTCAAAGCCGGCGTACCCGCTATCGCAACGCCGAGCAACACGGCCCCGACGATTCGCATGAGATGCCGCGCTCTGTTCACAGTGCTCACCCCGTTCCGCGTGCCGGGCGATCTCTCGAAAAAAGCCGCCCGCACCCGGTAATTAGACCCCCCTGTACCCTTGCCGTTCAAGCTCACACGCATCAAAACGAGCCATGGTTTCGGCCGTTGACGCTGTCATAAGACGTGAGGTCTCGAGGGGGCTTTTTAAAGGCAGATCAGACACTAAGGAAAGACGACGTTCAAGCGCCGTTCAGCGCGCCGAGGCCTCTGCGGCGCGGGCCCCCGTTCCCCACTACCCAAGGCTCGCCGCGGCCGTGGCCGATGCCGCTCAAAACACCATATTCACGGCGATGGCGGGCGTCACGGTCGCGGCGGTGTTGCGGCCGATCTCGATGATGCGCACCCCGAGCAGCACGCCGATGGTGGAGCTGAAGTTGTATTCGATCGCCGGAGCGAAGCCGATCGAGTAGGACGAGCCGCTCGCGCTCTCAAACGGCACGGCCGCCGTCGCACCCGCGGCCGACCCAGCGGTGCTGCCGCTCACCCGCGTGCTGTCGCTGTGCTGATAGATCACATCGAGTGCCGGCACCCAGTTGCGGGTGAGGCTGTACTCGCAGGCCGCATCGACCGTCCACTCATCGCCCGGGTAGGCGCGGCCGCTGAAGCCGTAACTCGTGCCGTAGACGCTCTGGTCGTGGACACTCACTGAGGAGGAGAAGGCGTAACTGACATCGAGCCGCGCACGCAGGATCCGCCCGTTCGGCATCCAGAAGTAGTCCTGGGAGTAAACGGCGAGCGTCGTCGTGTAGGCGCCCTCACCGAGCCCGTCGCTCGCCCGCTCGAGCCGGTCGTAGCGGCCGGTCGGCAGTGTCTCCTGCACCACGAGCGATACGGCCGGTGTCAGGTGGCCGTCCCGGTACTGCAGCACGCCGTAGCCCGCCTGCAGCGTGAGATCGCCGAGGCCGACGCCGGAGCTGCTCGGCTCACCAGGCGGCAGGTTGTAGCCGAAGCGCGGCAGCATGCCGAGCGTCGTCAGGTCGGTGATGCCGTAGAGGAGGTAGGTGAGCGAACCGAGATCCTGCTCGTGCGGCGCCTCGTGGCGAGCGCCGCTCGTGTCGAAGCGGCCCACCGTCACCTCATCGAACAGGTAGGGCTCGATGAGCGCGTGACCCTGGGGGAGCGACGCCGCCGACGCTGCGAGCATCGGTCCGGTCCACCATGCCTCATCGCGCGATTCATCCGCGGCCGCGACGCCCGCACTCAGGGCGGCAACGCCGGCACCCAGCATGAGGCTCGCCAGACAGCGTCTCACCACGATCCCTCTCGGCCTCCTGTCGTCCTCATCCCATCATCGACCGTTGGCGCGGGCGCGCGCGCCATTTCCGGACCTGTTTGCCAAAACGCCGGCTCTGCGCGCTGCGCGTGACGCAGTTCACATTCTGCCCGCGGTTAACTTTCTGTCACAAACGTAAGCGCTGCCGATCTTGCGACGTTGTTAACGCCCAACACACGGGGGCTTGCGGCTCAATGGCGACCCACTTGCTTGCGGAGGAAATGTCATGTTGAAAACCATTCGTCACATTCTGACCGTCGCCGCTGCCACCGCAGCGCTCGCCGGCCTCGCCAGCAGCGCTCTCGCCGACGAGACGCAGTGGCAGAAGGACCATCCGCGTCGGACCGAAGTGAACAACCGCCTCGCCAACCAGAACCGGCGCATCAACAACGAGGAGAAGAGCGGCCAGATCACCAAGGCGCAGGCGCAGAAGCTGCACAGCGAGGATCACGCCATCCGTAAGGAAGAGCGCACCATGGCGAGCACCGATCACGGTCACATCACCAAGACCGAGCAGCGCGCGCTCAACCAGCAGGAGAACCAGGTCAGCAAGCAGATCGGCAAGTAATTGCCCGACCGCTCACCGGCGGGAGCGCGACGTGGTGCGCTCCCGCCTTTCTTTTGCCCGCGGCCCGGCACGCCGCCCGTCGTGCCGCGCGCGCCGCCAGGCGCCGTGCCGGCGCCCTGCCCGGCCCTCACGCCTCGAGCGAGAAGGGCGTGAAGTTGGTGTCGCGGTCGTAGTAGTCCTCGCGCTCGGTGCGCTTGAGGAAAGCGACGATGCGGTAGGTGAAGGGCGTCGCGATCACCTCCCACAGCGACTTGAGCGCGTACTGGATCGCCCCGAGCTGCAGCAGATCACCGTTGCTCCACACTCCGTAGAAAGCGATGCTGTAGAAAAGACTGGTGTCGACCAGCTCGCCGCACACCGTCGAGCCGATGATGCGCGTCCACAGCCAGCGCCCGCTGGTCCAGATCTTCATCTTCGCCAGCACGTAGCTGTTGACGAACGAGCCGCACCAGAAGGCGATGATCGATGCGCAGACGATGCGCGGGGTGTTGCCGAAGATCTCCTCCACCGCCGCCTGGTGGGAGCGCCACTTCTCTGCCGGCGGCAGGTGCACGACCACCGCCGCCATGAAGGCGGCGAAGGCGAGCGCCGCGAAGCCGCTCCACACCGCGCGCCGGTCGCGCGCGTAGCCGTACACCTCGGTGAGGATGTCGCCGAAGAGGTAGGAAATGGGAAAGAACAGCACCCCGGCGAGATACGGCTGCGGCCCGATGAGCGGCAGCGTGACGGTCGACACCTTGGCCGGGCCGATGAGATTCGCGCACAGCAGCACGCACACGTAAGCGCCGAGGATGAGATCGTAGTAACGGTAGCTCTTCACCGCGCGGATCGTAGCAAGCTGCGCCGGCGCCGCGCCGCTACAGCGGCCGCGGCGGTGCGACGGTAGCCGCGGCCTCGCCGAAGCCGATCCGCCGGAAGCCCGCGCGCTCGCACCAGCCGCGCAGGATCACCCGATCGCCGTCCTCGAGAAAGCCGCGCGACTCCCCGTCCGCGAGCACGAGCGGTTGTCGGCCGCCATGGGTGAGCTCGAGGAGGGAGCCGGCCGCGGCTGGCTGCGGGCCCGACTGCGTGCCGCTGCCGAGCAGGTCGCCCGGCTCGAGGTTGCAGCCGTTGACCGTGTGGTGAGCGAGCATCTGCGCGATGCTCCACCACGAGTCGCGGAAGGAGGCGTGCGAGAGGCGCTGCGGCGGCAGGCGGCGCGCACGCATGGCGGCGGTCTCGAGCCACGCCTCGAGTTGAATGTCGATCCCGCCCGCCGCACGTATGCCGGCGTCATCGAGATAGGCAAGCGGCGCAGGCTCCGCCGCCGGGCGTACCCACGGTACGCGAAACGGCGCGAGCGCCTCGAGCGTCACGACCCAGGGAGAGACCGTGGTAGCGAAGTTCTTGGCGAGAAACGGCCCGAGCGGCTGGTATTCCCACGCCTGCAGGTCGCGCGCCGACCAGTCGTTGAGGAGGCACAGCCCGAACACATGACTCTCCGCCTGGGCGAGCGGCACCGGCTCGCCGAGCACGTTGGCGCGGCCGACGAACACGCCGAGCTCGAGCTCGTAGTCGAGGCGGCTCGTCGGCGCAAGCTCCGGCACCGCCGCTCCCGCCGGCAACACCTGGCCGCGCGGCCGGTGAAACTCCCCGCCCGACACGCGCACCGACGAGGCGCGGCCGTGATAGGCGATCGGCACCCACTTGTAGTTCGGCAGCAGTGGATTGTCAGGTCGGAACAGCCGCCCGACCGCGGTGGCGTGATGGATCGAAGCATAGAAGTCGGTGAAGTCGCCGACCTGCGCCGCGACGCGGTACTCGGCGGTGGCCTGCGGAACGAGGAGCGGCCGCAGGCGCTCGGCGAGCGGGGACTCCGACCGCAGCGCCGCCGACAGCGCCGCCCGCAGCGCAGCACTCGCCTCGTGGCCGAGCGCCATGAACGCGTTGAGGACCGGCTGCGCGCAGCTCGCGAGCGCCTCGGCGGCAAGGCCGTCGCAAGCGCCGAGCGCGTGCAGCGCACGGAGGTCGAGCACAGAATCGCCGATCGCCACTCCGCCACGGAAGTGCTCACCGCTGCCGGCGCGGCGGAAAGCCGCAAACGGCAGGTTCTGCAGCGGGAAATCGCTGTCGGGCGAGTTGGCTGCGCTCACCCAGCTGCGCAGTGTTGGGTCGTGGGTGGCGTTGAGCGGGCTCACCGGCGCGGCCGCGTGCGCTTGCGCCCGGGTGCTGCGGATGCGACCGCGCGGCTGCGCGCGGTGGCCGCCGTGCGCGCACTACGCGGGGTGCGCGCGGCAGCCGGCGAGGTGGGCGCCGCGGCGGCTGCCGGAGCGAGGAAGTTTCTGCGCAGCTGCCGCCACACCCGGGCGTAGTCGCTCTCGAGGAGTGGCGTCTCGAGCGCGTAACGCGTCGGTCGGATCACGGTGCGCGTCTCGAACATAAAAGCCATCGTGTCTTTGAGCTCGACGGGTTTGCGGGTATCGGCGCGCGAGGCCTTCGCCCAGGTGGCGGCATCCGGGCCGTGGCCGCTCATGCAGTTGTGGAGCGAGGCGCCGCCGGGGGCGAAACCGTCCGCCTTGGCGTCGTAGACGCCCTCGATGAGGCCCATGAACTCGCTCGCCACGTTGCGGTGAAACCAGGGTGGGCGGAAGGTGTCGCGCATCACCAGCCAGCGCGGCGGAAAGAGGACGAAGTCGATCGCGTCCACCCCGGGGGTGTCGCTCGGGGACTGCAGCACGAGAAAGATCGAGGGATCCGGGTGGTCGAAGCTCACCGAACCGATGGTATTGAAGCGCCGCAGGTCGTAGCGGTACGGCGCGTTGTTACCGTGCCAGGCGACGACATCCAGCGGGGAATGGTCGATGTGGGCCGACCACAGCTTGCCGGCGAACTTCGCCACCAGCTCGAACTCGCCCGCGCGGTCCTCGAACCAGGCGTGCGGCGTCTGAAAGTCGCGCGGATTGGCGAGCCCGTTGGCGCCGATCGGGCCGAGGTCCGGCAGGCGGAAGGGGGAGCCGAAGTTCTCGCATACGTAGCCGCGCGCGCGGCGCTCGGTGAGCTCGACACGAAAGCGCAGCCCGCGGGGGATCACGGCGATCTGGAGCGGCTGCACCTCGAGGCAGCCGAGCTCGGTGTCGAGGCGCAGTCCACCGAGCTGCGGCACGATCAGCAGCTCACCGTCGGCGTCGTAGAAGAAGCGCTCGCGCATCGAGCGGTTCGCCACGTACCAGTGAATGCCGCAGCCGGCGTGTACGTCCGGTGAGCCGTTGCCACCGAGGGTGGTGAGTCCCGCCACGAAATCGGTCGGCTCGGAGGGAATGGGGAGCGGCCGCCAGCGCAGCTGGTTCGGCGAGGGGTCGACGTCATCGAAGCGGCTGGTGAGCCGCCCGGCATCGAGCGGCACGAAGCCGCCGTGCACCGCCGCCGGACGGATGCGGTAGAGCCAGCTGCGGCGGTTCGCATGGCGCGGGGCGGTGAAGGCGGTGCCGGAAAACTGCTCGGCGTACAGCCCGTAGGCGGGACGCTGCGGGGAGTTGCGTCCCTGGGGCAGCGCGCCCGGCAGCGCCTCGGTGGCGACGTGGTTGCCAAAGCCGCTCTCATAACGCAGCGCGCTCGGCGGCACTGCGGCCGGTTTCGCACTCATGCTGTCACTCTCCCGTCGTGCCGCGGCACTATAGCGCTGCCGCTGCCCGCTGGCGCGGCCGGCGGAGCCGCACGGCCGACCTGCTAACATGCGCGGCGTGTTGCGAGCGCTGTTGTGTCTGATGGCAGGAGTCCTCGCGTGTGCCGCACCGGCGCGCGGCGCGCAGCCCGTGCCGGCGTTCACGGTGGTGGCACAATCCTCGCTCGTGACACTCGAGGCGGCGCGCACGGCCGCGGGCATCGAGCTGCGCGTGCGGCGCAACCCGGGTGATGTTGCGCTCCCGGTGACGGCGCTCGCCGTGTCGATCGATGGCCACAGTGCTCCCGCCAGCTCCTCGGCCGATGGCGCCTGGTCGGTGCCATGGCCGACCGGCGCCGCCCCGGCGGCTGCCCGGCTCGAGGTGGTGATCGACCATGATGGGATCCGCGAAGTACTGAGCGGACTTCTGCCCGGCAGCCCGGCCGGCACGGCGCAGAGCGCTCGCGGCGGCGCAGCCGCGGACGGCCACCACGATCACAAGCAGCTCCTGTGGTGGGTCCTCAACATCGCCATCGTGCTGATCGCGGTGCTGCTCATCTCGCGGCGCATGTCGTAGGCACGTCGCTATTCATCGGCGCGTGCCCTCGTCACGGTGCCGTAATCGCCTGCAGATACCGGTAGAAGAACTCGTTCCCCTGGTAGAACGCCGCCACCCGCACACGCTCATCGCGTCCGTGTGCGTGCATGTCGTCGCGGTCGACGGCGATACCGGCGACGCCGTAGGTTGGCAGGCCCGCAGCGCGCGTGTAGATGCCGTCGGTCGCCCCGGCGTTCATGAACGGCACGACCGGCAGCCCCGGCCAGAGCGCCGCCACCGTGCGCTCGAGCGGCTGCACCACCTGCGGCAGCAGCGGCGAGGGTGGCAGGGCGCGCTGCGGCGGCGCCTGGTCGTAGACGGTGCGGTCGTTGGCCACGTAGCGCACGGTGATGGCGGGGTCCTTCAGGATGCGGATCAGGTCGCCGCGGACCTCCTCCTTGGAGTGCCCGGGAAGGATGCGGCAGTTGACCACGGCCATCGCGCGCTGCGGCAGTGCGTTGTTGGCATGGCCACCCTCGAGACGGGTGGCGACGCAGGTCGTGCGCATCAGGGAGTTGAGGTCCGGGTCGCGGGAGAGCCGTGCCACGGCCGCCGCATCGACCGGGGTCCGGATGATGGCACGCATGTCGGCCGCAGTCGCTCCGCTGCGTACCGTGGACATGCGCTCGAAGTAGGCGCGCGTCACCTCGTTGAGCTCGAACGGGAAGGTGTAATGGCCGAGGTTGAGCAGGCCCTGGGCAAGCTCGTAGATCGCGTTGTCGGGCCGCGGGAGCGAGCTGTGGCCGCCGCGGTTGGTCACGCTGAGCTCGTAGTCGGCATACAGCTTTTCCGTGGCACTGAGAGCGAACTCCTGCGGCACGCCGTGCTCGGAGGTGATCGAGTAGCCCACCCGGCCGTCGTGGTTGAGCACGAACTCGGCGTCGATCAGCTCACGATGATGGTGCACCAGCCAGTCGACGCCGTCGCAGCAGCCGCCCTCCTCGTCCGCGGTGAGCGCGAGAATGACGTCGCGGCTTCCGCGATAGCCCTCCTGCTTCATGCGCAGCAGCGTCGTCGCCATGATGGCATCGCCCGCCTTCATGTCGAGCGAGCCGCGGCCATAGAAGTAGCCGTCCTTCTCGATGAGCTTGAACGGATCGGTGCTCCAGTCCTCGCGCCGCGCCTCCACCACATCGAGATGTCCGATGAGCAGTACCGGCTTGCGAGTACCCGCGCCGTGCAGGCGCACCACGAGGTTCTTCTTGCGCTCCTCGGGTCCGAGCACGACGACGTCTGCGGCCGGAAAACCGGCCGAGCGGAAGCGCCGCGCCATGGCCGCAGCTGCCGCGGTGACGTTACCCACGGAATCGGTGGTGTTGATCTCGATCAGCTCCTGGTAGATCTCGCGGGCGAGCGCATCGGCCGAGGGCTCGCTCATCGCGGCAGCGCCAGCCACGGCGGGCGGGTGTGCGGCGGGCCGCGCTGCAGCGGGCGGCGCGGCGGCTGTCTGGGCGGCGAGCGTTGCGGAGGTCTCAGCGGCGAGCGCTGCGGAGGTCCCGGCGGCGAGCGCTGCCGAGGTCCCGGCGGCGAGCGCTGCGCCGGCGGGGAGCACTGCTGCGAGCGCAGCGAGGCGGCGCAGCACGCCGAGCGCCATCGTTGCAGTCCTCACGGCGAGGTGATCGACTTCAGATACCGGTAAAAGAACTCGTTCCCCGTGTAGAACGCGGCAATACCGACCCGCTCGTCGCGCCCGTGTGCGCGCACGTCGTCGCGGTCGATGGCGATGCCCGCGACGCCATAGGTAGGGAGTCCCGCAGCGCTGGTATAGACGGCATCGGAGGCGCCTGCGTCCATGGACGGCAGCACCTTGAGGCCAGGCCAGCTGGCGTTGACCGCCCGGTCGAGCGGCTGCTTCACCTCCGGAAGCAGCGGTGGTGGCGGGAAGGGCTTCTGCTCCGGAGCGGTATCGCTCAGCTGCCCGTCGTCGGCGACGTAGCGCACCTCGATCTGCGGATCGTTCAGCACCCGGATCACATCGTTACGCACCTCTTCCTTGGAATGCCCGGGGAGGATGCGGCAGTTGATGTTGGCCGTGGCCCGCTGCGGCAGGGCGTTGTTCGCGTGCCCGCCCTCGAGGCGGGTGGCCACACAGGTGGTGCGCATCACCGAGCCATAGGTCGGATCGCGCGCCAGCCGCGCGATGGCCTCCGGCGAGGGCGGCTGCTGGACGATCGCGCGCAGATCCGCCGCCGTCTGCCCGGAGGTGATGTCCGCCATGCGCTCGAAGTAGACCCGCGAGACGTTGTTCAGCTCGAACGGAAACTGGTAGCGGCTGAGCCTGAGCAGGCCCTCGGAGAGCTCGTAGATCGCGTTGTCGGGTCGTGGCAGCGAGCTGTGACCTCCCTTGTTGGTCACGAGCAGCTGGTAGTCGGCGTAGACCTTCTCGGTGGCGCCGAGCTCGAACACCTGCGGCACGCCCTTCTCGGAG
>Ga0187783_10003163_pt1 | contig 12161 bp, 11 predicted proteins | sample 1015_SJ02_MP02_2_FD_132471 | JGI IMG/M metagenome (GOLD analysis project Ga0187783, IMG submission 132471) | Tropical peat soil microbial communities from peatlands in Department of Meta, Colombia - 1015_SJ02_MP02_20_MG | ecosystem: Environmental > Terrestrial > Soil > Wetlands > Peat | place... | reverse complement strand
GATTTACGCCGACCGCAAGATCTGGGCGGCGGTGCAGATCCGGCGCGGCCCCAACGTGGTCGGCCCGTGGGGTCTATTGCAATCGTTTGCCGATCTCCTCAAATTCGCACTTAAGGAGCCGGTCATTCCCGCGGGCGCCAACAAAGGAGTGTTCCTGCTGGCGCCGTTGATTACCTGCACGCTGACGCTGGCGGCCTGGGCGGTCATTCCCGTCAATGCCGGATGGGTCGTTTCCAACATCAATGTCGGCATCCTCTATGTGTTCGCCATCTCGTCGCTCGGCGTCTACGGCGTCATCATGGCCGGCTGGGCGTCGAACTCCAAATATCCGTTCCTCGCCGCGCTACGCTCCGCTGCGCAGATGGTCTCCTACGAAGTCTCGATCGGCTTCGTGATCATCACGGTGCTGCTCTGCGTCGGGTCGCTCAACCTGTCCGCTATCGTCGAGGCGCAGCGCGCGCACGGCCTGGCCAATCTGATCGGCCTGCCGTGGCTGAGCGTGCTGAACTGGTATTGGCTGCCGCTGCTGCCGATGCTGGTGATCTTCTTTGTTTCGGCGCTGGCGGAGACCAATCGGCCGCCGTTCGACTTGGTCGAGGCGGAATCCGAACTGGTCGCCGGGTTCATGGTAGAATACGGCTCGACGCTCTACATGATGTTCATGCTCGGCGAATACGTGGCGATCTGTACCATGTGCGCCATGTGTACCATCCTGTTCTTCGGCGGCTGGCTGCCGCCGTTGGCGGTGGCGCCGTTCACTTGGGTGCCGGGCGTGGTCTGGTTCGTGCTCAAGGCCGGCCTGGTATTTTTCATGTTCGCGATGGTGAAGGCGTTCGTGCCGCGCTATCGCTACGACCAGTTGATGCGGCTCGGCTGGAAGGTGTTTTTGCCGATCTCGCTCTTCATGGTCGCGATCGTGGCCGGCGTGCTCCAGGTCACCGGGTGGTCGCCGACATGAACGGAGGACGGCATGGAATTCTCGTTGCCGGCCTGGCTCGGCGCGCTGGCCGGCACGATCGTTGCGGTGGCGATCTACACGCCGGCGATACGCATCGTGGAGCGGCGCCTGCGCGCGCAATCCGGTCTGCGGACGCAAGCGCAGCGCACCGCGTTCGAAGACAAGTTGTCGCTGCTGCGCCGCGCGATTTTGGCCGCCGCCATCGCCGCATTGGCCACCGCGGGTTACTGGGCCGGCAGCGCTTTCGGGGGGATGTGAGGTCGCCATGAAGCTCGATCAAACCGGCCGCGCGCTGTTCCTCAAGGAATTCGCGCAAGCCTTCTGGCTATCGATGCGCTACTTCTTCAAGCCGAAATCGACGCTCAATTATCCGTTCGAGAAGGGCGCCCTGTCGCCGCGCTTCCGCGGCGAACATGCGCTGCGGCGCTACCCCAACGGCGAGGAGCGCTGCATCGCCTGCAAATTGTGCGAGGCGATCTGCCCGGCGCAGGCGATCACCATCGAGGCCGGACCGCGGCGCAACGACGGCACGCGGCGCACCACGCGCTACGACGTTGACATGGTCAAGTGCATCTATTGCGGGCTATGCCAAGAAGCCTGTCCGGTCGACGCCATCGTCGAGGGTCCGAATTTCGAGTTCGCTACCGAAACTCGCGAGGAGCTCTACTACGACAAGGAACGCCTCTTGGCGAACGGCGATCGCTGGGAGCGCGAGCTCGCCAAGAATATCGCGCTCGACGCACCTTACCGGTGATGCAATGCCAGCGCTGATCCACGCCGCCTTCTTCTATCTGTACGCCGGGATAATGGTGGCGTCCGCGGTGATGGTGATTGCCGCGCGCAATCCGGTCCATTCGGTGCTGTTTCTCATTCTCGCCTTCGTCAACGCCGCCGGGCTGTTCGTGCTGTTGGGCGCCGAGTTTCTGGCGATGATCCTGATCGTCGTCTATGTCGGCGCGGTCGCCGTGCTATTTCTGTTTGTGGTCATGATGCTGGACGTCGATTTCGCCGAGTTGCGCCAGGGCTTTCTCAACTATCTGCCGATCGGCGCATTGATCGGGGGAATTCTCTGCGTCGAACTGTTTTTCGTCGTCGTTTCCTGGACCATCGGACCGCAGGTGCACAGCGCCATTGCCTCGCCGATCCCGCCGTCGAACGCGGTCAGCAACACCCAGGCTCTCGGGCTGGTGCTCTATACCCGCTACGTCTACTTCTTCGAGGCAGCCGGAGTGATCCTGCTCGTCGCCATGGTCGGCGCCATCGTGATGACGCTGCACCATAAGCCGAACGTGCGGCGTCAGAATATTGCCGCGCAGGTGGCGCGCCGGCCGGCGAGCGCCATCGAAGTCGTCAAGGTCAAATCAGGGCAGGGGCTGCCATGACGATCGGGCTCGGTCATTACCTGTCGGTCGCCGCGATCCTGTTCACGCTGGGGATACTCGGCATTTTTATCAACCGCAAGAACGTCATCGTCATCCTAATGTCGATCGAGCTGATCCTGCTCGCGGTCAACGTCAACCTTGTCGCATTTTCCAGTTTCTTGGGCGATATCGTCGGTCAGGTTTATGCGCTGGTCGTGCTGACGGTGGCGGCCGCCGAGGCCGCGATCGGTTTGGCGATCCTCGTCGCGTTTTTCCGCAACCGCGGCTCGATCGCGGTCGAAGACATCAATCTGATGAAAGGCTAGCGCATGATCCCGAAAAGTGGATTCCGGTCTTCGGACAAGATCATGCGCCACGCGAAAATGGCAGCGGGACGCATGCAAATAAGACTGGGCGGCAAATAGCATGTACGAGGCCATAGTCGTCCTGCCGCTCCTGGGCGCCGTGATCGCCGGCGCCATCGCGCTCGTCGGCGCGCGCAATCGTTTTCCCGGAGCGAGCCCGCCGCCGCCGGATGACGATCATGCCGCGCCGCCGGTGCCGGAGCATCAGCACGGCGCGCCGGAGCCTCACGCGGCCCATGCCGCATTTTCCGATACCCATGCCGAGCATTCGGAAACCCATGAGCCGTCGGCCGCCGGCTCGCTTCCCGCCGAGCTCATCGCCTGCACGTTTCTGGTGATCGCCTGCGTGCTGTCGTGGATCGCGTTCTTCGACGTAGGGTTTGCGCGGCACGACGCCCGCGTGCCGATCTTCTCGTTCATCAGCTTCGGCGACCTGCACTCGGAATGGGCGCTGCGCATCGATCCGTTGACCGCGGTGATGTTGGTGGTGGTGACAACCATTTCGTCGCTCGTCCACATCTATTCGATCGGCTACATGGCGGAGGACCCGTACAAGCCGCGCTTTTTCTCCTATCTGTCGTTCTTCACCTTCGCCATGCTGATGCTGGTGACGGCCGACAATCTGGTGCAGCTGTTCTTCGGCTGGGAAGGCGTGGGTCTCGCGAGCTATCTGTTGATCGGCTTTTGGTATCATAAGCCGGAGGCCAATGCGGCGGCGATCAAGGCCTTCATCGTCAACCGCGTCGGCGATTTCGGCTTTTCACTCGGTATTTTCGCCGTGTTCTATCTCGCCGGCGCCGTCGACCTCGACACCGTCTTCGCCCAGGCGCCCGCGCTTGCCGGCAAGAATTTCCATTTCCTGAGCTGGGACGTCAACGCGCTGACCGCCGTTTGCCTGCTGTTGTTCATGGGCGCGATGGGCAAGTCGGCGCAATTTCTGCTGCACACCTGGCTGCCCGATGCCATGGAAGGGCCGACGCCGGTCTCGGCGTTGATCCATGCCGCGACCATGGTCACCGCCGGCGTGTTCATGGTGGCGCGGCTGTCGCCCTTGTTCTCGCTTTCGCCGACGGCGTCCGGTTTCGTCATTTTCATCGGCGCGACTACCGCGATGTTCGCCGCGACCGTGGGGCTCGTTCAGAACGACATCAAGCGGATCGTCGCCTATTCGACCTGCTCGCAGCTCGGCTACATGTTCGTCGCCATGGGGGTCGGCGCCTATTCGGTCGGCATGTTCCATCTATTCACGCATGCCTTCTTCAAGGCGCTGTTGTTCCTCGGTTCCGGCTCGGTGATTTTGGCGATGCATCACGAGCAGGACATCCGGCAAATGGGCGGCTTGTGGCGCAAAATTCCTTATACTTACGCCGTCATGCTGGTCGGTACGCTAGCGCTGACCGGTTTTCCGTTGACCGCCGGCTATTTTTCTAAGGACGCGATCATCGAGGCGGCCGCCGCCGGCACCAATCCGATGGCGTCTTACGGCTTCATCATGACGGTCGGCGCGGCGGCGCTGACCTCGTTCTATTCCTGGCGCCTGATGTTCAAGACTTTCCACGGCGCGCCGCAGGATCCGCATCACGCCGAAGCGGCGCGCGAATGCCCCAAGGTTATGCTCATTCCGCTGGTGCTGCTCGCCATCGGCTCGATCGTCGCCGGTTATCCCTTCCTGGCCTTATTCACCGGCCACGGTGCGAGCGTGTTCTTCGGCGACTCGCTCAGACTTACGTCGTACAATGCGGTGCTGGAAGACCTGGAGCATCTGCCGCTGCTGACGTCGCTAGCGCCGACGGTCATGATGATCTGCGGGTTTCTGGTCGCCTGGCAATTCTACATCCGCCGTCCGGACATTCCCGCTGCGTTGGCGCGCGACCTGAACGTTCTGTACAAATTCCTGCTCAATAAGTGGTACTTCGACGAAATCTACGACTTCCTGTTCGTGCGTCCGGCAATGTGGCTCGGCCGCCTGTTCTGGAAGGGCGGCGACGGTTTCGTCATCGACGGCTTCGGTCCTGACGGCGTTTCGGCGCGGGTGCTCGACGTGACGCGCAACGTCATTCGGCTGCAGACCGGCTATCTCTATCACTATGCCTTTGCCATGCTGATCGGCGTCGCCGCGCTCGTCACCTGGTTCATGTTCGCAGGAGCGCACTGATGACGGGCTGGCCGATACTCTCCGTCGTCACCTTCCTGCCGCTCGCCGGCGCGGTGTTCATCGCGTTTCTGCGCGAGGACGAAGCCGGCGTGCGCAATGCGCGCTGGGTGGCGCTGTGGACCACGCTGATCACTTTCGTCATCTCGCTCATTCTGGTGTGGCGCTTCGACCCGGCGACCGCCGATTTCCAGTTTTTGGAAAAGCGGCCGTGGCTCGGCGGCACCATCACCTATGCCATGGGTATCGACGGCATTTCGTTGCCGTTTGTAGTGCTGACCACGGCGCTGATGCCGATCTCGATCCTGGCGAGCTGGGAAGCGATCCAGCGCCGGGTGCGCGAATATATGATCGCGTTCCTTGTCCTTGAAACCCTGATGGTCGGCACCTTCTGCGCGCTCGACCTCGTGCTGTTCTATCTGTTCTTCGAGGGCGGGCTTATTCCGATGTTCCTCATCATCGGTGTGTGGGGCGGACCGCGCCGCGTCTACGCCAGCTTCAAATTCTTCCTGTATACGCTGTTGGGCTCGGTGCTGATGCTGCTCGCCATCATGGCGATGTATTGGCAGGCGGGCACCACCGACATTGGGACGCTGCTGCATCATCCGTTCCCGCTGACGCTGCAGACCTGGGCCTTTTTCGCGTTCCTCGCCTCGTTCGCCGTCAAGCTGCCGATGTGGCCGGTGCACACTTGGCTGCCGGACGCCCATGTCGAAGCGCCAACCGCCGGCTCGGTGATTCTCGCGGCGATCCTTTTGAAAATGGGCGGCTACGGTTTCCTGCGCTTCTCGCTGCCGATGTTCCCGGACGCCTCGCAGCATCTGGCGCCGCTGATTTACGCGCTGTCGGTGGTCGCCATCGTCTACACCTCGCTGGTGGCGCTGATGCAGGAGGACGTCAAAAAACTGATCGCCTATTCCTCGGTGGCGCATATGGGCTTCGTCACCATGGGAATTTTCGCGGTCACCGCGCAGGGCGTGGCCGGCGGGATTTTCCAGATGGTTTCGCACGGCATTGTCTCCGCCGCCTTGTTCCTGTGCGTCGGCGTCATTTACGACCGCATGCATACGCGGGAGATCGCCGCATACGGCGGACTGGTTAACCGCATGCCGCTTTACGCCTTTGTGTTCATGGTGTTCTCGCTTGCCAATATTGGCCTGCCGGGCACATCCGGATTCGTCGGTGAATTTTTGACCCTGATCGGCACCTTCCGCGTCAACAACTGGGTGGCGACGCTGGCGACGCTCGGTACTATCCTTTCCGCCGCATACATGCTGTGGCTCTACCGCAAAGTCATTTTCGGCAAACTGGAAAAATCGAGCCTGTTCGCGATCAAGGACATCGGCTGGCGTGAAATCGTCGTTCTGGCGCCGCTGGTGATCTTGACCCTCACGTTTGGCGTCTATCCGAAACCGGTGCTGGATATTTCCTCCGCCTCGGTGACGGCCCTCATCGACAACTACCAGCACGCGCTCGGCGCCGTCCACGCCGCGGCGCTGGCGAGGTGAACGCGATGAATGCGCCCGTGCCTTACCTCGGCCCGCTGTTGCCGGAATTTGTGCTCGGCATCGGCGCCATGGCGCTGTTGATGGCCGGCGTCGTGCGCGGCGAGCGCGGCGGCCGTGCCGTCGACGCCGCCGCGATCGTGCTCCTTGCCGTCGCCGGGGTCATCGTTGTGCTGCTGCCGGAGGGCAAGCTTGCGACTTTCGGCGGCAGTTTTGTGGTCGACGACTTCGCCCGTTTCCTGAAAATTCTGGCTCTCCTCGGCTCGGCCGCGGCCATCGCCATGTCGCTCGATTACGCCAAGCGCGAGCGTCAGCAGCGTTTCGAATATTCCGTGCTCATTCTGCTTTCGACGCTCGGCATGCTGATGCTGATCTCGGCGGCCGACCTGATCGCGCTCTATGTCGGCCTCGAATTGATGAGTCTGCCGCTTTATGTCGTCGCCGCAAGCCACCGCGACAACCTGCGCTCGACCGAGGCCGGATTGAAATATTTCGTGCTCGGCGCGCTGTCGTCGGGGATGCTGCTCTACGGCGCGTCGCTGATCTACGGCTTCACCGGCACCGTGAGCTTTGCCGGCATCGCGCAGGCGGCCGGGCAGGGGGGCGTCGGGCTCATTTTCGGCATCGTCTTTCTGTTCGCCGGTTTCTGTTTCAAGGTCTCGGCGGTGCCGTTCCACATGTGGACGCCGGACGTCTATGAGGGCGCGCCCACGCCGGTGACCGCGTTCTTCGCCGCTGCGCCCAAAGTGGCGGGCATCGCGATGTTCGTGCGCGCCGCGGTCGTGGCTTTTCCCGGCGTCACCGGCCAATGGCAGCAGATTCTGGTCTTCGTCGCCATCGCCTCGATGGGGCTTGGCGCCTTTGCCGCCATTGGCCAGCGCAATTTCAAGCGCCTGATGGCCTATTCGTCGATCGGCCATATGGGCTATGCGCTGATCGGGCTCGCCGCCGGAACGTCGGAAGGCGTTCAAGGCGTGCTCATCTATATCGCGATCTACATCACCATGACGCTCGGCGTTTTCGCCGTCATCCTGTCGATGCGGCGCGCGACCGGAATGGTGGAGTCGATCGATCAGCTGGCCGGGCTTGCCCGCACCCATCCGACCATGGCGTTTTTCCTGGCGATGCTGTTGTTCTCCATGGCCGGGGTGCCGCCGTTGGCCGGCTTCTTCGCCAAGTTTTACGTGTTCCTCGCGGCGATCAAGGCCGGGCTCTACGTGCTTGCCGTCATCGGCGTGCTCGCCAGCGTGGTCGGCGCCTATTATTACCTGGCAATCGTCAAAATCATGTATTTCGACGAGCCGGCCGAAGGATTTTATGCCATGCCGTACGAGCTGCGGGTCGTGCTCGCGATCTGCGGCCTATTCAACATTCTGTTCTTCCTCTACCCGGGGCCGCTCGTCGGCGTAGCGAGCGCGGCCGCGCATTCCTTGTTCTGATGCGGCTTGACGCCATAGCGGTCGCGGCGGGCGTGCGGCTGGAAGCTCTCGGCACCGTCGGCTCGACCAACCGCGAAGCCCGCCTTCGTGCCCGGCGCGGCGAAGGCGCGCCGCTGTGGATCACGGCGGTGGCGCAAAGCGAGGGCCGCGGCCGGATGGCGCGGTCCTGGAGTTCGCCGCCGGGCAATCTCTATGCCAGCCTGCTGCTGCGCGAGCCGTCGTCCTTCCCGCGCGCACCGGAGCTTGCTTTCGTGACCGCCTTGGCGCTGCGCGATGCGATCGGCGCTGAAGCGCCAGTCTTGCTGCGGCAGCTCGCTCTCAAATGGCCAAACGATGTTTTGGTCGGTGGCAAAAAGTGCGCCGGGATTTTGATCGAGGGTGACGTCGGGGCCGACCAAAGCGTCACCGTGATTATCGGCGTCGGCGTCAATTGCGCGAGCCATCCGGAGGATGTGGCATTTCCCGCGGCCGATCTCGCCGACTGCGGCGCCGCGCTCGCGCCCGAACAACTCTTTCGGCGGCTTTCCGCCACCATGTGCACGCGCATTGCGCAATGGGACCGTGGCCGCGGCTTTTCCGACACTCGCGGCGACTGGATCAATGCCGCGCACGGCATCGGCGATGCCGTCACCGTGCGCAACGGCAGCGGCGAGAAACACGGCCGCTTTGTCGGTCTCGACCCGGCCGGACGCCTCGTCCTCGAACTGTGCGACGGTGCCATCGAGAAAATCGCGGCGGGCGACGTGTTCCCGTTCGAATTTCGCGGCGATCGGTCGGTTCCTGGCCGCACGGACTAGGCGCGGCGATGGCGCACAACGAACTCGTCTTCGCAAGCCTCGGCGGCATCGGCGAGATCGGGATGAACCTCTCGATTTACGGCTTCGGCGAGCCCCGGCGCCGGCAATGGCTGATCGTCGATTGCGGCGTGTCGTTCGCATCCGAGGAGCAATTGCCCGGCGTCGACCTGATCCTGCCCGACATCGGCTACCTGATCGAGGAGCGCAAGAACATCGTCGGCCTCGTGCTCACCCACGGCCATGAGGATCATATGGGCGCGCTGCTCGATCTGTGGCCGCGGCTCAATGTGCCGCTCTATGCCACCCCGTTCACCGCCGCCCTGTTCGAGGCCCGGCGCGCCTCGGAGCCCGGCGCGCCGCCGATTCCGGTCAAAAGCGTGCCGCTGGGCGGACAAATTATGCTCGGCCCTTTCATGATCGACTTCATCAATGTCGCACACTCGATCCCGGAATCGAACGCGCTTTCGATCCGCACTCCGGCCGGCACCGTGCTGCATACCGGCGACTGGAAGATCGATCCGACCCCGCTCATTGGCGCGCCGACCGAAGCCGCCAAGCTCCAGGCGCTCGGTGACGCGGGCGTGCTGGCGCTGATCGGCGATTCCACCAACGCTATCCGCGACGGCCGCTCGCCGTCGGAAACCGACGTCGCCAAGACGCTTAACGAACTCATTCGCGCCGCGCCGCGCCGCGTTGCGGTGACGACGTTTGCCTCCCACGTCGCCCGCCTGCGCGCGGTCGCCGACGCGGCGCGCGCCAGCGAACGCGAAGTCGTCGTCGTCGGCCGCGCCATGGAGCGGGTGGTGCAGGTGGCGCGCGAGACCGGCTATTTCGACGGCGTGCAGGATTTTCGCAGCGCCGAGGCTTACGGCTATCTGCCGCCGGACAAGGTTTTGGCGCTGTGCACCGGCAGCCAGGGCGAGTCGCGCGCGGCGCTTGCCCGCATCGCCGAGGATGAGCACCCGGACGTCACCTTGTCGGCCGGCGACCGCGTCATTTTCTCGTCGCGGCCGATTCCCGGCAATGAAAAGGCCATTACGCGGGTGATCAATGGCCTGGTCACGCAGGGGGTGGAGGTCATCACCGATCGCACCCATCTGGTCCACGTCTCCGGCCACCCGCGGCGCGATGAATTGCGCGACATGATCGGTTGGGTGCGGCCGAAAATACTGATCCCGGCGCATGGCGAGGCGCTGCATCTTGCCGAGCATGCCGAGTTCGCCCGCCGCGCCGGGGTGCCAAAAGTTCTCATCTGCCGCAACGGCGATCTCGTTCGCTTGGCGCCGGACGGGCCCCATATCATCGACGAAATTCCGTCGGGACGGCTTTACAAGGACGGCGCGCTGTTGGTGAACGCGGAGGCGCGCACGGTTGCCGCGCGCCGGCGCTTAAGCTTTGCCGGCGTGGTGACGGTAGCGTTGGCGCTGAGCGAGAAGGGCGCGCTCGCGGCCAATCCAGAGGTCGAATTGATCGGGCTGCCGGAATTCGACGCCGGCGGCGCGGTCATGCTCGACATCGCGCGTGACGCGGTTGAGGAGGCTTTCGATTCCCTGCCGAAACCGCGGCGCCGCGATCCCGATGCGGTGGCGGAGGCGGTGCGGCGCGCGGTGCGCGCAGCCATCGCCGAGCGCTGGAACAAGAAGCCGATCTGCCACGTCCATGTGCTGACGGTGTAGGGTCGGTCGAGCGTAAAGAGCGTTGTCTCATGGGCGACGATGCGAGCTTTTCACCTCCCCGGTGAAGAGGTCGCAAACGTGGAGGAGTGAAAACCATGATCGGCCGGCTCAATCATGTCGCCATCGCGGTGCGCGACCTCAACAAGGCAGCGGCGGTTTATCGCGACGTGCTGGGTGCAAATATCTCAGCCGCCGTGCCGCAGCCTGACCACGGTGTGACCACAGTGTTCATCACACTGCCCAATACCAAAATCGAACTTCTGGAGCCGCTCGGCGAGGGCTCGCCGATCGCCAAATTCCTGGAGCGCAATCCGGACGGCGGCATGCATCACATCTGTTACGAAGTTGACGACATCCGCGCCGCCCGCGATGCGCTCAAAGCGGCCGGCGCGCGGGTGCTTGGCGACGGCGAGCCGAAGAGTGGCGCCCATGGCAAGCCCGTGCTGTTCCTGCACCCGAAGGATTTTTCCGGCACGCTAGTCGAATTGGAACAGGCGTGAGATGAGCCTGACCACGTCCTTTGCGACATTTTTCCTGATTTGGTGGGTGACGCTGTTCGCGGTGCTGCCGTGGGGAGTGAAAAGCCAGCAAGAGGGCGATGACATGGTGCCCGGCACTGATCCGGGAGCACCCGCCCGCTTGCGGCTGGGGCGAAAACTTTTGTGGACGACGGCGGTGGCGGCGGTGATCTATGTCGGCTTTTACCTGGTCTATAGCGAGCACCTGGTGACGCTGAGCGGTCTGATGGGTCCCTTTGATTTCAAAAAATATTGAAATATCAAATTATTACGGGATAATTCTTATTTGAATTGTCCGTCGATGGACCTAGACTAAACTCGCGAGATTTTCATAGCGACAGCGGCAAAGAAAAAGCAGGGCCAAAGCCCTGCCTTAAGATCCTCCTCTAACCCCTATGCCACGTTCTCGGCATTTGACGGTAGATGCGTGGCTGGCGATGTTCTGAGCTCGCGCGGGTCATCCTCCCGAGACTTGGACCGCTGCCGGCCGCCTTGTTTGCGGATCGGGGCGCCAGTTGGCGCAACAACAAGTAGTCGAAAGTTGTGCACTTGTCATCATGCCCAGCCCGGTTGGCGCGAAAAAATTCCTTTAGCCGTTCGTAGAGGGGCTCAATCCGCCGGCGCTATCCCGCCACTTGTAATTCCACGGCCGTTGCGGCTTCACTCTGCGCGGCGGCTTGCGGTCCACGGAACCGATGAGAATTCATGCGCCTTTCCCGCTACTTCTTGCCTAATTTGCGCGAAACGCCGAAGGAGGCCGAGGTTGTCTCACACCGGCTGATGCTGCGCGCCGGCATGATCCGCCAGGAGGCGGCCGGGATTTATGCCTTCCTGCCGCTCGGCTTTCGCGTACTGCAAAAGGTCTGCCAGATCGTGCGCGAGGAGCAGGACCGTTCCGGCGCCATCGAACTCTTGATGCCGACCATCCAGTCCGCCGATCTGTGGCGCGAGAGCGGCCGCTATGAGGCCTACGGCAAGGAAATGCTGCGCATCAAGGACCGCCACGAGCGCGACATGCTCTACGGCCCCACCAACGAGGAAATGATCACCGCGATCTTCCGCGCCTTTGTGCGCTCGTACAAGGATTTGCCGCTCAATCTCTATCACATCCAATGGAAGTTCCGCGACGAGGTGCGGCCGCGCTTCGGGCTAATGCGCGGGCGCGAGTTTATGATGAAGGACGCCTATTCCTTCGACCTCGATCACGCCGGCGCCCGCCACTCGTACAACAAGATGTTCACGGCCTACCTTCGCACCTTCGCGCGCCTGGGCCTGACGGCAATCCCGATGCGCGCCGAATCTGGCCCCATCGGCGGCGATTTGAGCCACGAATTCATCATCTTGGCGTCGACCGGCGAAAGCGAGGTCTATTGCCACCGCGACTATCTCG
>Ga0187783_10003162_pt1 | contig 12162 bp, 12 predicted proteins | sample 1015_SJ02_MP02_2_FD_132471 | JGI IMG/M metagenome (GOLD analysis project Ga0187783, IMG submission 132471) | Tropical peat soil microbial communities from peatlands in Department of Meta, Colombia - 1015_SJ02_MP02_20_MG | ecosystem: Environmental > Terrestrial > Soil > Wetlands > Peat | place... | reverse complement strand
GCCGCCGGCGTTGCTGACGGCAGCGGCAAGCTCCGGCGTTGAGGGCCCGCCTGCCAGCGGCGCCAGCACGATCGGAACGCCAATCCGGTCGAGTATCACGTGCGCGATCATAGGCAGATGCCGGCTGATCCAAACACCGCTCTGCCCGTACCTCCGGAGGTTCCCCTCGGTGCCAGCGGGCTGCGTGTCAGAAGACTGGCATGCTGTTCGGCGCTACTTCGGCGCAGCAGGTGACCGCTAATGTCGGCGCGCTCCGGGTGGCTGCGGACCTGACGGCCGACGAGGTGGCCAGGCTCCGCACGATCGGGCAGCCTTAAGCCGGCGCTGCCCCGCGAAGGGTCGCTGCCCAGGCCGCCAGGATGGCGACGACCTCGCGGGTCAGCCCCTCTGCCGGGTCAATGTCTATGAGCAGGGTGGGGACGCCGCGTTGCCGGGCCCAGGTGTAGTGATCGGGCTGATGTTCATCGTCGATCCACGCGCACGGGCGCTCGCCGACTGCCTCGATCACGGCCGGCAGCTTGCGGAACAGCTGGTCCCGGCCGTCGAGCGGGAACTCGATGACCGGCAGCTCGGGCAGCGCGAGCACCGGGCCAATCAGCCGGTTGGCCCGGTGCTCCCACGCGGTGGCCCAGACTAGCTCGTACTCATCTGCCAGCGACGTCAGCAGCTCGCCGTGACCAGGGGACAGCAGCACCCGCTCGGCGGGAAAGAACTCGTACTCGTTGAATCCGTCCGGGCAGCCGTCCGCCAGCCACGGGTTCAGCACGCCGTCTACGTCGACAAGGAGCACCGGGCGAGGGTCGGTGCGGCTGAGGATCACCGGCCCACCCGAGCGCCGGCTCGCTGGGGCCGGCCAGTCATCGCGTCGTGGTGCCGGACGTGCAGGCCGTCGAAGGCGACCGCGCACACCGCGTCGGCCAGCTCGGTGGTTCCGGCCGCGGCGTCCAGCCGGTCGGGACGGTACCACTCGACCAGCGAGTTGATCATTCCGAACAGCAGCCGCGCGGTAACGGCCGGTTCGACATCGGGCCGGATGTCCCCGTCGCGCTCGGCTTCCTTCACCAGGTCGGCCACGATCTGGTCGAACTCGCGCCGGCGGGCCAGCGCACCGCGTTCCGTGCTCGTGTTCCCGCGAGCGCGCAGCAGGAGCGTGACATAGGGGAGGCGCTCGGCCAGCACGCCCACGCTGGCGCGGACGAGCCGTTCTAGCCGGTCGATGGCCGGCGCGTCACTGGCCCGGATGTCCTCGACTACGGCGAACAGGCCGTCAAGCGCCCGGTCGAGCGCCAGCGACAGCAGCTGTTCCTTGCTGCTGACGTGGTAATAGATCGAGGACTTGGAGATCCCCAGCCTCCTCGACAGGTCCTCCATGCTGGTGCCGTCGTAGCCGCGCTCGTTGAAGACGGTCACCGCAACGGCGAGCAGGGACTCCAGGTCATAACCCGGCCGCCCGCGACGCCCGGGCCGGGCTGCTCCGCCTGCGGCCTGACCCACCACCATGGCGACAACATAACGCACCGAACGACCGGTCAGGAATGCGGCCAATCGTTCCGAGTCTTGGTCCATAGCGCAGTGCCGTAACGATTTCGTACCGCAGCGCTCGTAGTGTGGCCGCAACTCGCCTGGCACAGGTTCTCGAGGGGATGGTGTGAGCATGCAACCGAAGATCGTCATTATTGGCGGCGGGATCGGCGGGCTGACGGCTGCGGTCGCCCTGGCCCGCAGGGGGTTAGCCGCCGAGGTCTACGAGCAAGCGCCGGTGCTGGAAGAGATCGGCGCCGGTGTGGGACTGTGGCCGAACGCCATGGCGGCCCTGGAGCCGATCGGGCTGTCCGGCAAGGTGGCGCAGCTGGCGGTAAAGGTTGCCGGGCAGGGACTCAATCGGTGCGATGGCACCCGGCTCATGTGGCTGCCTTGGCAAATGATGGAAAAGCGCTGGGGAACCGGGATCATGCTGGTCCACCGGGCTGAGTTGCAGCAACTGCTCGCCGCCGAGCTTGACCCCGCGACCATCCACCTGAGTGCTCGCTGCACCGGCCTGGTCGCGGACGGCGGGGCCGTGGTCGCGCGGTTTGCCGACGGACGCGAGGTGCCGGCCGATGTCCTCGTGGGCGCGGACGGGGTGCACTCGGTCATCCGGGCTGGCCTGTTCGGTCCCTCTTCGCTTCGATACCGCGGCTACACCTGCATCCGGTCGCTCACTCCCGCGGGATCAGTTCCGCTTCCGGGCGAGAGTACCGAGACATGGGGCCAGGGCGCACGCTTCGGCATGGGCCCCGCCACGGGCGATCGGATCATCTGGTGGGCGACCTGGAATTCGCCACCTGGGGTACAAGATGCCAGTGACACTGCGGAGCGCTTGCGGACGGTCTTTGGTGCCTGGCACGACCCGATACCGGCCGTTGTCGAAGCCACCCCCGCGACCGCTCTCATCCGGACCGACATCTACGACAGCAGGCCAACCCGGACGTGGGCCACCGGACAGGTAGCGCTCATCGGCGACGCCATCCACCCGATGACTCCGGACCTCGCCCAGGGGGCATGTCAAGCGATCGTCGACGGCACCGCGCTTGCCTCCTGCCTGGCCGCCTCACGTGACACCCGAGCAGGTCTACGCGACTACCAGCAGCGGCGGTGGCGCAACGCCGCTACCGTTGCGCTGGTGGCGCGGAATGCCGGGGCCATGGGTCAGTGGCAGAGCGGCATGTCCTGCATCGCTCGCGATGCACTGTTCCGCGCAATGCCGACATCCCTGCAGCTCCGTCAGTTCGACCTCGTCCTCGGCCGCGAGCGGCAGGTAACCGGAACGAGCGGCCCATGACTCGCCTCAGCCCGCCACCCAGGGCTCAGCTGCCTCGCAGCGGTTGCTCGGCCCAGATGGTCTTGCCATGCTCGGTCTGCCGGGTTCCCCAGCGCTCGGTGAGCTGAGAGACGAGCAGCAGGCCGCGTCCGCCCTCGTCGAGGGCCTTTGCCCTGCGCAGATGCGGGGCGGTGCTGCTGCCATCGGAGACCTCGCAGATTAGCGTCCGGTCCCGGATGAGGCGTAGCTGGATCGGGCTCTCGGCATACCGGATCGCGTTGGTAACGAGCTCGCTGACGATGAGCCCGGTGACGAATTCCGCATCGGCAAGGCCCCAGCCAGCAAGCTTCGCGCCCACCTGCTTCCGGGCATCGCCGACCGCTGCCGGGTCAGCGGGCAGGTCCCAGGTGGCGACGCGATCGCTCTGCAACGCATGGGTGCGGGCAACAAGCAGCGCGACGTCGTCCGCGGGGTGCTCCCCGAGCACGGCCTCGAGGACGTTATCGCAGGTGCTCTCCAGTGACGCTGCCGGACGACTCAGCGCGGACCGCAGCTGATCAAGCCCGAGATCGATATCGTGACCACGAGACTCGATGAGCCCGTCGGTGTACAGGGCAAGGATGCTCCCTGGCGGCAGTTCGATTTCCGTGCTCTCGAAGGGCAGACCGCCGAGGCCCAGGGGCGGCCCTGCGGGCATGTCCACGAAACTCACTGCGCCGTCCGGAGTGACGAGCGCAGGCTGAGGGTGGCCGGCCCGAGCCAGGCTGCACCGGCGGGACACCGGATCGTAGACCGCATAGAGGCAGGTCGCGCCGACCTCATTCTCCGCGGCGTCGTCACTGGCACCATCTGCTCGGGGCGATTGGCGGCTGACGAGGTCGTCGAGTCGGACGAGGAGTTCGTCGGGGGGCAGGTCATCGTCGGCAAGCGTTCGCACGGCGGTGCGCAGCATGCCCATGGTGGCGGAGGCGTGGATGCCGTGGCCAACCACATCGCCGACGACCAGGGCGACCCGGGCGCCGGAGAGCCGGATCACATCGAACCAGTCGCCACCGACGCCGGCGTGCGCGCTGGCCGGCAAGTACCGGCTGGCGACCTCGACGGCCGACTGCTCGGGCAGTCGCTGCGGCAGCAGGCTGCGCTGCAAAGCGAGCGCCGTTGTTCGCTCGTGGGTGTACCGGCACGCGTTGTCTAGCGACAGCGCAGCTCGGGCTGTCAGCTCCTCTGCCAGCAGCACGTCGTCCTGCTCGAACGGCTCCGGACGCTCGCCGCGGACGAATACCGCGACGCCCAGCGTCTCCCCGCGGGCCAGTATTGGCACCGACAGTATCGAGTGCAGACCGAACTTGCGGATCGTGGCCGCCCGAGCCGGATTGTGACCGGTCGACGCGAAGAACATCGGATCGTCCGTGCCTATCAGCGTCGCCCGGCCGGTAGCCAGCGCACGGGCTGGCGGATACCACTCGGGATGAACGTCGACTTCTCCGGGCCTGACCACGGCCTCCGGGACGCCGGCAAAGATGGACTGATGCGCGACCCGGCGCAGCGCGATCGTGCCAGGTGGCGGTCCCAGGCTCGCGTCGTCGGCGCGAAGCACGGCGTCGAGCAGGTCAACAACCGCGAGGTCGGCGAACTGCGGTACCGCCATGTTGGCCAGTTCCTGGGCGGTCTTCGTGACATCTAGGGTGGTACCGATCTGCGTACCAGCCCGCTTCAGCAGGGTCAGCCGCTGACGGGCCGCATACTGCTCGGAGATATTGAGCACCCCGATCCACACTGCCTGCGTGCGGCCTGCCTCGTCCTTCAGCGGGGAGACGGAAACCGACCAGGCGCGCTTGTGAGTCTCGACAGGTACGCGACGGTATGTCTGCCGGTGCGTGGCCTCACCCGTCTCGAGCACTTTGCGCATAGTGCGCTCAAGCGCGTCGTACTGGGGACCCTGCAGAACGTCGGTGAGGCGCCGCCCGCGGAGGTCGTCCTCGGTCAGGCCGAACATCCGGCACATCCGGTCATTGACGCGCAGGCACAACAGGTTCCGGTCGTGTATGGCCAGGGCGTACGGGGACTGGGCGAACGCCCAGTCCATGTACGGTGCATCGATGCTGAGGTAACTGTCCATCGGCACTCACACCGCGATCGCTATCGTCCGACCGAGGATGTTGCGCAGAACGAGCTTTGCAGACATAACCCCCAGACCGCATGGCTGACCCAGCGATCCGCCTGTAGCCGTGGGGCTGCACGGATACCACACTAGTAAAACGACCAGAGGCACCCGGAAGAATCCAGGGGCACCGACGTCCGCCGGCCGGAGGGCGGTTGACCTGGGCGTATTCCTGGTGGCTACCGTTCCGGTCAGGAATCTCGACGGGCGAAGGGCGAGCAATGGCGCTGCTGCGAAGCTACGTAGCCGGGAATTGGGTAACGCCAGACGGCGACGGCCGACCGGTGTTCGACGCGGTAACCGGCGAGGAGGTCGCGAGGGTCTCCTCCGCGGGCGTGGACATGGCCGAGGCGCTTGACTATGGCCGGTCAGTTGGGGGTCCTGCGCTGCGTGCCCTGACGTTTCATCAGCGAGCTGGCCTGCTGAAGGCGCTGGGCTCCTTCCTGCGCGAGCATCGCGATGAGCTGTACGCGCTGTCGGCCCACACCGGCGCGACGATGGGCGACGCGAAGTTCGACGTGGACGGCGGGATTGGCGTGCTGCTCGGCTACGCGAGCAAGGCGCGCCGCGAACTACCGAACGACACCATCTGCACCGACGGCGGGCTTGAGCCGCTCGGCCGGTCGGGCCAGTTCGCCGGCCAGCACATCATGACCTCGCGGCTCGGCGTAGCCCTGCAGGTGAACGCCTTCAACTTCCCGGTCTGGGGGCCGCTCGAGAAGCTCGCGCCAGCATTCCTCGCCGGCGTGCCCAGCCTTATCAAGCCGGCGAGCCAGACGGCGTACCTGACCGAGCGGCTTGTGCAGCTCATGGTCGGTTCCGGCCTGCTGCCAGCCGGAGCGGTGCAGCTGGTCTGCGGCAATACCGGCGACCTCTTCGACCATCTGACCGAGCAGGACCTGGTGTCCTTCACCGGGTCGGCCGCCACCGCGCGACAGCTGCGAGCGCATCCGGTCGTGGTCGCGAAAGCCGTCCGGTTCAATGCCGAAGCCGACTCGCTGAACTGCTCGATCCTGGGCCCGGATATCGAACCCGGCGCCGCCGAGTTCGACTTGTACATCCGCCAGCTGGTCACTGAGATGACCGTTAAGGCCGGCCAGAAGTGCACGGCCATCAGGCGCGCGTTCGTGCCGGCCGGCCTGGGCGGCCCGGTCGCGGAGGCCACCATCGAGCAGCTGGCGCGGGTGGTTGTCGGCAACCCGGCCGACGAGCGCGTGCGGATGGGAGCACTGGCGAGTCTGGAGCAGCGCGAGGAAGTCCGCCGCGGCGTCAAGGCGCTGCTTGCCGCGGGCCGGCTGGTCTTCGGAGATCCCGAGCACGTGGAGGTGGTAGGCGCCGACGCCGAGCGTGGCGCCTTCATCTCGCCGCTGCTGCTGCGCTGCGAGGACCCGGGCCGGGCTGAGCCGCACGAGATCGAGGCGTTCGGGCCGGTGGCGACCATCATGGAGTACCAAGGCGCAGACGACGCGATCGAGCTGGCTGCGCGTGGGCGCGGCAGCCTGGCCGGCTCGATCGTCACCGACGACGCACAGTTCGCCCGCGAGGTGGTGCTCGGTACCGCGCCGTGGCACGGCCGGCTCCTGGTGCTGGACGCCCAAGATGCCCAGGAGTCGACTGGGCACGGCTCACCGCTGCCGCCGCTGACGCACGGCGGCCCGGGTCGGGCGGGTGGCGGCGAGGAGCTCGGCGGCATCCGTGGGGTGCTGCACTACATGCAGCGAACCGCCGTGCAGGCCAGCCCGCGGGTGCTGACCGCAGTCACGGGCAGCTGGGTCCCTGGCGCTGCCCGGCACGGCGACGGCGAGCATCCGTTCCGCAAATCACTCGCCGACCTGCGCCCTGGCGATGCGGTCGTCGCCGGGCCACGGCGGGTGACGCTGGCAGATATCGAGCATTTCGCCGAGTTCACGGGCGACACGTTCTACGCGCACATGGACGAGGAGGCGGCGAAAGCCAACCCGTTCTTCGATGGTCGCGTCGCTCACGGCTACCTGGTGCTGTCGTTCGCCGCCGGGCTGTTCGTCCAGCCGGACCCTGGTCCCGTGTTGGCGAATTACGGGATCGAGAACCTGAGGTTCCTCACCCCGGTGTACCCAGACGACGAGCTCACGGTGACATTGACGTGCAAGCAGATCATTCCGCGGGAAGACGCAGGACACGGCGAGGTGCGCTGGGACACCGACGTGACCAACCAGGACGGCGCGTCGGTCGCCAAGTACGACGTGCTCACCATGGTCGCAAAGAACTGGCCGTAGCTGCGCGGCCGTCGAGCCACGGCCGCGGCGCGCGTCCTTCCGCGCTAGCCGATGACTAGCTGCGCAGCACTGTCTTGCTCATCACGCAGTGGTACTTGCCCTTGCTCCTGTCGTAGCTGAATCCGGCCTGCTCGAAGAGACTCCGCGTGCCGTTGTAGAGGAACGAGGCCGAGACCTGCTGGCCGACGGTGTCCTGCGGGTACGCCTCCACCACGCCACCGCCGGCCGCTGCAATCAGGTCGAGCGCACCCTGCAGTGCCACCCCCGCCAGCCCCTTGCGTCGGTGACTCTTGTCCACGAACAGGCAGGTAAGGCGGTAGTCAGGCAGCGCGTCGAGCCCCGCCGCGTACTGGATGCGGTGATAGATGTTCGGGAGTTCCTCGGGGGTGCCGTACTCGCACCAGGCCACGGCCGCAGCACCGTCGAACACGAGGGCGGCGTGTGCCCGGCCTTCACTGACCAGCCGCTCCTTGCGGGCCCGGTTGCCTTCGCCTGGGCGCCGGCCGGCACAGGACCGCTGGAAGCGCATGCACCAGCAGCCGCCGCCCTGCGCCCAGCACGAACCGTGGACCGCGTTCCAGCAACCGTTGTGCCGCTCGGCCAGTGCAGCGAAATCGTCCCAGGTCTCCGCGCTCAGCGGCCTGATCGTGTAGTCGCTCATGCCACTTGCCTTCCTTATCAGCTCCGTCCACCGAGCACGCTAGATCCCAATGCGGACGATCCGCGTCCGGAACGACCGAGAGGTTGCTGCGCCTGTTGGTCGACGAGGCCCCACCGCAAGCGTGCGGCGCACGCTGCGCGATATACTGACCGAATGATCGGTTAATAAAGGAGCGGCCGATGACCGGACCGGGATCGTGGCACGCAGCAGGGCCCGGGCGCTACGGCACAGACGCCGCTGGCCCGGTTGACGGCGAGTTCACCGACACCGCAGACCTGGAGCGTGAGTTCGAGGAGACCATCGCGCGCGACCGGCGGATCGAGCCTCGGGACTGGATGCCGGACGCCTACCGCAAGACGATGATCAGGCAGATCGCCCAGCACGCGCACTCGGAGATAATCGGCATGCAGCCGGAGGGCAACTGGGTGACGCGGGCGCCCTCGCTGCGCCGGAAGGCGATCCTGCTGGCCAAGGTGCAGGACGAGGCCGGGCACGGGCTGTACCTGTACTCGGCTGCCGAGACCCTGGGTGCCGACCGCGAGGACCTGACCAACCGGCTGATCACCGGTGCCCAGAAGTACTCCTCGATCTTCAACTACCCCACGCTGACCTTCGCCGACGTCGGCGTGATCGGCTGGCTCGTCGACGGCGCCGCGATCTGCAATCAGGTGCCGCTGTGCCGGTCGTCCTACGGGCCGTACGCGCGGGCGATGATCCGCATCTGCAAAGAGGAGTCGTTCCACCAGCGCCAGGGTTATGAGCTGCTGCTGACGATGATGCACGGCACCGGCGCACAGCAGGAGATGGTGCAGGACGCTACCAACCGCTGGTGGTGGCCGTCGCTCATGATGTTCGGGCCGCCGGATGCGCAGTCGCCGAATACCGAGCAGTCGATGCGCTGGCGGGTCAAGCGGCACACCAACGACGAGCTGCGGCAGCGATTCGTCGACATGACCGTGCCGCAGGCCGAGGCCCTCGGCGTCACCCTGCCCGACCCGCGGCTGCGCTGGAACGACACCCGCGGGCACTACGACTTCGGCGACGTCGACTGGGACGAGTTCAAGCGGGTCGTGTCCGGTAACGGGCCGTGCAACGCGCAACGGATCGCGAACCGGCGGGCCGCGCATTCGGGCGGCGCCTGGGTTCGGGAAGCCGCCGCCGCGCACGCGGCGAAGCGAACGGAGGCGGCGGCATGACGGACGCCAGCAAAGAGGGGAACGGGCGGGCCTCGGGTACGCCGCCGCGGTCAAGCTGGCCGTTGTTCGAGGTATTTCTCCGCGGCAAGCGCGGCCTCAACCACGTTCACGTGGGCTCGCTGCACGCGGCCGACGCGGAGATGGCGCTGCACCACGCGCGCGACCTGTACACCCGGCGCAACGAGGGCGTCAGCATCTGGGTGGTCAGGGCGGCCGATATCACCGCGTCCAGTCCGGAGGAGAAGGACCCGTTCTTCGCGCCGAGCGGCGACAAGGTGTACCGGCACCCGACGTTCTACGAGATCCCCGATTCGGTCCCGCACATCTGAGCCTGTTGACGGGAGCACGAGATGGGCTTCGACACCGCCTACGAGTCGATCAGCGAGGAGACCGACTCCGGCCACCGATGGGCATTCGGCACCGGGTTCACCGATCCGCTGGCCGGAGTGGACACCAGCCTGCCTGTCGGCGTTGACGGCGACGACCTCGCCGCCTATTGCCTCATGCTCGGCGACGACGCGCTGATCTTCTCCCACCGGCTCCAGCAGTGGCTGGCGAGGGCGCCCGAGCTTGAAGAGGAGACCGCGCTCGCGAACATCGCGCTCGACCTCCTCGGGCAGGCCAGGCTGCTGCTCACCAGGGCCGGCGCGGCGGACGGCTCGGGGCGAACCGAAGACGACTACGCCTTCGGCCGGGGCGAGCGCGAGTTCCGCAATGTCCGGCTCACCGAGGTCACCGACGCCGACTTCGCCGGCCTGATCGCACGGCTGTTCGTCTTCAGCAGCTGGCGGCTGGCGCTGCTGGCGCGGCTGCGCGACTCCGCCGACCCCGTCCTCGCCGCCATCGCGGCGATGGGCGTCCGGGAGCTGACCTACCACCGCGACTATTCGGCGCAGTGGGTCGTCAGGCTCGGCGACGGGACCGATTACTCCCGCGAGCGGATGGCGGCGGGTCTCGCGGCGGTCGCGCCCCTGGTGCCCGAACTGTTCGAGGCAACCGCGGTCGAGCGCCGGCTCGCCGCGATTCGGGTCGCGGTCGACCCGGCGCAGCTTCGTCCGGAGTTCGACGCGGTGCTCGGGCGCGTGCTAGCGGAGGCCACGGTGGAGCTGCCCGACGCTCCGGCCCTGCGAGGCCTCCCGGCGGGCTCCGGCGGGGCCAGCGCTGTCGGGCAAGCCGGGCGCGACGGCGTGCACACCGAGGCGATGGGCTACCTGCTGGCCGAGCTGCAGAGCGTGGCGCGCGCGATGCCGGGGGCGACGTGGTGACCGAGACCGCCGCGCTCGGTCTGGCCCGGCGGATCGCGGCGTCGGTTCCCGACCCTGAGCTGCCCATGCTGACGCTCGCCGACCTCGGCATCCTGCGGGATGTCAGCGTGTCCGGCCAGCGGGTGACCGTCTCGCTCACGCCGACCTACTCCGGCTGCCCCGCGCTCGCCGAGATGCGGCGCGACGTGGCGGTCCGGCTGGCCGCGGCCGGGTTCGCCGATGTCGAGGTGCACACCGTGCTGAGCCCGCCGTGGTCGACAGACTTGATCAGCGCCGATGGCCGCCGCAAGCTAGCCGAGGCCGGCCTCGCACCACCCCGTTCCGTTAGTGAAGGCCGAGCGGGGCAACCTGCCCGCGCAAGGACGGATGGCCCGGTGCCGCTGACGCTGCTGTCGGCCAGCCCGCCGGTTGCCTGCCCGCGGTGTGGCTCGGCCGACACCGTGCTGTCCGCCGCATTCAGCGGCACCGCGTGCAAGGACCTGCGTCGCTGCCGTGGCTGCGGCGAACCGTTCGAGCACGTGAAGGAGGTCTGAGGTGACCGCGAGCACGGCGGCCGGCACGCGTGCGGCCCGTCGGCAGTTCCGCGAGCTGACGGTGGCTCGGGTCGACCGGCTCTGTGCCGATGCGGTGGCGGTCACGTTCGACGTGCCGGCCGAGCTGACCGACCAGTACCAGTTCCAGCCTGGCCAGTCCCTGACGCTGCGGCGGTTCGTCGACGGGCGGGACGAGCGGCGGTCGTACTCGATTTGCGCGCCGGCCGGGCAGTCGCTGCGCATCGGGGTGCGCGAGGTGCCGGGCGGGGCGCTGTCGGGCTGGCTGGCTAACGAGGTGCAGCCAGGGGACCGGATCGAGGTGCAGCCGCCATCCGGCGCGTTCACCGCGGATCTGAGCGTGCCCGGCCGGCACGTGCTGGTCGCCGCCGGGTCGGGCATCACGCCGGTCCTGTCGATCACCGCGTCAGCGCTCGCGGACGCTGCGTCGGAGGCCACGCTGCTGTACGCGAATCGGCGCGCGGACACGGTCATGTTCGCCGACGAGATCGCCGACCTGAAAGACAGCTATCCGGCCCGGCTGCAGCTCGTGCACGTTCTGTCTCGCGAGCCGCAGGAGGTGGAGCTGTTCAGCGGGCGGCTGGACGCCGCCCGGCTGCGTGCGCTCCTGCCCGCGCTCTGCGACGTCGGAGATGTCGATCACTGGTGGCTGTGCGGGCCGTACGGCATGGTCACGGACGCGATCGCGGTACTGGGGGAGCTGGGCGTGCCCGCGGAGCGCGTGCACCAGGAGCTGTTCTACGTCGAGGACACTCCGCCCGAGCCGGAGCAGCACGCCGAGGTGCCGCTGACCGGCGGGTGCGAGGCGACGATCATCCTGGACGGACGACGGACCACGACGACGATTCCCGCTGGCACGCCCGTACTCGACGGCGCGCAGCGCGCCAGACCAGACCTGCCGTTCGCGTGCAAGGGCGGAGTGTGCGGGACCTGTCGCGCCCGGCTGGTGTCGGGCGAGGTGCGGATGCGCCGCAATTTCGCGCTCGAGCAGGCCGAGATCGACGCTGGGTTCGTGCTCACCTGCCAGTCGCTGCCGGTCACTGACGAGCTGACCGTCGACTACGACGCCTAGCCGGACGCGGCTGCCTGGGCGATCGCGGACTTGCCTGCGCCCGGTTATGAGCTGGTGTAGTAGCCCTCCAGGTCGGCTACCAGGTCGACGGTGCCGGAGCCGTTGTAGAAGTCGACCTCGCCGTCGGCGCCGACGGGCACCACCACCAGGTTGGGGATGGTCTGCCCGGCGGCGAAGTTGAGGTTGGAGGCCAGCGGCCGG
>Ga0187783_10003161_pt1 | contig 12164 bp, 7 predicted proteins | sample 1015_SJ02_MP02_2_FD_132471 | JGI IMG/M metagenome (GOLD analysis project Ga0187783, IMG submission 132471) | Tropical peat soil microbial communities from peatlands in Department of Meta, Colombia - 1015_SJ02_MP02_20_MG | ecosystem: Environmental > Terrestrial > Soil > Wetlands > Peat | place... | reverse complement strand
GTCGAACTCGAAACTATTTTCCACTCCACGGGCAAACCCGCAGCTCCCTACACCGTGCAGGTCGTCTTCTACCCCGACGACAATCCGGACCTGAAGCAGTCCACCACCATTACTCTCCCCGCCGTCACCACAACGCAGCTTCTCTCCCCTCCCAAAAAAGGTCTGTGCGCCGTCGAAGCCCGCCTTTTCGAGGGGTCCACACTCCGCGCCATCTATCACTCGGCTTTCTGGATCCGCGATGAGGCCTATCTCCGTTCCGGTCCCAAGCTCGCCGTCAATTCCGATTACTTCACGGTCGACGGAAAGCCGCTCGCCGTCGTCGGCACGACCTACATGTCCAGCGAAGTGCAGCGCCTCTATTTCGATCACCCCAACGTTTACGTCTGGAACAGCGATCTCGCGCTCATTCACTCCGCCGGCCTCAACATGCTCCGCTCCGGCTGGTGGACCGGCTGGGACAAAATCTGCGACGAAACCGGACGCCCCTATGAACGCACGCTTCGAACTCTCGAAGCCTATCTCATGACCGCGCGCAAATACGGCCTTCCTGTCCAATTCAACTTCTTCGCCTTCCTTCCCGAAATTCTCGGCGGAGCGAATCCCTATCTTGATCCCGAAGCCGTGCGCAGGCAGCAAACCCTGGTCAGCTCCGTCGCGGCACGTTTCCACGACGTGCCCTTCCTCGCGTGGGATCTCATCAACGAGCCGAGTTTTTCGAAGCACCTCTGGCGCATGCGCCCGAACGGCGATCCGCTCGAGCTTGCCGCCTGGAACGCCTGGCTCGCGCGCAAATACCCGGATCGCGCCGCCCTCGCGGCAGCGTGGAATGAACCGGCCAGCTCTGTCTCCGACACGATTCCCGTTCCGTCCGAAGAGCAATTCGATCCACGCGGTGTCTACGTTGGCGTAAATTCTCTTCGCCTCTACGATTTCGTGATCTTCGCGCAGGAGGAGTTTGCCGATTGGGTTCGCGGCATGCGCGAAGCCATTCGCGCTGTCGGATCAGCGCAACCCATCACCGTTGGCCAGGACGAGGGCGGCTATCTCGATCGCCTCAACCCCTCCTTCTTCGCTTCCTATGTCGACTTCACCACCAACCACTCCTGGTGGCAGAGCGACTATCTTCTTTGGGACTCCCTTGTCGCCAAGCAACCCGGCAAAGCCATGCTCATCCAGGAGACTGGCCTGCAGCGCGAGCTCACTCCCGACGAAATCGCCCGCCGCACGCCCGAACAGGAAGCCGCGCTCTTCGAACGCAAATTCGCGCTCTCTTTCGTCTATGGCTCCGGTGCCATCGAGTGGCTTTGGAATTCCAACTCCTACATGACCGAAAGCAACGAAACGCCCATCGGCGCGCTCCACGCGGACGGCACTGAAAAACCCGAAGCCACCGTTCTTCGCGACATGGCCAAATTTTCTGTCGCCGCCTCTCCGTATCTGGTCAATCCCAAGTCGCCGGCCATCGCCATCGTCACCTCGCAGGCCGCGCAATATTCCGCGCAGGGTCAGCTGCAAATCGCAGCGCAACAAAACGCCGTCCGCGCTCTCGCCTACCGCCTTCACGAGCCCTGCTACATCATTGCCGAAAACCAAACCGCCAATCTGGGCAAACCCAAGTTGGTTATTCTCCCCAGCGCCCAGGCGCTGCGCGAATCCACCTGGCAAGCCCTGCTTACTTACGTTCGCAACGGCGGCAACCTCCTCGTCACCGGCCCGGTCTCCCGCGATGAGCACTGGCACCTCGTTGATCGCTACACGCCCCTCGGCATCAAAGCCGTCACCGAGCCCCTCACCTTTCACGAGGCCACGCTCAGAACGGAATGGAAGCGGCAGAACAGCCCGACCGTCATCGTCGATGGCCAGGTCTTATTCGATCAACACGCACAGCAGCTTCTTGAATATCTTCATTTCAGCGACAACTCCACATCCGCCTCGCTCTCTCTCGACCGCGGAAAGCTCTACTGGTTCGCTTACCCGATGGAACTCGCGGAGAATTTCCTCGAAGCCTCCATGTATTACAAAGCCGTCGCGGACAACGTCGGCATAAAACCGCTCTTCGATCTGCATCAAGGTCCTGCCGGTACCACCCTCGAGGCAAAGTCCATTCTCGTTTACCCCGTCCCGCTCGAAAGCGCGGTTCTCTATGTCATGGAGTCCGAATCGGCCTCCGACTTCGACCTCGAGCTCCACGACATCGCCACCGACACGCCCTTCCCTGTCCATCTCCTTTCCGAACGCGCGGCCCTCGTTCTGCTGAATACCCGGACCAAGAAAATCGTCGCCTCCTACGGCCTCCCCTAATCACCGCCGCTCCCCAAACAGTCACGTAGTTTCTGCGCCCCTCGGCGCACTCCGCGTCTCTGCGTTGCTCTTCTCTTACTCGCACTCGCTCCTCTGGCATAACCCTTCCTCGCCCTCGCTCATCAATCCAAACGGAGGTCTTCCATGCTGCGCTCCGAAGGCGTTCAGAATCCCGGCTTGATCGATCGCTTCTTCTTCTCGTTCGTCAAGCGTAGGCTCGGCCGCGTTCCGCTCGGGATGCGCATTCGCGCCTTCGACCGCAAATACCTGCGCTACGCAGCCCGGCTCGACATGTACGCCGCAGGCGAAGGCGTAGTCCCGTTTCATCTCAAAGAACTCGCCCAGCTCAAAGTGGCCTTAATGGTCGGTTGTCCCTTTTGAATCGACATTCACTCTGCCGTGAGCAGGAAGAAAGGCATCACTGAGCAGCAGCTTCAAGACCTCGCGCGATTCGAGTCCAGCCCCGATTTCACCGAGGTCGAAAAAGTCGTGCTTCGCCTCGCCACAGAGCTCACCCGCACTCCCTCGAACGTCTCCGACGAACTCTACGCCGCCCTGCGCTCCCACTTCTCTGAACGCCAGCTTGTTGAACTCACCGCTGTCATCACTTGGGAAAACGCGCGTGCCCGTTTCAACCGCGTCTACAATATCCAGGCGGAAGGCTTCTCCAAAGGCAAATTCTGCCCCCTTCCCGAGCATTCCTTGTCCTAGCGCCATTTGCCTCTTACCATCAGCAGTACCAGGATTTTCTTGCTGGTACTCTTCAAACTGCCCGCAAAAAAATTTCTTCGATTTCTCTTTTTTCACGAAACCATATTCGCGCTTTGGTGTTCTAAGAGGGTGAGGTTTCTGTATGGCGCGGCGCAGTTTCCTCATCCGGTGCGCTTTTCTGCTCAAGCAGCGCATCGGTTTGCTCGCTTCCCTTTCTCTCGGCCTTCTTTGCTGCGTCCCTTCCGCAAGCGCACAGGTTCTTCTCTCGGACCCGATTATCGAAGATAAGGCGTTAGAAGGCACCTTTTCTCTCCGCGATTCGCGCATCCCGTTTGAGGCCTACGCGGACTTTCAGCGCGGCTTGCAGCTACTCGAAAAACCGGATCCCGCCCGCAGCGAAAAATTCTTCAAAAAGGCCGTCGAAAAGTATCCGGCTTATTACGAGGCCCATTATCACTTGGGCTTGGCTCAAAAGCGCCTGGGTCAGAGCGACGAAGCTGCAGCCTCATTCCGAAAAGCCATCGAGCTGAGTGGCGGGAAATACGTTTTGGCCGATTACGGCTACGCGCTGCTCTTATGCAAACAAGGCAAGGCCACGGAAGCCGAGCGCGTTGTGCGGGATGCTCTCTCGCTGAATCAAAATCGGCCTGTGGGAGAAGTGGTTCTCGGCACCGTCCTCATGTGTTTGCATCGCGTGGAGGAGGCGGAAAAGAGTGCCCGCCAGGCGTTGTCGCTCGACCCCGCCGCATATGATGCGTATCTGATCCTCGCCAGTGTTCACGGCGAAAGGACGGATTATCGCGCCGAGGTTCAGGATCTCGATTCGTTCCTCGCTTTGGAACCCGACGGCGCACGCGCCGACCAGGTGCGCGGTATGCGCAACAGCGCCGAATCGCTCGCCAATCACAGCGCTTCAAAATAATTTCAGCAAAGGCCGGCGCGCCTCTTAGGCGTGAGACGCCACTGGCTGCTTCTTCTCCGAAATGTGCGACACTCCCGCCTCGAGCACATCCATCCCTTCGTCGAACTGCTCGTCGGTTACGACCAACGGCACAAGGATTCGCATCACGTTGCCCAGCGTTCCTGCCGTGATCGTAATTAGCCCGTGTTCATACGCGTAACGCCCCAGTTCCTTCGTCTCCGCGCTCGCGGGTTCTCGCGTCTCCCGATCCTTCACTAACTCGAACGCGCACATCCCGCCCAGCACGCGCACGTCGCCGACAATTCCCCACTTCTTCTGCCATCCGCGCACGCGCGCTTCGAAGCGCTTGCCAAGCGCCGTCGACCGCGCCAGTAATCCGTCCACCTCGATCGTTTCGATGGCCGCCAGAGCCGCCACGCAAGACGCCGGATTCCCCGCGAACGTGCTGCCCAGCCCGCCCGGATTCGCCGCGTCCATGATTTCCGCGCGCCCGGTCACGCCCGCGAGCGGCAGTCCTCCTCCGAGCGACTTCGCCGTCGTGATCAGATCCGGCTCCACGCCGAAATGCTCGATCGCAAACATTTTTCCCGTTCGGGCGATTCCGCTCTGCACTTCGTCGGCAATCAGCACGATTCCGTATTTGTCGCAAATCTCTCGCAATACGGGGAAAAACTCCTTCGGCGGTATGACGAATCCGCCTTCGCCCAACACCGGTTCCGCGATGATCGCCGCCACCGAACCCGGCTCGACCACTCTCCGGAACGTATCTTCCAAATGCTTCGCGCAATACAGTTCGCACGACGGATACGTCTTGCTGTACGAGCAGCGGTAGCAATACGCGTACGGCACCCGGTAAACTTCCGGCGCAAACGGCGCGAATCCCGCCTTGTACGGCACGATTTTGCTCGTCAGCGTCATCGTCAGCAGCGTCCGCCCGTGAAACGCGTCTTCGAAGCAGATCACCGCCGGCCGCTTCGTATAGGCGCGCGCTATCTTCACCGCGTTTTCCACCGCCTCCGCGCCCGAGTTAACGAACATCGTCTTCTTCGGGCCGCGGATTGGCGCCAGCGCGTTCAGCTTTTCTGCCAGCGCTATATACGATTCGTAGGGCGTCACGCCAAAGCAAAGGTGCAGAAAATTGTCCAACTGTTCCCGCACAGCATTCACGACGCGCGGCGCGCGGTGCCCCACGTTCAGGCAGCCGATTCCCCCCGCGAAATCGACGTAGCGGTTTCCGTCGACGTCCTCGATCCACGCGCCTTCGGACTTCGCCGCGAAAATCGGCGTCACCAATTGCGGCCCACGCGGGATGGCCTCTTCCCGCCGCGTCAGCAGCGCCTTGGACTTCGGTCCCGGTATTTCCGTGCGAATCTGTATCGTCTTCATGATCCGTTCCCTCGCTCCTTCAGTACCATCCGATCGGGGTCTCATCCAGGTTCACGAAAACCTGCTTCGTCTCCAAGTATTCTTCCATGCCCCACGGCCCCAGCTCACGCCCAAATCCCGACTGTTTGTATCCGCCCCACGGCGCTTCCACATAGGTGGGCTGCATGTGATTGACCCAGATGATCCCAGCACGCATCGATTTCACCACGCGGAACGCCTTGTAAATGTCCCGCGTCCACACGGCGCCAGCAAGACCATATGGCGTGTCGTTCGCGATGCGGATCGCTTCGCCCTCGCCGTCAAACGGAATCACCGACGCCACCGGCCCGAAAATCTCTTCTCGCGCGATCCGTGCGTGGTTGTCCACGTCATAGAAGATCGTTGGCTCGACGTAGTAGCCCTTGCTGAACTCCTTCGGCCGCCCGCCGCCGATCGCTGTCTTCGCCTCTTTCTTCCCTAACTCCAGGTACGAGCTCACGCGGTCATACTGCTCCTTGCTGACCAGCGGCCCCATCTTCGTGTCGCGTTCGAGCGGCGCTCCCAATTTTATGCGTTTGGCCCTTTCCGCCATCGCCTCCACGAATTTCGTATAAATCTTCTTCTCTACCAGGATCCGGCTTCCCGCCGAACATACTTCTCCCTGGTTGATGAACACGCCGAAGAGCGCCCCATCCACCGCCGCTTCCCAATCCGCGTCCGCGAAAAACACGTTCGGCGACTTCCCGCCGAGCTCCAGCGTCACCCGCTTCAGCGTGTCTGCCGCGCTCTTCACGATAATCTTCCCAACCGCCGCGCTTCCCGTAAACGCGATCTTGTCCACGCCCGGATGCGCCACCAGCGCCGCGCCCGTCACCTCTCCCACTCCATTGATGATGTTGACCACCCCCGGCGGTAGCCCCACTTCCTCCAGCCAATTTGCCAGTTCCATGGCCGTCAGCGGCGTCTGCTCCGCCGGTTTCAGCACGCAACAGCATCCCGCCGCAATCGCCGGCGCCAATTTCCATGCCGCCATCAGCAATGGGTAGTTCCACGGAATAATCTGTCCCGCCACGCCGATCGGCTCGCGCATCGTGAAGCTCAGCGCGTTCGCCGGCACCGGATTCACGCTTCCCGTTACCTTGTTGGCCAAGCCGCCGTAGTACTCAAAACAAGTGGCTACATCCGCCATGTCGTATTCCGCTTCCACGATCGGCTTGCCGCTATTCCGCGCCTCCAGTTCCGCCAGCATCGGGGTGTTCTGCCGCACCCGTTCCGCCAGCTTGAACAGAACCCGCCCCCGGTCCTGCGCGGTTGTCTGCGCCCAGGGTCCCGAATCAAACGCCGCTCGCGCCGCCTTCGCCGCCTGGTCCACGTCTCTAGCGTTCGCCGAAGCCACCTGCGCAATCACTTCCTCTGTGGCGGGGTCGTACACGGCAAAAGTTTCCTTCGAGGAGCCCTCCACCCACTGCCCGTTGATGTAGTTTCGATACGTCCTCACCGTAGCCTTCGCCGTCGTCGTCATAGCCCCTCCACGATCCAACTGCCTGGTCTTGCCTCCCAACTCTCCGCGTTCCTGGCCGCCTCCTGCGTCTCCGCGTTATCTTTCCTCTTCGCTCTTCTCTTCTCTCGGCTCAAGCCTCGGCTCGCGCCTTCCTACCCGCATAGACAAAAAAGAAGAAGGCTGCCATCCCTACAAACAACAGCGTCCCACCCACCATCCAAACCTCGTACCTTGCCACCGACTCAATCTGCGCCGCCGGAAAAAATGCCACCACCATCGCGATCGCCGTGGTCACTAGCCCACTAACCCCAGCCGCGATTAGCGTCCCTCGTGAATACTGCTGCTTCTCGAAATCCTTCCGCCACGCGATCCGCAGCAAGGCCCCGAACACATACAAAAACGGAATCAGCTGCAGCACTACCGCGAGCGACAGCAGCGATTGAAAGCTCGCTTGGACGTTCCCCGTCGACATAAAGTTGATGATCACCAGTATCAGCGATACCGTCGCGTGCACGATCAAAGCCGCGTACGGCGTCGCATACCTCGGATGGATCTTCCCCAGCCACGCCGGCATGTACGAATCGAGCCCCGCCACGAACGGAATCCGCGCCGAGCCCGCCAGCCACGCTGAGCCAATCCCTGCAATCGATAGGCTCAGCAAAAACGCGAAGGGCGCCACGATCCACGCGACGCCGACTTGATCCGCCATGTGGCTCACGGCTTGCACGATCCCCTGCAGTACGCTGATGTTGTTCTTGTCGATCGCAACCAAAAGCGTCAGCGTCACGCCAACATAGAAAAACCCCGAAATCACCCCGCCCAAAGCCACCGCCCCCGGCAACGTCTTTCTTGGGTTCTCGATTTCGTCGCCCATGATCGACGCGAGCTCCAACCCCACCAGCCCGAAGCAGATCACGCCGAACGAATTCAGCACGAAGCGCGGGTTCGCCGGTACTTGAAAATCCGTCCATTGCACATGCGTGCCAAATCTCAGAAGCAAGATCGCGCCCAGACCCATTAGCAAAAACGCCGCGACGAACGTTCCGATTCCGCCAAGGTTGTTGATCCACTTGCCCACGCCCAAGCCCATTACGTTCAACACCACCAGCAGTGCTAACAGCACCACCGAGGCCCCCAACGCAAACGCTCGGCTATCCGCCAGCTTTTCATGCCCGGGCCCCAGCACGAACACCGACACGCCGACGAAATACAGCATCACCGTCGGCACATACATCATATTGTTCGTCCAGTAGCACCAACCCGAGAGGAAGCCGTGGAAATCCCCGAACACTTCCTTTGCCCAGAGATAGACCCCCCCCTCCCCCGGGTAGCGGTGCGCCAGTTCGATCACCGCGATCCCCTGCGGCCAGAAAAACAGCAGCAAAGCAATCAGCCACAACCAGATGGTGACCCCGCCGTTTGCGGCGATCGACGGCACTACGTTCAGGTTGAATACCGCCACCACAAACAGCAGTACCAGGTCGCGCCGGCCCAGCACCCGCTTGAGATGCGGCTGCTCGACCGCAGCGCCACCCGTCACCGCAGCCACATTGGCCACCTCGCTACTCACTCGCTCGTTGACTAGTTCCTCTCCGCGTCTATCGCTGCCCTTTGCGTCGCTTTATTTTGTACTTGATTTGCGGTCGACGAGCCACCGCTAATGCCCAGCCGCGCCGACGTACTTCAGTCCGCGCTCTTGCTGTGTCTTCGCCAATCCCGGCGCGACTTCCTCGAACACCGCTAGGTGCTTGTCGATGTCCGCCTCGGTGTGCTGCACGGAAATGGTCCACTGTTCGTCCCACCAGTACGGCATCGCCAGCACGCCTCGGTTCACCATCCCAAACCAGAATTGCCGCCACAGATCCACGTCGATCTTGATCCAGTCGCGGTAGTTCCGAATTTCCTGCGGATACAGCATGAGCGCGCCGTTCACTCCGGCGTGCGCCACGTACGCCTGCAGACCGGCCTTGTTCACGATGGTCCGGTAGCCTTCGACGAGCTTCCGTCCCAGCTTGTCGACGTGCGCGTAATTGTCGCGCGTCAGCACCTCGCGGAACGTCGCCAGCCCCGCCGCCATTACCACTCGGTTTGTGTTGTACGTCCCTCCGTGAAACACCTTGTGCTGCGTGATCAGGTCCATCACCGCGCGGCTCGCGCCAAAAGCCGCGAGCGGCAACCCGCCGCCAATCGACTTCGCCAGCGTGATCATGTCCGGCTTCACGCCGAAATAATCGCTCGCGCCGCCCCACGCGAGCTTCGCACCCGTCTTCACTTCGTCGAAGATCAGCAGCGCGCCATCCTTCGTACAGATCTCGCGCAGCCCTTCGAGGAATCCCGGCTGCGGCATGCAGATGCCCACATTCATCATGATGGGCTCCAGAATGATCGCCGCAATTTGTCCCGGGAATTGCTTAAACCGATGCTCCACGCTTGGCAGATCGTTGAAGGTTGCCACCGTCACGTTGTCTAGCACCGCCTTGATCACGCCCTGTCCGCCAGGCACCGAATTCGGCGCGTGGATATCGCCGAAATCTTCTTCTTTCGGCTTCACGCTCACCAAAGCGCTGTCGTGCAAGCCGTGGTAGCAGCCCTCGAACCGCAAAAGTTTGTCCCGACCCGTGGCCGCCCGCGCGATGCGGCATGCGTGCATCGTCGCCTCGGTTCCGCTCGAGCCGAACCGCACCATTTCGACCGGATACCGCGCGCAAATCTCTTCGGCGAGCTCCGCTTCCATTCCATGCGGCATGCCGAACGTACTGCCATTGTCGAGCGCCCACTTCGTCGCTTTCACCACCGCCGGATGCCCGTGCCCCGCCATCAGAGCGCCAAAGCAAAGGTTGTAGTCGATGTACTCGTTGCCGTCGACGTCCCGGATTTTGCTTCCGCGTCCCTCCGCCACGAATAGCGGATACGGATCATAAGCGCGGTAATTGCTTGCGACTCCCAGCGGAATGCGCTTCTCCGCTTTTTTGTGAGCTTGCGCGGACTCGGGCGTCCGCTTCTCGTACAGGGCAATCTCCTTCTGTAGTGCGTCGTGCATTTTGCGTACTCCGTCAGGTGGGCCTTCCTGGGGTTCACCTGTGGCAGGTCTCTTCCCTGCGGTCAGTGTAGCGGCGGGCACGCCTTCCTCAGGCGCCGCGCCGCCTCCGTTCAGCGAGGAAAATTTCGCGGTTTCTGTGGCAAACGGCTTCGTCTATTCTAACCCGTCCAAACTCCAGAGCAGCGACATTCGATTCGGGCGGCTTCCCGCGCGCCCACCGCCTCCGAGCGCCGCCGCGCCAAGCCTGCGCACAGAGCGCGGCCCCTCCGAGCCGCGCTCTTCTGGCGCGTTAGCCGCCCTTAGAACAAAAACTTAATCGCGAATTGCATCACGCGCGGGTCTCGCGCTTTCAGCACCTCTCCAAACGTCAAGTCGCTGAAGTTTCCGTCGGGATTCTCAAACTGCGTGTGGTTCCACGCGTTGTAAAATTCCGCCCGGAACTCCGTGTTCAGCTTTTCCGTCAACGGCGTCAGCTTCGCGATCACCAGGTCCGTATCGTTCACCGGTGGGCCGCAGCACAGCGAGTGCGGCGTGTTGCCGTAGGTTCCATACTGCTGCGGGCACGGCGTGCCCGAGGGCAGCGCCGTCGTCGGGTCGCAGAACGTCGCCGTACTAAACCAATAATTTCCTGGCGTCGTTTTCGGATTTACGAACTGAACCGGCCCCGTGGTATAGGGAGTATTCGTCGACTCAAAGAAAATGCTCGACTGCAGTTCTCCGTCGTTTTGATCCTGCACTCGAATCGGGAACCCGCTCTGATACGTGATAATCGCGGAGACTTGCCACCCGTTCGCAAGCTTCCCGGCAAAACCGTCTTTCTTCGGTATCGGCAGCTGCCAAACCGGGCTGAAAACGAAACGGTTCTTCGCATCGAGCAGCGATATTCCACGCGTAAAGTTCGGATAAATCGGGTTCAACTCGTTCTCGAACGATGCGCCTTGGTCGATCGCCTTGCTGAACGTATAGGACGCCTGGAACATCAACCCGTGGGAGAAATTCTTCTCCACGGAAACCTGCAGTCCGTTGTAGTTCGAGTTAGCCACTGTATTTTCCGAGAAAATGTTGCTGAAGAGGGGCACGCCATCCGCCGGACAGCCCTGCGCGGTAAACGGATTGCAGTTCGGCGAGGAGTATGGCCGCAGTCCAACCAGTGTGATCTCTTGTCCCGACGGTCCCGCCGTAAACGTGCACGGCGCCGGATTATGTTTGTTCAAATAGGGGCACGGAATGTCCGGTGTTCCTGGCGGCCCGCCGGGAATGTACGGCATGTTAAAGGTCGCCCCAGGCGGCAGGAAAAACTGGTATTCGTTGTCCGAGCCGAACGTTCCGCAGGTTCCCGCGCCGGCATACTGATTGATTTCGAGGCAACTGGCCGAGTTTCCGTAGTCCAGATCCTGCGACGCCAGCAAGTGATGCGCCTGCGTGCCGACGTACGCGATACGCAGCAGCATGTCCGTCGTCAATTGCCGGTCGAAGGTTAAGTTGTACTGTTCCGCATACTGCGTTCGAAGATGCGGCTGGAATTCGCCAAACAGCAAAATCGGCCGGAACGTCGACCAGTCCACGCAACCAGTCGGACCACCCGAATATGGGCACGGCGTCGATGGCGTCTGTGTGATCACCCCACTCGCGGCGTTCGGTACTATCGTTCCGTTCTGTGCGAGATATGGCGTGTTGAAGAGAGGGTTCGAGAGCGACGCGCTGATCCCAAAGGGCGGTTCCGCGCTGAATTGTTCCAGAACGAGTTGCTCCATCGGGTTGTAGAAAATTCCGTACCCGGCGCGAATCGTACTCTTGCCCGGGCCTCCTGTTACTTTCGATAGGAACCCGTCTTTCCAGCCCGGGCTGAACGCCAAGCCAATTCGCGGCGCGAAGGCATGCCAATACGTTGACGTCAGGCCTCTTGGCACTCCCTTATCGTTCGGGAACACCAAGCCCGTCGGCGAATAGGCGTAGTTGCCATCCGCGATTGCGGCCGGGTCGGTTGCATCGCAGCTCCCCGACGTTGTTCCGAGGCTCGCTGCGCTTGCGGGCGAAAGATAGCAAGGATACTGCGTCGTTTGCTGTCCCGGCCGGAACGTCTGCAGCCGGTTCCCGCTATCGACATACGGGGTGTTCAATTCCCAGCGCAGACCGTAGTTCAGCGTCAAGTTCGGTTTGATTTTCCAGCTATCCTGGGCGAAAAAGTACAGTCCGTAGTTCGTTGTATCGAGCGCCTGCGCGGCGCCCTGAGAATACGTGTTTGCCGCGCCTAGAAAATAGTTCGCGTACGCGTTATTCGCCGCCAGCGAGTCCCCCGAGGCGCTGCTCAGGAACGAAAAGTC
>Ga0187783_10003160_pt1 | contig 12167 bp, 6 predicted proteins | sample 1015_SJ02_MP02_2_FD_132471 | JGI IMG/M metagenome (GOLD analysis project Ga0187783, IMG submission 132471) | Tropical peat soil microbial communities from peatlands in Department of Meta, Colombia - 1015_SJ02_MP02_20_MG | ecosystem: Environmental > Terrestrial > Soil > Wetlands > Peat | place... | reverse complement strand
GTGGGAACCCTGAGGTTCCTGCCATGGGTGCTCGAGGTGAGGGATCTATGGCCGGAATCGCTGGTAGGCGTAGGACAGGCCACTGCCGATTCCCTGCTATACCGGAGCATGGGGCATGTCGCCCATTTCCTCTATCGACACTCGACGCATCTTGTCGTGGATGGTGAATGGAAACGCCGGCACTTGGTCCATCAGGGTGTGGAGGAAAGAAAAATCTCCGTTATTCGAAACGGTATCGAGGAGGACTTCTGCTTGCATCCCGACTCCACCGACGCTCAGTTGGCCCGCTTCCAATTGCGTCAGGATTTGGGACTTCGCGATGAATTTGTTCTTCTCTACGCCGGAACACTCGGCATGGCCCACGGTCTGGAGACTGTACTCCAAGCCGCCGAACGATTGCAAGACCGTCGCGATATCGTGTTCCTCCTTATGGGCGCCGGCGCCGAGCGCGGGCAACTCTGCGAACTCCTCGATGGACTGCGACTCCCCAACGCACGGCTTCTGGAAAAACAGCCCCGGGAGAGAATTCCCGCCTTTCTGGCGGCCGTGGATGCCTGCCTGGTCCCGTTGCGGAACAAGGAAGTATTCAAAAGCGCCATTCCCTCCAAAATGTTCGAGGCGATGGCGGCGGGGAAGCCGGTGATCTTGGGCGTCGAGGGAGAAGCGATGGAGATTCTTCTTGCCAACCAAGCCGGATTGGCAGTACGGCCTGAAGACCCCGAGGCAATGGTGGCCGCAATTCTCAGGCTACGGAACGATCCGTCGCTCTGCCAGGCCCTAGGCCGGAACGGAAGACAGTCAGCGATCGAAAAATACTTGCGCCGGACCGAGGCCGCCAAGTACCTGAACCTACTGAGCGAATTGTGCGCAGGTCGAAAGTTTTTGGCCCCCGAGGCGCAACTGGCGCTCCCGGAGTGACCCCCCCTCAATCGGAATAACTATGAAGCAACTCTTGCAGGATTTGCGGACGCACGAAATTGTGGTGGAAGAAGTTCCCGCCCCCGGCTGCCCGCCAGGCGGGGTTTTAGTAAGAACTTTAGCCTCTCTAATCAGCTCGGGGACGGAACGCGCCACCGTAAAGCTCGGCAGCATGAGCCTTCTGGGCAAAGCGCTGGAACGGCCTGATTTAGTAAGGAGTCTCGTCCAACGTCTGCGAACCACGGGGGTCGCGAGCGTTGTCGCCAACGTGCGCGCCAAGCTGGACCGGTCGATGGCACTGGGCTACAGCTCGGCAGGGGAAATCCTGGAAGTAGGAGAAGGTGCGCGGGAGTTCCGGGTCGGTCAGCGCGTGGCGTGCGCAGGCACGGGTTACGCCAGTCACGCCGAACGGATCTGGGTTCCCGGCAATCTCTGTGTGCCGATTCCGGATAAGGTGGACGATGATTCCGCAGCCTTCGTAGCGCTGGGATCGATCGCTCTTCAGGGGGTGCGGGTGGCAGAGGTGAAAATCGGCGAACACGTCGCGGTGCTGGGCCTGGGATTGGTAGGCTTGGTGACGGTACAGATCCTTCAGGCCGCGGGATGTACGGTGTGGGGAGTCGATCCCGATCCCGACCGCGTGGCGCTGGCGCGGGAATTGGGCGTGGCCTTTGCCACTTCGAACTCCAAGTTCATCCCCGCAAGCGACCTGCCCAGGGCGGGAGGCGCGGACGCGGTCATCATCACGGCGGCGACGAAATCCAGCCAGCCCATTGACCTGGCTGGGCAGATCGCTCGTGATCGCGGGATCGTCATTGTCGTCGGGGACGTGCGCGTCGATGTGCCCCGCGAACATTACTACCAGAAAGAATTGCAGGTGCGGTACTCACGCTCGTATGGTCCTGGCCGTTATGATCAGGCCTATGAGGAAAAAGGGATTGATTACCCCCAGGGTTACGTACGCTGGACAGAGAAGAGAAACATGCAGGCCTTCCTGGACCTGGTGGCAGCCAGGAAGGTTGACCTTAGGCGCTTGGTGACCCATCGTTTTGAAATTGATCGGGCCCCCGAAGCTTACGGACTGCTCACCGGAAAGCGGCAAGAGAAATACCTTGCCATTTTGATCGAATACTCCAAAACCGGAGCGTCTTCACGGCGACTGGAACTTCACGCGTCCCATCCAGAAAGACCTGTCCCGAGGCTCAGCCCGGGCAAGGTTAGAATCGGATGGATTGGAGCGGGCAGCTTCAGCCGGGCAAAACTGCTTCCGGCCTTACGGAAGCTCGACCACCTCGAAATGATCGGATTGGCCAATGCCACCGGCCCCTCCGCCAGCCGTGTGGGGAAAAGCTTCGGGTTCCAATACTGCACGACCGACGCTTCGGAGATTCTGCACGATCCGAACATTGATGCCGTGTTCATCGGCACGCGACACCACCTGCACGGCCCGATGGTATTAGCGGCGCTGGAAAGCGGTAAGCATGTCTTCGTCGAGAAACCTTTATGCGTGAATGAGCAAGAACTAGACGCAATTTCGAGAAGCTACACGCGGTCGGACCGTATTCTCTGTGCAGGTTTCAATCGCCGCTTTTCGCCCTTTGCGAGGCAATGCAAAGATTTTTTCAGCGCCGGCCGTGGGCCGTTTTCTTTTCTTTACCGGGTCAATGCGGGACGCCTGCCGGAGGGACACTGGGCCGAGGATCCTGAGCAGGGCCACGGGCGCGTGATCGGCGAGGTTTGCCACTTTGTGGATTTGTTCGCGTTTCTCAGTGAGGCGCTGCCCATCGAGGTGGAAGCCTGGGCGATGGGCGACAGCAGCAACGAGAGCAACGTCCACATCCAGGTGTCCCTGGCCGACGGCTCGATGGGAGAAATCCTGTACTTAGCCTCCGGTGACGCAAGCGTTTCCAAAGAACGATTGGAGGTCTTCGGCCGCGGCCGCACTGCGATTTGTGAAGACTTCCGAAAGTTCTGGTTCCATCAATCGAACCAATGCAAGGCCAAATCCCTGTTCCAGCAGGACAAGGGGCACGCAGAAGAAATGCGGCGCTTCGTTGACGCTGTAGCCGGGAAAGGCCCTCCCCCCATACCCTTCGAGAGCCTCTGGGCGACAACCCTGGCGACCTTCCGGATTCGAGAGTCATTGCTCGGCGGTGGCGCTCTGCGTGTAATCCCAGGAGTAAAGGGTCGAAAAGATCTAAGGCCGGCATTGACAATCGACTGAACCCTCAGGGAAACCATGGCTACCATCACGACCGGGCTCGGCAAGTTCGTCATCCCAGAAGCGGTCTCTGTTGCTGACGATCCCTCGCTCTATAAGCGCCGGGGGAAACGTCTCTTCGACATTGTTGCGTCTCTTGCCGGCTTGGTGATCTCGAGCCCTCTCCTGATCTTTTGCGCGCTCCTGGTGCGTCTGACCTCCCGTGGTCCTGTGCTTTTCCGCCAGACTCGTGTAGGGTATCTCGGGCGCCAGTTTACGCTGATCAAATTTCGAACGATGGTGCGGGGAGCCGAAGACCTGGGAACATCCGTGGTGGTCGACCGCGATCCGCGCCTGACCCCGGTGGGAGCCTTCCTGCGGCGCACCAAGCTGGACGAATTTCCACAATTCATCAACGTGCTGCGAGGGGAGATGAGTCTTGTGGGACCGCGGCCCCGGGTACCCAGCGAGGTTGATCTGAATGACCTCAGGGAACATATCCTGCTCAGGGTCCGTCCAGGGGTGACGTCCTACGCTTCAATTCATTATCGCCGGGAGGCCGACTATTGTGCCCGGCAATCCAACCCGCAGGCCGTCCATCGGATGAACCTCCTCCCGCAAAAACGCTCTCTGGATTATGAGTATGTGCAGAACCTGACCTTCCGGCTGGACTTGAAACTGCTTTTGATGACGATTGTTTTAGTCTGGACTCCGGAAAGGCCTCTGGCCAAAGGGCTCAGTAAATTTGGGCTGGAAGCTCGGCCTTACAGCCGTGATGCGCAGATGTTGCTCGACCTTGCGGTATACATGGGCGCAGCCTTGTTAGCTTACACGTTCCGATATGAAGCCGGGTTTCTGGATTTCTATCGCCGGCAGATGTGGCTGTACATAGCCTTTGTTTCCCCCTTGCGGGTCATGGTGAACCGCTGCTTGGGAATTTACGACATGATGTGGCGGTACGTCACCCTTGAGGATGCTTCATTTCTGGCAGTGGCACTTGCCCCCGTCACGCTGGTCCTGTACGCACTCCGCCTGGGGCTGCCCCCAAGCTCCTGGAAAGCAGTCATGTTCCTTGTCCCGTTGAGCATCGTCACTCTGGAATACTTGCTCGCCGTGAGTTCCAGTCTGGGATTGCGCTGTTTGCGCCGTATGCTTTATGTGCTGCACCATCATTACCAACCGCTTCCAGAAGGAGCGCGCCGCGTCCTGATTCTTGGCGCCGGCCTGCTGGGTTTGACGACTGCCCAGGACATCCGTCAGTACCCGCACATAAGCCTGGTGGGTTTCCTCGACGACGACCCGACTAAGGACGGAAGGCTTATGGCGGGATGCCGCGTTCTGGGAAATTCGGCAAACCTGGACACCCTTTGTGACCGCTACAAGGTGACCGACGTGTTGATTTGCGCCAAGTCAATCGACCCGGACCGATGGTGGGAACTTTATCGACGTTGCGAGGTCCTCAGGGTGAAGCTTCAGATGCTCCCCAGTCTGGACCGGCTACTACGGGAGGAGAGCGATATGCCACTGCCCGGACACGCGCCCTCTTTCCTTCTCAGTCACCGGGGGTGAGGGCTAGGATAGGCTTGGCGTATCAGCCAAATTTAATAGGTAAACATCCAAGGAGGAAATTATGCGAATACGACATCAAAGACTGGTTTTTCTCGGACTCGTGATGTTCACCGGGTTTTCGACTTTTACTCTCGCGGTGGGTCGAATGCCTGATGTCGTTGGGAAGGTTGTTAGTTCGTCCAACGCGACCGTGGAAGGGAGCGTGTTGTTATCTAACCGCACGATCTTTTCTGGAGAGGCCGTAGATGTTGGAGAGGGGGGGGCGGTACTCCTGAGCTATTCTCCCACCGGCCGAGCGGTTCTGGCGGCGTCAACGCATGTGCGTTTCAATGGCGGCAAGGGGAATATCGTGGCGCAGCTTCTTTCGGGAACTCTAGCCGTCGAGAGGGAGAAAAAGGACGCTTTTGTGGTAAAGACTTCCACCTATAAATTCGCGCCCCAAAGTGAGGGGAGGACCAAGTTCCTGGTCGCACTTTTGCCTGACAAGAGAACGATTGTTGAAGCGCAGAATGGCAAGGTCGCGATCACCGCGGCCGGTTCGGCCGGGAGCTACACGCTGGCAGAGGGCCTCCGTGCCGAGATCAGCGAATCCGAAGCACAAAATCCGGATCAGCAAAAGGAGGGGGCGAGCAAGGTGATCGGCCAAGTCGTTTCCTCGACGGGAGCGACCCGGAATGGGAAGCCTCTCCCCGACGGCGAGTGGCTTCTTGACGGCGACCTGGTTTCGACGGGGGCCTCGGGCCGCGCCGTCATTAAATTATGGCCAACCAATCAAGCCACTCTCGAGGAAAGCACCACTGCCACCTTTTCGAGACCCGTAGAACGAGTCTGGTTAAACTTGCTGACCGGCACAATTGTGGTCGAGAATACAGGTGAGAGTAATGTCCTCATCGCGACGGCAAAATATCACATCGAACCACTCAATGCGGCCGCAGGGAGGATTCTCGTTGCGGCTAGGACTGACAAAACCACCTATATTGATGCCATAGCCGGCGATGTCAGAATCGAAGAAGTCCAGTCACAGCAGTCATACCGCTTGGCGTCCGGAGAAGACAAGCTCATTCCCGCGAATGCGTCGGGCGTCCCTGCTCCAACAGAAAATCCAACGCCAAGCACACCGTCAAACCCGGAGCCGTTTCCGTCGACTCCGTCGGCTTCATCAGGCCATACCCATTCCACCCTACTTATCGTGGCAATTGCGGGTGGAGCCGGAATTGCAGCCGCAGCAGCCGCTCTGGCGGCGGGAGGGGGCCACAGCAGTTCGCCCGTAAGCCCCTCTGCCCCGTAACAACAAGCTGACCTCAAAGCCCATCCGACCTGTGGGCAATGCCGTCATTCGCAGGCATCGATTCCGCCACCGCTTCTGGAAAAGTCTGGAACGAGCAAACGCATTTCGCATAGAGACGCCAAGGCGCAGAGGCCGAGAATAGAAAACAGTTGTCTATTTCGGCTCCCTGCGCCTTTGCGTCTCGGCGCGAGGTTATTTATTTTTTCACACCTTCTCTGAAGGTGGCGTCTGCGTGGGCATCAATTCCCCTGCCGCTTGTTGCAAGCGACGCGTGCAGTATTCCCATTCCCCCTCGACGCACTGAGGCTTGCGGCAGTCGAACTCGCAAAGGGCATCTTCGTTAGAAACCTCACTAACAATGTGCCCCCTGGCCCAATCCCAGATGTTTTGAAGAAGATTCATGCTGCCACCTCGTTTGCCTTCATCTGCACCCCCACTTGAAACCTCCCCTGGCCCCCCGCGATACAGCCCTGTCTCTGCTATTAAAGACGTATAGCTGATTTTGTTGTTTCGTCCTACCCCGCGATTACTTTACAGTAAATTAAGCACAGCCAGGGACTTTTTTTTCATGTCAATATTTCTGTAGGGCTGGTCAGAAGTCACAATCACGGCCGGCTGGAGGACCTGCGGGCCGAGGGAAGAATGCGCTTCCCGGTCACAAATCAGCGCTCCCGGGCGCAGCCAAAATCGCGTCTGCGGCATCGATGACCAATACCCAATCGTTTGGATCGGGGGGCGTGAACTTGCGGCTCCGGGTATTCGCATAAGTCCCGATCGCCGTCGTCGAGCCGTCACGGGGGTTGAACCACCAGCAATTCGCTTGACCGCTGACGCTCGTGACCTTGCTCATGTCCACTGTCAAGGTTGTGCGGCTCCCGTTCGGGATGTAAGCAATGATCGTCTGGCCATCGCTAGTTCTGGAAGTCGTTGTGAGCGTCGATCTCGATCCATAGCCTGCCGTCACAACTGCGTGGCTAAGGTCTGGAACCATCTTCCAATGCTCGCGGCTCCGCATAAGTCGCCCCAGGTATTCGCGACCCATCGTCCCCGGGGAATTCAATTGGCTTTGCCACGTTCGGCCCATTGTGTCGCAGCATGTTGCTGAGAAGGACCAGATAGCATTGTTGCCAAACAGCCCGCCGGCATAAGCTCCATTGAGAACGGCTTGGTAGGCCTCTTGGCGCAGTCCAACAGGAGTCGAGCTATGCTCCCCTTCGTACCAGTCCTCCACGACAAAAAACGGAGCGTGGCCTCCGCTGTAGCCTGAACCCGACTGCAATAGCACCTGTGCCGTATGAGTCTTGAAGCTTTGACAGAAACACGTCACGTAAATGGTATTAACGTCGAGCCACGACGCTCTGCCGAAATACCTCCAACTCGGCTCGCCTCCAGTCTTGTCATTAACGGCCTCCACCACCATCAAGTGATGGGGGTCTGCTGACTTGATCCCTAAGGCCAAATCATTCAGCTTGTTATAGAGGGTACTGCCCTCTTTGCTGATGTTGGCGTCACCCCCAATCAGCCAAACAATGTTGGGATAGGATTTATATCGGCTTCCCAAGAACACACCATAATCCGTCATCACCGCATCCGAGGCGCGTTTGATGTCCGGACAGTAACCGCCGCTTTCGGGGCATCCGCCAAAGGCGCCCGCGAATACCGGGCCAGCCAGAACCGTGATCCTGTAGGCTGCCGCCCGCTGGATTATATAGTCGACATGAGCCCAATAACTCGGGTCTTCGTTGGTAAAGTCGGCATCTCCCCCCCATGGGTTCTCACCCAAAGCATCATTTTGAGTGCCTTTGGGTTCGTGGAAGGCATTGTCCACCAAGGCAACCCAGAGGAGATTAAATCCTCTTGAAGCGCGATCAGAAAGATAGGCGTCGATGTCCGAACTGCTGGATAACTGGACAGCCAAGTCGTACGCTGCCTCCCCGGTGATAAACACTGGCTTGTTGGTAAACGTGTTCACCAGGTGGGTTCTGTCCGCGCTGAGCGCGATGAACTGGCCCGGTCCCATCCCCGTAGCGGTCAATCCCCTCCCCGCTAGAACCCTGCTGTGCGGGCTTCCCTTACCCTTGGAGGTGGCAATAATACCCAAGTGAGTGAGCGCCAAGCCCATCAGGCAGACCACCGGCGTGAGGGCAAGCATCTTAAATTGGCCAAAAGTCGAAACGCGCTTCACCATGTGAGGTCCCGTTGAACCCTGCGTCCGGCCATTGCTCATGCGGTGGGCGGTAAAGGGTCGATTGTCTTTGACTTGGAGCAGGAATGAGCCGAGTAAATTGCCGGGATGATGCCATCGCGATCTTGTGGATCACGGCCGAGTTGGCATCCGTAAGAGATCTAACTAAACCTGGATTCCGCCGATATAGAACCCAAGTATTCGTCGAATCGAGTTTGTGAAAGTGAGCGCGTAGGTAGTCTCCATACAACCCGAGCAGTACATCGGCGGTCTCGAAGCAGCATCCCCTGCTACGATCCGCAAGCCGCGGAACCATGACGAGCGAGGCATCACCCAGGAAATCCTCGGCTGGAGGAAAGTGCAGTCGGTCAAACGAGAAATTAAGATCCCACCAGAGAAAACCGTCACGGGCCGGCGTTAAACCGAGCGCGAATGAAAACGGGTTCGTAAAGGCAATGGTCGTCACGCGGTCGCCTTTTTGCAGGTACCTCCGCAATAGGTCGATGCCATCGTTGATCTTTGCAGGGTGATCACTCGCAAGCCAATAAGCGGTGCTGTGCTCAGTTGAGGCTGGAACATAGAAATCCCGCAGGCGGACCGAGTGCAGGCGGCGCGAGGCGTCAAATACAGGGCGTCTCTCGACGTCCCACGCAACGACGTATGCGCACGACGCCAGGTCTCGAGCGAGTATCGTTCCGCAGAAGATGGGCAACATCAGCACCAACGACGCGGTGTATGCGAAGCGGGCTACGGTACCGGACTGCAAAATGTGGTCTGCGTTCCGCCGCCGAAAGAGTTCCAACAAAACCACCGCCGCCACAAAATACAACGGATCATCCGCTCCGCCGTCCTGTGCAGCGTTCCCGGAGCTGATCAGCAACGCTGCTGCCAGGATCGATCCGGCGACGAACCACGAACCCAGGGTGGAAAACCGCGGCCTTCCAGGCCCTTGGGCCCACGTCCAAAGGCCAAGCCAGAGAATCAGCATATAGATCCAGGTCGCATGGCCCACGAGACTGCCTGAGAGAAGTTTGATGCGCATGGCGGACGACTGTACAGGCCCGGCGGCTACGACGTCTAACAGGTACGAATGCAGATTGATGTGAAAAAGCACAAAGAACGCCGCGCACACGCCCACGAAGGCCCCCGCAGATACGATAAACCAGCGTCGTGGCCGGACGTCAATAATCACCGCGAGCAACGTCAATGCGGCCGCAGCCAAAAAATACGTGATTTTGCAGTAGAGCAGCAAGGCGAGAAGCACGCCAACAAACAAGCCTTCGAGCGACGCAGACCGCTTTGCAGAACCCCGTGGCTTTAGGAACAAACACAGCAGCAACAGCGATATGAGGACATAGCCTTGACGGTTATAAATCATTGCGTACGTCGTTCCGCGGATCCCGTAACCCGGCGGCCGGGGTGAGATGAGGAAAAAGCCCGCAAACAAAACGAGAATGGAAGCAACAGCCCACGAAAGGCGCTCGGACGCGATGTACCACGCCAAGGGAAGTAGAAACGCCAGCAATAAAACATTTCCGTAGGTGATCGAAGCAGTCGATGGCGCGGCGATCTTCATGCCAAAGGCCACGAGCAGGTAAGCCAGTGGCCCGATGGGGTTGTGGAAGTCGGTATGCGGCACCTGACCGTTGACAATGCGCCATCCTGCATCTAGCAAGGCCGCCGTGTCCCATGGCCCAGCAACAGGCGGGGCACCCGCCATGCCCAAGATGATCTCGAGCAGTATAAAGATTGCGAGGAGAGCGAAACCCGATCGGCGATAGCCGAGAAACGATTCCGAGCACATCGTTTGGGACAGCTTTTCGGCCGACGTGGCGATCCACGAACGGCAGGCCTCTGCGCCAGGAGCAAACGCAGGGAGATCAGACATTCATAGACCTCCATTCGATTGTGTATGCTGTCACCACAACCTTCTTCGAGCGGGACTTTGCCGGAGATACCTACTGGTAAGGGAGGCTTTGCAGCAACTCCTCATCTGCCGACGAGGGTCGTTGGGTCAACTCAGGGGCGCGTTGCGGGAAGAATGCCTGCGAGGTTCCGATGGAAATCCGCGGCAGTTGGGCAGAGCCCCTATTCAACTCAGGACTCCATGGAGTGTGGGCCAAAGCGTGGTCAGGCCCGCCAAGTGCGGACAGGTAATGCACCCCTTCCCAGGGGCGGAACGATTCGGTGACCGTCGCGCGAAGCTGGATTTGAAGGTCCTTCAGGACCCCCTGATTTTCATGGGAATTAGCCACGTTGACCTTTTCACCTGGATCGCTCACCCAGCGATACAGTTCTTCGTTGCCTTGCGAATCGTGGAGATAGTGCCATTCCGGAGTTGTCAAACTGATGGAGGTTTGATTGGTCTTTTCTGAACCAAGTTCTGATATCACAGGTTCATCAGTCTCCGCGGGTTCGAATCCCGGCCTCCAAAAACGTTGGAGGCTGGCCCGTTCAGACGTCGGGTTGTGCATCCCCGCAAGTTGGAGGACGGTCTCAAAGATTTCTGAGAGCGGAGCTAAGTGTGAAATGTGAAGACCGGCCGGAATATTGGGTCCCCAAATTATGAGAGGAACATGCAACACCTCTTTGTAGAGGTTGAAACTATGACCATATGAGCCATGCTCGCCGAAGCCCTCTCCATGGTCCGAAGTGATGATGACGATTGTGTTCTCCCATCCGGGGAGGCGGGAAAGAGAATCGAGCAACTCGGCCACAGAGTCATCCAGGAATGCCAGGCAATTATCGTAGCCGGTAATCAGGGTTCCCGTGTCCTCGGAGGGAAGGAGCAGATGGTGCTTTTTCAGTTTGATAAGAGAATAAATCCTGCCGATAAGCCAAGGGGGCACGCGGCCGAAGCGGGGAGGGTATGTCGCAGGCGTAAGATAAGGTTCGTGGACGTCGAAGTAATTTATGAAGAGGTAGAAGGGCCTTGGCGAGCGGTAATGAAACCAACGGAGCACGTCGCGGTTGATCTGGCGGGCGTCCCTCCGGTCCAAATAGTCTGGGTGCACGTAATTCTCGTAAAAGGGTTGGAAAAGTCTTCTACCTATAGAAAGGCTTCTGAGACTATGTCGCACTGTTGTGCTGTCGTCGTCATAGACTTCGAAGCCGTTGCCTAGCCCCCAGCCAGTCCCGCCATAAGCAATGTTATAAGAAAAACCAGCAGTCTCGTAGCCCCAAGAGCTCAAAACCTCGGCGAGCGTCCACCAACTAGGGTCCAAGGGTACGGTGAAATCGGCGCCATGCTGATGAGGGAGCAAACCGGTGAACATCGAAGCATGGGAGGGCAACGTCCAGGACGACGGAGCGATGGCGTTGTCAAACACTACCCCTCGAGCCGCCCACTTGTCGATGCCCGGCGTGGTCCGGCGTGGATATCCATATAGAGACAGGTGGTCCGCCCGCAGCGTGTCGAGCGTAATCAGAATAATATTGGGTTCCCCCATCGGCCCTGCGGGTTTAGCTGCGACAAAGGTCCCATGCAGGGAGGGACATAGGGCGTGAGCGCCTACGCCCGTTAGCAAAGTTGCGAATGCCGCAACCAGAATGACGCTCAGCGTCCTGAAACGGAGAATGCGCCCCACGATGAACGCCCCTACTGACCCGGTAAGAAGCACTCCAGTTTGTATGGCCAGCCAGAGAGACCAAAGGGAGGGGTCCACTAAACCGTTCAAGAAGTCCCTTCGGTTCTTGGCAATCGCGAGAACCAGAATTGTGACCAGGCAGACTCCAAGAATCAGGGCAACCCAGCGCCAGCCTCGGCTGCTTCGGCTGGCAACGAACATTCCCGTCACCATACCGAGAAGTCCGGCAGCCAAACCATAAACCAGGGGACCCAAAAATAAGATCACGTAACTAACATTCGGCCTGAGAAGGAATGTTAGGTCGGGGTATCTGTACCGATAAATCCCTTCAAGAGCTCCGACGAGCAATCCCCCCAGAGCGCCCGCGGCTGTATATCGGCCGATCAACAGCAGGGGCCGGGCTTGGTTTTCATTCATTTG
>Ga0187783_10003159_pt1 | contig 12167 bp, 7 predicted proteins | sample 1015_SJ02_MP02_2_FD_132471 | JGI IMG/M metagenome (GOLD analysis project Ga0187783, IMG submission 132471) | Tropical peat soil microbial communities from peatlands in Department of Meta, Colombia - 1015_SJ02_MP02_20_MG | ecosystem: Environmental > Terrestrial > Soil > Wetlands > Peat | place... | reverse complement strand
CGAGATCATGGGCTTTCTCGGCCCCAACGGCGCCGGCAAGTCCACCATCATCCGCATTCTGTGCGGATTATTGTTGCCGAGCGCCGGACGCGCGCTGGTCGCCGGCATCGACGTGGCGCAGGATCCGGAAGCCGTGCGCGAGCGCATCGGTTACATGTCGCAGAAATTCTCGCTGTATCGCGATCTCACCGTGGAGGAAAATCTGAAGTTCTTCGGCGGCATCTATCGGGTGCCGCGCGATGAGCTCGCCGAGCGGATGCAATTCGCCGTCGATATGGCCGGGTTGCGCGGGCACGAAAAGGATCTGGTTTCGAACTTGGCGGGCGGCTGGCAGCAGCGCCTGGCGCTCGGCTGCGCGGTGCTGCACCGTCCTCCAATTCTGTTCCTCGACGAACCGACTTCGGGCGTCGAGCCCAGCTCCCGGCGGCGTTTCTGGGACCTCATTCACAACCTCGCCGGTGGCGGCGTCAGCGTCCTGGTGTCGACCCATTACATGGACGAGGCCGAATACTGCCATCGCGCCGCGCTGATCAATCGCGGACGGTTGATCGCCAGCGGCAGCCCGGACGAACTCAGGCGGACCGCGCTCGGCGGCGAGCTTTTACTGCTCGAATGCACAAGGCTTGGACCGACGCTGGCGGCGCTGGAGCATGCGCCCGGCGTCCTCGATTGCTCGGTGTTCGGCAACGCGCTCCACATTCTGGTCCGCGACGCCGAACGGACCTTGCGCGAACTGCCGGCCTACCTCGATCGGAAGAGTCTGCCGGTGTCGCGGCTGGAGCGCATCCACGCTTCGTTGGAAGACGTCTTCGTCCAGCTCATCGCTGCCGACAGCGCCCAGCGCAAGGAGGCGGCATGAACCTGCGTCGGCTCAAGGCCATTGCGCTCAAGGAGGTGCTGCAGGTGTGGCGCGATCCGCGCAGCCTGATGATCGCGCTGTTACTGCCATTCACGCAGATGTTTCTGTTCGGCTATGGCGTCAATCTCGATCTCAAGCATCTGCCAGTCTGCGCCTTCGACCGCGAAGGCAGCCAGCTAAGCCAAGACCTGTTCAAGCGTTTCCAGGCTTCGCCGTATTTTGCCATTGCGCGGAATGTCACGAGCTATGCGGACGTGATCGCGGCCATCGATCACGGCGCGTGCAGTTTCGCTATCGTTGTGCCACCGGATTTCTCCGAACGGCTCAACGACGCCGGAACCGCTTCGGTCCAGGCAATCGTCGACGCGACCGATGATAACACCGCCAATATCGCCTACGGTTACGCGGCGGCGGTGGTGGGCAGTTATTCCAGCGACATTACGGCGTCGTGGACGAACCTTCAGGGCAAGCCGCTGCAGCAAATCCAACCCATGGCGACGCAGTCGCGCGTCTGGTTCAACGAAGACCTGGAAAGTCGGAACTTCATCATTCCCGGACTGGTGGCGATGATAATGGCGCTGGTCGGTGCCCAGCTCACCTCGCTGACCATTTCGCGCGAGTGGGAACGCGGCACAATGGAGCTGCTCGTGTCCACGCCGGTGCAGCCCAGCGAAGTGATGTTCGGCAAGCTGGCGCCTTATTTGATACTCGGTTGGGTCGATGCCGCGTTTTGCCTGGCGCTCGCCGCGCTATGGTTCGGCGTGCCCTATCGCGGCACGCTGTTCGCGCTGTTTGTGACCACGTCGCTGTTTCTCATCGTGGTTCTCAGCATCGGCTATCTGATGTCGGTCGCGATCCGGAGTCAGGTTGGTGCCAGTCAGATTGCGCTCCTGGTCACCATGCTGCCGACCACGTTGTTGTCCGGCTACATCTTTCCCATCGACCAGATGCCCAAGGCGCTGCAGGCAATAACCTACCTGATTTATTCACGTTATTATGTGTCGATCGTCAAAGCCCTGTTCCTGAAGGGGTCGAGCCTCGCCGAGCTGTCTACACCGATCCTGTTTCTCGTCGTTTACGCCGTCGCGGTTATGATCCTGGCCGCGCGGGCGTTCCACAAGCGATTGGATTAGGGCTCCTCATGTTCGCGCGCATGATTCCGATCATCGTCAAGGAGTTCATCGAGCTCGAGCGCGACAAGTGGGCGCGCTTTCGCCTGATCGTGCCGACGCTGGTGCAGATGTTGGTGTTCGGTTATGCGGCAACCTACGAGGTTTATCACGTTTCGACCGTGGTGTTAGACCTTGACCATTCGCAGGAGAGCCGCGAACTGATTTCGCGGTTTACGTTCAGCAGCCGATTTGACGTTACCGTCGTCCACTCGCAGGCGGAGGTAACGAAGGCGATTGACGAAAGCCGCGCGGCGGTCGCCCTGGTGATCCATGCCGGCTTCGCCGAGCTCCTGCGCAAGGGTCAGAATGCGCCGCTGCAAGTCATCGTCGACGGCACCAATTCCAACACCGCGCTCATCGCGCTTGGTTACGTCAACACCATCGCTGCAGGATTCGCGGAAGACTACGGCACACAATTGGCCGAAAGCACGCTCGGCGCGCGCGGCATGCGACAAGTCCAGGTGACGCTCGAGCAGCGGCCGTGGTTCAACGAAGATCTCAACGGCCAGTGGTTCTTCGTGCCCGGTCTGATCGGCACATTGACGCTGGTGATCATCGTCAATCTGACCGCCTTTGCGATCGTGCGCGAGCGCGAGGTCGGCACGCTTGAGCAGATCATGGTGTCGCCGATTCGGCCTGCCGAGCTGATCTTCGGCAAGACGGTTCCGTTCTTCCTGATCGGGCTAGGCGAAGTCGCGCTGATCGTCGCCGTCGCCAGGTTATGGTTCCAGGTCCCGTTTGTCGGCAATCCGCTGGTGCTGCTGTTGGGATCGTCATTGTTCCTCTTCAGCACGCTCGCGCTCGGCCTGTTGATCTCGACGCTGTGCACGACCCAGCAGCAGGCCTTTTCGATGAACTTCTTCATTCTCAACCCGTTTTTCATTCTGTCCGGCTTCAGCTTCCCGATCTCCAGCATGCCGAAAGTGCTGCAGTGGTTCACTTACGTGAATCCGCTGCGCTATTACCTCGTGGTCATCCGTGGCACGTTTCTCAAGGGCGTCGGCTTGGGCGTACTGTGGCCGGAGCTTGTAGCGATGGCGGCCATCGCTGCGATCTTGCTCGCCGCCAGTATTCTCCGATTCCGCAAGTCGCTTGAATAACTCACGGCATTTTGATGCCGCGATTGATGCAGATCAACGCGAAGCCCGGGGCCGGCCGCCACCCGAACTCAGTTGCAACCTCGGCGCTGGCAACGTGGGCGCCGTTCGAAGCCACCCAGCAGCGGAACGGCAAACCGCCGTGTTGCGCTGCACAATAAGCCAAGCCGCTTGCGGTCGACGGCACTTTCAAAACGGCAGCTTTGATCTTGGTCAATGCGTGGCCTCGACCGGCGCGTTGAAGCTATGCAACAGTAGGCCTCGGTCCCGGCGGGACGCATTTTTGCGCAATCCCCGATGGGAGGCCGCGCACATCACGGAGGGACTGCAATGAGCGCGCTGGTGGGAAGTGTCAACGGAACTCAAACCAAAGTGCTGTGGGCGGCGATTGCACTCCTCGGCGCGGTGTCATTGGGCATCGTCGCCTTGAGCCGCGGCGAGCCCGTCAATGCAGCATGGCTCGTCATTGCCGCAGTGTGCATCTACTTCATCGCCTACCGCTATTACGCCCTGTTCATCGCCAACAAGGTGCTTGGCGTGAATGCCGCCCGGCCGACTCCGGCTGTCCGTCACAATGACGGGCTCGATTACGTTCCGACCAACCGCTACGTGCTGTATGGCCACCACTTTGCGGCGATTGCCGGCGCCGGTCCGCTAGTCGGCCCGGTGCTGGCGGCGCAGATGGGCTACCTCCCCGGCACGCTGTGGATTCTCGCCGGCGTCGTGTTCGCGGGCGCCGTACAGGACATGACGGTCCTGTTCCTGTCGACGAGGCGCGACGGCCGCTCGCTGGCGGACATGATCCGCTCGGAGATGGGGCCGGTGGCGGGCACGATTGCTGGAATCGGCATATTGCTGATCTGCATCATCCTCCTGGCGGTGCTGGCGCTCGTGGTCGTGATGGCGTTGCGGGGCAGCCCGTGGGGGACGTTTACGGTCTTCTGCACCGTGCCGATCGCGCTGATCATGGGCGTGTACGGCCGCTTTATCCGACCCGGCCGCGTGGCGGAAATGTCGCTGATCGGCCTGGTCCTACTGGTGGCGGCGCTGATCTATGGACAAACGGTGGCGCAAACGCCGGAACTCGCCGCCTATTTCACTCTGAGCGCCCCGACGCTGGCGTTGACGATCATCGGCTACGGCTTTTTCGCCTCGGTGTTGCCGGTTTGGCTGTTGCTGGCGCCGCGCGACTACCTTTCGACCTTCATGAAAGTTGGAACCGTCGTGCTGTTGGCTTTGGCGATCATCATCGTGCGGCCGTATCTGCAGATGCCGTCGGTCACCAAATTCATTGATGGGACCGGTCCGGTCTGGGCCGGCAGCCTGTTCCCGTTCCTGTTCATCACCATCGCCTGCGGCGCGGTCTCCGGCTGGCACTCGCTGATTTCGTCCGGAACCACGCCGAAGATGCTCGAAAACGAGAGCCAGATCCCGTTTCTCGGCTACGGCAGCATGCTGATGGAGTCGTTCGTCGCCATCATGGCGATGATCGCCGCGTCGGTGCTGCATCCGGGCGTCTATTTCGCCATGAACACCGGGGCGGGAATCCTCGGCACCACCGCCGCCCAGGCGGCGCAGGTGGTTTCCAATATGGGCTTCGTGGTGACGCCCGATCAACTGGCACAGGTCGCCCATGACGTCGGCGAAACGACAATCCTGTCGCGAACCGGCGGCGCACCGACGCTCGCGGTCGGCATGGCGCAGATACTCTCCAGCCTGCTCGGCGGACAGGCGCTGACGGCGATCTGGTACCACTTCGCCATCCTGTTCGAGGCGTTGTTCATCCTCACCACCGTGGATGCCGGCACGCGCGTCTGCCGTTTCATGATTCAGGACCTGGTCGGCAATGCGATCCCGGGATTTAAGGAAACCACGTCGTGGACGAACAACATCATCGGCTCGGCGTTGGCCTGCGCATTGTGGGGCTATTTCCTCTATCAGGGCGTCATCGACCCGTTTGGCGGCATCTGGACGCTGTGGCCGCTGTTCGGCGCTTCGAATCAGATGCTCGCGGCGATCGCGCTCATCCTGTGCACGGTGGTGCTGTTCAAGATGAAGCGCGAGAGGTTCGCGTGGGTGACGATCATGCCCGCCACCTGGCTGGTAGTCTGCACGGTCACCGCCGGCCTGGAGAAGGTGTTCAATCCCAATCCGGCGGTCGGCTTCGTTGCTCATGCGTTCCGGCTAACCAGCGCCATCGCCTCGGGGCAAATACTGGCGCCGGCCCATTCCTTGGATGAAATGAGCCGCCTGGTGTTCAACGACTATCTGGATGCGACGCTGGCTTTCCTGTTCGCCGCCGTCGTGCTCTTGATGGTGGTCTATGGCGTGCTTAATGTCTGGAGAGCGCTGGGCACGCCGAAGGCAACCGCCATCGAAGTGGAGTTTGCCGGCGCCGCGGTGGGAGCCCGCAATGCCTGACCTGCTGTCGATCAAATTCGAGGAATGGAAGGAACACAGCCGAGCCGTGCGGACATGGAGCGTCCGCGCGGCGCGGTTGATGATCGGTGTCCCCGACTACGACACGTACGTCGCGCACCGCCAGGCCAACCATCCCGGACTGCCGATCATGAGCTACGAAGAGTTCTTCGTGGAGCGTCAGGAGGCGCGTTACGCCGTCAGCAAAGGCCGCTTCAGGGGCTGCTGCTGACCAAGCGGGCGGGACGCGTTGACGTCCCGCCCGGTCGCAAATAGCGCTGTTTTGCAAACTTTTTTTCCAAGTATGGCGACGATGTGCGCCTGCGGTGCGTTGACCGCTTTGGCGCAATTCGAGGGCGAGCGAAAGCAGTCGACATCGAAAAATAATTCCGGGTCGGCCCCTCGGATCGACCCGGAATGCCAAGTTGCACACTGGCCGGCATTTTCACGCCGGCTTCTGCCTTGCGCTCCCGCAGGCCCAGTCAGTAGAGGCGGATGGCAAGGTCCCGGCATTGTTGCAAATCAATCCGATCGGCTTCGAGATGCTAAAGTTGGCCGGTGGCTCTGGCCTGCGCCATTGCCATGAACAAGATATGGCTCGCGATCATTGCCTTTCCGGTTGGTGGCGCGATCAGCGCCGCCGGCGTTTTTGCGACGACATTCGGCATCTACCGGCCGACAATTTTCTCGAACTTACCTGATGCTTGCGCATGTCCGACATGCGGAAAGGGGAGCCATGTTGTTTGATAATGCTGCGCCGCTGGCAGCTGCCCTTGCCATCATTCTATTCAGCGCCCCTGCCACATTGGCGCAGAGCGGATCGGGTCTCGACAATGCGACCTGTCTTTCCTGCCACGGCAGTCCGGGTTTTGCCGCGCAGAGGGTAGACGGGCAAGCGCAGCCTCTGTCGATGTCATCAGATGAATTCGCCCACAGCGTCCATGGCGTCCTGCAATGCACCGGGTGCCACACGACGATAACGGCAGTGCCGCACACCAATCCGCTGCCGACAGTCGAACGGTTGCGGCAGCAAGTTCCCACAATGTGCGGGGCCTGCCACGCCTCGGCGCTGAATGATTACTGGTATTCCATGCACGGCAGAGCCTTTGCCGTGGGCGGCAACGTCGGTGCTGCAGTCTGCACCGACTGCCACACGGCGCATGCGGTCGCCGATCCACAATCGGCGACAGCGCGTATTGCGATCACCAGACAGTGCGGTGCCTGCCATGCTGATGCACTGACGAGCTACGAGGACACCCATCACGGCAAACTATTCGCGCTGGGCTATGCCGATACGGCGACGTGCTCCGACTGCCATCGCGGACACGATATCCTCGCCGCTGGCAATCCGGCATCGAGTGTTTCAGCCGGTAATCTGCTGAATACCTGTCGAAACTGTCACCAGGACGCGACGGAGGGTTTTGCTACTTTCGAAGCCCACGCGACGAGCGATAATTTTTCCCGCTATCCCGCCAGCTGGCTCGCGGCCAAGGGTGCGTGGGCCATGATTTTTGGCGTGTTTGGTATTTGTTGGCTCCATTCTGCGGCGTGGTTCTATCGCGAAATTCGCGATCGCCAGCAAGGCCGACCGCGACCTCGCGTGCGGTCGGAGGCGCTGTCAGGGATCAAAGTGCCGCATGTCAGGCGGTGGAACGCCGTCTGGCGGTTCGCGCATCTAGTATTCGCGCTTTCGGTCATTGTGTTGGTGGCAACGGGTCTGCCGCTGCTGTTCCCAAATGCGTCCTGGGCACCGACCCTCGAACGGCTGATGGGCGGACCGGGCAGCGCGGGACTCGTGCATAGGGTCGCCGGCGTTGTGATGACGGGCGGCTTCGTCGTGCATTTCGGCTATGTGGGATTTTACCTGGCACGAAACTTTAGGAGGATCAGTTGGTTCGGGCCCTATTCTCTGTTGCCAACGCCGCAGGACGGTCGCGATCTGATCGGCATGGTGAAATGGTTCTTCGGTGCTGGCCCACGGCCGCAGGGGGATCATTGGAATTATCAACAGAAGCTCGACTATTGGGGTTCGTTTTCGGGCGTCGCACTGCTTACGGTCAGCGGCGCGATGTTGTGGTTCAAGATGTTGAACGCGACCTATCTGCCGGGATGGAGCTTTAACGTCGCCACGGTGGTGCACGGCCATGAGGCGATCTTTGCTGCCGGCTATTTGTTCACCGTGCACTACTTCGTCAATCACTGGCGGCCCGACAAGTTCCCGATCGATATCGTGATGTTCACCGGTTCGATGCCGCTGGAGGAATTCAAGCGCGAATATGGCGGCGAATATGCGCGTCTGAGCGAAACCGGCGAGCTGCAGAATTATCTGATCGAGGCGCCTTCGCCGCCAATGGCGCTCGGCTCCAAGATCCTCGGCCTCGGTCTGGTCGTCGTCTCGATGGCGCTGCTGGTCATAATGGTGAACGGAATAGTTGGAAGCTACTGATCGCCACTGGGTGTGCGTCGACGCTGAGGCGCCAGCTCGTTCGGCTTCCGTGTCACTCGTACCGCAACGCCTCGATCGGATCGAGCCGGGCAGCCTTGCGCGCCGGGTAAATATCCGAAGAACACGCGCGGCGGAAAACAGGAAGCCGCCGGCGACAGCGGCGAGCGAAATCGGCGCCAGCCAGCCGGCCACCGTAGCAATGACGACCGACGCGACAATTCCCATCACGATGCCGGCCAAGCTGAGCAAACGTAAGGGAACGCCAACTTCAGAGCACAATGCCGGCGGCAAGCAGCCCGGCATAAGCGAGGCACAGCAGGGCCGCCCGCGGCGTCAGCGGAACGAGCGGTTCGTGAGCGTCTTCGATCCATAATTTGCGCGCGATCGCGGCGGCGAACGGCAGCGTGACGAGCGGCAACAACACCCAGGCATCGAAATGCCATTCCCGCCAAAACCAAAACGGCACGAGATAAGCAAACGCCATTGCCGCGAGATATTCGACGCGGCTCCAGCCCAGGCCGAAGCGGACGGGTCCGGTTCGCCAACCCTTCGCGGCGTCGAACTGGCGGTCGCGCACGTCGTCGATGATCAGAATATTCACCGCCAGTGCGCCGATCGGCAGACCGACCACCAGGGCGCGCAGCGGCAGATCGTGAATCAGCAGATACCAGCCGGACGCCGTCTCATGGTGCGACGTCATCTGCACATAATAGGCGGCGGCCGGCGCCAAGACGCCGAACATGACAAAAAAATGCAGGTCGGAAATGCCGTGCTTGCCGAGCGGGAACGGACCGGATGAATAGGCGAGGCTGCCGGCCATGCCGAGAGCGCCGATGGCGATCGCCGGCGTGCCGGCCACATCGAGGAAATACGGCCCGGTCAACGCCGACAACGCAAAACAGGCCACGATGGCCAAGCGCATGCCGTGGAGCGTGAGCGTGCCGTTGCCGAGCGCCTCGGTCAGTTCCGGATGCTCATTGACCGTCGGATGACGCGTAACGAGCTGGTAATTGTCGGCGAAAAGCCCGCCGATGTGAATGAGCCAGCTGGCGACGAAGGCCAGCAGCGCCGGCATCAGCGCAAAAACATGATCGTGAATCGCCAGACCCATCGCCACCAGGACCGGCGCTGCGGCGGTCGGCAGCGAATGTCCGGGATAAACCAGCCAATGAATCCACAGGTCGCGCCGAGATGGCGTGATTGCGTCGGGCATGGGAGCTGAAGCCAGGTCGCGGCAAGGTGCGCAGAAACCGCACGTATAGTGCAGCGCCCGCAACCGGTCTAGCGTGGCGCCGCGGCGGCAAGCGCGCGGCTGCGCCAGCGCTCGATTTCCGCAAGTTCGGCCTCCGGCCGATCGAGAACGACGGTGCCGCGCCCGAGATAAATCGTTCCGGCTCCACCGTCGATCGACAGCCAGTCGCCTTCTCTGAGCAGCGTGCGCGGCAGCCGAGCGCAGCGACCTTCGGTGTCGACCGCCAGCTCGGCACAGCCGACGATGCAAGGTTTGTCCATCTGGCGCGCCACCAATGCCGCGTGCGCGGTCCGACCGCCGATCGCCGTGACGATCCCGGACGAGATGGCGAAGCCGGCAACGTCGGCGGTGCTGGTATCGGGGCGCACGAGAATAATCGGGTCGCCATTTCCGGCGAACCGTGCGGCGCCGTCGGCATCGAAGGCGGCGCGTCCCACGCCGATACCGGCGCAGGCGCCGGTCCCCTGCCCGACGACCTGCCCGGCATCGACCAGCCGTCTTGTCGCCACCTTATTCAGATCGATGCCGCTCAAGCGCCGTAACGCTTCGCCGGGCGCAATCCGGCCGCTCTTGACGAAGTCAACCGCGAACCGCAGCGCCGCCCGTGGCGAGCGCTTTGTCGAGCGTGTCTGCAGGATCCACAGCTTGCCGGCCTCGATCGTGAACTCGACGTCCTGCACGTCGCCGAATTCGTCTTCCAGCCGCGCCAAAGCGTCGCGTAATTGTGCGGCAACCGCGGGCAGCAAACGGACGATCGCCTCCTCGGTTTGCGGCGTATACTTTCCCGACACCACATCTTCGCCCTGCGATTCGAACATGACGTCGATGACGGGCGTGGCGTCGCCGGTCGATGGCTCGCGTGAAAACGCCACTCCGGCTCCCGAGAAAGCCCCGCTGTTGCCGAACACCATCGCCTGGACGGCCACCGCGGTGCCGCGCAAATCCGCCAAATGTTCGAGCTTGCGATAGGTGACGGCGCGGTCGCTCATCCATGAATGATAGACCGCCTCGGCTGCCGCCCGCAGTTGCTCCATCGGCGTGTCCGCCAGGACGCAGTTTTCGCTATCGATCGCCTCGCAGTAGCACGTCGCCAGCCGCTCGAGCGCTTCGCCGTCGAGTGCCCGTTCGGTCGCGGCGGGCTCTGCCGCCGTCATCTCGTCAAGGCACGCTCCGAAAACCGCCGGGCCGACGCCGAGGACGACGCTGCCATAGTTTTCGAGAAATCGTCGACGGCAGTCGAAGGCAAAGCGCGGATTCCCGGTCATGCGAATGAGGCCTTGCGTGGCGGCCGGCGTGCATCCGACGTTGAGAACGGTATCCAACATTCCGGGCATCGATCGCGCCGCCCCGGATCGCACCGATACCAGCAGCGGGCGGCGCCGGTCGCCGAATTGCCTGCCGGTGGCGCGTTCGAGAAATTCAATTCCTTCCGCCAAACCGTCGGCGAGTTCTTTCCTTGCCTGCGGCTCGCGTCTCACGATCGCGGCACACAGTTCGATCGGAAGCACGAAGGCGGGCGGCACCGGCAGGCCGAGTGCCGTGACACGCGCCAGATTGGCGACCTTGGCGCCGACCATCGCGGCACCGGGCCGTTCTGTCGATCCAGCACCAACGCGTACGATTTGCATGGCCGATCCCCCGGGTTAAGCGGAAAGATCGGCGAGCACGTGCTCGCGCAGCGCATGGCCGACAGCGGCAAGCCGATCGGTCGCCCGTTCCAGTGCAGCCGCAAGTTCGATCCCGGACAGCGTGGCTTTGAGGTCGAATTCGCCGGTCAGAACTTTGGCGGTTACCTTGCGCTCGGCTGCATCAGCCTTGTGCTCGGCATCGATCAGCCGGCCGACGGCCGCGAGCGCATCCTCCGAGTCGATGCGATGTCCTTCGGGAACCTCGGCGGCGGCGGCGATGCCGACGGCAGCGGCCTCGGTGCCGCCGACGACGGTGGCGCAAAGCTCGTTCAGGGGATCGAACAATTCGGCGTTAAAATGCTCCGGAAGAAGCGAGGCGATGAAGGCTGCCTGTTCGAGCTCGTCGATGGTGTTTTCCATTTCGTTGACCAGGCGTGCGATATGCCGGTCGGCGTCCAAGCGGGCAATTTCGCCCCGCGCCTCCAAGGCGATCCGATCGGCCTTTTCCTCGATACGGCGGGCGTTCGCGGCCAAGTCGGCGCCGTCGGCGCGGCGACCGCGCCGGCGTTCGGCAAAAAACTTGGCGATGGCAGCGCCGATTTCGTGTGCCAGTCCGACCTGACGGATGACGATGGCCAACAGCGTCGTGTCGACCCGCTGCAGGTGGCGGACGAAATCCGCCTCGATGCGGTCGCGCGCCAGCCGGACCGAGCTGCCTTTCAGCAATGACTCGGCGGCGATCCGCAGCACGGTTTTCAGAAAATCGACCGCGGCGCTGCGGCCGAGCACGCCGTCCAACTGCTCGCCGAAGCCGATGCGGCTCGACGCCGCGTGGCGAACCGCCGCCGCCAGAAATTCGCCGCCGCCAAGCTCGAGAAAACCGCGGTGACCGAACCGGTGCCTGGCGGCCCAATCGAGGATTTCGATGGCGTCGGTCTTGGATACCAGCGTTCGCAATACCTTGCGCGCCTTGTTCCAGTCGATCAGAAAGACCAGCGATGCGCCCAGTGCTTCCAGAAATGTGTCGCGGTTATTGTCGCCGGTCGGGTAGCGGCCGGTAATGAGGTAGAAGATGGCGCTGTCGGCGAGGCCGGGCACAGTCTTGGATTCGAGCCCGCTCCACTCGACCGCAAAGTTCTTGAAGAGTCCGACGAAGAATTTGGTTCGCGCCAGATGAACGTCAGTATAGGTGACGGTCACCGCGCTGGGGTCGACGGCAATCACCACCACATGCGCATCGGTCTCTCCGATATCATTCTGGATGATCAACCGTCCGCCGCTGCGCGTCGCAGTCG
>Ga0187783_10003158_pt1 | contig 12169 bp, 6 predicted proteins | sample 1015_SJ02_MP02_2_FD_132471 | JGI IMG/M metagenome (GOLD analysis project Ga0187783, IMG submission 132471) | Tropical peat soil microbial communities from peatlands in Department of Meta, Colombia - 1015_SJ02_MP02_20_MG | ecosystem: Environmental > Terrestrial > Soil > Wetlands > Peat | place... | reverse complement strand
CGAGCCGCTGCGGTGCCGTGATGGTATGGGACGGGCTGCCACCAGTCAGCATCACCGCTGCGATGGCGACGGCAGCGGCACAGCCAGCTCCGACGACGATGGTGACCGGCCGCCGCAATACTCTCCGCGACCTCGCCTTGCGGCGCGGCGCCGTAGTCGGCTGCACAGCGGTCCGCTGCACTGGCGTCCGTGGGAAAGCGGGCGCCTCAACGGCGCCGACCGACAGGGCCGGCTGTCGCGCACTCAGGCTTCCGCCACGCCGCACGTGCTGCTGGCGCTCGGCCGCGCGGCCCCGTTCCCGGCGTGAACCCGGCCTAGCGTCAGGGGCGAGCGCGGCTGCCTCCGCGTGCCCGGCCGCGCGCTCCCGCCCGACAGACGGCGGCTGTGGCGCGCCGGGAACCGGCGGTGCGAGGGACGCGGTCAACTGAGACGAGCGGCTGCCCGGCGCGCGCTGGCCACCGACGGGCGCGACAGGCGCCGCGCGGCGGCCGGCCGGGCCTTGCGGGCGCGATCCCGGCACCGCCGGTATTGGCCCGGAAACATCAGCAGTCCCGCCCGGCACCGGCCGACGGGTGCTCACGCCGCCAAGGCCCGACGCGGGCATGGAGCGCAGCGGGCCGGTCGAGTCGAAGCCGGATCCCGGTCCGGCTGGCCCGGACCGGCGCGCGGTGATTCCGCCACCACCAGGCGCACCGACAAAGGGAAGCGGTCGGTAACCGTCAGGCGCCGAGCCCGGCCGCCGCGCGTCCGCGCCACCAGACGCCGACGGCAGCGGGCCGGATGCGTCGGGTCGGCGCATGCGCACGCCACCCTGATCCGACACGGGCGCCGCCGGCATCGGACCCGAGACGTCCGGCACAGACCCAGGCCGCCGCACTCCGGGTCCCGCCGCACCAGCCGCCGGCATCGGACCCGAGACGTCGGGCACAGACCCAGGCCGCCGCACCCCGGGTGCCGCCGCACCAGCCGCCGGCATCGGACCCGAGACGTCCGGCACCGACCCGGGCCGCCGCACCCCGGGCCCCGCCGCACCAGCCGCAGCAGGACCGGAAACGGCCCCATGCCGACCTGGGACCGCAGGGCGAGCGCCTGTGCCCGGGCCCTGAGGCGCGGGCGCAGCGGGCGGCGCAGTCCGTGATGCCGCCTCCGGCGCGTCGGGCCAGGCAGAATCCCGGCCGGGCGAGCCTAGGGTGCTCCAGGAGTCGCCGGGCGCGCTGGAGCGTGCCGGCGCAGTTCCTTGCCTGCCGGCCTGTCCGGAGTCAGGCCCGCGCCGCTGCTCCTGGGCAGGCCCGGCCGCACCGAGATAGCGGATCCAGTCGTAGTCGGCATCGTTCTCGAGTTCGGCGGCCAGGTCGGCGTCGCGCGGGCGCCCGCGTCCCCGGCCCCGCAGCGCCGAACCGCGCGAGCGGCCCACCGGCAGCGGCCCGCTGGGGTGTGCCTGCGCGGGCGGGCGGGAGCCGAACTCATCGTCGCCGTCGTCAACGGAGGGCCACCGCAGATCCTGCTGATTCTGCGGCCATCCCGTGCTCATGAGGCGCGTTACTCCTGAGACAGATGCGGCGTCTCTTCCCGATGTGGAGTCACTACATCATGCCGAACGCCCGGCCGTAACCGCTACGTTATCTGCGTTTCCACGCCACAAATCGGTTGGCCGCCGGTCTTGAGCCGGTACTAGCCTGCGCAGATGGCAGCTGAGCAGCGCGGCGTGACTCCGCAGAGTGACGACTTCTCGGCCTGGTACAACGAGGTGGTCATGAAGGCAGGCCTCGTCGACCGGGGCCCGGTCCGCGGCACCATGGTCATCCGACCGTATGGCTACCAGATCTGGGAGCAGCTCCAGGCCGACCTCGACCGGCGGATCAAGGCGACCGGTCACCAGAACGCCTACTTCCCGCTGCTGATCCCGGAGAGCTACCTCCGCCGGGAGGCTGAGCACATCGAAGGCTTCGCGCCCGAGCTTGCGGTCGTCACCCACGCCGGCGGCAAGGACCTCGACGAGCCGCTGGTCATCCGGCCTACCTCCGAGACGATCTTCGGCGAGATGATGGCGAAGTGGATCAGCTCCTACCGTGACCTGCCGCTGCTGCTCAACCAGTGGGCCAACGTCGTGCGGTGGGAGCTGCGGCCGCGGATGTTCCTGCGGACGACCGAGTTCCTCTGGCAGGAAGGGCATACTGCGCACGCCGACGAGGCCGACGCATTGGCCGAGACGATGCTGGCGCTCGACATCTACTACGGACTGGCCGCCGAGACGGCCGCCATGTCCACGGTGCGGGGCGAGAAGACGGCGGGCGAGCGGTTCGCCGGGGCCGAGCGGACGTTCACGATCGAGGGCATGATGCGCGACGGCCGGGCCCTGCAGGCCGGGACGAGCCACTACATGGGAACCAACTTCGCCAGGGCCTTCGGCATCCAGTACACCGCCGCCAGCGGCGACCTCGAGCTGTGCCGCACCACGTCGTGGGGCATGAGCAGCCGGATGATCGGCGGCGTGATCATGACGCACGGCGACGACCGGGGCCTGGTACTGCCGCCGGCCCTGGCGCCCTATCAGGTCGTCGTCGTTCCGGTGGGCCGCGGCGACCTGAGCCAGGACGTGCTCCCGGCGGCACAGGCAGTCGCCGCGGACCTGCGCGCCGCCGCGATCAGGGTGCACATCGACGACCGCCCGCAGCTGACGCCGGGCTTCAAGTTCAGCGACTGGGAACTGCGCGGCGTGCCCATCCGGCTTGAGCTCGGCCCGCGCGACCTGGCCGCGGGCACCGTGGTGCTGGCCAGGAGGCTCGGAGCGGGCAAGGAGGCCGTGCCGCTCGGCACGATCACCGCCCGGGTCGCCGACGAGCTCTCGGCCTTCCAGGAGATGCTGCTGCGCCGGTCCGCCGACTTCCGCGAGGAGCACACCGCGACCGTCACGACGTGGCCGGAGTTTGTCGCCGCGGTTGCCACCGGCTGGGCCCGTGCGCTGCACTGCGGGCGGCAGGACTGCGAGGACGAGATCAAGGCGGAGACCGGCGCGACTGCCCGCTGCATCCCGCTCGACGGCGAGCACGAGACCGGTGTCTGCGTGCGCTGCGGCCTGCCCTCGGCCTACGGCAAGCGAGTCATCTTCGGGCGAGCCTACTGAGCACGCCAGTCAGCCCCGAGCGCGCGCGAGCGCAGCGCCCGCACGACCAGGTCGCGCCGCTCGGCCAGTATCCGGACCAGGCCCGGATCGCGCGGCCCCGCCGACAGGAACGCGTCGATCCGGGCGAGCAAGTCGGGACTGCTGGCCGTCCGCGGGAACAGCGCCTCGCCGAGCCGCACCCGCTGATGCCCGCCGCGAGTCGCCCACAGGCCCGGCAGCACCTCGAAGTACCGCTGCACGTACGGGGCGAGCAGCGCGGCTTGCTCTGGCTGGTGGAAGCCGGCCGCGATCTCGATCACGCTGGTCACCGGCAGGTCGGATTCGGTGAGCAGCCGCCACGCCGCGGCCTTCTGCCCGGCGTCAGGCAGGGCTGCGCGGCAGGCGGCGGCATGCCTGCGGCCGGAGTCGGTGGCATCGCGGGCCACCTCGGCATCCAGATCGGCGGCGCTGACCCGCCCCGCCGCGGCCAGCCGTCGCAGCAGTGACCAGCGCATCCCGCTGTCGACGGCAAGGCCGGCAACCGCGGCAGTCCCGTCCAGGAGGCCCGCGAGCAGGTCGAGCTGGCCGGGCGAGGTCGCGGTCCAGCACAGCAGCTGGGCCCAGGCGAGCTGGTGGTCACTGCCCGGCTCGGCCTGCGCCAGCAGCCGCGCGCCTGCCTCGGCGAGCAGCCGCCTGCCCTCGGGCAGCCACGCCGGATCCGCGAGCTGCTCCATCGTCGTCTCCAGCGCGTCCAGCAGCGTCTGCAGCGCGGCCACCGACGGCTCGGCGGCCAGCGCGCCGGTCACCATCGCGGCGAACGCCGGCACCGGCAGCTCGGCCTGGCGCACCATGTCGATCACCGAGCACCAGCACACCGCGCGCGCCAGCGGATCGGCGAGCGTGCCGATCGACGTGGTCAGCGCGGCAATGGAACGCTCGTCGAACCGCAGCAGCGCGTAGGTCAGGTCGTCGTCGTTGACGATCACCAGGTCCGGCGCTGGCAGCCCGGCCAGCTCGGGCACCGGGGTGCGCGGCCCGGCGATATCGGCCAGCACCCGGTGCGTGCGCGCCAGCCCGGCCCCGTCGTCGGTGTACAGGCCGATCGCGATGCGGTGCGGCCGCAGGGTCGGATAGCTGTCCGATGCTGCCCGCTGCGCGACATTAAAGGACCGGAACGCGCCCGCTCCGTCCAGCTCGAATTCGGCCTGCAGGGTGTTCGGGCCGCAGGTCTGCAGCCAGGCGCGGGACCAGTCGGCCAGGCTCGCGCCTGCGCTGGACTCCAGCGCGGCCAGCAGGTCGGCTAGATCCGCGTTGGCCCACGCATGCCCAGCGAGGTAGGCGCGGATCCCGGCGAAGAAGCTGTCCCGGCCGAGCCTGGCCATCAGCTGGCGCAGCACCGAGGCGCCCTTGGCGTAGCTGATCCCGTCGAAGTTCGCGATCGCCTGGCTGAGCGTCGGCACGTCCGCGGCCACCGGATGGGTGGACGGCAGCTGATCCTGCTGGTAGCCCCATGCCTTGCGGCCCGCACTGAAGGTGGCCCAGGCGTCGGCGAACCTGGTCGCCTCGGCGCTGGCCAGCATCGCGCACAGCTCCGCGAATGCCTCGTTCAGCCACAGGTCGTCCCACCACCGCATGGTGACCATGTCGCCGAACCACATGTGCGCCATCTCGTGCAGCACCACGCTGGCCCGTACCTCGAGCATCCTGTCGGTGACCCTGGACCGGAACAGCAACTCGTCGGTCCACACCACGCAGCCCGCGCTCTCCGTCGCCCCGGCGCTGAAGTCGGGCACGAAGGCCTGGTCGTACTTGGCGAACGGGTAGTCGCGGCCGAACAGGCCGGTGAAGTAGTCCAGGCCCTGGCCCGTGATGGCGAAGATGTCGTGGGGATCCAGGAACTGCGCCAGCGACTGCCGGCAGGCCAGCCCGAGCGGGATCAGCTGGCCCCGCGGGGTGGTGTGGGCGCTGTGTACCACCGCGTACTCGCCGGCGACGACCTCGAACTGGTAGGTCGGCAGCGGCGGCGTCGGCGGGAAGTCCCACCGTGCAGCAGGGCCCGGCACCGGCTCGGGGTCGCCGGCCGCTGGCTGGTTGGACAGCACCGTCCAGTGCGCGGGCGCGGTGACGTGGATGGTGAACGGGGCCTTCAGGTCGGGCTGCTCGAAGTTCGCGAAGACGGACCTGGCGTAGGCGGGCTCGAACTTGGTGTAGGCGTAGACGCGGCCGTCCGCGTGATCGACGCTGCGGTGCATGCCGGTGCCGTCGGCAGAGTAACGGCACCAGGCGACGACCCGCAGTTCGTTGCGCTCGGCCAGGCCGGGCAGGGCAATGCGGCCATCTGCCCAGGCGGCCGGGTCCAGGCGCGTCCCGTTCAGGGTGATCTCCTCGACCCGGTCGGCGACGAGGTCGGCGTGGCTATCGGCGCCAGGCCGCGAGCAGCCGAAGCTGATCAGCGACTCGGAGCGGAACACGTCCTCCGCGCCGGTCAGGTCCAGGGCCACGTCGTAGCTGTCGACGTGCAGGAGCCTTGCCCGCTCGCCGGTCTCGCTCCTGGTGATCTCGGCAGGGGTAACCGGGGCAGGCACTGCGTCACTCACATCGCTACGGTAGCTGCCTGGACCGTAGCGCCCGCTCCACCAGGTCGCGGTGCTCGATGAGGATCCTGGCCAGGGCGGGGTCGGGCTGCTGCGCCGCGAGGAACTCGTCGATGCGCCCTACCAGCTCGGGCGATGCCTGCGCGTAGGGGAACAGGCTGTCGGCTAGCACCCTGCGGATGTGGTCGCCGCGGCTTGACCACAGGTCGGGCAGCACCCGGAAATAGGCCTGCACGTACGGCGCGAGCAGGGCCGCGTGGTCGGCCTGGCCGAAGCTGGCCGCCACGGATATCACGCCGTCGTGGCCAAGCTCCTGTGACTCGGCAAGCAGCCGCCAGGCGGCGTCCTTGTGCGCGGCGTCCGGGATAGCGGCGCGGGCTGCGGCCGCGTATCGCCGGCCGGCGTCGGTCGCGTCCCGCACTAGCTCGGCATCGATCCGGTCGTCGCCGGCCCGGCCGGTGGCCGCCAGGCGCCGCAGCAGCGACCAGCGCAGCTCGGTGTCGACGGTCAGGCCGGGAACCTCGACCGTCCCGTCCAGCAGCCCGGCCAGCACGTCCAGCTGCTCGGGCGTGGTGGCGGTCCAGGCCAGCAGCTGAACCCAGGCCAGCTGGTGATCGCTGCCGGGCTCGGCTGCGCGCAGCAGCGGCAGCGACGCGCTAGCCAGCTGAGTCTTGCCGGCCGCCAGCCAGGCGGGATCGGCCATGGTCTCCATCAGCCGGGCGGCCGTCATGTGCAGGCCCTGCAGCAGCGAGATATCGGGCTCCGCGCCCATCCCGCCGACCAGGATCTCGACGAACGCCGGAACCGACAGCTCATCCTGCTGGACCATGTCCAGCACGGCGGTCCAGCAGACCGTGCGCGCAAGCGGATCGACGAACTGCGCGATCGACCGCGTCAGCGTTCCCAGCGACCGGTCATCGAAGCGAACCAGTGCGTAGTCAAGGTCGTCGTCGTTGAGAAGGACGAGGTCCGGCCGCGGCTGACCGATTAGCTCCGGCACCTCGGCACGGGGACCGGCGACGTCGGCCTCGACCCGGTAGGTGCGCACAAGCTGGCCGTCCACCCGGTTGTACAGGCCGATCGCGATGTGATGCGGCCGCAGCGTCGGATACTCCGCGGGCGCCTCCTGGAGCACCGCGAACGAGCTGAACGCACCGCCGCGATCCACCTCGAAATGACCGCGCAGCGTGTTCGGCCCGGCGGTCTGCAGCCAGGCCTTCGACCAGTCCCCCAGGCTCCGCCCCGAGCTTGCCTCAAGTGCGCGCAGCAGGTCCGCGAGCATGGCGTTGCCCCAGCCGTACTGTGCGAAGTACGCCCTGATCCCGGCGAAGAACTGCTCCCGCCCCAGGTAGGCAACTAGCTGCTTGAGCACCGAGGCACCCTTGGCGTAGCTGATCCCGTCGAAGTTCGCGATCGCCTCGCTCAGCGTCGGTACGTCCGCGGCGATCGGGTGCGTGGACGGCAGCTGGTCCTGGCGGTACCCCCAGGTCTTGCGAGCTGCGGAGAACGTGGTCCACGCGTCGCTGAACCTGGTGCCCTCGGCGGCCGACATGGCGGCGCAGAACTCCGCAAACGACTCGTTCAGCCACAGGTCGTCCCACCACTTCATGGTGACCAGGTCGCCGAACCACTGGTGTGCCATCTCGTGCAGGATCACCGTGGCGCGCAGCCCGTACATCATGTCGGTGACCTTGGACCGGAACAGCAGCCGCTCGGACAGGACTACGCAGCCGACGTTCTCCATGGCCCCGGCGCTGAACTCGGGCACGAATACCTGGTCGTACTTGGCGAAGGGGTATTCCTGGTCGAACAGCGCGGTGTAGTAGTCAAGGCCCTGCGCAGTAATCGTCAGGATGTCGCCGGCCTCAAGGAAGGGCGCCATGGACTGGCGGCACGCCAGGGCAAGCGGGATCACCTGCCCGGCCGGAGTGGTGTGCGACGCGCTCTGGAGGTGATACTCGCCGGCGGCGATCGCGGTCAGGTAGGTGGAGATCCGCGGCGTCGCCGGGAAGTGCCAGACGGCGCGGCCGCCGCCGGCGGGCTCGGGCTCCGGCGCGGGCTGGTTGGATAGCACGGCCCAGTGCTCCGGCGCGGTGACGTGGAAGGTAAAGGCCGCCTTCAGGTCGGGCTGCTCGAAGTTGGCGAAAACGCCGCGCGCGTCGGCGGGCTCGAAGTTCGTGTACAGGTACACCCGGCCGTCGGCGGAGTCGACCGCGCGGTGCATGCCCTTGGAGTCGTGGGTGTAGGCGCAATCGGCCACTACCCGCAGCTCGTTCTGCGCGGCCAGGCCGGTCAGCGTGATCCGGCCGTCGGAGTACGCAGCGGCCGGGTCGATGGCTGCCCCGTTCAGCGTGATCTCCACGACCTCGGCCGCAATGAGGTCTGCGTAGCTGGACCCGCCTGGCTCGGCGCACTCGAAGCTGATCACGGAGATGGACCGGAAGAGCTTCTCGCCGCGGGTCAGGTCGAGGTGGACGTCGTACCCGCCGACGTCCAGCAGGCGAGCGCGCTCGGTGGTCTCGAAGCGGGTGATCTCAGCAATCGGCATGCGGCTGTTCCTCGTCGAGCAGATCCGGATGGCGGGCAATTCCCCAGGCTAAGACACCGCCGGACGGCGGCCGCAATGCCCCCGCGGACCTGCGCTTTCGGCCTGCCGTCGCCGGATTCAGCCCTTGCGGGAACGGGTCGCAGGACCGATGATCACGTCAGGGACCAAAGCGGCTTTCACGGGGAGGTGGCGGACCTTGGATGACATGTACACATTCCTGGTCCGCGGGCCTTCGAGCCGCTTTCCGCGCGGCTACATCTGGCTGACGCCAGCCTGGTTCGTCATCCTCGGGCTGGCAGGCGTACTCGCCGGGCGCCGCCTCGGCGGGGGCCTTCCGCTCTGGCTGGGACTCACCGAGATCGGCAGCATGCTGATCGCCGGCCTCACCTTGTTCGCGGTGCTGGCGACGCACCGGCGGCACGCCTTCCGGGTCAGCGGCCACGGGATCTGGCTTGGCGTCCGCACCACCCGCAAGCGGCCCAAGCTGCGCCAGATCCACCTCGCATGGACCGACATAGCCCAGCTGCGCATGAAGGCCAGGCGGTACGGCGTGCTGCTGGAGATCACCCTCAGCCCGGCCGCCAGGATCGTGCACAGGCCCGGGCCCGCCCGGCAGGCACTGATGCTGCTTGGCTCGCTGGTCATGCCGGTCGGATTCGGCCGCGGCCGGCCGGCCCTGACCGCCGCCCGCGAGGACCCGCCGCGTTACCTGGTCAAGGTCTGTGAGGTCACGCCGGCCGAACTGCGCATGGTGCTCGCCACCTCCAAGCCGGCCACGCTGCCGCTGCCGGTAAAGACGATCAAGGTCACGCGGCGGGTCACGATCCCGCCGGCGCGCAAGCCCGCGCAGGCCCAGCCGGCCGTGACTGCCCGGCGCTGACGAACGGCCGGGTCGTATCATCGCCGCACGCGGGTTCCCTTTGTCCCGTCCGGCATGCCAGCATGACCGGCGGCGGGCAAGCGCGTTCCCGTCCTAAAGGGAAGCCAGCAAAGGAGCAGCACTATGGCACACGAGGTCAGGGGCGTCATCGCCAGCGCCAAAGGGTCACCGGTCACCGTCACGACCGTCGTCGTGCCCGATCCGGGGCCGGGCGAGGCGCTGGTCGCCGTCCAGGCATGCGGGGTGTGCCATACCGACCTGCACTACCGCGAGGGCGGCATCGGCGACGACTTCCCCTACCTGCTCGGGCACGAGGCCGCCGGCGTGGTCGAGGCGGTCGGCCCGGACGTGACCGGTCTCGCGGCCGGGGACTTCGTGATCCTGAACTGGCGCGCGGTATGCGGGCAGTGCCGTGCCTGCCTGCGCGGCCGCCCGTGGTACTGCTTCGCCACCCATAACGCCAGGCAGAAGATGACGCTGGCCGACGGCACGGTGCTGTCGCCCGCGCTCGGCATCGGGGCGTTCGCGGACAAGACGCTGGTCGCCGCGGGCCAGTGCACCAAGGTCAACCCGGCGATCAAGCCGGAGGTGGCCGGGCTGCTCGGCTGCGGCGTGATGGCGGGACTCGGCGCAGCGCTGAACACCGCGGGCGTCGGCCGTGGTGACTCGGTCGCGGTGATCGGCTGCGGCGGCGTCGGCGACGCCGCAGTGCTCGGCGCCCGGCTGGCAGGCGCCCGCAAGATCATCGCGGTGGACGTGGACGACCGCAAGCTGGAGTGGGCCAGGCAGTTCGGCGCCACTGACACCATCAACTCGCGCTCCGGCGACCCGGTGGAGCAGATCCGCGAGCTCACCGAGGGAAACGGCGCGGACGTGGTGATCGAGGCCGTCGGCCGGCCGGAGACCTACAAGCAGGCCTTCTACGCGCGCGACCTGGCCGGGACCGTCGTGCTCGTCGGCGTGCCGACCCCGGAGATGCGGCTGGAGCTGCCGCTGCTCGACGTGTTCGGCCGCGGCGGCTCGCTCAAGTCCTCCTGGTATGGCGACTGCCTGCCGACCCGCGACTTCCCCATGCTGGTCGACCTGCACCTGCAGGGCAGGCTGCCGCTGGAGAAGTTCGTGTCGGAGACGATCGCGCTCGACGCTGTCGAGGAGGCGTTCGCCAAGATGCAGCGCGGGGAGGTGCTGCGCTCGGTCGTGCTGCTGTGACGCAGGCTCCGGCGGGGGTCCGGATCGCGATGTGGTCCGGGCCGCGGACAGTGTCGACAGCGCTGATGCGCTCGTTCGGGAACCGGCCGGACACGGCGGTCGCGGACGAGCCGCTGTATGCGTACTACCTGAAGCAGTCGGGCGTCGACCATCCGGGCCGCGACGAGATCATCGCGAGCATGCCCGCGGACTGGAGGGTGGTGCTGGACGAGCTTGCGCGCGCGCCGCTGCCGCCTGGCAAGTCCGTGTACTACCAGAAGCACATGACGCATCACCTGCTGGCCGAGGTAGACCGCTCGGCGCTGGCCGGGCTGCGGCACGCGTTCCTGATCCGTGATCCGCGGCGACTGCTCGCCTCCTACGCCAGAGTGCGGTCGGCGCCGGTGCTCGCCGACCTGGGGCTGGCCCAGCAGGCCGAGATATTCCGGGCGTTCGGCGGCCCGGTGATCGACTCGGCGGACATCCTGCGGGCGCCCCGAGCTGCGCTTGAGGCACTGTGCGGCGCACTCGGGATCGGCTTCGATCCGGCCATGCTGTCCTGGCCGGCCGGGCCGCAGCCCTACGACGGGGTGTGGGCGCGGTACTGGTATGACAGCGTGTGGCGGTCCACCGGGTTCGGCCCGTACCGGGAGTCCGGCCCGGCCGAGCTGCCCGCGCACCTGGAGCCGCTGGCCGCGCAGTGCCAGCCGTTCTACGAGGAACTGGCCGCGCGCCGGCTGCAAGTCTGAGCCGTGTCCGGCCGCCGCCTGCCATGGCCGAGCGAGAACAGCCAGGCGCAGGGACGGAGTGATTCCTCGAGTTTCACGCGAAGCCGAGACTGGCTCGACGCTGACACCATGACGGCTTGTGCGGGACAAACCAGCCCGTAACCGGCGAGGAAGTGACTCAAACCGACATGGAGCCAGTTTTGCCCGCTGTGTCCTGCGCTGAGCTGCGTCGGCATCTGCCGGCCGGTTGTTGCGTTCAGCGGCCGTGGGCCTGCCGCCAGGCGGCGATGACCTCGGGCCGCAGCCGCCCGCGGTCGGGCACCGCGATGCCGCTGCGGCGCGCCCAGGTGCGCACCTCCGCCGTGGACGGCTGGTCCGCCAGCGGCTGCAAAGGAATGGGCGCGGTGCCGTCCCGCCCGTCCCGCCCGTCCTGCGCTACCAGCGCGGCCAGGGCACCCTCGGCGGCGCTCCCGCTGGCCCCGGAAATGGCTTCGCTCCAGACGTGCGCGGCCGCCAGGAAGCGGTAGGTCCACTCCTCCGCGAGCTTGCGCGTCTCACAGAACACGATCGGCACGCTCGGGTACCTGACCTGCAGCTCCGCCAGCATGTCGGCGAGCGCGGCGGGCCTGAAGTGAGTCTGGGCGAAGATCTGGGAGTACCGATCCTCGACCACCACGGCCGCGTTCGGCAGCGCGGCCAGTTCTGCTATCGCAAACCGCAGCCTCCCGCTGACCAGCGACGTGACCAGATCGGGCAGGCTCTTGCGCTCCACCGACGCGAGCAGCCGACCGTCGCGCTGAATTCCATAGTCCCCGCAGGTCAGCGCCTGCCGGACGACAGTGACCGCCTTGTCGCTGAACTTGTATGCATACCGCTCGTAGGAGTCGACGATGATGGCAAGATCGGGCAGCGCCGCTGCGCGCGCTCTCGGGACCGACACGTTCGGTCGTGCCTGCTTGCGGGTGCGCGGCGACTGCCAGAACACCATCTCCCTGCCGCGGGCCGTCGTGTACACGATCTGCGAGCGGTTCTCCCGGCCGCGGTCCAGGATCAGGTCGATTGCCGCCCCGCGTCGCACGCAGGAACGGACCGCCGCCCGGTCCACGATTTCCGGCGAGTCGGGCCACT
>Ga0187783_10003157_pt1 | contig 12170 bp, 12 predicted proteins | sample 1015_SJ02_MP02_2_FD_132471 | JGI IMG/M metagenome (GOLD analysis project Ga0187783, IMG submission 132471) | Tropical peat soil microbial communities from peatlands in Department of Meta, Colombia - 1015_SJ02_MP02_20_MG | ecosystem: Environmental > Terrestrial > Soil > Wetlands > Peat | place... | reverse complement strand
GTCAATCCCGCGCAGCCGCCGCTGCACCTCGTCGGTGCGTTCAGCCTCGAGGTCGCGTGCCTCATTGCCAACGCTTTCACGGCGCTGCCGATCGAGCGCACCTTCGTCGTGCACGGCGCCGCCGACTGGGACGAGCCGACGCCGGTCGGGCCCTTTACGCTCTTCGACGTGCGTCCGGGAGTGGCCACGATGAGCGAGCGCGAGCCCGCCGATTACGGGCTCGCCCGCTGCAGCCCGGCGGATCTCGCCGGTGGCGATGCGCAGCACAACGCGCGTGCGTTGCGGGCCGTGCTCTGCGGCGAGGAGCACGGCGCTCACCGCGACTGCCTGCTGCTCGGGACGGCGCTGGCGCTCGAGCTCGCGGGTGTGGTGCAGGACCCGCGCGCAGGCGTGGCGCAGGCGGCGGCCGCCATCGACAACGGCGCGGCGCGGCGCGTGCTCGAGGCACTGGTGCAGCCGCGGCAGCAACGGCAGCCGGGGCGAGCCCCGGGGCCGCCTGCCGAGCCAGCGCCATCGGGGCGCGCGCCGTGAGCAAAGACTTCCTCGAGCAGATGGCCGCGACGAGCGCCGCACGCGTGCGCGCCGCGCAGCTTACCTGCAGCGAAAGCCGGCTTGCCGGGCAGCTGCCGCTGGCGCCGCCTGCGCCGCCCCTGCGGCTCGATCCTTCCGGATTCGACCTGATCGCAGAGGTCAAGCTGCGCTCGCCGGCCGCCGGCCCGCTCGCCGGCAGCGAGGCGAGCCTGGCGCAGCGCCTCGCCGCCTATGCGCGTGCCGGAGCGGCGGCGGTCTCGGTACTCACCGAGCCGAGCCGCTTCGACGGCTCGCTCGAGCATCTCAGCGAGGCCGTGCAGCACCTCGCGCCGCTGCGCGTACCGGCGATGCGCAAGGATTTCCTGGTCGATCCTTACCAGGTTCTCGAGGCACGCGTCGCCGGCGCGGCGGGAGTGCTCCTCATCGTACGGATGCTCCCGCGCGCGGCGCTCGATGCGCTCATCGCGCGCGCCTCCTCGCTCGGGCTGTTCGTGCTGCTCGAGGCCTTCGATGCGCACGACCTTAAGCTGCTGCGCGAGCTCATCGCCGCGCATGGCACATCCGCCACGCTGCTGGCGGGCGTCAACTGCCGCGACCTCGCCACGCTCGAAGTGGTGCCGCAGCGGCTTCTCGAGCTGGCGCCGCTGCTGCCCGCGGACGTGCCGCGGGTCGCGGAAAGCGGCGTAACCTCGACTGCCGATGCGCAACGGATCGCCGCCGCCGGCTACAACGCGGCGCTGGTCGGCAGCGCGCTCATGCAACACGGCGACGCGGAAGCGCTCGCGCGCAAGCTGATCGCCGCTGGCCGCGCCGCGGCACAGGCACGCTAGATGTGGGTCAAGATCTGTGGCATGACGACGCCGGCGGCGGTGAGTGCTGCACTCGAGGCCGGTGCGGATGCGATCGGTTTTGTGTTCGCGCCGTCCCCGCGGCGGCTGACGCCGCAGGCAGCCGCGGCGCTCGCGCAGCCGGCGCGCGGGCGAGTCTGCTGTGTCGCCGTGACGCGGCGCCCGACGCAGGCGGCGCTGGATGAAATCGTGAGGACTTTCGCCCCCGATCTGCTGCAGAGCGATGCCGCGGACTTCGACGCACTGCGCCTGCCGTTAGGACTGCCGCGGCTGCCGGTGGTGCGCGCCGCCGACGCCACGCCGACGCCGCTGCCGGCGCGCGTTCTGTTCGAGGGGCCGGCGAGCGGTGTCGGGCGGCTCAGCGACTGGGATGCCGCGCGCGCGCTCGCGCAGCGCACGCAGCTGATCCTGGCCGGCGGACTCACTGCCGCCAACGTCGCGGCTGCGCTTGCTGCCGTGCGGCCCTTCGGGGTCGATGTGTCGAGCGGGGTCGAGCAGGAGCCCGGCTCGAAGAGCCCGGCTGAGATCGCCAGATTCGTGAGCGCGGTGCGCGCGGCCGCCTCGGGACCGGCTGCCACGGCGAGCCAGAACCAGGCATGAGCAAGAGTGTGAGTATGAACATGAGCGTGAGCACACCAACCCCATCTTCCGAGCCTTCCGCTCTTCTCGAGGGGCTGCTCGCCGGCAACTTTCCCGACGCGAGCGGTCGCTTCGGGCCCTTCGGCGGCCGCTACGTCCCGGAGACACTGATTCCGGCGCTCGAGCGACTCGAGCGCGGTGTGCGCGAGCACCTGCAGGCGCGCGATTTCCAGGACGAGCTCGCCGCGCAGCTGCGCGACTGGGTGGGTCGGCCTACGCCGCTCACCTTCGCCGCCCGGCTTTCGGCGCGCTGGGGCGGGAAGGTTTTTCTCAAGCGTGAGGACCTGGCGCACACCGGCGCCCACAAGATAAACAACGCCATCGGACAGGCACTGCTCGCGCGCCGCCTCGGCGCGCGGCGCGTGATCGCCGAGACGGGCGCCGGCCAGCACGGCGTCGCGAGTGCGGCCGCGTGTGCGCGCTTAGGGCTCCCCTGCACCGTGTACATGGGAGCGATCGACATGGAGCGCCAGGCTCCCAACGTCGGGCGCATGCGCCTGCTCGGAGCGCAGGTGGTGCCGGTTACGAGCGGCGACCGCACGCTGCGCGCGGCGATCGATGAGGCGCTGCGTGACTGGGTGGCGGATCCGCTCGACACTTATTATCTTCTGGGCTCGGTGGTCGGGCCGCACCCCTACCCGTATCTGGTGCGGGAGCTGCAGGCGGTCATCGGCCGCGAGGCGCGCGCGCAGCTGCTCGCGGCAACCGGCAGGCTTCCCGATGCGCTCCTGGCCTGCGTGGGGGGCGGCTCCAACTCGATCGGCGCCTTCCATGCCTTCATCGGCGATCGCAGCGTCGAGATGATCGGCGTGGAAGCAGGTGGGCGCGGCAGCGGACTCGGCGAGAATGCCGCGACGCTGGCCTTCGGGCGGCCCGGTGTGCTGCATGGCGCCTACTCGATGCTGCTGCAGAACGCGGACGGCCAGATCCGGGAGACGCACTCGGTTTCCGCGGGGCTCGACTACCCGGGCGTCGGCCCCGAGCACGCCCTGCTGGCCGCCTGCGGGCGCGTACGCTACGAGATCGCCAGCGACGCCGAGGCGCTCGCGGGCGTGCGCCAGCTGAGCGAGTACGAGGGCATTCTGCCGGCGCTCGAGAGCGCACACGCGCTCGCCGCCGCGGCACGCTGGGCGCAGTCCAACCCGGGGCGCACCCTGCTGATCTGCCTCTCCGGCCGCGGCGACAAGGACATGTCGACGCTGCAGAGCTCGCTTCTCGGGGAGGCGCGCGAGTGAGCCCGCGCGAGCGCATCACCTTAAGTCTCCGCGCGGCCGCCGCCGGCGGTGCGCCGGCGCTCGTTGCTTACCTGACCGCCGGCTTCCCGCAGCGCGCGCAATTCAGCGGGCAGCTGCGCGCGCTCGCTGCCGCGGCCGATGTGATCGAGGTCGGGGTGCCGTTCACCGATCCGATGGCGGACGGGGTCACCATCCAACGCGCGAGCCTCGCGGCACTCGCGCAGGGGGTCACCCTGAAGTGGATCCTCGCGGAGCTCGCGGCGCTCGGCGAGCTCGGGGCACCGCTTCTGCTCATGAGCTATCTGAATCCGCTGCTCGCTTTCGGTGTCGAGCGGCTGGCCGAGTCGGCGGCGCGCGCCGGGGTTGCGGGATTCATCGTGCCGGATCTGCCGCTCGATGAGAGCAGCGCCCTGCGCGCTGCGCTCGCGCAGCGCGAGCTGGCGCTGGTGCAGATGGTGACCCCGGTCACCTCCGCCGAGCGCCTCGCGCGGCTCACGGCGGCCAGTGAGGGCTTCGTGTACGCGGTCACCATGACCGGCACGACCGGCGGACAGGTGGCGGTGCCGGACACCGTGCTCGGCTATCTCGATCGGGTGCGCGCTCTCTCGCCGCTACCGGTGTGCGCCGGCTTCGGGATCCGCGGCCGCGAGCAGGTCGAGCGGCTGCGCGGGCACGTCGACGGGGTGGTGATCGGCTCGGCGCTGGTGGAGCTTCTCGAGCGCGGCGCAGATCCCGTGCAGTGGCTGCGCGCGCTGCGCTCGCCTGCGCCGCCGGCCGGCGAGGCGACAGGGTAGCTTCCGTCTGATTTGCGTAGCGCGGACGGAACGCCCATCCTCAAGGCGCTGTCATGAAGACACTGACCATCGCCGCGCGCTTCTGCGGCCCGGCCGGCTCCTCCAACGGTGGCTACTTCGCGGGCGTGGTCGCGACACTGGCCCCCGCACGCTCGCGGTGCGGCTGTTGAAGCCGCCGCCGCTCGATGTGGAGCTCACGGTGCGCGAGCTCCCCGGCGGTGAGCTCGAGGTGCGCCACGGCGAGGAGCCGGTCGGCGAGGCGCAGCCGGAGGCTCTCAGGCTCGAGGCGCCGCCGGCGCCCGATTACCTCGAAGCCGTCGAGGCCTCGCGTCACTACGCCGGGTTCCGTCACCACCGTTTCCCTACCTGCTTCGTCTGCGGCGTCCAGCGCGTGCGCGGCGACGGGTTGCGGATCTTCGCCGGTCCGCTGCCCGAGCGCGGCCTGGTGGCGGCACCCTGGGTGCCCGATGCCTCGCTCGATGGCGGCGAAGGCAAGGTGCGCCCGGAATTCATGTCGGCGGCGCTCGACTGCCCCGGTTACTACGCCGTCGCGCCCGACGATCGCATGATGCTGCTCGCGCAATTCACCGCGCACGTCGACCGCCTGGTGCACATCGGCGAGTCCTGCACGGTCATCGGCTGGGCCATCGGCAGCAGCGGCCGCAAGCGCGAGGCCGGAACTGCGATCTTCGATGGCAAGGGGCAGCTGTGCGGCCGCGCGCGTGCGCTGTGGATCGAGCCGCGCAGCAGTGCCAGCGTGAGCGAGCTACCGACCCCCCTGGCCTGACGCTGTCCGGGGGCGCGGCGGCGCCTCAGGCTGCGGCCTGAGGCGCGCTGCGCATGCGCGCGTGACGCCAACCACCGTAGCGATAGTAGGCGAGCGACAGGATCGCGGACAGCACCGAGGAAATGGGAAAGCTCCACCAGATCGCGTCGATCTGGTAGCGGGTGAGAAACAACTCCGCGAGCGGAAAGCGCACGGCCAGCAGCGATATCGTCAGTATGATGAGCGGGGCCATCACCGCCCCGGTGGCACGCACCACGCCGAACAGTGCCACCGAGATGCCGAAGAAGATGAAGGCCGGCGTGACGATGCGGTTCATGTGGCTGGCGAGCGCGAGCGCGCTGGAAGTTGCGGGCAGGAACACGCCGAACACATAGCGGTCGAGCAGCTCGATTGCGAGCACGATCGAGCCGGTGAGCGCCACGCTGTAGAGCACGCCGGTGCGGGCGATGCTGGTCACGCGCTGCCATTTGCCGGCACCGACGTTCTGCGCCGTCATCGCCGAGACCGCCATGCCGACAGCGAATGCCGGCATCTGGATGTAGTTCCACAGCTGCAGCCCCGCGCCGAAGGCGGCGGTGGTGTCGACGCCGAAGCGGTTGACGAGCGTGATCATCAGCACCGCGCTCAAGGAGATCACCAGCATCTGCGCGCTCATCGGGACGCCCTTTCTCACCAGGGTGCCGACGATGCTCCAGTCCACCTTGAGCAGGCGCAGTTCCTCGCGATGCAGGACCAGCAGGTGGCGTTTGCGATAGAGGTGGCGGATCAGCGCTGTGAGGCTCACCGCCTGCGCGATGAAGGTGGCGAGCGCCGAGCCGGCGACACCTAAGCGCGGCAGCGGACCCAGGCCGAAGATCAACAGCGGATTCAAGGCGATGTCGATGCCGACCGACAGCAGCATGAAATAGAACGGCGTCTTGGCATCGCCCGCCCCGCGCAGCACCGCCATCACGAAGGCATACATGTAGAGAAAAGGCACGGCGAGGAAGATGACGCGCATGTAGGCCACCGCCAGCGGCAGGGAGTCCGCGGGCGTGCTCATGGCGATCAGCAGCGGCCGGCAGAAGACGAGGCCGGCCACCCCCATGGTGACGGAGACGCCGGCGAAGAAGCTGGCGCTGGTGCCGACCACGCGCTTAGTGCTGGCGATGTCGTTGGCGCCGATGCACTGCCCGATGAGGATGGTGGCGGCGAGCGCCACGCCGAAGGCGGCCCCGATCAGCAGGAACATCACGGTGTTGGCGTTGGAAGTCGCCGTCAGCGCCGCCTCGCCGAGGTAGCGGCCCACCCAGATCGAGTTCACCGAGCCGTTGAGCGACTGCAGGATGTTCGCGAACAGGATCGGCAGCGTGAAGCGGAACAGCTCGCTCGGGATCGAGCCTTCCGTGAGCCTGCGTTGCACTCAGCTCAACGCCAGTTGCCGAAGGCGAGGCGCAAGAGCCCCAGGCCGAAGAGCGCCCAGCCCGGCCATGCCGGGCCGCTGACGAAGCCGAGCCAGGCCAGCGACAGGGCGAAGAGCACCGCGGCGAGGCTGAGGGCATCGCGGCGGCGCTCGCTCGCGTGGAGCTGCGCGCGCAGCTGCTCGAGCTCGAGCGGCGGTTGGCTCTGCAGCCCCGCGTGCTCGCGGCGCACCAGCGCGTTGAGCAGCGCCGGCATACCGCGCAGCGCCTCGAGGAGCTCGTCAGCGTGGGCGCGCGCCTCCTGCAGCAGCGCCCGCACGCCGGTGCGCTCGCGCATCCACTCGCGCAGGATCGGGCTGGCCGTATTCCAAATGTCGAGCTCGGGATACAGATCGCGTCCCAGCCCCTCGACGTTGAGCAGCGTCTTCTGCAGCAGCAGCAGTTGCGGCTGGATCTGCATATCGAAGCGCCGCGAGATCTCGAAGAGCCGCAAGAGGATGCGGCCGAAGGAGATGTCCTTGAGCGGGCGGTCGAAGATCGGCTCGCACACCGTGCGCACCGCCGACTCCAACTCGTCGACGCGGCTGCCGGGCGGCACCCAGCCGGACTCGAGGTGCAGCTGCGCGACGCGCCGGTAGTCGCGGTCGAACACAGCGAGGAAGTTCTGCGCCAGGTAGTACTGATCGCGAGGCGCGAGCGTGCCGACGATGCCGAAGTCGACGGCGGCGTAGCGCGGATGCCGCGGATCGTCGACCAGCACGAAGATGTTGCCCGGATGCATGTCGGCGTGGAAGAAGTTGTGCTTGAACACCTGTGTGAAGAAGATGCGCACGCCGTTCTCGGCGAGCTGCGGGATGTTGGTACCGGCCGCCTTGAGCGCGGCCATGTCGCTGATGGGCACGCCGTGGATGCGCTCCATCACCATCACGTCGGTGCGGCAGAAGTCCCAGTAGACCTCCGGCACGTATAGCAGCTCGGAGCCGGCGAAGTTGCGCTTCAGCTGCGAAGCGTTGGCGGCCTCGCGCATCAGATCGAGCTCATCGAGGATGGTCTTCTGGTATTCCGCGACCAGCTCGCGCGGCCGCAGCCGTCGCCCTTCGGTCCAGTAACGCTGCGCCAGGTCGGCGAGCGCGTGCAGCACTTCGAGGTCACGCTCGATCACGGCGCGCATGCCCGGGCGCAGCACCTTGACCACCACCTCCTGCCCCGTGGGCAGCCGCGCCGGATGCACCTGGGCGATGGAAGCGGCGGCGAGCGCGGCCTCGTCGAAGCTCGGGAAGACCTCGCCGAGGGGGCGGCCGTAGGCGCGCTCGAGCTGCGCGCGCGCCAGCGCACCCGGGAAGGGCGGCACGCGGTCCTGCAGCTTCGCCAGCTCGTCGGCGATGTCCGGGGGCAATAGGTCGCGGCGGGTCGAGACCGCCTGGCCGAACTTGACGAAGATCGGGCCGAGCTCCTCGAGCGCCAGCCGCAGCCGCTCGCCGCGACTCGCCGCGCGACGCCGCTGGAACCACACCCCGGGGATTAGAAAGAACAGGAAGCGCACCGGCCGGTAAAGGTGAGTGGCGCGCACGAAATCATCCAGCCCGTGCCTGAGAAGCACACGCTGGATCTCGACCAGCCGCACCACTACGCGCAGCTTCACGGTGGTGGCGCCAGCATCAGCCGGCGCCGCGCCCGCTCGGCCGCTGGCGCGCGCGCAGCTCGAGCCGCTCCACCCGCGCCCGCAACCGGTCGACTCCTTCGCGCAGCGCATCGACGCCGCGCAGGAACTGCTCGCCCTCGTTGCGCGGGACGAGATCGGCGCTCTCGTGGGCGAGGTATTCGGCGAGATTGATGAGAGCGGTGCCGGCTGCGTTGGCTCCCCAGGCGCCTGCGCCACGCACCAGCCGCGCCAGCTGATGCGCCGGCACGTCGCCGACGAGCAGCGACAGCTCCTCCTCGAAATCCGGCCGCAACAGCGCGAGCAGCTCACGGAATCTGTCGGCGATCTCCGCATCGCCGCTGATCGCGACGCTGCCGCTCTGCAGTGCGGGCAGCGCGGAGGCGCCGAGGAGCGCCAGCAGCGCGAGCGGGCCGCCGGTGAGTGTCGCATCGGCTGCCTCGGCATCGAAGGCGGCGGCGAGCGTCACCCCGGTCGAGGCGAGGCGCAGCCGCGCGATGTCAGGCAGCACGATGGCGAGGCTGCGCCCGCTGAGCTCGGCGGTGAGCTGCCGCGCGTGCAGGGAGCGCGGCAGGCCGCGGTTCAATAGATTCTCGAACGTCGCCGTGAGCATGGGCGGTGCGGGCACTCAGGCACGGTAGCCGCGGTGTACCGCGACGATGCCGCCGGCGAGATTGTGATAGCGGCAGCCCTCGAGCCCTGCCGCCACGAGCATCTTCAACAAGGTCTCCGGGTCGGGATGCATGCGAATCGATTCGGCGAGATAGCGGTAGCTCGCCTCGTCGTGCGCCACCTTCCGTCCGAGCCAGGGCAGCACGCGGAAGGAGTAGGCGTCGTAGAGCGGCTTCAGACCCGGCAGGCGCGGCTGCGAGAACTCGAGCACCAGCAGCTGTCCGCCGGGCTTGAGCGCGCGGTGCATCGCCGCCAGCGCCGCGGCCTTGTCGGTGACGTTGCGCAGCCCGAAGCCGATGGTGATGCAGTCGAAGCTGCCGGCGGCGAACGGCAGCCTCTCGGCATCGGCAAGCACGCAGGCGACGTTGTCGACGAAGCCGGCATCGAGCAGGCGGTCGCGGCCGCGCGCCAGCATGGCGGCGTTGATGTCCGCGAGCACCACCCGGCCGCGCGCGCCGACCTGCCGTGCGAGCCCGAGCGCCAGGTCGCCCGTGCCGCCGGCGACATCGAGCGCCCGTTGTCCGGGGCGCAGGTTCGCGAGCGTGAGCGTGAAGTGCTTCCACAGGCGATGCGCGCCTGCGGACATCAGGTCGTTCATCAGGTCGTAGTTGGCGGCGACCGAGTCGAATACAGCGCGCACGCGCCTCCTTTTGTCGGCGCGCGGCACCCGCTCGAAGCCGAAATCGGTGAAGCGCTCGTCGCTCATCTGCTGAGGCTCATGAGACACATTCTAGACGATCGTCGTGCACGCTCCTGCGGCGTGCGCGTGGCGCGGTTATTGTTTTTTCCGGTACCGATGCGCGAGAATCGCCCGCGTCCAGGGGGTCTTGCGTGCGAAGCGGGCCGGGCGGCATAGCCCGGCCCGTTTTCATTTGCGCATGCGCACTGCGCGGGCTTTCTTTCAGCCGCCCGCGCCGCCGCTGTCGCGCGCGGCACGCTCGCGGCGCGCCACGTAGCGGGCCCACCTCGAGGTCTGCTCGCGGCCGAGCTCGTGCAGGTACTTCCAGGTGTACAGCCCGGTGTCGTGCCCGTCGTCGAAGACGAGCTTCACCGCGTACTGCCCGACGGGCTCGATCGCGGCTATACGTACGTTCTCCTTGCCGAGCACCAGCACTTCCTGGCCCGGGCCGTGGCCCTTCACTTCGGCGGACGGCGAGTGCACGCGCAGGTACTCGAATGGCAGCTCGAAGCGGCTGCCGTCGGCAAAGGTGACTTCGAGCAGGCGCGAGGCGCGCCGCAGGCGGATCTGTGTCGCCAGAGGCTCCGAGGAGGCTGCGGACATAACTTTCGCGGCCAGTATAGGGGCGCAGCGCGGCCGCGGCGCCGGGTGCGCTCGCTGCTGCAATGCAATATAATGCGAACGGGCCCGGGACGGGACTGTCAAGCTACGCAGGAGTAGCGGTGACAATTCATCGCGCGCCCCTATACTCACGCTCCTGCGAAACTGCCTGAGGGCTCGAGAGCCATGCGGCCTCGAGCGCGGAATGGAACCGACCGACACCTCCCATCCGGACTATTACCATCGAGTTGTGGATTGTCAGTGGGCCTGCCCGGCCCACACCGATGTTCCTGAATACATCCGACTGATCGCCCAGGGTCGCTTCAGCGACGCCTACATGGTGAACCGGCACTCGAACGTGTTTCCCGGGATCCTCGGGCGCGTGTGCGACCGGCCGTGCGAGCCTGCCTGCCGCCGCGGCCGCATCGAGCAGAAGCCGGTGGCGATCTGCCGTCTCAAGCGCGTCGCCGCCGACCATCGCGAGGACATCAGCGCGCGGCTGCCGAAGATCCCGCGTGTCAAGAACGGCAAACGCATCGCCTGCATCGGCGCCGGCTGTGCCTCGCTCACCGTCGCGAACGATCTCATGCCGCTCGGCTACGAAGTGACGATCTTCGAGCAGTACGGCGAGCCCGGTGGGCTCATGCGCACCAACATCCCCTCGTTCCGCCTGCCGGCTACGGTGATGGACGAGGAGATCGCCATGATCGTCGACATGGGCGTGGACCTGCGGCTCAACACGCCCGTCGCCAGCATGCGCGAGCTCCTTACCCAGGGCGGCTTCGAAGCGGTGTTCGTCGGCTCGGGCGCGCCCAAGGGCAAGGAGCTCGAGCTTCCCGGCCGTGCCGAGGGCGCCGCCAACATCCATATCGGCATCGCCTGGCTCGAGTCGGTGGCGTTCGGCCATACGACCAAGGTCGGCGGGCGTGTGCTCATCATCGGCGTCGGCAACACTGCCATGGATTGCTGCCGCACCAGCCTCAGGCTCGGGGCCGAGAGCGTCAAGGTGATGGCACGCAAGCCGCGCGGCTTCTTCAAGGCCTCGGAGTGGGAGCTGGAGGACGCCGAGGAGGAGAGCGTCGAGATCGTGGTCAACCGCTCGCCCAAGGCGTTCGTGATCGACAACGGCCGCCTGGTGGGCATGCAGTTCGACAAGATGGAGTACGACATCGACGCGCAGGGCGGCATCACCGCCGAACGGATCGTCGGCGAGGAGTTCTTGGCCGCAGACGATGTGATCCTCGCCATCGGCCAGGAGAACGCCTTTCCCTGGATCGAGCGCGATCTCGGCATCCAGTTCGACAAGTGGGACGTGCCGCTCATCGACAAGGTGACCTTCAAGTCCACGCACCCGCAGGTGTTCTTCGGCGGCGACGCCGCATTCGGCCCGAAGAACATCATCTGGGCGGTCGAGCACGGGCATCAGGCGGCCATCTCCATCCACCGCCACTGCCACGGCGAATCGGTGCACGATCGGCTGCCTTCGGGCATGAACCTGCAAAGCCGCAAGATGGGCATGCACGAGTGGTCCTACGCCAATGACTACACTCCGGTCGAGCGGCGGCTGATGCCGCACGTCTCGCTCAAGGAGCGCTTCAAGAAGCTGAACATCGAGGTCGAGCTCGGCTTCACCGCCGAGCAGGTCGAGCAGGAAGTGCAGCGCTGCCTCAACTGCGACATGCAGACGGTGTTCACGGCCAAGCTGTGCATCGAATGCGACGCCTGCCTCGACATCTGCCCCGTCGACTGCCTCACCATCACCGCAAACGGCCCGGAGGCCGAGCTGCGCAGCCGCCTCAAGGCACCGGCGAAAAACCTGGCGCAGCCGCTGTACGTCTCCGCAGCGCTGCCGCAGACCGGGCGCGTCATGGTGAAGGACGAGGACGTGTGCGTGCACTGCGGGCTGTGCGCGGAGCGTTGCCCAACCGCCGCGTGGGATATGCAGAAGTCCTTTGTTCACTGGCCGCGGGTGGCGGATGAGGCGCACGCTGCCGCCGAGCGGGAGCCGAAGATCGCCTAGGGCCCGCCCTGACGAAGCCCGCCTCCGAATCACGAGAGAGCAAGCCCCCGATGCCTGGTTCCGATTCCGCGAAGATCAACGATTTCGTCATCAAGATCGCTACCGTCAACGGCACGGGTTCGGCAAGCGCCAACACACTGCTGATGAAGGCGATCTTCCGCAGCGGCATCCCCGTCATGGGCAAGAACTACTTCCCGTCGAATATCCAGGGTCTGCCGACCTGGTACGAGATTCGCGTTACCCAGCAGGGTTATGTCGCCCGCTCCGGGCGGGTCGACATCATGGTGGCGATGAACGCGGAGACC
>Ga0187783_10003156_pt1 | contig 12171 bp, 9 predicted proteins | sample 1015_SJ02_MP02_2_FD_132471 | JGI IMG/M metagenome (GOLD analysis project Ga0187783, IMG submission 132471) | Tropical peat soil microbial communities from peatlands in Department of Meta, Colombia - 1015_SJ02_MP02_20_MG | ecosystem: Environmental > Terrestrial > Soil > Wetlands > Peat | place... | reverse complement strand
GTGGGGACACCACCCGAGGAGTCTTGGGCGCACACGTTTATACCTGTTTTTTCTATGTGCAAATTTGACCTAAATCCGTTTATTTTCATACACATCGTGGCCTATAAACTCTAAGTTGCTTGTTTTCATGAACATCGTGGGGTCGCGAAAGGATGACATTTTTTCTACATGTGTTTTCAATAGCATCGTGGGAGTAGCCCCCATTTTTTAATTCCCCCTTTTTCCTGGCGCCGAATTCGGGATTTTAATGTAAGCCATTTATTATCAGCTATATACGGCTTATGACAAATCACCCGGATCTCCCATAAGTTCTTGTGTTTTCATATACATCGTGGCATATACCAACATCTTCCGGGGGGAAGGCGCCCATCCGGGCGCGCTCCAAAGGCTCCCCTCCTGATTCAGGAGGGGTGTCGCATTCGCGCCGGGAGTGGATACCGGCGACTTCCGGGAAGCTGGGCGCTCCAGCCCCATATGTGGTGACGAGCCAACGCGCTTCGCACACGTGTTAGGCTACCACATAGGCAAGCATGTTGTCAAGAAGAAAATGGTCCGCTTTCCTACCGGTAGGAAAGAATATTGAAATTTCCGCCCCAAATTTCCTACGGGTAGGAAAGAGGCTGCTAGGCTCGCGAGCGAAGATGACAAAACGTCAAGATCGCCAGTGACGCCGGACACAACCGTGGTATGGCCGTTTTATCGTCAAAGTGCCGCGCGTGCGGGTGTTCTCAAGGCAAAGTAAGCACTAGGCGACAAGGCAGGAGCATTCCGCAAAGCACTCGTCATGCCTCCGAGTGACGACGTTGGAACACCGGGTGCCTTCCTGTTTGACCTCACATCATAAAGACGGTTATAGTTCGTCTCCTACCGAGGTCAGATAGCTCATATAGCAGGCGTAGCGACTCGAAGGTAGCCAGAGTCAAGGAGGATCCATGTCGATGGTGAGGAAGGCGTGCCTGGTCCTCGTGGTGGCGGCCGCCACGGTCGGGAGCGGTCTCGCCCAAAAGGCACTGACCTGGGAAGAGGTGCGCGCCAAATTTGAGGCGGTGAATCCAACTCTGCGGGCCGGGCAGATTGGCGTGGACGAGGCTCGCGCCGAGGAGATTACGGCCTACTTGCGGCCGAATCCGCAACTGGGGGTCTCCGCGGACCAGTTCGGCCTCAACAGCTCTCCCTTCGGGGAAGTGGCCCTTAGCAGTACCTTGAGTTATTTGCACGAGCGGCGCAACAAACGGGAACTGCGGCGGCAAGCGGCGCAAGAGGGGACGGCCGTCGCCGAGTCGCAACTGGCCGATGAGGAGCGGAACCTGATCTTCACGCTGCGCAGCGCCTTCGTCCTGGTTCTACAGCAAAAGGCGCTCGTCAAGCTGACCGCAGAAGACCTGGCCTTTTATGATCGCGTGCTCGACATCAGCCGCGAACGATACAAGGCCGGGGATATCGCACAGATCGATCTCGATCGGCTGGATTTGCAGCGCCAGCAGTTTGAGGCCGATGTGCAAGTGGCGGAAGTGACGCTGCGAACCGCTAAAATCCAGCTCCTGATGCTGCTGAACGACCGCACGCCGGTGGAGCAGTTTGACGTCAGCGGCGCGTTCGATTTCGCCGACCAACTCGCGCCGCTCGCCGGGTTTCGCAAGACCGCCCTGGAGGCCCGACCGGACCTGAAAGCGGCCTTACAATCCATCGAGCAGGCCCAGACCAACCATAAACTCGCCGTGGCCAACGGTTCCACCGACCCCACCTTCAGCGTGGACGCCGCTTTTCCCGGACTTACCAATGACAATCAGAACTACACGCCGCCCATCTCCTCCTACGTGGGATTCAACGTCAGCATCCCGCTGCGGGTCTTCGACCGGAATCAGGGTGAAAAGCTGCGGACCCAGCAGGACATCACCCGCAACGAAAAGCTGCGCGACGCCACCGAGGCACAAATGTACAGCGACGTGGACTCGGCCTATGCGACGGTGGATAGCAATCTGACTTTACTGCGGCCGTACAAGACCCGGTACCTCCCGGAGGCGGTGAGGGTTCGCGAAATCGTTACATTTTCTTATGAGCGCGGCGGGGCGTCCCTGCTGGATTTCCTGCAATCGGAGCAGGACTACCGCGCCGTGGAGTTGGGCTATCTGTATCTGGTCGGTTCGTATCTGAACGCGGCCGCCCAATTGAATCAGGCGGTTGGGCGCGAGGTGATCCCATGAAAGCCAAAATGCCCCTGAGGGGGATGGCGTTTCTCTTGCTCATAACCTCTCTCGCCGGGTGCGAAAGCGGGCCCCGGGATCAGAAGGAGGAGGCTCCTCCCCCCCTCAGACTCGAACGCGTGGACCCGAACATATTCCAGGTGGAACGTCCCGATCAGTTTCCGCTCATCGCCGCGGGCACGCACACGGCTGTTTCCCAACTCAAGGTTACCGGGACGGTGACTCCCGATATTGCCAGGAACGTGCCGGTCATTTCGCTGGCCACGGGCCGGGTGGTGGAGATCCGGGCGCGCCTAGGCGATACCGTCAAGAAGGGGCAGGTGTTGTTGCGCGTGCAGAGCGCCGATATCGCCGGTGCCTATTCCGATTACCAGAAGGCGGTGGCAGATCAAAAGCTGGCGCACACCCAGTTAGAGCGTTCACAACTTCTCTATGGCAAGGGTGCCATTTCGCTGAATGACCTCCAGGTGGCGGAGGACACGGAAGCCAAGGCACAGGTGGATGTGAAGACAACGGCGGAGCATCTCCGGGTGCTCGGCTCTCCCAACCTCGATCAACCCTCGGGAGTGGTTGACATTCTAGCTCCGGTCTCCGGAATCATCACCGACCAGGAGATTACCATGGCCGGGGGAGTGCAGGGCTTGAGCTCCCCCAATCCCTTTACCATCTCCGACCTGTCTTATGTTTGGATACTCTCCGACGTGTATGAGAACAACCTGCCCATGGTGCGGCTGGGGGATAAAGCCGATATCCGCCTGAATGCCTATCCCGATCAGGCCTTCAGCGGCATCATCAGCAACATTGGTCCCATCCTCGATCCTAATCTGCGCACGGCGAAAGTGCGCATCGAAGTGCGCAATCCGGGCCTGATGCGCCCGGGCATGTTTGCGACGGCTACTTTCTATGGGCAACAGAAAGAAACTTACGCCGCCGTTCCTGCCGCGGCGGTCTTGCATCTGCACGACCGTGACTGGGTCTATGTGCCTGCCGGAAGCAACAAATTCCGGCGGGTCGAAGTGAAGGCGGGAGAAATGCTGGCCGGCAACCTTCAAACCATTCTCTCCGGGATAACCCCAGGTCAGGCGGTCGTGGCCAACGGCCTGGAATTCCAGAACACGGTGGAACAGTAAATGATCCGCGCCCTGCTGGATTTCGCTCTCAACAATCGTTTCGTGGTTCTGGGTGTCGCCCTGCTTCTGCTGGCGCGGGGCGTCGTGTCCTTCAAGAATTTGCCGGTCGAGGCCTACCCCGATGTCGCCAACACCTGGGTGCAGGTGATTACGCAGTGGCCTGGCCGCGCCGCCGAGGAGGTGGAGCAGCAAATTACCATTCCCATCGAGATTCAGATGAATGGGATCCCCTACCTTTTGCATGTGCGCTCGGCGTCGTTGGCGGGTCTGTCCGTAGTCAATCTCATTTTTGATGATAATTCGGATAATGATTGGGACCGCCAGAAAGTTCTCGAGCGCCTATCGCAGGTAACCTTGCCCCTCAACGTTTCGGCACAAATCGGGCCGGACTACAGCCCGGTGGGCCAGGTTTATTGGTACACCTTGAAGAGCACGAATCCCCAGTACGATCTGATGGAGCTCAAGTCGCTCCAGGATTGGGTGGTGGCCAAGTACATGAAGGCCGCACCCGATGTGGTGGATGACTCCTCGTTTGGCGGCATTACCAAGGAATATCAGATCCGCGTCGACCCCGACAAGCTGGTTTCCTACGGCCTAAGCCTGGCCCAGGTGGAGCAGCAACTCTCGAACGCCAACGTCAATAGCGGCGGCAGCTTTATCGAGCAAGGTTTGCAGCAAATCAATGTGCGCGAGGTCGGGCTGGTTCAAGAGGTTTCCGATATCGAAAAGACGGTCCTCAAAACTCAGGCCGGGACGGCCCTTCGCATTAGGGACATTGCCACGGTCACGCAAGGGCCCAAAATCCGTCTCGGCCAGATTGGCAAGGCGGTTCACCGGGCGGATGGAGTGGTGGTGGACGATGACGACGTGGTCGAGGGAATCGTTTTCATGCGCAAGGGGGCGGAAACAGAAGCCACCATGAACGGCATCCACGCCGCCGTCAAGAGAATCAACGACCTCATCCTGCCGCCGGGAGTAAAAATCGTTCCTTACCTGGACCGCGACGATTTGGTGCACTACACGACGCATACGGTGCTGCACAATCTCTTTGAAGGAATGATCCTCGTGGTGATCATTCTTTTTATTTTCCTGGGCAATATGCGGGCCGCGCTGATCGTCTCCGTAACCATCCCCTTTTCCCTGCTCTTTGCGTCCATTTGCCTCGACCTCCGGCATATCTCGGCCAACTTGCTTTCTTTGGGGGCGCTGGATTTTGGCATGGTGGTGGATGGGGCGGTGGTGATGGTTGAGAATATCGTCCGCCATTTGAATCGGCCCGAAACCGAATTCCGTACCCCCTTCGAGCGAATCCGGGAAGCCGCGCATGAGGTCCAGCGGCCGGTTTTTTACGCCATTGCCATCATCATCACGGCCTATATGCCGATCTTCACCTTGCAGCGGGTAGAAGGAAAGCTGTTTCGGCCCATGGCCTGGACGGTGGCCTTCGCATTGCTCGGGGCCCTGATCTTCTCGATGCTGGTGGCTCCGGCGCTCTCCAGCGTGTTTTTCCGCTCCGGTATCAAGGAATGGAGAAACCCGGCGATGACTTTTCTGGCCGACCGCTATCGGGAAGGGGTGAGGTGGGCCATCCGCCACCGCGCGCTCACCCTGGGGGCCGCCCTCGTGATGTTTGCGTTTACCATCTACCTGGCTTTCGGCGGGGTCATTGGGTCGGAATTCCTTCCCCACTTGGACGAAGGCGCCATTTGGGTGCGGGGCACCTTGGCCATGAGCACCGGCCCCACGGAAAGCGCGCGCGTTGCCAACCGGGCACTTCAGGTGCTTTGCTCTTTCCCCGAGGTCCCGCAAGTGGTCAACCAAATCGGCCGTCCGGACGACGGAACCGACACCACGGGTTTCTTCAATATGGAATTCTTTGTGGATCTCTTGCCCAAAAAAAAGTGGCGGCCGTTTTTTCACCAGGACAAAGAAGAACTGATTGGGGCGATGGACCGCGAATTGGAGAAAATTCCGGGAGTCTTCTGGGGATTCTCCCAACCGATCTCCGATAACCTGGAAGAGGCCGTGAGCGGAGTGAAAGGCGCCCTGGCCATCAAGATTTACGGCGAGGACCTCAAAACCCTCGAAGCCAAGGGCGACCAGATTGTGGCGGTCATGCGGGATATCCGGGGCGTCGAGGACCTGGGGATGTTTCGCGTCCTCGGCCAGCCTAACCTGAACTTCGAAGTCGATCGTGAGCAAGCCGCGCGTTTTGGCATCAATGTTTCGGATGTTCAGGATGCCATTCAAACTGCCGTGGGAGGCAATGCCCTGAATCAAGTGCTGATTGGCGAACAGCGCTATGACCTGGTCCTGCGCTATTTGCCGGAGTATCGAGACACGCGGGAGGCCATTGAGAAAATCCGGATCCTCTCTCCCACCGGCGAACGCGTTTCGCTGGCGCAGTTAACGCGGGTGAACGAGACGGACGGAGGCTCGGAGATTTATCGCGAGGGGAATTCGCGCTATGTGGCGGTCAAGTTCAGTGTGCGGGGCCGGGACTTGGGAGGCACGGTCGAGGAAGCGATGCGCAAGGTCGGCGCCGCCGTGAAACTGCCGCCCGGCTATTCAATCGATTGGGCGGGCGAATATGAAAGCCAGCAGCGGTCGGAACGGCGGCTCATGATTATCGTCCCCATCACCATTCTTGTCATCTTCATCATCCTTTACGCCATGTTCAGGTCGGTGAAGTGGTCGCTGCTGATCCTGACCAACGTGGCCATGGCCCGTCTGGGGGGCCTGTTGGCTTTGCTGGTGACGCACACCAACTTCAGCGTCTCCTCCGGAGTGGGTTTTCTGGCGCTTTTTGGAGTTTCCGTGCAAACCGGAGTGATCATGCTCGAGTATATCAATCAGCTTCGGGCCCGGGGCTACACGGTGGAACAATCGGCCGTCGAAGGGGCGGTCCTCAGGCTGCGCCCGATTATGATGACCATGCTGGTCGCCACCTTGGGCTTGCTTCCCGCGGCTCTCTCCCACGGCATCGGTTCGGATTCCCAGCGCCCCTTCGCCATCGTGATTGTGGGGGGCCTCATCTCCGACCTTCTGGTCAGCATCTTTCTTTTGCCGACACTATACACCTGGTTTGCGCGGGAAGGGGATCAACTTCCCGAGCCGGATATGGAGAGGGAAGTGTAAGACCAAGCAAAGGATTCCTGCCATGACAAAGGTGGAAATATGCCAGCGAATTCAGGAAATCGGGGTGATCCCCGCCATCTGGGTGACTTCGGCAGAAGACGCTTGCTTTGCTGCCGAATCACTGGAAGGCGGCGGCATACCTATTCTGGAAGTGACCATAACCGGGCCGGAGGCAATTGACTTAATCGCCCACACCGTCAGTCACCACAGTAAAGTGATTGTCGGCGCAGGCACCGTATTGGATACCGAAACGGCCAAGCGCGCGGCCGCCGCCGGGGCAAATTTTTTGACGGCGCCTGGTTTCGACTATTCCCTTGTGGAGTATGCCGCCAAGGAAAATGTCGCGATTGTGCCGGGCGCCTTGACTCCCACGGAAGTCATTACGGCTTGGAGGGTGGGAGCGGATTTTGTGAAGGTGTTCCCCTGCTCGCAGGTGGGGGGGGACAAATACATCAAGGCGCTGAAGAAGGCGGTGCCACAGATCCCCCTAATTGCTGCGGGCGGGGTGACTCAGCACACGGCAACGGGTTTCATATTGGCGGGAGCCGCCGCCGTGGGGGTGGGGACGGATTTGATCCCGCCCGAGGCCATCGCGCGACGGCAGGCGGAGAGAATTCAAGAACTCTCACACCGCTTCCTGGCGTTCGTCAACGATGCCCGGGCACGGTTGGCAAAGGGAAAATTGAGGCCTCCACCGGCGAAAAGGTAACTTGACACGCTCTCCCTTTTTGCCGTGTTTGAAAGCTTTCCCCACCTTGCAGGCGAAGTCTGGATTCGAAAGGCTTTGGCATTGTAGCGTTCACGCGACACCCCAGCCAACGCTCGCTCGGCGTCAAGAGATGTGGACACCGGCCCTCGCTTTCAATCCTTAAAGGTTCCCCCGCTTTGTGCGGTCGAGCCAATAACCCCGCGCACGCCAAGAGGCTGTGAAAGGTTGTCAGTGTTCCAGGTGGTGTGATTTTATAGACGGTGCCGGCATCGTTCCCTTCACCCCAAGCACGGTGCCGTACAGTTCCAACTCCTCAAGGTGCTAGACGCCTCGTGCTTATATCCGGTTGTTTCAGCCAACCACAACTAGGGGTGGGCAGGATCTAGCTTGAGAATGAGCAGTGGGAATCGGGCGTGATCCATTCTCCAGGCTTGGAATGCATCCAGCGTATCGCCAACACGCTGCGCCAGCGCTATGATGTCGGCGGTGAGCCTTATGTCTTCGAAGAGAGCCGTCACCCTGCTCACGTTCGTGGGCTTCTGCGCGTACCTCCTGATATTGCCGGGGCTGGTGCTGTGGCTATCGGGCAACTGGCGCTGGGTAGAGGGTTGGATTTTCAGTGTTTCCTTTTCTGCCCTTGCGGCTTCGACCCTCTTGTGGCTCTATTACAAGGATCCAGCACTCCTGGCCGAGCGCCTCCGACGGCCCGGCACGGGCGGCGAACCGCCCTCCGATGTGGCTATTCTTGTCGGAATTAAGGTAGCTGGCATCGCCTGGATCATTTTGCCGCCCCTGGATCTGCGTTTCGGATGGATGCCGCGCTTGCCGTTGTGGAGCGAGGCATCCGGCGCCTTAATGTTCCTGGTCGGAAGCTTTTTCTTCTTCCGTGCGTTCACCGACAATCCCTATCTCTCACAGCTGGTACGCATCCAGGCGGACCGCGGGCAACTTTTGATCGATACGGGCGTTTACGGTGTCGTGCGCCACCCGATGTACCTCGGAGCGAGCCTGATTATGGTCGGTGGTGCGTTTCTGCTCGGCTCAGTTTGCGGCCTCCTGGTGAGCCTCGCAATGCTCCTACTGCTCGTGATGCGGATCTTCGGCGAGGAGAAGTTGCTGGCACGCGATCTTGCGGGTTACCAGGCTTATTGCAAGAGGGTGCGCTACCGCTTGGTGCCGTGGGTCTGGTGAAGCGCCTCGCAATTCGCTTATCCATTCACCGTCCGGAGAGATGTTCTTTCGGGACTCGCCTCGCGCACTCCCCTACCCGCCGGGCTCGCTCGTAGCCTTCAAGTCAAGGGGCTGAAATCGCAGCCGGCAGCATTTGAATTCCGGCCGAATTACGGTCTTTCCCATTTGCCCGATTCCGCTGAGCGGAAGATGGCGTCGATCACGGACATATTCTTGATGGCATCCTCGACGGGAACCGGCACTTCGCCTCCTTCGCGAATCGCCCGCGAGAACACGTCGCCTTGAATCGCATACTGATCGCAAGTTGCGAACTCTTCCGTTCTTATGCCCCCTCCGAAAAGGTCACTTCCATTGTCGATGAAAATGTGGGTCGGCCGGTCATTCGGGGCATTAAACGGAATCTCAACCTCGATGCGCCCTTCCGTCCCGAAAAACTGCATCCGCTGATAAGGCACGAACTGGGTACTGCATGAGAAGATGGACTGTCCGGAGGGGAAATCGAGGATCGCCGAGGTCAGCCGGTCAACCTTTGTTTCGGGATCGCGCTCGATCAACCCTATCACCCGTGAGGGTTCTTCGCGAAAAACGAAACGCGAGGTCGTGATCGGGTAGCAACCGATGTCCATTAAGCCTCCGCCACCCCACTCGAGGACGTTGCGGATGTTGTTGACGTCCCGATTGAAGTAGCTGAAGAATCCCGCGATCGAGCGTAAGGCGCCGATTTCGCCGGCCGCGATGATCTCCCGGGTCCGCAGCCACTGCGGGTGCGTGCGGACCATGAACGCTTCACCGATCTTGACCCCGGTGCGGTCTCGGACCGCCAGGAGACTCTGGGCCTCCTCAGCATTGAGGCTCAGCGGTTTCTCGCAAAGAACATGTTTGCCCGCTTCTGCCGCCTTGATGGTCCACGGAACGTGAAGATGGTTGGGGAGCGGGTTGTAGATCGCCTCAATCTCCGGATCCCGCATGAGCTCGTCATACGATGCGTAGATTCTGGGGATGCCGAGCTTGCCGGCCGCGGCTTCGGCTTTACGGCGATCACGCGAGGCGATCGCCGCGATCTCACTCCACTCTCCCTTCTGCATGCCCGGTATCACCTTGCGGACCGCTATACTGGCAACCCCCAGAACGCCCCATCGCACTTTGTTTCGCATCTTGGCATCTCCTTTCCAGGCATCGGAGTTATACTGGTATGGAAGATTCCCACAGCTCAATAATGGAGGATCCCATGGCTGAAACCCCTTCCACAATGCTTCCACTCGGAACCAAGGCTCCGGCTTTTCGTCTACCAGACCCAAACGGCAAAATGGTGTCGTCGGACGACTTCAAGAATGCGCCGGCGCTACTGGTGGCCTTTATCTGCAATCACTGTCCCTTTGTGAAACACATCCGGGCGAAGTTCGCCGAACTGGCCAAGGAATACCAGGGGCGCGGGGTGGCCATTGTCGGAATCAACTCCAACGATATTGTTTACTCCCCGGACGATCGGCCCGAGAAGATGGCCGAAGAGGTGAAGCAGATCGGCTATGTCTTCCCGTACCTCTTTGATGAGACCCAGGAGGTCGCCAAAGCGTATCGAGCCGCCTGCACACCCGACCTTTATCTGTTCGATCGCGATAGGTTGCTCGTCTATCGAGGCCAGTTCGATGATAGCCGGCCTGGCAACGGCCGCCCCGTCACTGGCGCCGACCTTCGAGCGGCTCTCGAGGCCGTTTTGACAGGACATCCAGTCTCCAAAAATCAAAAGCCCAGCATTGGCTGCAATATCAAGTGGAAGAGCGGGAATGCCCCCGATTACTTTTAGAACTCTCGTTCACTGGACTCACCTTCCTCGCCACACGGCTCATGACGCGGCAGGAACGGCTCAAGTGAGTTCCATTGGGGGGTTGCGCACGCCCACTTCATCGATATGCCGAAGCAAGTCGGCGGGATCGTCGTAGACGCGATAGGCGCCGGCGCGTTCCAATTCGTCCTGGCCGTACCCCCCCGACAACAAGCCAACGCCCAGAGCGTGGGCTCGCCGGGCGGCAAGCAAGTCCCAGACGCTGTCACCCACGACAACGGATGTTTCGATGGGAACGTTCAGGCGCTGGGCGGCGGTCACAAACAGGTCAGGATCCGGCTTGGCGTATTCGACCTGATCTCTTGTCACCACAGGAACCCCTGGGGGGATTCCAAGGGTATCGAGTGCGGGCGCTGCGGTGGCCATTCGTCCACTGGTGGCGATGGCCCACGGGACGCGCGATTGGGTTAGACTGGCGAGAAGCTCCCGCGCCCCTGGAAGAGGGCGAACCGGCAGAGAGAGCCGGCGGTATGCTTCAGCATGCAATTGCTGAAGGCGGGCGGCTTCTTCCTGAGTAAACTCGTGTCCGGTTTCGCGCAGCAACGCGTTGACGAACAGTCCGCCGCTCATGCCGATTCGCCGGTGAATGCGCCAAACGGAGAGTTGTATGCCCGCCTTCTCGAGCGCATCGCTCCAGGCAAGAACATGCTGATAGACGCTGTCCACGAGGGTGCCATCGAGGTCGAATAGGAAGGCTACGCGGGACCGCTCCGTCTGTTCCGGTTCCTCCGGCGCCACGCCGCCTTTCGGGTGGGGCTGGCTTTTGCGAGATGTATTTGCCACAGTGTTTCTGCCTTTCTTGTTCAGTATGACATACAATGCTGCCGTGCAATTTACGACCACTAATTCTGGAGGGACGACATGAAAAGACGCGGATTCCTGGTTTCCTCGCTGGCCGCCTCAGCGCTTGCCGGTGCGGCAACCTCGGCGGATGCAACCACCATGGGGGCCGTGCCGGAAGCGGCCGGCCGCGAATACTACGAACTACGAAAATACCTGTTGCGCCGTGGCCCCCAGCAACAAAGGATCGACGATTTCTTTCGCGACGCCGCCATCCCGGCGATGAACCGCCTGGGGATCAAGCCGGTGGGCGTCTTCAATACTACCATCGGACCCGGCAGCCCCACGCTTTATGTGATCGCGCCATACCCGTCGATCGAGTCCGCCGTCACCATACACGATCGGGTGTCGGCCGACCCGGAGTATTTGCAAGCCGGCGCCGCTTTCATCAACGCCACCTCGGCCGAACCTTCCTACCTGCGCATGGAAAGCTTTTTGCTCGGCGCGTTCGCGGGCATGCCGAAACTCGACTTGCCGCCGGGTACGGCAGAAAACAAGCCGCGCATTTTTGAACTTCGCACCTACGAGAGTCATAGCAAGAAAGCGAATCGTGCCAAGATGCAGATGTTCAATAGCGCCGAAATCGCCATCTTCCGGCGCACCGGTCTGCGCGCCGTGTTCTTTGGCGAAACCATGGTGGGCTCAGGTATGCCCAGCTTGACTTACATGCTCGCCTTCGCGGACATGGAGGAGCGCACCCGTAACTGGGCCGCGTTCGTCGCCGATCCCGAGTGGAAGAAGCTGGCCTCCACGCCGGGCTACACGGACGTCGAAACCGTCTCAAGCATTACGAATGTGATTCTTACGCCTACGCCGTATTCCCAGATTTGAAGTTGCTACGGGAATCGGGACCGTGACAGTTCATTTGCCATTGGAAGAGAATTGCGGGTTGTACGGAAGGAGGATTTTATGGCTGAGTATTACCTTGTAACAGATCTAGGCACACTGCCCGGTGGCACTTCCAGCAATGCCTACGACATTAACGATAGCGGTCAGGTGGTGGGCTCCTCGCAAGTTGCAGGGGGGAACAGTCACGCTTTCCTCTGGACCCCAACGACAGGCTTGCATGACCTCGGGACGCTTCCCGGCGGCAGCGGCAGCCAAGCATCCGGAATC
>Ga0187783_10003154_pt1 | contig 12173 bp, 13 predicted proteins | sample 1015_SJ02_MP02_2_FD_132471 | JGI IMG/M metagenome (GOLD analysis project Ga0187783, IMG submission 132471) | Tropical peat soil microbial communities from peatlands in Department of Meta, Colombia - 1015_SJ02_MP02_20_MG | ecosystem: Environmental > Terrestrial > Soil > Wetlands > Peat | place... | reverse complement strand
GTGTACCGGTAGTCCCAGTTGCGCTCGCCGCCGGCCTGCTCGGGCAGCCCGAGGGTGGCGGCCGCGACCGGCGCGCCCGTGGGTTGGTACGTCATGAGCTTGAGCGTCATCGCCGACCGGGTGACCATCTCCCGCCACCGGCCCATGTACGTAGACCGGCGCATCCAGGCCTTCCAGTACGCCGCAGTGTCGTCGGCCAGCGTCTGCAGCTCGTCCGGTGACATAAGCCGCGGCTGCCCGCCCATCGACTCGAGCATCACCCCGCGCCCGCTCTCGCCCTCCCGCATCGAGAACGTCGTGCGCAGTCCGTCGCCGATCCGCTCCGCGACCGCGCCCGCGCTTCCTACCACGGTGTGCACGGTCAGCTCCATGCCGCCCGCGGTGCGGAACACCGCCCCCTTGTCGGTGACGTCCACCGTGTGGCTGGCCCGGCCGTAATCGAATCGGGGCTGGACCTCCATCTGAAACTGCATGGTGCCCCTGGCCACCCGCAAGTACCGCACGAGCCGGTGCCGGTCGGTCGGCTTGCCCTCGATCACCGGCATGAAGTCCAGCACCTCGCCGACGCCGTCCGGCGTCATGAACCGCGTGATCAGCATCGCAGTGTTAGGGAGGTACAGCTGCTTGGACACGTAGCTGTCAGCCACCGGCGAGATCCGGAAATAGCCGCCCTTGTCCGCGTCGAGCAGCGAGCAGAACACGCTCGGCGAGTCGAATCGCGGGCAGCAGAAGAAGTCGATCGTGCCCTGTGTCGTCACCAGCGCCGCCGTCTGCAGGTCACCGATGAGACCGTGATCGCTGATGTTGGGATAACGTCCGTTGGTCCCCTGTCCGGTCATGTCCTCTCCCCGTGCGAGCCCATTGCGTCCGATTCCTAGTCCAGCCGGCCACACTCCCCCGCCCCCGGCGTCACTTCCAGCGGGTCAGGTATCCCTGGCTACGGCGGTGGCGGTGTGCGGCGCCATCGCACCCTGCGCGGGTGCGCCTCGCTGCGCGGGCGCCCAGGCACCGGCACCGCTGGCGCCGAGCCGCTCTGCGATGTGCTCGCCAACCCGAATGCCGTTGGCGATGGCCGTGAGCGCCGGGTTGACCGCGCCGATGCTCGGGAACACGCTCGTGTCGGCCACGTACAGGTTGTCCAGTTCGTGTGCCTTGCAGTTGACGTCGAGCACCGACGTAGCGGGGTCGGTGCCGAACCGGCAGGTACCGGCCTGGTGCGCGCAGGCGGCGAGCGGGATGTTCATGCTCATGTAGAAGCTCTTGTGCAGCACGTGATGCTTAGCCAGGCCGACATGATTGAGAATCTTCTGGAGCTCGTTGTAAAGCTCGGCCGCTTCGCGTTCGTTGCTCTGGGTGTAGTCGACGTGTACGTTCCCGCCGCTGTCGACGGTGACCCGGTTCTCGGGCCGGGGCAGGTCTTCGGTAGTGAGCCAGAAATCCACCGCATGCCTCGCCGCTTCCGCCAGGCTCCAGTGCGGGACAAGCTTGGTGAGATGCGGCTCCTCGCCCTTCATCGCGCCCGCGTTGGACTTGCCCAGGAGCTGAATGTTCCCCAGTGGCCACTCCCGGCCGTCGCCCGCGGTGTAGAAGTCGTTCAGCCCGAGGGTCTTCTGGAAGATCGTGTCGTTGACCTCCGCGCCGAACCCGGAGACTGCCTTACTGACGTGGTACATGTAGTTGCGTCCGACCTGGTCGGATCCGTTCGCCAGCCCGGCGGGGTGAGTATCGGACGCCGATCGCAGCAGGATTTTCGCCGTGTTCGCCGCGCCGGCGGCGAGCACCACGATGTCGCCGGTGAAGATCTCCTCCTTGCCGTCTGTGCCGTGATCGACCACGACACCGGTGACCATCCGGCCAGACGCGTCGGTCTGCAGCCGGATCACCTCGGAGTTCACCAGCAGGGTCACGTTCGGGAGGTCGAGCAGCGGCCGGACCGCTATCACCTCGGCGTCGGCCTTGGCGTGCACCAGACACGGGTAGCCGTCGCAGGTCGCGCACCGGATGCACGTGCTCGCCGGTCGGTCGGCCTCATCCAGCAGGATCCCGCACGGCGCATGGAATGGGTGATAGCCGGCCTGCGCCAGTACGTCGTTGATTTGCTGGATCTTCGGCTCGTGCGACACCGCCGGCCACGGATACTGCCGCGACACCGGTCCCTCGGTCGGATCCTCACCGTGCTCGCCGTGCACCTGGTACAGCCACTCCGCCTTCGTGTACCACGGCTCGAAGTCGGCGTAGCTCATCGGCCACGCCGGAGAGATGCCGGCGACGTGTTTGATCTCGCCGAAGTCCTCCGGACGTAGCCGGTACAGCGCCGCGCCGTACATCTTGGTGGCGCCGCCGACGAAGTAGTGCACCTGTGGCTGAAACGGCGTGCCGTCACCGTCGTACCAGGTGTCAGGCGAGATGTACCTGCCGTCAACGAACACCGGGCCCGGGTCCCAGTTCCCCAGTTCCCTGGGGAGGTAGGTGCCGCGCTCGAGCAGCAGGATTCGCTTCCCGGTTGGCGCGAGCGTGTGGGCCAGCGTGCCGCCGCCCGCACCCGTGCCAACCACAATGACGTCGAAGTGCTCGGACACCCCAGTCCTCCTGGTGGGTCGATATGTCAGTTATGACCCGACCGGGCGGCGACGCCGTCGTGGTGCTGCCAGGCCCGAGCGCCGGCCGTCGCGGCCGCGCGCGTCTGGTCCCACTTCTGTCGGGCGATCTCGCCAGGCGGCACCTCGAGCTCGCGCACCCAGCCGCGGGTGGCCGAGAACACGGCGCTGCCGCCGATAAGCACGCCCGTGATGCCGACCAAGGCACCCACGCTGACCAGTACCGCGCCGATGATCACAGGGGTCGTGTTCAACTGGAACCCACTCTGCACCGAGCTGTATCCGCGGCTCATCGCGTCCTTCCCCGTCCTCCGTTTGCGCACTCCGCTCACCTTGACTCTTTCCTCGCGGTGAAGCCGTCGGCATCATCTACTGAGGGTGATTCCGGGCCGGGGAGGGCTACGGTAGAGGTCAGCTGAGCCCAATGGCTCCGTTGATGACCAGAATCAGCCCAATCGCGCCGACCGCGCCGATCAGCAGCGCACGGCCGTGCACGCCGAGCCACCCGTCGAGCGCCTTCAGTGCCCGGGTCGTCCGATCGGGGGCGATGATGTGGACGAGCAGCGGCAGCCAGGCGAGCGCCACGTCGATGAACACCACCATCACCAGCGCGCCGATGGTAGACGCCAGGTCCGCCTTCGCGGTCGCGATCACCTGAACCGCGGCGACGAATCCCGCCCCTGGCGCGAAGAGGAGGACGCCCGCCGCCACCGCGGTCGACCGCCGCGGACGAGCAGCCATCCGCGACACAAGACTCGGCTTTTTGCCCGTGGTCGGAGGGCGCTGACGTCGCCTCCGCTCGCGCACCGTCAGGTACCAAGCTCCGGCGAGTGCCAGCACGCCGAGGCCGAGGCGCAACCCGTACCGCGGCGTGTGATGCGTGGGCAAGCTCAGGTGGCTTGCTCGCAGCACGACCAGGATCACGATGCCGCAGACGACGGTCATCAGTATCGCGCCGACCAGGTACAGGGTCGCCATAGTACGCGGACTGGTCGAGCCGAGGTACACGGCGGCGATAAGCAGCGCTGGCGGATAAATCGCCCCCAGCGCCGCCAGCCCGGCCGCCTGCTCGAACACTCCATCCACCCTCGCACCGGGCAGGCGGTCCGGCATCACCCCACCGGGATGATGCGGGGCGAAACTGCCGCCTGCTAGACCTCGATGCTGGTGCCTGGGGCGAGGTAACTGGCTGGACCCGACGCCGCCGGCGCGACCCTGACCAGGTTCTCGAGCAGGCTTGCGCCCTTGTCGTTGAGCAGCGCGTCGTGGATCCAGTACGCCCGGTCCGGGGCCGCCGCCCTTATGTACCCGGCGACCTCGCTGAACTTCAGCCACGTCGCGCTGACCGGCACGAGCAGCACCGGGATCGGTTCATCCGACAGCGTGAATGAGTCGCCCGGGTGGAAGACCTGGCCGTCCACCGCGAACCCGGTGTTGCGGATGACCGGAATGGCGGAGTCGATGATCGCGTGCTCAGACCCGTACACGTGCACGTCGAAGCCGGCCGCGGTGACCACGTCGCCGTGTCGCACCGGGTGGACACGGCCGCCGAACTCGCCAAACTGCCCGGCCACCGTCTCGTTGGCCCACAACTGCAGGCCTGGATCGGCGGCGAGCGCGGCGCGGATTGCACGGTCGTCCAGGTGGTCGGGGTGCTCGTGGGTCACCAGGATCGCGCTTGCTCCGGCGATGGCATCGGGACCCGCCCATATGCCCGGATCTATGACGAGTCGGACACCTTCCTTCTCGAGCCGGATGCAGGAGTGACCGAGCTTGGTGAGCAGCACGGCTCCGAGCGTAGCGCCGGCCGCGCGGCCGGGTGGCTGACGCGTCAGCGCGATGCGAGACCGCGCATCAGCTCCTCGACCAGCCGCCTGGCGTCCCTGGCGTCCGCATGCGCCTGCCCTGACATGCTCGCGAAGACCGCACCGTTGAGCAGCAGCGCGGCCGCGTCGATATCGGTGTCCTCGCGCAACTCGCCGGTGGCGACACCGCGGCGCAGCACCAGGGCAACCAGCTCCTGGCGCGGTTCTACGACGCTCTCGCGATACCGCGCCAGCAGCCGGGGGTAGCGCGCGCCCTCCCCCTGCAGCAGCGCGAACAGCCGGGCGCGACGCGGATCGGCGGCTTCCCGGCAGAGCCAGTCGAGGATCGCCATCAGGTCAGCCCGGACCGACCTGCCCTGTGGCACTGGCAATCGGCTGCCGAGGCTACCGACCGCGTCCAGCAGCATGTCTTCCTTGCCGCGCCAGCGCCGGTAGATCGTGGCCTTGCCGACGCCGGCCCGAGCGGCCACCTGCTCGATGCCGAGCGCATCCGGGCCGCGCTCGGCGAACAGGTCGAGCGCGGCGGCCAGGATGGCCTTCTCGGCCTCGGGGCTCCGGGGTCGGCCGCGGCGGCGCGGCACAGCAAGAGCCGCGGCGGAAACTGCGCCCTCGTGACCGTCCATGCCCGCCTTCGGGAAGCACCGGCGGGCCGCCCTGCGTTTGCTTAGTGGCCCACTGAAAAAGATACGAGCCATTATCGTATTGCAAATGCGGTCGGCTGTGCACCGAGTCCGGCCTGCTCTCGGGATTACTTGCAAGTACGTGAGCTGGGGTTTCCTGGCCGACTCCGGCATGCGATCATCAGAGGGTCCGGGGACGCCACAAGGGCGCAACGAGACGCAGGAGGATCGATGTCTGAGCATGCACCCTCATCGGCCGGCCAGCCACAGCCGCTCTACGGCGGCCAGGCGACCCGGCGGCTCACTGTCAGGGACCTCGGAGCCGCCAAGGCTCGCGGTGAGAAGTGGCCGATGCTCACCGCCTACGACGCGCTCACGGCATCGGTGTTCGACGCAGCTGGCATCCCGGTTCTGCTGGTCGGCGACTCGGCCGCGATGGTCGTCTATGGCCACGACTCCACCATCCCCGTCACGGTGGACGAGCTCATCCCGCTCACCAAGGCGGTAGTCAGGGGCACCAGCCGGGCGCTGGTTGTCGCCGACCTGCCATTCGGCTCCTATCAGGCATCGCCCATCGCCGCGCTGGAGACCGCCACGCGGTTCCTGAAGGAGACCGGCGCGCAGGCGGTCAAGCTAGAAGGCGGCTACCGGGTGGTGCGGCAGGTTGAGGAGCTCGTTGCGGCCGGAATTCCGGTAATGGCGCACCTCGGCCTCACCCCGCAGTCGGTCAACGCCTTCGGCGGTTACCGGGTGCAGGGCCGCGGCGAGGACGGCGAGCGGCTGCTGCACGACGCCAAGGCCCTGCAGACAGCGGGAGCCTTCTCGGTCGTGCTCGAGTGCGTGCCGGCCGAGCTGGCCGCTCGGGTGACCGCCAGCCTGGACATTCCGACCATCGGGATTGGCGCGGGGCCTGACTGCGACGCCCAAGTACTCGTCTGGCAAGACATGGCGGGTCTGTCTCCGCGTACGGCGAAGTTCGTGAAGCGCTACGCCGATATCGCGGGCGTGTTGCGGGACGCTGCCGCCTCTTTCGCCGAAGACGTCGTGTCGGGTAGTTTCCCGACTCCCGAGTACTCCTACCGCTAGCGCAGCGGTGGCCACACGCCGGTGACGCGGATCCCGGCGTGCGCGGAATACCGACGGTTGATCGACACGAGATTCGCGGTCAGCGCCTCGACCTGACCGCAGTTGCGTAGCCGGCCGGCGTAGATGCCGCGCATGCCGGGGATCTGCGAGGCGAGCGCGATCACCAGGTCGGTCGCGGCACGGTCGTCTCCGAGAACCAGCACGTCCATTTCGACGCGCTCAATTTCGGGGTCGAGCAGCAGGCCGGCCGGCACGTGGTGAAACGCGCCCACCACGGTGCTGCCGGGCAGCACGGCCGCGGCCTGCTCGGCCGCGCTGCCCTCCGCGACCCGCAGCGGGTAGGCGCCGCGCGAGTCGAAGCCCATCGGGTTGACGCAGTCGACGACGATCTTGCCAGCCAGCGACCCGGCGAGGGCCGTCAGTAGGTCCTGATGACCTTCCCACGGCACCGCGACGAAGACGATGTCAGCTTCGGTTGCGGCGTCGCGGTTAACCGCGCCGGACAGCAGCGGACCGCCGCTGCACGCCGCGGCCGCAGCCGCCGCCCGGCCGGCGTCCCTGGAGCCGATGATGACCCGGTGGCCGGCCAGCGACAGCCGTCGCGCCAGACCACGGCCCTCGTCGCCAGTGCCGCCGAGCACTGCGACGGTAAGATGGGAAATGTCCGCCGGTGACGCTTCAGCTGTCATGCGCCGATCCTGCCAGATGCCATCGCCCGCTTCGGCCGGTCGGGCACGATGGGAACATGAACGCCGACCAGGTCGCCACCCTCCGGGCGCTGCTCGCCCCGACCGGCTGGCTGGACCGGACGTCGGCCTTCGCGCGCGCGCTGCGGCGCAGCGCCAGGACGCCGAACGGCTTGCTGATCTTCGGCCCGCCGCAGGACGAGCCGTGGCACATCACGGCGCATTTAGCGGACGAGAGCCGGCTCGCCGGCATCCCCGAGCTGGCGCCCACGCTCGTGCGGTGGTCACCCGAACGCGGCGCCCCCGCGCACCTATCGGTAGGGCTGGATCGCCTTGCGTCCGCGACCACCGCGGAGACGCTGCTCGTGGTGAGCGGCGGGCCAGTGCCCGCCGAGTTGCTGGAGCGTGTGCACGACGTCCGCCGATCTGGTGCGACCGTGTTCGCTCTCGATCAGGACGATCCGGACCTCGACCAGCTCGCGCACGAGTCGTTGCAGGTCAGCCCCGGCACGGCACCGTTCTCATTTGACGCAGCTCAGCACTTGGTCAGCTCCGCCGTGGCGCTCGACGCAGCGCCTGGCCTGTTCAGCATCGGCAGCCCACTCGGTGCCAGCCGGGCTGTCGGGCAGACCGCTGTCACCGACCGCACACTGCGGGCCAGACTGGCCAGGCTCCTGGACGCGGTCAGCGGCACGCCGACCGAGTAGGCCGCGGCTGCCTACTCCTCGGGCTGGCTTGGCTCCGGGCTGCCTTCCTCACCGCTCGGGCGGTCTTCCTTGCCCTCGCCGCCGAGGCTGACCGACACCTGGGGGGCCGGCACCGTCGGCACGGGCCGTCGCCCGTCGAGCTTGTGGATGCCGTAGATCGGCGGCGGCGCCAGGTTCGCGAACTGCGCGATCGCCGTGCCGACGATGGTGGTCTGGGCCACGTGATCACGGCTGAACGGCACGATCGGGCACTTTCGCTCGGTGATCTGAGTCTGCATCTCGCGCACCACGACGCCGTCTGCGCCCATCCGGACCAGGTCGAGCTCGAGTTCGTTGCGCGCGTCGGTACGCATCTGACGGACCAGGTAGGTATAGCCGTCGACTTCCACGTTTCCCGCCGCCCAGCGGGTCTGCCCCTTCGTCAGCCAGTCATCGTGGCGGTATCCGACAGCGACGCCGAGCGCAAGCCCCACCGGGATCCAGCCGTGCCCGACCAGCTTGGTGAAGTCCTGTCCAGATAGGTCGGATGCGAACGGCTGAGCCCTGCTGACCACGCCGGGCGCCCGGATGGCGGTGCCCAGCGCGCGAAATTCGAGGATGTCCTCGTCATCGCCGAACGGGCCCACCTCGAGCCGTACCCCGATCACGCCGAGCCCCCCGAGCGCCGTGCACTCGGTCGTCATCCGGCGGATCGCGGCGCGCCGCGCCTGGTACAGCACCGACACCAGGGGCCTGGCCGAGCCGATCGCGGCCGCGCCGGTCGGAGCCACCGGCGCCTGCACGAGTCGCGGCCCGCCGCCGGGCGGGCGGTAGGCCGGGGTACCCTCGCGCCGGTACACCGTAACGCCGTACGGGCACTCCTCGTCGCCCGCGTCGCCCACGTTGTACACGGCGGCACCGAGCACCTGCCCGACCGGCTGGAACCCCACCTTGGAGATGGCGGCGAACTCGTTGACCGCCAGCGTCGAGCCCCAGCTGTGCGTCTCGCGCTGGTCAGCCAGTCGCTCCCGCGCGGCGGGGGGCAGCTCCTGGCCGGGGGGGTCGGCTGGCGGCATCGTGGTCAGGCGTCGAGGCTGAGCACCATGGTCGGCGTCTGGATGATGTGATCGTCCCGCAGCGGCCGGACGGCGGTGCCGATGGCAAAGAACTCGGTGGTGTGCGAGCCCCACGTGTGGCTGTGCTGGCGAAGCTGCACGCCGACGATGCCCTCGGCCGCGAGTTCCTCTGCCTCGGCCTGCATCCGGGTCATCGCCAGCTCGCGTGCGTCATACAACGCCTGAGTGAACTGCTCGAGCTCGACGTTGCGGCCGATGTTGCCCATCTTGCTGCCGAACTTCTGGTGCGCAATGTGGTAGACGCATGACCCCATAACCATGCCGAGCGGGGCGTACCCGGCCCGGATGAGGGTCCAGAAGTCCTGGCCCGACAGGTCGGAGGTGAACGGCATGCCCTTGTTGTTACGCCAGTTGGTCACTCCCCCGCCGCCGGCTCCTGGCTCGGCGACGACGGCGGTGCCGACGGCGATGAACTCGGCAATGTCGGCGCCGAACTCCTTCATCTCGACATCGAGCCGGACGCCCACGACTCCGTCGGCGCCGAGCGCCTGGGCCTCTGCCTCCATCCGGGTCATCGCCAGCTCGCGCGCGTGGTACATGGCGTTCGACAGCACGTCGAGTTCCTGGCTCTGGCCCCAGCGGCCGAACTGCAGGCCGACGTGGTAGATGGAGCTCCCTAGGACCAGGCCAGCGGGGCGGAAGCCGACCTCCCGGACCAGCAGGAACTCGTTGACCGACAGGTCGGACGTGAAGATCGCGCCAGGCCGGCCCGGCCGCAGTTCGGCCAGCCTGCGCATGGCGTCCTGTGGTACACCCAGCACCTCGAGATCGGTGCCCTGCTGCTCAGTCATCGCGCTCCTTGGCGTTCAGTTGACGCGGAGTCGGCCGGCCCAGCGCCGAGCCTGACCCTAGCGGCCTGGCGTCGCTGCGGATCCAGCGACATTATGGCGAGTGGCGGCCGCGTACTCCTCGGCTTGCCGAAGTGAGCGATCGCGGTCCCGATGATCGTGGCTTCCACGACGTGGTCCCTGCGGCCCTCCTGGATCGGGCACTCGTGCTCGCCGACGCGCATTTCCATCTCCTGCAGCACGACTCCGTCGGCCCCGTGCCGCGCCACGTCGCGCTCGAGCTGGTGCCGCGCGTCGTGCCGGGTGGCGTTCACCAGGTCGGTGTAGCCGGACACCTCGGTGTTGCCCGCGCCCCACCGGCTCTGGCTGATGGTGGCCCAGTCGTCATGCCGGGCACCGATGGAGATGCCGAGCACCAGCCCGGCCGGTACCCAGCCGGCCATGATCAGCTTGGCGAAGTCCTGGCCCGACAGGTCGGAGGTGAACGGCTCGCGCAGCGTCACGCCGCCCGGCGCCCGCACCGCCGTCCCGATGGCCTTGAACTCCAGGCCGCCGGCCGGAAATGAGCCAATGGTCAGCCTGACCCCGACGACGCCATGCCCGCCTAGTTCCGTGCACTCGTGCGTCATCCGGCCGATCGCTGTCCGGCGCGCCGCGTACATGGTCTGCACCAGGGGGGCGTAGGAACCCAGCGTTCCGCTGCTGGAGGTCGCCGTCACGCTGTTGTACGGCACGCTGCCATAGACGCCGAAGCCGCCGACGTACCGGCTCCCGTAGGCGGGGCAGGTGTAGCCGCCGGTGTAGCCGATGTTGAAGACGGCGGCGCCGAGTACCTGCCCCACCGGCTCGAATCCGGTGCTCTTGATGGAGGTGAACTCGTCGGCGGTCAGCGCCGAACCCCAGGTACCGCTCCGGCGGATCTCCGCCATCCGGGCCTCAGCAGCAGGCGGCAGCCCACTTCGTGGATCGACGGTCACTGTGTGCCCCCTCGATGCGCTTCGCCGCTCGTCTCACCATACAAGATCGGGGCTAGCTCCCGTCCTTCTCGCCTGGCCACCGGTCCTGCTCGTCCCACTCCTCGTTGCGCCGCGCCGCGATCTCGCGCCAGTGCTCAGCCGCATCCCGGCTGGGATATGGCCCGAGCCGGTCTTTTCCCGGACAGCCCGGCCCCTGTTCTACCTCGTGGTGCCGCAGGCAGTACCACCAGCTCTTGTCGTCGTCCATGTCCACTAGACTTGCAGATCATGCCTGTTACCCTCCAGCCCGGCCGGATTTCCCCGGAGCGAAGCGTCCCCGCGAGCATCGTGCGGCCGGAGTATGTGGGCCGGCGCGGGCCTCGCGGCGGCGAGCCGGAGGTCAAGGACGCCGAGACCATCGAGCGGATGCGTGTCGCCGGACGGATCGCCGCCAAGGCGCTCGCCGAGGTCGGCGCGCACGTGGCACCCGGCGTGACCACCGACGAGCTGGACCGGATCGGCCACGAGTTCCTGCTCGATCACGGCGCTTACCCGAGCACACTGGGCTACCGCGGCTATCCGAAGTCACTGTGCACGTCGCTGAACGAGGTCATCTGTCACGGCATTCCGGACGACACAGTGGTCGCCGATGGCGACATCGTCAACATCGACATCACGGCCTACATAGGCGGGGTGCACGGCGACACGAACGCGACCTTCCTCGCGGGCGACGTGGACGCACAGTCCCGTCTGCTTGTCGAGCGCACCGAGGAAGCGATGATGCGCGGCATCCGCGCGGTCGCGCCCGGCCGGCCGCTGAATGCGATCGGGCGGGTGATCGAGTCGTACGCGCGCCGGTTCGGCTACGGGGTGGTCAGGGACTTCACCGGCCACGGCATCGGCACCACGTTCCACTCCGGCCTGGTCGTCCCGCACTTCGACGATCCGTCGGTGGGCGTGATCATGGAGACCGGCATGACCTTCACCATCGAGCCGATGCTGACCCTCGGCACGATCGAGTACGACATCTGGCCCGACGGCTGGACGGTGGTGACCGCCGACCGCAAGCGCACCGCCCAGTTCGAGCACACGCTCGCGGTCACCGCGGACGGCTACGAGATTCTCACCCTGCCGTAGCCGACCTGCCGTAGCCGGCCTAGCGTGACTGGCCGACCATCGCGGGCAGCCGCTACGACGTCACGCCGACGCCGGCCGGTAGCTTGGCGGTCGGCCGCGGCGGCGCGTGCTGCCCCGCCCCGGCCGGACGCAGGTGGCGCCGCAGCAGCGCACCCTCGCACACCAGGCCGCGGCCAGGCAGCCAGCTGAGCCAGGACGGCAGATACCAGGCCCGGTCGCCGAGCAGCGCCAGCATCGCGGGCAGCACCACGCCGCGCACCAGCGTCGCGTCAATAATGACGGCGGCCGCGAGACCCACGCCGAGCATCTTGACGTCGATCATGTCCAGCGTCGCGAAGATCGAGAACACCGCGACCATGATGACGGCGGCGCTGGTCACTACGCCCGCTGACCGGCCGACGCCCTCGATGACCGCGTCGCGCGCCCGCGCGCCAGCCGACCACGACTCGCGGATCCGGCTGAGGATGAAGACGTGGTAGTCCATGCTCAGCCCGAACAGCATCACGAACGTGAACAGCGGCACCCACGGAATCAGCGCGCCGAATGACGTGAAGCCCAGCAGCGACTGCAGGTGGCCATCCTGGAAGATCAGCGTCACGAGACCGTACGCGCCGCCCACCGACAGGCAGTTCAGCACGATCGAGACCAGCGGGAT
>Ga0187783_10003153_pt1 | contig 12178 bp, 6 predicted proteins | sample 1015_SJ02_MP02_2_FD_132471 | JGI IMG/M metagenome (GOLD analysis project Ga0187783, IMG submission 132471) | Tropical peat soil microbial communities from peatlands in Department of Meta, Colombia - 1015_SJ02_MP02_20_MG | ecosystem: Environmental > Terrestrial > Soil > Wetlands > Peat | place... | reverse complement strand
TCGCTCGAAGTTCGTCCGCCGTTTTTAGACCATCGCATCGTGGAATTCAGCGCCACCCTGCCGGCTTCGCTCAAGATGCGCGGTTCACAGCAGAAATTCATTCTCAAGGAATTGATGAAAGGCAAGTTACCCGCTTCCATTCTGCAACGTAAGAAGGTCGGATTTGACATTCCGGCGCACGATTGGCTGCGTGGTCCGCTTCGCCGATTGCTGGAGGATACATTACATCGAGGCGCGTCCGAGCATGCCTGGTTATTTCGCTCCGCGGTCATCAACAGCTATCTCGACGATCATCTGTCCAGACGCGCAAATCTTGGATATCACCTATGGGGAATGATGGTTCTGTTTCTCTGGATGAAAAAATGGCGGATTCAGGCAGCCTCCGCCGCGGCCGGAGAGGAGTGGCTGCAGCAAAGAACGGGTACGTATACCTAGGGGTTCTGCTCGTCGCGGCGGCGGTTTATCTGGGTTCGATCGTTTCTCCTCCTTCCTTAATGGATGACGTCGACGCCGTGCAGGCGCAGATCGCGAGCAACATGTTGTCCTCAGGAGACTGGGTCACGGCCCGCCTCGACGGGGTGATCTACCTCGAGAAGTCTCCGCTGGTGTACTGGCTCATGGCCGCATCGTACGCCGTCTTTGGGGTGCACGATTGGGCGGCGCGCATCCCGATCGCGCTGTCGGCCATGGGCCTTTGTTGGGTCACGGCCGGGTTCGGGGTTTGGGCATTCGGCAAGCGTGCGGGAGCCTACGCCGGTTTGGCCATGGCTACCTGCGTGGGCTTGTTTCTTTTCACCCGAATTCTGATTCCCGATGTCATCCTCACGCTTGCGATCACGCTTGCCCTGTGGGCTTTCTTGCGCGCCTTGGAACAGGAGGAGCCGCATCCGCGATTCTGGGCGATGGTGATGGCCGCCAGCCTCGGTCTGGGACTGCTGCTGAAGAGCCTGATTGGGATCGTTTTTCCTGTCGCAGCCGGCATCCTCTACCTCTACTTCACTCGCCAATTGTTTTCCGCCTCCGCCTGGAGAAGACTTCATCCCGGGAGCGGCGCCCTGCTTGGGCTAGCAATTGCCGTACCCTGGCACCTTCTGGCCACACTGCGAAACCCGCCGTACTTCGCCTTCACCCTCAGCAGCGGTCCCGGGCAATATCACGGGTTTCTCTGGTTCTATTTCATCAACGAGCAACTCCTACGTTTCCTCAATCTGCGCTATCCCCGCGATTACGACACCGTCCCGCGGCTGTACTTTTGGCTCTTCCACCTGCTTTGGCTGTTTCCCTGGAGTGTTTATCTGCCCGCCCTCGGCAAGCTTTCCTATAAGCCCAACAACCGGGCCGGCCGAGCCCGGCTTTTGGCGCTCTGTTGGGCTGGATTCATTCTGGTCTTTTTCACCTTTTCGACCACCCAGGAATACTATTCCATGCCGGCCTATCCCGCCCTGGCGCTCCTGCTGGGTTCCGCGCTTGCGGTGGAGGATGGATGGATTCGCCGGGGCACGCGCCTGCTCTGCGCGCTGGCCGGATGCGCGGCGCTGGCGGTCGTCGTCATCCTGATTGCAAGCCGCGGCTTCTCGCCGACAGGAGATATCTCGTCCGTGCTCGCCCGGCACCCGGCTGCCTACAAATTGTCGCTCGGCCATATGGAGGACCTCACGCTCCGATCCTTTGCCTATCTCCGCATTCCCCTTCTGGTCGCAGCCTTGGCTTTCGGGATCGGAGCTTTGGGGACGGTGAAGGCACATTCCGAACGAGCGGTTCTGGCGGCGGTGCTCATGATGGTGGTCTTCCTGCATGCGGCTCGCATGGCCATGGTGGCCTTTGATCCCTACCTCTCCTCACGGCCGTTGGCGGAAGCTCTCAAGAAATCGCCACCCGGAACCCTGATCGTCGATCATCATTACTACACCTTCTCCTCCATCTTTTTCTATACCGGCCGTTCTGCGCTGCTGTTGAACGGCCGGTTCATGAATCTCGAGTACGGGGCTCTGGCCCCGGGGGCTCCGAACGTATTTGTTGACGATTCCCAATTCAGCCAACTTTGGAAGCAGCCGGAGCGCGCCTATATTGTCGCCGCCGAGTCCGCGGTTCCGCGTCTGGCGGGGCTTGTGGGGAGGGAGCACCTGGTGGTAGTCGCCGCCAGCGGAGGGAAAGTTCTCGTCACCAATCAAGCGCTCGCGGCGGCCGGCCTTGCCGGTCGAGAGCGAGGCCCGTTGGTTCGAGCCGGGGACGGGAGCGATGGCTCCGCGGGTGCTCCGGTGGCAGGAATGGACCCGCGCGAGGTGCCGCTTGCGATAAAATGAGTATCCTGAGTCGCTCAGCCACACTTCGAGATCTTGTGCAAGAAACAGTTCTTACCACAAGGTGCATGCCGCCAGGGCAACGAACACCTTTCCGTAACCATAGCATCTCAGTCATGCAGGAGGCCAAATGCGAATTGTCGTTTTAGGGGGAGACGGGTATTGCGGGTGGGCTGCCGCTTTGTATCTTTCAAACCGCGGGCACTCCGTGGCCATTGTCGACAATTTTATCCGCCGGCAATGGGATCACGAGGTGGGAGCGGAGACCCTGACTCCCATTCGCCCGCTTGGCGAACGCCTCAGAACCTGGCGGGAACTGACCGGCAAGGTGATCGAGGTCTTTGTCGGGGATGTGATGGATTATGACTTCCTTTCGGCAACCGTCAAGGAATTCAAGCCCGAGGCGGTCGTGCACTTCGCGGAGCAGCGAGCGGCTCCCTACTCCATGATTGACCGCAAGCACGCGGTGTTCACCCAGGTCAACAACGTGGTGGGAACCCTGAACGTACTGTTTGCACTGCGCGAGTTCGCGCCGGACTGCCATTTGGTCAAACTGGGAACGATGGGCGAATATGGCACGCCCAACATCGACATCGAAGAAGGATACATCACGATCGAACACAACGGCCGTAAGGACGTGCTGCCCTATCCGAAGCAGCCGGGCTCCTTCTACCATCTTTCCAAAGTCCATGATAGCCACAACATCATGTTCACCTGCAAAATCTGGGGACTGCGCGCGACCGACCTCAATCAAGGGGTGGTCTATGGAACGATGACGGAAGAGGTTGCGCTCGACGAAGCCTTGATTAATCGCTTTGACTACGACGAAGTCTTTGGCACGGTGCTCAACCGCTTTTGCGTACAAGCCGCCATCGGCATGCCCCTGACGGTCTATGGCAAGGGCGGCCAGACCCGCGGATTCCTGGACATTCGCGACACCGTACGCTGCATTGAAATCGCCTGTCTGAATCCGGCCGCGAAGGGCGAATTCCGCGTGTTCAACCAATTCACCGAGCAGTTTTCGGTTCTGGAGCTGGCCCGAATGGTCGAAGCCGCGGGTAAGAAGCTTCACCTGAAGGTCGAAGTCCATCACCTTCCCGACCCGCGAGTTGAAGCCGAAGAGCACTACTACAACGCCAAGCACTCAAAATTGATCCAACTGGGTTTGCAGCCGCACTTGCTTTCCGATTCGCTGCTCGATTCTCTGATGAATATCGCGCTGCGCTACCGTGAGCGCGTGGACCCATTGGTGATGATGCCGAAAGTTAACTGGCGTCAGACCCGCAATGATCGCCAGAAGCCGACGGGAAAACCGGCCAAGCTGGTGGCTACGGGGTCCGGCTTGGAGACGGTGGCCACGGTGTCAGAGGGCAACGGAAATCGCCGCTCCCGGGCCGCCGGGAAACCCGAGCTCGCCTACAGCAAGCGGTAACCCATGGCGGAGCTATTTTTCCGCGGGATTTGCGGCAACCGCGACCAGCATGCCGTCGCGGATGCAGTACTGCCCGTCGCGCCAGCGGAAGCGTTTGCGCCCAAAGCTGATCACCCATAGGCAAAAGGCGATGGCATCCCATACCGGGATCAGCCACAGCTTTTTCCAAAGTGCGCGATCTCTTAACCCCCACACGCCGATCATCGAGCTGGTGAGAATGCGCAGCGTCAAGTACGAGCCTAAGTAGCCCACAGCGACGGAGAGAGTCGGGTGAACGGCGACGGCGGCCAGCGACCAGGGCAGCCCCAGCGTGAGCAGCAATCCCAGATGCCCCCAAGGGCGCATGTGCCGCATGACCACCACCCAACGCAAGCGCTTTTGCACCAGATCAGGCATGGACTGGTAATCGGCAACCGTCTCGATGGCGTAGGGCAGCAGTTCAACTCGATAACCCTGTTCCGCGATCAGCCGTCCAACCAGGAGATCGTCGCCCGGGCGATTCTCGAGGGCATGATACCCACCGAATTCGGCGAGGCGGGTACGCGTCGTGGCAATGCTCGGGCCGAGGGCAAACTTAACTCCATCCAGCTGACGAGCCACCAGAATGCTGGGGTAGAAGTCGGAAACCATGCCAATCGTCTGCAGGCTCTCGGCGAGGGATTTTTCTTTGATGGGGACGTACAAGCAGGTCACCGCCCCGATCTCGGGATCGGCGAGAGGGGCAACCAGGGTACGCAGGTAATCCGGACGCGCTCGCACGTCGCTGTCGCTGATGACGACGATTTCGTGGTGTGCTTCGCTCACTAAACGGGCCAGTTTGGCCACCTTGTCGTTGGGAGCATTGCTGCCGCTGCCGACGAGAACGCGAATGCGGCGATCGGGAAAATCGCGCTGCAACCGATCCAAGATCGCGACCGCGGGATCATCCTTATCCCCTACGCAAAACAGCAACTCGTAGTCCGGGTAGTCCTGTCGGCAGAAGCTGGCAAAGTTCTCATAGGCGTCCGGATCGATTCCACGGATCGGCTTAAGATTGCTGACCGGAGGAGTGAAGTTCGAATTGGGTTGAGCGCGATTCGCTGGACGATGGAAAAACCGCCAACAGCTATACAAGCTGAGGAAGTAGTAGATGAAGGGGAGAATGGCTACGGCAAGCACCACAGCATCGAGGAAGGTCACAATCATTCCTTGCCAGCTTAGCTAGACGCGAGATGTGTGTCAAAGAGGCCCAGGCGAAGAATCGGCGAAGCGCTGAAGCCCGACCTCTGGGCTCGCAGGCAGACTGGGGCCAACTGTATTTACTTGGAGACAGCAAGGATGCGCCATATGGACCCGGAGCCGTCGTCACTGACCAGTAAGGATCCGTCCGGAGCCACGGTCATACCGACCGGCCGCCCCCAAACCCTCCCATCGTCAAGCACGAAACCCGTGACAAAATCCTCGTACTCGCCGCTGGCACGGCCGGTCTGATGGAGCGGGACGCGGATCACCTCGTACCCGGCGCGGATACTCCTGTTCCAGGAACCGTGCTCGGAGGCGAAAATATCGCCTTGGTATTCTGCCGGAAATTGGTTGCCTTGGTAAAAGATGAACTCCAAAGAGGCGTTATGGGGTTGAAGTAGCACATCCGGGATGATCACTTTGTCTTTCAATTCGGGGTGCTTGCCCTGGTGAGTGGGGTCTTGGTGGGGGCCGATGTACCACCACGGCCAGCCATAGAACCCTCCTTCCTCAACATGGGTAATGTAGTCGGGCACGAGATCGTCGCCCAGCGCGTCCCGTTCATTGACCGAGCACCACAACTCGCCGGTCTTGGGATTGATGGCCAGCCCTCCACCGGCGTTGCGGATACCATACGCATAGATTCGCATGCTCGAGCCATCAGGGTTGAATTCGAGGATGTCGGCGCGATTCTTCTCTCTGGGCGTAGTGTCAGGGTCGTCGCTATTGGAACCCGACCCCACCGCCACAAACATTTTCTGGCCATCTGGCGAAAACTGAAGGTCACGCGTCGAGTGGCCCTTCCCGTCCGGCAGGTCAGCAATGTGTTGCGGGGCGCCGCTCGCTTTTAGGTTGCCATTTTGATAGGCGAAGCGGACCACGGCGCGAGGTTCAGTGACGTACACCCATTGGGGATTCGGGCCGGGGGGATAGAAGTTAATGCCGTAAGGTTTTTTCAAGCCGGTGGCGAAGACCGCTGCCAGCTCCGGCTTGCCATCGCTGGTGAGACCGCGGAACAGCCGAATGCGTCCGGCGTCGGTTTCCGCGAGGAAGATGTCGCCGTTGGGCGCGGTGCGCATCAGACGCGGATTCTCGAGACCGCTGGCATACTGCTCCACTTTGAATCCTTCGGCAGCCTTCGGCCAGGCATCGTTAGGACGGGGGACGATTTCGGGGCCGTTTTCAGCCGAGGCGGATGCATAGGGCGCGGGGAGGTCGTTCACCGTGATCTTGCGCAATTTTCCCGGCTCCTCGAAGCGAAAGTCTGTAAACGGCGGATTGGGCGGTGGCGCTGTCAACTTCGCCTTGTGGGACGTTCCTAAGGCCGGGTCTACGGCACTCCTGGGTGCCGTCTGCGGAAGGCCAAGCGCCTTCAGGTAGGTAACCAGCTGCCAACGCTCAGGCTCGGGCAAATTCCCCGACGCCGGCATTCCGCGCTGGGGCTCGCCTTGGGTGATAAACCAGAACACCTCCCCGGGGGTAACCGACTCGAGCACACCGTCCACCAGCGCGGGCACATCACCCGAACCCTCGGCGTTACGCCCGTGACAGCTCGCACAGTGAATACCATACAATCGCTTGCCCTCGGCTTTGTCTGCCGCGCCTTCGTAGGGGTCGTCGACCAGCTTCGCGGCATCCGGCGCATCATGGAAGTTGGCGTTCTGCGCTTCGAGAGGTGCGAAAGGAGAAAATGTTATTGTCAGGGCGAAGACGACGCTCCAAGTCACAAGTCTCACCTGCGATTTCGACATGATCTTCTCCGACTTCAACTGCGGTTGCGAACCATTCGATTCTCGGAAAGATGCATCCGATTCAAAGTGTGACACCGGCAGCGCCCGGGAGAGCCTGGCGGCGGACGGCTGGTTGCCGCGATTGGCTAGAATCCTGGCCCGCTCGGATACGCCGGCAGATCGGGCGGGCGCTGAGGCAGCTTCATGGGATGTTCCTCGATCTCCTTCATGACCACGTCAATCGCCTTTTCTAGTTGAGGATCGCGTCCTTCCCGCACCAGGTCCGGACGGTTGTCCACCTCGATGTCCGGCGCCACGCCGCGGTTTTCGATGAGCCATTGGCCGTCGAGCCCGTAGAGCGAGAATTCAGGGCGGGTAATGTATCCGCCGTCGATGAGGGGAATGCCCCCCCGAATCCCGCGCACTCCGCCCCAGGTGCGTTCTCCGATGAGCGGCCCTAGCTTGTAGACCTTAAAGTAGTAGCTGAAGAAGTCGCCATCCGACGCCGCGTAATGATTGGTGACACAGGCCATGTAGCCATGAAAAACATTGCCGGGGATGGTATCTGGTTCCCAATTTCGCGCCGTCTCCATGCCGGCCAACACCCGCCGCAGGCGCTCAAAAATAAGCTGGTCCACGAACCCGCCGCCGTTGTAGCGAACGTCAAAGATCATCCCTTGTTTGCGAATCTGCGGGAAATACTGCTTCACAAAGGCGTTGAGTCCGCTTTCCCCCATGTCCGGCAGGTACACGTACCCGATGCGCCCCCCGCTGGCCTGCTCGACTTTGTTACGATTGGTCGCAATCCAATTGAGCTCGTGCAGAGCAAGCTCGTTTGAAATCGGCCGCACCACCACATTATGCGAACCTTCCGGGGAGGGTTTGCCGTTGACCGTCAGCGTCGTGGCCTGGTTGGCGGTGTTGATGAAGAGTTCATACGGATCCTGGGGAACCCGGAGCGGTCGGCCGTTCACCGCCAGCAGATAATCTCCTTGCTTCACGGTTACCCCCGGTTCGGTGAGCGGAGAACGGAGGTCTGGATTCCAATTTTCTCCGGGATAGATCTTCGCCAGACGGTAGAGGCCGCTGTTTTCGTCGGCCGCGAAATCCGCTCCCAGCAAGCCGACATTCACGCCGTCAATGGCCGGGTAATCTCCGCCACCAACGTAGGTGTGCGAATTGGACAGCTCACCGATCATTTCCCCCAGTACGTAGGTGAGACTGAGGCGGTCGGCGACATAGGGCAGCAGTTGGGCGTACTTGTCGTGTTGCTCGTGCCAGTTGACCCCGTTCATGGATGCCTCGTAGAAATAGTCCCGCTCCTGGCGCCATACCTCATCGAAGATTTGTTTCCACTCGGCTGGGGGATCCACTTCCATTTTCATGCCTTCGAGCTTCAATGCCCCCTCGCCGACATGGAGCAGGGATTTGGGCTCGCTCTCTTCTGAGGCTTCGGGAACCTTCACATCGACGATTCCGTAGGTGTGTTCACCTGGCTCCCCTTCGCCTCCGCCTCCGCCTTTCGGCGCACGGTAGAGGAGTTTCTTGCCATCGAAGGAGAGCGCATATTGGTCAGCTCCCGCCAGGAACACGTGATCTTTCCGGTTCTTGAGGTCGTAGACATGAATGGCCGGCGCTTCTCCGGGAAGCGGGCCGGAAAGCCCTGCGACAGCGGCCGAAACGTAGAAGATTAAGTTCTTGGTTGCGGATAGAGTCTCTAAGTTTCCCGGCGGTATGGGCAAGGCGACGATGCGATTCTGGATTTGATCGAGATCGATGCGAAAGTTGTTCAAGGCTGGTCGCGTTCCCGGCGGCTCCTCTTTTGCAGATTCGGCTGCGGGCTTCTTTCCACCCTCTCCCGCTGCGGGCTGGGCCGGAGTTGTTGGTGCCCTGTTCTGGGGCGGGGCCTCGGTGGGTTGCCGGGCCGTAGGAGTCAGCAGGACGTCCGGCGACTTTGCGATCGTGACCTCATCGCTCAGCACAGCGAGAGGAGATGGTTCGTCGGCCCGCAGGGTCACGATGTAAACTCGTCCCGCCTTGGGGTTGGCAAACTCAAAATCATAAACTCCGAGCACTTCGTTGAAATCCCGGCTGGATAGAAAGTAGAGGTACTTGCCCTCGGGATCAAAATACGGGCCTGAACTATCGCTGGCATCGGTTGTAAGGGGAGCGATCTTCTTGTCCGCGAGGCCGTAAAGGTAGATCACACCATTGCGGTTTTGGGCCGCCTTCGAGTAGACCACCCAGTTGCTGTCAGGGGACCAGTTGTAATCGGTCAGGTCAAGATACTTGCCCTGGTCGATGAGAACGGGCTTCTTGTCGCTCACGTCCACGTAATAAAGGTGTGCTTCCTTATCTCCGAAGAGCAGCTTCTTGCTGTCGGGCGACCACTGTGGCGGCAGGCGGAACATCTTGCCGTCGAATGTGATGCGCTGTTCCTGACCCAGACCGTCTTGCGGCATGATGTAAAGCTCATCTTCCCCGGTTCGGTCCGACATGTAGGCTACCCAGCGCCCGTCCGGCGACCACGCTACGTATTTCTCACGGATTCCCGGGGTGCGGGTCAAGTTGCGAATGCTGCCTTCCTTGGCCGGCACGGTGAAAACATCTCCACGGGCCGAGAACACCGCGCGCTTGCCCTCGGGGGAGATGTCGAAATCGGTGATCAAGCCGCCCACCGTCGCCCAGTGCTTCCGCGCCAAGTCGCGGTCTCCGGGCACGTACACCGTGAGCTTGTGTTCCTTTTGCGTGTTCAAATCAAACAGATAAAGATATCCGCCATTCTCAAACACAATTGCATCCGGACCGAGGCTCGGCCAGTTCACGTCAAACTCGGTGAAGTGCGTGAGTTGCGTGATGGCATGCGTGGTCAAGCTATAGCTGTAAAGGTTCAGACGGTGTTCGGGCCCGCGATCAGAGTCGAAATAGATGAGGTCACCGTGCCACATGGGGAAGGTATCCGTCCATTCCGTGTGCGGCAGCTGTTCGATGTGGTTGGCCGCGAGGTCGTAGATCCAGATGTCCTGAGCCATGCCGCCCGTGTAACGCTTCCAGGTGCGGAAATTACGGAAGATGCGGTTGTAAGCTATCTTGCTGCCATCGGCTGAGTAGGAAGTGAGGCCTCCCTTATCGAGGGGCAGCGGTTGTGCCACGCCACCATCCAGGGGCACGGAATAGAGCCGGCCGAACCAGTCATTGAAGGTATCGCGCCGAGTCAGGAAGACGATTCGTTTGCTGTCTGGCGTCCAGGTAATCACCTGGTTATGAAATCCCATGCGCTCATTCAGATGGCCACCCCCCGGATGAAAGGTCAATTGCCTGGGCTGGCCGCCCTCAGAAGCCATGATGTAGACGTTGTAATTGCCGTCATATTGTGCGGTAAACGCGATCCATTTTCCGTCGGGAGAGAATTTGGGAAACAATTCCTGACCGGGGTGACTGGTGATCCGCTGAGCAACGCCCCCAGTTCTTCCGACCAGCCACAGATCGCCTCCGTAGCTGAATGCGATCTTGTCTCTGGAGACGTCAGGGAATCGGAGCAATCGGCCTTCCGGCGGTTCCTGTGCCCAACCATGGGCGGCAATCGCTAGAAGAATGATCCAGGCATTTTTCGGTTGCATTTGAGTTTCCTCGGGGCTGCATTTAAAAACCTTCAATTGTAGCGCGATCCGGATTTCTCTGAATCCGAAGGAGGCTCCTGTCCTAAACTTGCAACTTTAGGACAAGGCCGAGGCTCTCGAGATGCGCGGGATTCGCAGCAACCGCGTGCCGTCCTGCTTTATTCCGCCTTGATTGTCTCCCGGAATCGGCCGTCTCAATCCAGGTTGTTAAAATTCATTGGATTGTCATGGGCGACAGCCTTAGTCTGTCTTAAGGAGTTTCCTATGGCAGAGCATTCTCCCGCCGAGACCTTGCGGCACGCTTCCAGGTGGTCTATCGTGTGGGGCGTTTGCCTGGTTGTCTTCGGCGTGCTGGCGATTGGCTCGCCCTTTCTGGCTGCTGTGGCGGTCAACCTGATGATCGCTTGGCTCATCGTTCTGGCAGGCCTAGTCCACTTGATCGTTGCCTTTCACGCCCATCGCGCTGGCCGATTGCTCTGGAAGCTGTTAGTCGGGGTAGCGTACGTGTTCTTCGGTGCCTACCTGCTCCTTCATCCTGTGCTTGGAGTGGCGTCCCTAACCCTGCTGCTGGCCTGGTTGTTCTTGATTGAAGGCATCTTGAACGTGATCCTGTTCTTCCAAATGCGCTCCATCCGGGGATCGGGCTGGGTGCTAGTGGACGGATTCTTCACCCTTCTGTTGGGCCTGATGATCTATCTGCAGTGGCCGTCGAGTTCCATCTGGGCGCTCGGCGTTCTCGTCGGTGTGAGCATGATCCTAAGTGGCGTCACTCGAGTGATGCTATCGTTGACCGTGCGCAAGGCGGTGACCGTCCTCGCGTAGAAAGTGGCCCGACTTCGACCGTGGGTGACGTTCAGCCCTTGCTTCATTCCTTTCGCAAGAGGGCCGAGGAATTCGCTCCCGGTGGTGATGGCTCCCTCCGGGTTTCTCTTCCATGGCAAACCAACCAGAACGTGATCTCTATTTGCAAGGTTGGAAGGTGCCCGAATGCCACTTGCATGCGTGCCCGGCCCAGAACCGGCGATGCGATTCTAGGCTCCCAGTCCGGGGCGGTTCATCGCAGGCCTTTCCGCCGAGGCAGGGTACCTGGAGGGGCGGTTGGCCTGGATGCTGCCAGTACAGGCGTGCTTTTCGAAGCCTTCTTGCGCAACACGGTTGAACGCGAGCGCCGCGACGGTCGTCTCCAAACGAGGCGCGATGAGGCCCCACAAGCAATGCGAGCAGCACCAGCCAGTGAAATCGTCGTTCTCAGCCCAGATCATGCGTCTACTCATTGGCAATTCCCGTGGTTCGAATGTCGGCGGAAGGTGATAACCGTTGCCCTCGCCCAGAGACAATGTCTCACGGAACCAAAGGACGGCAAAGTAACTAGGGGGCAGCGCCCGCTCGGCCAGGGTACCAACGGGATCATGCCCGGTTGACGCATCTGGTTCGGCTTGGAGGTCATGCCGTGAACCCGCCAACGAGGCCATTCGAGTCACTGGCCGTTCTTGAGAAGTAAGGTAGTTCTCGAACTTCTCTGAGATACCCTCCTGCTCGAAGTTCCGCTAGCGGGCGCCGCCTTTGGAAGAGGCCGGCAGCCTCGAGACTTGAGCCGAGTCGTAAGCCTAAGCACTCTTTCGCGGCCGCCACTGCCACGGTTGGAAACACCAGAGGCGGGGAATCTCGACCCGCACGGCAGTGTGGGTTACTGTGGTAGCGGAGAAGCATCGCAGCCAGGGCAAGGGGAACTCCGCATGTTGCACGGCTCTGATCAATTCCGGGGGTATGTCTTCTGTCGCGTCCACTTGGCGGCAGCGGCCATCATCCTGGCGCTGGCCGCGGGCACTGCCGGGAGTTCGGAGAACCCTCCCGCGACTTTCAAATACACCAACC
>Ga0187783_10003152_pt1 | contig 12179 bp, 8 predicted proteins | sample 1015_SJ02_MP02_2_FD_132471 | JGI IMG/M metagenome (GOLD analysis project Ga0187783, IMG submission 132471) | Tropical peat soil microbial communities from peatlands in Department of Meta, Colombia - 1015_SJ02_MP02_20_MG | ecosystem: Environmental > Terrestrial > Soil > Wetlands > Peat | place... | reverse complement strand
GATGCGCTGCGGGGAGAGGACGTCGACCGCGAATCCCCCTCCGTCCGGCCGTCGGATCGAGTGGAGGGCGGTGCGGAGCTCCTCCTCGAACGCCGGCACCGCTTCCGGAGCGAGGACCCCGTTCGGCTCGCGACCTTTCACGTTGAAGAAGATTCTCGCGTAGTACCCCCCCGCTCCCCAGGCTCGAGTGCGGGACCAATCGACGGGCGTCTGCTCCAGGGCGGCTCCCGGCGGCGGACGGTCGCCGGCCAGGACCAGGTAGCCCCGCTCGACCAGCCAGTCGTTGATCGCAAAAGCACCGGCCATCGCCTGACTTCCGTGATCGGACAACAGCAGTACTCTCACGTCTTCCGGGACCAGGTCGAGCAAGGCCCCGATCTCGGCGTCGAGCACCGAGTAGTACTCTTCGACGATCGAGCGGAATTTTGGATTGTCTTGGTACTGCGGATGTTGTTCATCGAAAAACTTCCAGAACGTGTGGTGGAGGCGATCGGGCCCGATCTCGTGCAGGGCAAAGAGATCCCACCGTTCCTTCCCCCAAAGGTGGCGCGCGACGGCGAAATGCTTGCGGGTCATCCGGAGTAGGTCCGCCCCGACCCGCTCGCGGTCGTCGGACCGGAACGTCACGTCGAACTCGTAACCGCCCGCGATCGCTTGCACCTCGTCTTGCACCACCGCGGGCGCGACGAACTCGCGGTCGGGACCGGGCGTGAGGAAGTCCGAAACGAAGATCCCGTTGATCGAAGGTGGAGGGTAGCCCGGTGGGAATCCGATCACACACGCTCGCTTGCCGACTCGGGAGAGCCGCTCCCAGATCATCGGGGCTCGCGGAGTCCGGGACGTGGGAAGGTCCATCTCCCAATACGTTCCCGGTCGCCGGTGACGGAACCCGTAGAGACCCAGCGTGCCCGGATCCATTCCCGAGAACATGACCGACCACGCGGGGACCGTGATCGGAGGATCCGTGCTGTACAGCGTCCCGTACACCGAGCGTGACAGCAGGCGGCGGACGTTCGGCATCCGGGGCAGAAATCGTTCGAACAGCAGGGACGGGGGAACCGAATCGAGCCCTACGATCAGCACTCGAGCCGACGGCCCCGGCACGTTCGCTGGGACCAAGAATACGAGATAAACGTGACGTCGGCTCCGGGGGTGCGCGGCACGGTCGGTCGCAACCGGTCGGACAGTTTGGGACCGGAGAGAAGCGCGCGGTCCCATCAGTCTTTTAAGGGCCCCCCGGTAGCGCGAGCGCAATTCCTGCGCACGAGGGGCCTAGGATATGGCAACAATTGCATCCCGGAAGCCGAAAACGAAGTTCTTCCCGCCCGAGGTGCCGGCACCGCGTCGCCCGCGGTCCACGGGGCTGACGCACGTCCTCGATCGTCTGGTGCCCCAGCACGACGCCGAGATCGAGTACCTCGCTCCGTACATGGACGTCATGAAGACCGGCTGGGGGCTGCCGGTGCTCCTGCCCCGGGAGACGTTGCGGGCGCGGGTCAAGAAGTGGCACGATTACTCGCTCGAAGCGTCGACCGGCGGCACGCTGATCGAGTACGCGTTCACGCGCGACCAGGTCCCGAAGTTCCTCGACGAGGTGCGCGAGATCGGGTTCGACCTGGTCGAGATCTCCAACGGGATCATCGAGCTCTCGCCGGCCCAGATCGAACAGCTCGCGGCGGAAGCGCGCGAGCGAAGCCTCGAGTACCTGATCGAAGTGGGAAAGAAGGATCCTCACTACCAGCTGTCGTTGAAAGAGACGATCGCCGCCATCGCCCACGCGCGGAGCCTCAAGCCCCGGAAGGTGATCGTCGAGAGCCGGGAGTCCGGCCGCGGCGTCGGCATCTTCGACAGCGAGGGGGTGATCAAGTGGGACTGGGTGCGCGCCATCCTGGCCGAGCACCCCGCCGAGGAGCTGATCTTCGAAGCGCCCATGGAGTCCCAGCAGATCCAGATGATCCGGGAATTGGGCGCGGACGTCAACCTCGGGAACGTGGCGCTCCGGTCGGTCGCGCCCCTCGCCACCGAACGCCTCGGGCTCCGCGGCGAGACGTTCGGCGAGATCCGCACCGTGAAAGGGGTCAGCGGTCCGCCCGCGGCGAAGTTCCTTTTCTTCCTGCTGGAGACGTACCACGGACTCGACCAGACCCAGCTCGCCCAGATGTCGCGTCTCCCGCGCCGTACGGTCCAGAGCGCCCTCGATTCGTTGCGGCGGCAGGGTCTCGTGCAGGAGTCCGTTTCTCTCCACGATTCGCGCCGTCGCGAGTACCGCCTCGCCTGACGCCAAACGACATCCCTCCCCGACGGCTCCGATCGCGCGGGGGGCGAACGTGCCGGCGGGTTCGACGGCCGTAGGGGTACCGCGCCTCGCCGTGGTCACGGGCGCGACGTCCGGACTCGGACGCGAGATTGCGCGCCGTCTCGCGGGCGTCGGATATCGGGTCGTCGTCGTCGGCCGTGGAGAGGAACGCGCGGCCCGGGTCGCGGCCGAGCTCGCGGAACGGACGGGCCCTGGCGCCGTGGACTCGGTGGGGGTCACGGACCTGGCGCGACCCTCGGACGTCCGAGCGCTCGCCGCGAAACTCTTGGCTCGGTATCCCGCGATCCATTTGCTCGTCAACAATGCGGGAGCGGTGTTTTTTCGTCGCCAGGTGACCGAGGAGGGATTGGAGCGGACGTTCGCCCTGAACGTCCTCGCCCCGTACCTCCTCACCACGCTGCTGGCGGACCGTTTGAAAGCGAGCGCTCCGTCACGGGTGGTGAACGTATCCTCCGCCGCCCACTACCGGCAGGCGGTCGACTTCTCGGACCTGCAGTCGGAGCGACATTACCGCGGGTTTCGAGTGTACAGCGAGTCGAAGCTGGAGCTGCTGCTCCTGACCCGGGAGTTCGCGCGACGGTTCGCCGGGACCGACGTTACCGTCAACGCGGTGCATCCCGGTTTCGTCGCCACGGGCTTCGGACAGAACAACGGGGGAGGCTCCGGCTTCGCCATTCGCGTTCTCTCCGCGGTGTTCGGGAAGTCCGTCAAGCGAGGGGCCGAGACGCCGGTCCTCGTGGCGACCGACCCGTCGCTCGCCCGCGTGACCGGGGAATACTTCTCGAACGGCCACCGCTCCCGCGGAGACCCGATGTCCTGGGACATGGCCGCCGCCGCCCGACTCGCCGTCGCCTGCGCGGAGATGCCGGGAAGCGCCCCCCTCCCGAGGATGTCGAGAGAAAACGGCTAAGACCCGAACGTTCGTGTTTACGAGCGTTCGAATGCCTCCTCACGAGTCGGAGCTGCGGAGCCCGGATTGGTTCCGGTCGGTCGTCTTCTACGAACTCTCGATCCGGTCGTTCTACGATTCGAACGGCGATGGGATCGGAGACCTTCCCGGGGTCCGGGCGAAGCTCGACTACCTCACCGACCTCGGGGCGGGGGCGGTGTGGCTGCTCCCGTTCTACGAGTCGCCCTGGCGGGACGACGGCTACGACATCTCGAACCACTACCACGTCGACCCCCGGTTCGGGACGGTCGACGACCTGGACGGCCTCATCGCGGACGCCCACGGACGGGGACTACGGCTGGTCGCGGACCTCGTGACCAACCACGTCTCCGACCAGCACCCGTGGTTCCAGTCCGCCCGCCGCGACCGCCACTCTTCCTACCGCCCCTGGTTCCTCTGGTCGGACAGCGGGACCGAATTTTCGCGCGCCCGGCGGATCTTCCCGGACTACGAACCGTCGAACTGGACGTTCGATGAGGTCGCCGGGCAGTACTACTTCCACCGCTTCTACGCGACGCAGCCGGACCTGAACTACGACACGCCGGCGGTCCACGAGGAGATGTTCCGATTCGCCCGGTTCTGGCTGGACCACGGCTTCGACGGGTTCCGCTGCGACGCCGCCCCGTACCTCTACAAGCGCGAGGGGACGACCTGCCAGAGTTTGCCCGAGACGCACCAGTTCTGGCGGGAGCTCCGAGCGATGATGGACGCGGAGTACCCGGGCACCGTCCTGATCTCCGAGGCCAACCAGACGATCGCGGAGACGGTCGCGTACTTCGACCGGGGTCGGGAGTTCCCGATGGTCCTCCACTTCCCCATCATGCCGAACTTCTACCTCGGACTCGCCGAGAACAATCCGAAGCGGATCCTCGACCTCCTCCGCGCCACGGTCCCATCGGTACCGGCCGACGGAGCGTGGGCCTACTTCCTGAGGAACCACGACGAACTGTCGCTGGAGCAGGCGAGCGACGAAGAGAAGACCCTCTTCTTCCGCTACTTCCCTCTCCCGCCGGGCGCCCGCGTCCACAACGGCGTCCGTCGCCGGCTCGCCCCGCTGCTCGGGGGCGACGACAACTCCGTACTGCTGTTGACCGCGCTGATCCTCGGTCTTCCGGGGAGTCCGTTCCTGTACTACGGCGACGAGATCGGGATGGGGGACCGGATCGACCTCCCCGACCGGGACGCGGTCCGAACCCCGATGCAGTGGGAGAAGGGTCCGAGCGCGGGATTCTCGACCGCGCCCCCGGCGTCGCTCACGCGCCCGCTCGTCACCGACCCGGGGTTCGGACCGGCCGCGCGCAACGTCGCCCAACAGGAGGAGAACACCCGTTCGCTCCTCTGGCGCACGCGAACGCTCCTGCGGGTCCGCGCGGCCCATGCCGCCGTCTTCGGCTCGAACCTCTACCAGGCGGTCGATCTCGGGACCGCTCCGGTCGTGGGATTCTGGCGCCCCAACGCGGAATACAGCGTCCTCTGCCTCTACAATTTCTCCATCGAGCCGCAGAGCGGCTCGGTACCGCTGCCCCCGGCGGTCTGGGCCTCACCGGTCGAGCTGGTCCGAGGCGGGCTCACCTCGACGGTCGCCGACCATACGTTCCAGTACCGGATCGCTCCGCGGGGCTTTTCCTGGACGCTGTTCCTCGCGCGACATCCCGCCGCGTCCGTCGCCGCGGCGAGCCCGCCGGCCTAATTCGTCGGCGGGTGGCGCTCCGGCCGTCCGCTCTCGTCGGTCCCGGCGTCTCCGTCGGGACCGCCCTTGAAGAAGACGTGCCGGTTGACCTTGAAATGCACCTCGGTCCCGACGTCGACCGAGCGCAGCGAACGGAGGTAGATCCGCCAGCCGTTCGCCATCGTGCAGAGCAGGTACGAGAAGTCGCCGACCCGCTCGGCCACTTGCACGGTCGCGCTCTCGTCCCCGTCGGGCGTCACCTCGGCCCATTCGGGCCGGAAGCCGAGCGCTCCCTGCGCGCCCGACTCCTGCCACGGCATGTAGTTCATCGGAACGTCCCCGACGAAGTCCCCGATCCACCGCGTCGCGGGCCGGTCGTACAGGTCGCTGAACGGACCGACCTGTTCGAAGCGGCCGTGGTGGATGACCCCGGTGCGGTCGGAGAGCACCTCGGCCTCCTTCTGGTCGTGCGTGACGAACAAGAACGTCTGGCCGAGGTCCTTCTGGAGCTTCTTGAGCTCCGAACGGGCGGCGAACCGAACGCGCGCATCCAGGTTCGAGAGCGGCTCGTCGAGGAGGAACAGCGTCGGATTGCGCACGATGGCGCGCGCGAGCGCGACCCGCTGCTGCTGTCCTCCCGAGATCTGGTTGACCCGTCGGTCGAGGATCTCGGTGATCCCGAGCTTCTTCGCGACGTCCTGTACCTTCGACACGATCTCCTCGGGAGGGAAGTACTGCATGCGCAACGGGAAGGCGATGTTCCGGAAGACGTTCATGTTGGGATACAGCGCGTAGTTCTGGAACACCATCGCGATGTTCCGCTTGTTCGAGGGAAGGTAGGTCACGTCCTTCCCGTCGATGAAGATCCGACCGGCGTCCGGCGCCTCGATGCCGGCCACCATCCGCAAGAGCGTCGACTTCCCTTCTCCGGACGGACCGAGGATCACGAAGAACTCGCCCGCGTCGATGTCGAGCGTGATGTCGTCGGCGACGAGGCGATTCCCGAACTGCTTCGTGACCCGATCGAAACGGAGTTTTACCGTCATCCTCGAACCCCCGCGGCGAGGTCCTCCCCCTTGAGATATTTCTGGAGGAAGACCGTGAGGATAATGACGGGGATGGTCGCGATGCAGGAGAATGCGACGCCGATCGTCGGGCTGCCCCGTCCGGTGAAGGCGAGGAAGATGTTCACCGGCAGCGTCGCGCTGCTCGCCGGATTGTAGAGGATCAGCGCGAACGTTGACTCGTCCCAACTGAGCATCCACGACAATAGGAACGCCGCCACCAACGCGGGCACAATGAGCGGCACGAGGCTCCCGTAGAGGGCCCGGAACCGTCCCGCGCCGTCCACGCGCGCCTGGTTCTCGAGGTCGGGCGGCAATCCCTGAAACGCCCCGACGAGCAGGAACACCGTCACGGGGAGCGCGAGGAGCTCCTGAGCGATCCCGATCGAGATCGGAGAGCCGTAGAGCCCGATCTTGATGAATTCAACAGAGATCGGGATCGCGATCGTGATCGAAGGAACCATGTTGACGACGAACAGGACCGTGGTCAGTCCGTAGGCGAGCCGCCGTCCCAGCCGCGAGAGACCGTACGCGGTCGGGATGCCGATCAGCAGGGCGAGGCCGCCCACGAAGAACGCCACCTCGAGACTGAGGTACATCGACGGCAGGAAGGGGGAGTTCGCCCCGGAAAGCGCTTGCTGCAGATTGATGAGCGTCAGCGCGGGCGGGATGAGCGGGGGGCGGGCGGAGAAGATCGTGTACTGCTGGCTGGTGAATCCGATGAGGAAGATCAGGTAGATCGGGAAGAGGAAGAAGAGGGAGAGGACCCCGATGACGAGGTAGAGGCCGATGTTGGAAAGCGAGAATCGATTCGCGGAGTACTTTGGGGCCGACGTGCGCGCACCCGGGGTCGGTTCGAGCGGGGTCGCCGCCATCGTTCCCGCGATCATTTCTTGCCTCCTCCTCCGATGAGGATGACCACGACGATCAGGACCGAGACGATGGCGAGCAGCACCGTCGAGACGGCCGACGCAATGTACGGGTACCCTCCGCTCGTCTCCCAGAGGGAGTAGATCTGGACCGTGAGCAACTGGGGGTACGAGCCGATCATGATGTCCGCCAGCTGGAAGATGTTGATCTCCTGGGCGCCCCGAATCAGGAGCGCCATCACGATGAAACCGCGAAGCCCCGGTAGCGTGACGTACCGGAATTGACGGAGCGGACCCGCTCCGTCGATCGCCGCGGCCTGGTACAGCGTGCGGGGGATGGTCGCGTACCCGGCGACCAGGATGATGATCACGAGTGAGGTGTTCTTCCAGCTATCGGCGATCGCGACGATCAGTAACGCCATCCAGGGATGGTTCAGCCAGTAGACCGGTGCGATCCCGAAGGACGCGAGGATGCTGTTCGCGTATCCCGCACCGGTGTTCGGGAAGATCTGGTTGAAGGCGAACCCCGCGACCACGGTCGCGATGCCGATCGGGAGAATGGCGATCGTCGCGAAGACCGTCTTGCCGCGGAACGTCCGGTTGAGGATGGACGCGACGGCGAGCGCGAGCCCGAACTGAATGGTGAGGGCGTCGACCGTCAACCAGAGCGTGTTCGAGATCCACGTGAGAAGACCCGACTGGAGGTTCGCTTGGTAGTTGTACCAGGTGAACGCGAGGATCCTCGTCTGGAAGCTGTACTGGATTGTCTGCGCGGTGGGATAGAAGGCGAAGTAGCCGACGTAGACGAGCGCCGGGACGACGAACAAGAACGGAACCAGCTGGTTCTGGTGGCGCTGAAAAAAGGTCGCCACCGGGGCGGGTCCGCGCCCGTCCCGGTGGTCGAGAGCCATGAATGGGTTAGGGGCCTCTCGACTCCCGTTCGCCCCGCTCCTACCTTAGACGTAGATCGGCCCGAAGTCGCCCGCCGTATACTCGGCGGACACTGCGGAGCCATAGTTCGCGGTCAGGTAGCTCGTGAGCGCGGAGTTGGCGGACGCCTCGTCCGCAGCGATCGCGGAGAGACCGTCCCCGTTCAGGACGACCGGGGTGAAGATGTCGTTGTAGAAGTCCTGCACCCACTGCTCGATCCAGGGGACCGGGGGCCGGAAGACCGGGTTCTCGAGCGCCTGCTCGATCGCGGTGTCGACCACCGACTGATCGCCGGGCAGATCAAGATAGGCGGCCGCGTTGACCGCGGGATTGCCCGTGTCGACCATCAGTAACTGTTGCGCCGGAGCCGAGAGCAGGTAGTTCGCGAACGTCTCGATCGCCCAGAGGTTTGTCGCGCCCACCGGGACCGCCAGGACATCGCCACCGATGACGTGCGCCGCCGCGTTGGAGCCGGTCCCGTTCGGGCCCGGATAGACGAGCAGCGTGTTGGCGTTCATCGGAGTGAACGAGGTGTTCCCGCCCGTCAGGAGCGAGTAGACGTACGGCCACTGGTAGTCCAGGATGTCGTACTTGCCCTGCGCGAGCCCCGCGTACTCGCTGTAGATGGCCTCCTTGTATCCCGGGTTCATGTACGCGCTGAGGTTGTACAGGTAAGACATTGCCGCGGTGTCGCCCGCGTCGTCGTACACCATCGGGTTGCCGCCGAACTGGACGTCCCACTGGAACATCTCGGTCGCGGTGTCGTCCCCGTAGCCTCCCTGGAACATGACCGGCGTCCCGGGGAGTTTCTGGGCGTCGGAGTAGAGGTCAGCGAAGGTCTGCGGGCCCTGCGTCGTGCTGAGCCCGGCGGCGCCGAGCGCGGTCGTGTTCAGCCAGACGAGCGGGGTGTTCGCGCGGAACGGCAGGAAGTACTCTCCGCCGAACGCTTTACTCTCGTACGAAACCACACCCGCCATACTCGGGATGAGCGAGGACGGCTGGATGGCCGGGGCGATCGACGTGAGGTTCATCAGGTCGTTCCCGGTCGACGAGTAGATCAGCTCGCCGATGTCGAGGTTGTCTTCCGCGATCAGGGTCGTGCCAACGTCGCCCGCCTGTACCAGCGCCGCGATCTTGGTCACCATGTCGCCCGCGTCGATATTGACGTAGTTGATCTGGATGTTCGGGTGCGCTGCCTCGAACTCCGGTATCAGGATGCTCGTCATGAACGTCGCTTCGCTGCTCGACAGATCGTCGTAATACGTCACGGTCGCCGACGACGAGCTGGAGGTGCTCGTCGTGCTGTGGCCGTAGACGTACCCTCCGACGCCCGCGAGGATCGCAACCACCACGACGATGATGACCCAGACCCCGGACGTCCGTCTCGCCTTTCGCATGTAGTCTTGCCCTGAGGTGCTCGTCGACGAACCCGACGCGCCCCCCGTGGGTTGTGCTGACATGGGACACGGGATTCCTCACGGTCGTTTAAGCCTTCTGAAAATTTCATAGTCATTCGGCAAACGCCGTAACCCCCGAGCCCGCGGGGCACCGGCGAAGGTCGGACGCCTGCGGCTACTCTTCCGGGATGGCGCCGCGCGACTCCGCTTCCGCGTACTTGTGCACCACGTCGACGAAGGTGGAGTGGGACCACGTGAGCGGCGTGGCGCTGCGCGGTTCTCCCGTGGTTCGGTCGATCTGCTCGGGGAGCAGCAGCGTGGGCGTCGCGTGCGACGCCACCCACTCGAGGAGCTCCCGACAGCGCGCCCGGTCGCCCAGCCGCAGTCGGGCCTCGGCGAGCCAGAGCGTGCAGATGATCCAGGGATTCTCGCGGCCGTAGTACTCGTCGCCCTCGTACCGGGCGAGCCCTCCGATCTCGGAGCTCCACAGCCGCTGCTCGATGCCGTCCACGACGCCGGGGACCCGGGCGTCTGTCCACGGGAGGAGGCCCATCTTGAGCGCGAGCAGCGCCGACGCATCGAGACGGTCGTCTCGAGGGAGCAGGGAGCGGACGAACCGACCGGTCGAGTCCTCCCAGAAGCGAACGCGGGCGGCCTCCGCGATCTCGCGCGACGCGGTCCGCCAGGGCACCCCGTCCTTGCCGATCTCCTCCGCCACCCGGGCGGCGCGTTCGAGCGCGTGCACGACCGCGGCCGTGGAGTAGAGGTGGATGCCGAGCCGCTCCTCCCAGAGGTCGAAGCTCGGCGCCGGGAGACCGGTCGAGGGGTCGCGGAACGACGCGAGGAACGTGGCGGCCCCTTTGACGAGCGGCCACTCGTCGAGGAGGACGTCCGGGTCCGCCCCCCGCTTGAAGTGGTGCCAGACCGCCGCGATGACGCTGGCCGTCTGGTCGACCTGGAGCGACGGCGGCGGATGCCAGGTGCTCCCCATCGCGCCGTCCGGGAAGAAGCGATGGAAGAACGACCCGTTCGGCTCCTGGCAGGAGCGGGCGAACTCGAGGAAGCGGGACGCGTTCTCGTACAGTCCGGCTTCGTCCATCGCTTTGGAGACGTAGCCCCCGTCGCGCCACCAGCAGAAGTTGTAGGTGTCCCCGGCCGCGACGAGCGAGCTCGTGTCCGGCGAGGCGATGATCGCGCCGTTCCATCCGGTCGTGTGGCGCATGATGAGGATACTCGCGCGGTAGACGCGGCGCGCGTGCTCGCTGAGCCCCTTGGGGGGCGTCGGGAGCCGCCGTTGAACCCAGGTGTCCCAGAACGCTTCCGACTCGCGAACGAACCGGTGAGGTCCACCGTTCCGAACGTAGTCCCGAACCTGGTGCGCGGCGGACAGGTTCCGGCCGGCCGCGAGGAACAGTCGGACCTCGGTGTCGCGGTCCGGCCCCGGCTCCAGGTCCCACTCCATCACGCTGTCGGCGGCGCCGTGCGCCACCTGGCGACCCTCGAGCCGACCGTCCTCGGCGTCGACGTAGGTGCCCTTGAGGCCCTTCAGGGTGTGCTCCCCACAGACGGCGCGGGAGTACGGCGGGTCGGCGAAGAACTCGAAGAAGTAGCCCCGCTTGTAATGGGTCAGCGATGGGACCGCCGGATCGACGAACGCGGTATCCTGGTACATCGATTCGGCGATCTGGAACGCGTGGTACGCGAACAGCCGGATCGGGCGCGCCGGGTTCGCCCGCAGCCGAAACACGCGGGAGATCAGGTCGTGGTTCGGATGCACGTGGTCACGCACGGACAGCGTGATGCCGTGGCCGGACCACACCGAGTCGGGCAGGTGACCTCCGCCGTTCGGCTCCTGCCGGATCTCGTAGCCGTTCCCGCGGCGGAGCCAAGCGAATTTGCCCCCGCTCACGTCGAAAATGCCGAGACGCATCTCGCGCAGGTGCTGGAACTGGCCCGGAAACGGGTAGAACAACTCGTTCCACTCGCCGTTCTGGTTGACGGTGAGCAGCACCCGGCCGTTGCCCGTGAGCATCGTGATCACGAGCGCACCCCCGGGGCCGACGCGCCCGACCTCGACATCCGGGACGTGGGAGGGCCCTCGGGCGGGTATAACGACTCGGTTCGACCGGTGCGTACCGGCGCCGCGAGTCGACGGTGACCATTAATACCGGATTCCGCGGAATCGCTGTCCGAGGACCGTGCCCGAGCTCGTCCTGCTGAACAATCTCTGGGTCCTGATCGCCGCCCTCCTCGTCTTCTCGATGACCGTCGCGGTCGGGCTGCTCGAGGTCGGCGAGCTCGGCGCGTCGGTCTATCGGAGCCTGCTGAAGACCCTCCTCATGAGCGGGCTCGCGATTGTCGTGATGGCGATCGTCGGATTCAATCTCGGTTTCGCGCCGACCTGGAACGGCGTCATCGGCAATCCGTTCTACGGGCCGGGATTCTTCCTCGGTGGGTTCGGGGCGAACTACACGGCGACGTACGGCACCGCGTGGTGGTCGATGGGGCCGGCGTACTTCAACACCGGACTCTACTCGGGAACGTACTTCCTGTTCGAGGCCGCGTTCGCGTCGGTGACGCTCGCGCTGGTCGGCGTCGTCGTGCTCCAGAAGGTCAAGCTGACGTCGTTCGCCGCGTACTCGGTCGTCTACTTCCTCGTGATCTGGACGGTCCCGGCGGCGTGGATCTGGAACCCGACCGGATGGCTGGCCCGGCTCGGAATGGTCGACTTCGCGGGGGGACTCGTCGTCCACGGTGCCGCCGGAGCGGCGGGCCTGGGGATCCTCGTCCAGGTCTGGCGGGAAGAGCGCGCCCGCGGCCTTCGATCGACGGTCTCGCTTCCGCTCCGACCGCGCCCGGGCTGGATCGCCCTGTCGATCCTCCTTCTCTGGATGGGATGGTTCGGATTCAATCCGGGGAGCGTCCTTCAGTTCAACACCGAGGCGATCGTGGTGGTGCTCACCACGTTCATCGCCGCCGCCACG
>Ga0187783_10003151_pt1 | contig 12179 bp, 10 predicted proteins | sample 1015_SJ02_MP02_2_FD_132471 | JGI IMG/M metagenome (GOLD analysis project Ga0187783, IMG submission 132471) | Tropical peat soil microbial communities from peatlands in Department of Meta, Colombia - 1015_SJ02_MP02_20_MG | ecosystem: Environmental > Terrestrial > Soil > Wetlands > Peat | place... | reverse complement strand
TTCTTGGACACCGGCTTGTCTTTCGTGCTCACTTTCTCAGCCAGGTGCGCAATGATCTTGGACTTGCTCATCGGCGTTGCCATCGAATGTGTCTTTCCTCCTCAGAATGAGTTGCTCATTGGCTCCCGGCGTTCCGGATGCCGCGAGCGACTATAGCCGCCCAGCCAGTCGAACGCAAGCACAAATGTGCAAAAATGCCCACAAAATTGGGCATTTTCCGTCCGGAACTAGGGAGGGCGACTACAGCGTTGCGAGTTGCTCGTAGAACAAGGCCACCGACTTGATGCCCGCAAAATAGTTTTCAAGCGCGATGTGTTCGTCCGGTGCGTGCGCGTTCTCGTCCGGAAGCCCGAAGCCGAGCAAAACGCAGGGAACCTTGAACGTGTCGTACATCTGCGTCACGAAGGGAATCGACCCGCCTTCGCGGATGAAAACCGCCTTCTTGCCGAATCCCGTCTCCAGGGCGTGAATCGCTTTTTGGAAAATCGGGTGGGTGTAGGGCGCAACCCAAGGTTTGCCCGTGCTGAGCACCTCGAACTTGTGGGTCACCGTCTTCGGCAGCAGTTTCTGGATGTGCCGCCCCACCAGCTTGGCGATCTTCGCCGGGTCCTGCTGCGGAACCAGTCGCGTCGAAAGCTTCGCGACCGCCTTCGAAGGGATCACTGTCTTTGCGCCTTCGCCGGTGTAGCCGCCCCAGATGCCGTTCACTTCGAGCGTCGGGCGCGTCCAGAGCTGCTCGACGATGGTGAATCCTTTCTCCCCAGAGAGCGCCGGCGCGCCAACCATCCTGCGAAAATCCTTTTCCTTCCAGGGCAGGGAATTGAGAGCCTTGCGTTCCTCGCGCGACACCGGAGCGACGTCGTCGTAAAACCCAGGAATCGCGACACGAAAATTTCGATCATGCAGCTTGGCGATCGTTTCGGCGAGAATCGTGATCGGGTTGGGCACCGCGCCTCCAAAAACGCCCGAGTGCAAATCCTGGGCCGGGCCGATGATTTCCATCTGGTAGTAATTGAGCCCGCGCAGCCCGTAGGTGATCGAAGGGACACCCTTCGCGAGCATCGCCGTGTCGGAGACAAGCAAGGCGTCAGCCTGAAGTCGCCCGCGGTTCTGTTGCACGAATTGCCACAAGTTCACGCTGCCGATCTCTTCCTCTCCTTCGATCATGGCCTTTACATTTATGGGGAGTTTTCCCGAACAGTTGCGGAGTGCCTGGAGCGCCTTTAGATGGATGTGTACCTGGCCCTTGTCGTCAGCTGTGCCGCGGCCGTACAGATTGCCGTCACGCACGGTGGGTTCAAAAGCAGGGCTGGTCCAAAGATCGAGCGGCTCGGCCGGCTGCACGTCATAGTGGCCGTAGAGCAGAACAGTCGGTTTGCCCGGCGCCCTCAAAGACTCGCCGTAGACGATCGGATGCATCTTGGTGGGCGCGACTTCGACGTTTTCAAGCCCGGCAGCACGAAGTTTTTCCGCTACCCAGCGTGCCGCACGTTCGATATCCGCTTTGTGCTCGCTCTTGGTGCTGACGCTTGGAATCCGCAGCAGCTCTTTGAGTTCGTTCAGGTGCTCTTCCTGTTTCGAGTCGACGTACTCGGTCAAATCCATGGTCCCCATACTACTGAAGGCTCAATGATTTCAACAAGCCTTTGCGAACTGCTTTTTTGGGCACGATGCCCGCCTGTGCAATTGACTCGCAAGAAGTCGCGTTGCACGATATCTATGACGATGCCAGAGACGCAAATCACGAAGGAACGCCGCAGCTCCCGCGTCTTCACGCGTATTCCGGTACACGCGACAGGAAAGAACACAGAGGGCCGGAAGTTCCGCGCGAAAAGCCAGACCATCGTGATCAACGCTCACGGTGGCCTGCTCTATCTAAACGAGCCCCTCGAGCTGGGCTCCGAATTGATCCTCATCAATCCCGCTACCGAGGAAGAGCAGGAGTGCCGCATCGTCTACTTGGGCGATACGTCGGAAAAAGGGACCCGCGTCGGCGTGGAGTTTCTCTCGCCGAGTCCACATTTCTGGGGTGTCGAATTCGCCCAGCAGGATTGGCCCTCGAGTACCCCGTCCAGGCCATCGGACTGACTTCTCAGCCAGCCGGGCTGCTTCCCTACGGTTCCTCCGGATTCAGGCGTCTGCTTTTCGCAGCCACGGAGCAGCGTTGCCTGATCCGGGAGCGGTCCGCAGAAGCGGGAAGCAAGCCTCTTTCTATTTGCCCCTCACCGTGCCTCTGATGTATTTTCGGCCGCGCGTTGGGGATGGCGCCGGCGGTCCGAGCGCTCTGCGCGGGGGGAGATCACTGTGGAAACTATTCTACGAGCGGCAGTCCTGACCCTTTTGTCTGGGTGGGTGTGGGCGGCCGCGCCTTTATCGTATGGGCAGGCGGAGCGGGCCATCGCACCGTCCGGAAAATGCGCTGACCTCGTGAATCTGCAGATTCCCGGATCCGAGATGGTGATCACGAAGGCCGAAGAGGTTCCCACGGCGCCTCCGGGAACTGTGCGTATTTCGGTACTGTCGTCTGATATGGTTCCGGTCGCGATCGGATCGTATTGCCGGGCAGAGGGCATGATCGACCCGCGCACGGGAGTCGACAATAAATCCTATGCGATTGGCTTTGCCATCGCCTTGCCGGATCACTGGAACGGCCGATTTCTTTTCCAGGGAGGCGGAGGCCTGAATGGCTTTATCACGCCGCCCCTGGGAGTGCAGGCGGCTGGGGATTCACCGGCGCTGGCCCGAGGTTTCGCCGTCGTTTCCACCGATACAGGACACAAGGGTGCCATCTTCGATCCCTACTTTATGAAAGACCAACTGGCGAGCCTTAATTTCGCCTATGTTGCCGTGGGACGCGTGGCTGTGCTTTCCAAGGAGATCATCGCCCACTACTACGGGCAGCCGGCTAAGCACTCCTACTACGATGGTTGTTCGACCGGCGGACGCGAGGGTATGCTGATGTCGCAGCGCTATCCGACCTACTTTGACGGAATCGTCGTAGGCGATCCCGCCATGCGCACGGGATATTCGAACATCGGCCTCACCTACGCCCGGGTCGCGTTTCAGCAGATCGCGCCCAAGGACGCGTCCGGCAAGCCCCTGCCCAGCCAGGACTTCTCCGCAAGCGACAAAAAACTACTCGCTGAGGCCATCCTGAAATGGTGTGATGAAAAAGATGGGCTGAAAGATGGCATGATCTTCAATGTGAAAGCCTGCGACTTTGATCCCGTCATTTTAAAATGCAAAGGCGCGAAGACGGACGCTTGTCTGAGCGATCAGCAGGTTGGCGCGCTCGAAAAGGCGTTTGGCGGCCCAAAGGATTCCCGTGGGCGCCCCGTGTACGCGCCATTTCCCTACGACCCGGGATACATTGGTGTTGGCGGCACCGTCTCTTCAAGTTTCCTTCCCACCAAAGGCCCGAGCCCCATGGCCTCGGTACAACCGCCGGCCGACCTGACGATCGATCAAATGGTCGCGAACGTCGAGGCGGACGAAACTCAAACTCTCACCGACACGACTTGGACAAATCTCAGCACATTCTCTGGAAACGGCGGCAAGCTTATCTTTTACCACGGCACGAGCGACCCCGTTTTTTCGCCCTTGGACACACTCGCTTACTACGAACGCATGGCCAAAAACAATGGCGGCCTCGACGAGGTGGAGAACTGGAGTCGCTTCTTCTTCGTCCCGGGCATGAACCACTGCGGGGGCGGGCCGGCCGCCCTGGATAACTTCGACATGCTGGGCGCCGTCGTTAACTGGGTCGAGAAGGGAGTCGCTCCGGATCTCGTCCTCGCTAAGGGGAAATCCTTACCGGGCCGCACGCGCCCGCTTTGCCCCTACCCGAAGTATGCCTACTACCAGGGTCAGGGCAACCCCGAGGACGGCAGCAATTTTGCATGCCGCCAGTAGTAGAAGTCGGTCTAACCGAGGAGGTCGTTTCATGAAAACGACAACTTTGTCCCCAATCGATCGGCGCGCGATGCTCGCAGGAAGTGCTCGACTCGCCGGAGGTCTCTGGGCGATGGCCTTACCGCTCCCTGCTGCGGAACGCCGACCGCCGCAGAACCCTGAGCACCCTCCGGCGGGGCCAGAACCAACGCACCTCGACCTCATCGAACCGATCAAGCTCGAGTATGTGTTTCAAATTCGCATCGATTTCCAGGAACGCGTTTCGTTTGAGACGCCCAACGGTCGTCGAGCCTACGTGCCCGCAATCTCCGGCGTGATCGAAGGCCCTCGGCTGCAGGGCATTGTCGTGCCGCACAGCGGCGCCGACTATGCGGGAAACGGCCGGCTCAACGCGCACTACATGCTCAAGGCCTCCGACGGGACCATGATCTACATCAACAATACAGGATATCTCTACCCAATCGACGGCAAGCCCATCGACCGAAGCGATCCGAGTTGGGGCGGGGACCGCGAGTTTTACTTCCGCTGCACTCCCGTATTTGACACTCCGGTAGGGCCGCATGATTGGCTTACCCGTACCGTCATCGTCGGCACGGGGAAACGTCATGCCAAGCCCGACTACACAATCTTCACTTACTACGCTGTGCTCTAGACGGGCGGACAACGTCACCCAGGCAGCCCGTGCGCGCCCGCTCAGCGCTTCTCGGCAAGTGAATTATGTGCTGGCGGTTCTTACCCTCACATCGCGCGGGCCTCGAGGCCCGATGCCGACCCGGCCTAACCAAGCACGGGGTCAGGCATCCCGATTGCCCACTGGAGCCATCTTTAGTAGTCTCTACGATTACGTGTAACTGCCTGCTCCACCCTGCGGGCTTAGAGGTGCGAAAGGTTGCGGGGCCAATCTCGTCATTTCTGGCTTTGGTTCTTGCTGTTGGGTTTGGTGTTTACCGGCTGCACCACGCAGCTGAACTACCCCACCCCCTTTCTCACGACGCTTTCCCCCCCAAGTATCCTCGCGGGGCAGCCCGGCTTTAATTTGACGGTTTCCGGCTCGGGTTTCACCCCGCAGTCGACCGTTTTGTGGAACGGCCTCCCGCGTATCACCATTTTCTCGACCACCACCAGCATGACGGCGCAGATTCTCGCAACCGACATCGCGAACGCCGGTCAGGCCATGATAGAGGTCATGACTCCTTCGCCGGGCGGCGGAACGACCACGCCGCTGACGTTCACGATTACTGCAGGTCCCAGTCCTGTGCCGCAGATCAGTTCGCTTTCCCCGTCCGGCGCTTCGACTGGCACCGCCGGCCTCAGTCTCACGGTGATGGGAACCAATTTTGTGTCACTGGCCACCGTCACGGTGAATGGGAATGGCCGCACCACCCGGTTTGTCAATTCGACTTCTCTCGTGGCGGCCCTGCTTGCCTCCGATCTCGCACACGCGGGCACGCTTCAGATCGCCGTCGTGAATCCGGAGCCAAACGGCGGAAGCTCGAACGCCGCTTCCTTCACGGTCAGCAATCCCACCCCCGGCGTTACTTCGGTAAGCCCCACGGGTTTTGCCGCGGGCGGTGCAAGGGCAACTCTCACCGTGACCGGCAGCGGATACGTCTCTACCTCTGTCGTTACCGTCAATGGATCGCCGCGCGCCACAGCGTTTGTGAGCGCCAGTCAATTGCAAGCCACCATTACGCAAGGAGATTTGTCAGCCGCGGGAATCTATTCGCTCGGCGTGACCAATCCTGCTCCCGGGGGTGGCAACTCCAACACCGTGACGTTTGCCGTGAACGGGACGCCCATCACCGGCCTGCCGGTCATCTTGGATATCGCCCCGGACGGCACGCAAGCAAACAACGGCGTTTGCGCCGGGGGTTGTACGTCTGTGCCCACCCTTACCACCGCCGGACCATCGGTCAGCGACAACGGTCAGTTCGTCGCTTTTGCTTCCGATTCGACCAATCTCGTACTGAATCAAGCCAACGCCGTCAGCAACATTTTCCTACGCAATACGTGTCTGATTGGGATTAGCACGACGACGTCCACCACCGCCAGCACCTGCTCGCCCACGACGCTTAAGATCACGCAGGCGACCAATGCTACCGACGCCAACGGTCCGAGCTCCCAGCCTACGATCGATAGTACGGGCGCACATGTCGCCTACACATCCACCGCTAGCAACCTCGTGAGCTATGTGCCAGTTTCCGGAGGCGGGCGTCAGATCTATTGGCAGACCACGTGCGCTTCGGCTACCGCAAACACCGGCTGCAGCGGCTCGAGCGCCTTGCCTGCGCTTGTTTCGGCTTCCGCCGATGGCACAAGCCCGGGCAACGGTGACAGCTACGACCCTGTGATCAGCCCCGACGGGCAATATGTGGCGTTTGTTTCGCTGGCTACAAATCTTGTCAGCAACGTGCTCGTCAATGGCATCACGCCGCAAGTCTATATCCGCAACACGTGCAACCTCGTACCACCTTCGACAACTAGCTGCGTCCCCACGACCTATCTCGTCTCGACGAGCGATGGCACAACGCCCGCAAACGCGGCCAGCTCGAGCCCGGCCATTGCCAATACCGGCCTGTTCGTTGCCTTTGTCTCCACGGCGACAAATCTGGGCGCCACGGCTTCCAATCCCACCGGTGCCAGCGAAGTGTTCGTCCGCTCCACGTGTGTAACCACGGTCGGCACGGTGGACAACACGTGCGTTCCCACCACGACCCTTGGATCGACTCCCGATGGGACGACGCCAGCTGACGGCGCGAGCATCGAGCCGGCAGTCTCGGGCGATGGCCGCTTCGTTACCTTTGCCTCAACCGCCACGAACCTTCTGGCTGGCGTGGGCCCTACGCAGCAGATCTATGTGCGTGATAGCTGCACCGGAACTACCGGCACGGTTGAAGCGTCCTGCACTCCTTCGACCCAAATCGTCTCTACGCCGGACGGCACGACTCCCGCGAATGGATTGAGCGAAAGCCCGAGCCTCAACACGTCATGCTCTACCTCCTCGACGATTCCTTGCGCGACGGGCCAGTTCATCGCCTTTGCCTCTTTTGCGACGAACTTGGGAGCGAATGTCCAGAACGGCGTCGAGAACATCTTCACACGCAACACCTGCAACGGAGTTGCGACCGTTGTCTCAACCGTTACGACACTCTGCGTGTCCTATACCTTCCTGAGCAGCCAGCCCGGCGGCACCAGTCCCTCGCCGGCCAACGGCAGCAGCGTAGCGCCCGCGCTCAGTGGAGACGGACTTTCGGTGAGTTTCATTTCTTCGGCAAACAATCTGGTCGCCAATGACACGAACGGCCTGCCAGACGTCTTCCTGGCCGGAACGAATCAAGTGTTTACCCTTACTGTCAGTTTGCTGGGCACAGGCTCGGGAACCGTGACCGACGGTACAGGTCAAATCGACTGCACGCAGACAGCCGCCACTTCGACCACCCCGCTTACCGAATCGGGAAGCTGCGTTGGGCGCTACGTCAGCGGCACTGCGGTGACTCTCACAGGCAACCCGTTGTCGGGCTATAGCTTCATCGCTTGGGGAGGCACGGCTCCGACGGTGAGCAATGCCAGTTGCTTGGTCACAACAGCGACAACCACGGCGCAATCCTGCACGTTCTCCATGATTCAAAACAATACCGCCACCGCAAAATTCCAGTAGCGCTCCACAAAAAAGAATTCTAGGGAGCGATTTGAGCTGTGCGCGCAGCGATTCGTTTGCTCACCTGGCTGCGTGTCGTGGCCAGAGTGAAAGTGAGAGACTCGCGCGGCACACTGGTTAGGTACGGTTCGATCAGCCAGCCCAGACCGGTGGGAATATCCCGCGTCAGCGAGATGGACTGGCATTCGACGTAGGTTCCTCCGTCGCTTTCCTCAAACCGCCAATACGTGTTCATGCGCCAGAGAAACCCACGATCATGCCCCGCCGGTTCCAACCTCTCGTCTACCTCTCCGGCATGGTCCACTTCCTGAATCCGCGTAGCCTGCGACCGACTCCACGCCTGTGTAGGGCCCACGAACTGGTAGTGGACTTCTTGTTGGGTATCGATCACAGTCGTGATCACTTTTTTCTCCAACAGGCGCAACTGAATGATGAAATCGTTTCCTTCACGGCGCAGGATTTTTGATCGCATCACGTTGGGACGAAAATAGTCCTGGTGATGGTCGTAGTCCTGCTCAAACGCAATTGTTTCGGCCAGAGTTGCGCCCGGGATGAACACAGTGCCGACCCAGTGGTGGATGATTCCGCCAGAAACCAAGATGGGTTTAGTCAGGTCGTTTTCCGCGTCCGCCACATTTGCGTCGAGACGTTCGATCACCACCTGACCCGCCCGCAGCTGGCTTTGGGCGACCGCCCGACGGTCCGCGGGCAGACGGTCGACCCAGAGAAAGGGTTCGTGGCTGGCGAGCTCAATGCGTCTCTCCGCAAGCTGAATGTAGTGATCGAATTGCTGTAGTGTCGAGGGCCCTAAGTCGGTGGCGCACGCTGGCTGAACAAACGCGCAGAGTCCTGCGACCACAAAGGCAAGCGTTGACTCCCGAATTCCGTCCGATCTTCCAATCACGTGACGCATTTCGCTGCGCAGCTTGGGCGGGCTTCGTCGCAGCGCAACACATAGCAGGCGACTTATCCCATCCGCACCGAGAGCCACTCGAGCTTAGAAGCATGGCGCTTGCCATGTGGAGAGAGCCAAGCGAAAAGCCCTCCCGCTAACGAGGGGTCAGGAGGATCGCGTCGGCAGGAGGGCTGGGACGGGTTGGTCAGCGTGCTACGGCCCTTCTCAGGACCGTCGTCCCCGCAACGCAGCTCCCAACCCGCGTTGCCAGCTTAGGAAACGACGCAGGGACCGCCAATGGTTCGAAACGTACGATATTCCGGTACCCGGGTACTAGAGCCGCTCAGCCGCCGAGCAGGTTGTGAGCCGTGTAACGGCCGTTATTTGGAAACGACCACAGATTCATCCGCTGCCGGCGGCATGCGCAGGGTCACTTCGGTCGTCTTTCCCGACCGTATGGAAATACGCTTCGTCCAATCCGAGAACATTCCCTTCGCGTAGGCCCGCAGGTCGTACTGGCCTGTCCGGTAGCGTGCAAACTCAAAACGGCCTTCGGCGTCGGTGTGCGTTGCATAGGGACGGGTGCCGTCGGACGTTTGCATGGTCACGGTTGCACCAGCCACGGGCCGGCCGTGGGCGTCGAGCACAGTCCCCGCCATCGTCCCGGTAGGAGGGTTCGCTGGCAGTGCCGCCGACAGGCACAACGTCGCCATCAGCAGACCGAGAAATATCGATTGCTTCCTCATGTCGCACCTCGCGTTCTTGCAACTTTATTCTAGTGATCGCCCTCCCCTCTGGCGTGAGTTTCCAGGGCACGTTTTCCGCTCCATCACCTGTCCCGTCGTTCAGTCACACCGCGTTCGTCCTCGGAAGCATTTGCTTTTTCCACACCTCCGTTGTATTCGGTTCCCTCCGTCGTGAGCTGCGATCAAAAACCGAGGAGGTCCGATGCCCCGCTACATCTCGCAACACAGTTTGGCCTGCATGACGCGCCAAGGCGCCGAGGAACTTTCCAAGCGCTTGCATCGGGAAGGCTCGGTATCGGCCCGTCGGGTCCTGGTCAACATGCACGAAGGCAGGATGCTCGTGGAATTTGAAACGCCCGGGCGGGAGGAGCTGGAACGGTGGCTCCGGGCTGAGAAGCTCCACTTCGACTGGTTGCTACGGGTCGAACTGGAATCGGTCGCCAACGGCTCACTCCAAGCTGTTTAGCGAAGAAACTCACTTCGCCGCGGTTGCTGTTTCGGGAATTCCGGTATATCCTGCGCGAGTGAGGAGCTACTGCCAGAAGTCCATCGCTTGCGTTTGTAGTCCGTGTTGTACGGGCGTGGGCTCTGGCGCGGGCACGCGAGGCACCTGAGAAAAATAGTTCGAACTCAGGATCACTTGGACCCACCGCCAGAAGGGAACTGGTCGGTGGGTTTTTGCTTTTGGCATTCAAGCTCGATACATGTTCTTCCAGGAGGAAAATCATATGTCTGAATACGCGCATCCGGAGGTGCTGGTCTCGACGCAATGGGTCGCGGAACATTTGTCCGACCCCAAGGTCCGGCTGGTTGAAGTGGACGTGGATACCACCGCCTACGATCAGGGACACATTGCCGGCGCGGTGGGCTGGAATTGGCAGTCACAGCTGCAGGACAACATCCGCCGGGACCTGATTGGCAAGTCCGAGCTGGAGAGGCTGCTCGGTCAGGCGGGCGTTTCCAACGATACCACGATCATTCTCTACGGCGACAACAACAATTGGTTCGCAGCGTACGCCTTTTGGCAACTGAAGTATTACGGCCACCGGGACGTGCGCCTAATGAACGGTGGACGCAAGAAATGGATTGAGGAAAAACGCGCACTCACGACCGACAAGGCGCCCGTCACGCCGGCGACGTATCGGGCCGCGGGTCCGGACGAGTCCCTGCGCGCACGCAAAGAACAGGTCCTTCGATTGATTGAAAAGCGGGGCTCGGGTCAGCTTGTGGACGTACGCTCGGTCGATGAGTTCACCGGCAAAATTATTGCGCCTCCTGGTATGAACGAAACGGCGCAGCGCGCTGGACATATTCCCACGGCGGCGAATATTCCTTGGTCGCAGGCTGCCAACGAAGACGGCACGTTTAAATCTGCTGATCAGCTGAGGCAGCTCTACGAGAGCAAAGGTGTGACGGGCCACGGGGAAGTGATTGCCTATTGCCGCATCGGTGAGCGCAGCTCCCACACCTGGTTTGTGCTGAAATACCTTCTCGGCCACGACACCGTGAAGAATTACGACGGCTCGTGGACCGAGTGGGGCAACCTGATCGGCGCACCGATTGAGAAGGAAGTGGCCGCCTCGGCACGCTAACCAGGCCGCTCGGGCCACCTGTTACGGCAGGGCATTCGGCGGGATCCCTTGGCGCCGCGCTTGATCACGGAGCCCATCGATGCGGGACTGGAGGTCGTCGCGCTGCTTTTGAAGCTGAGCGAGCTCGATTTGCCAGTTACCGAAGGTTGCAGACTTCGGTCGCGTGGATGACTGGGAGTCTCCTGTAAACTTCCCGTCGATACCCGCTTGAAGTTGCGCGATCTTGTCGTTGATAGCCGGGAGCTGGGCCTCGAGCTTCGTGATCTGATCCGAGTACCACTTCGCGTCCTGGCGGCTAGACGTGGCCTTGTGCACCGTTCCCGAGGTGGGACGTGCGCCGACAGTCGAGATCGTCGAGTCCTCGCGCAGGGTCGGCACGTCCTCGTTCGTCCAAACTTTTCGTGGCGCAGCGTCAGTCGCCGACGAAGTCTGGGTGCCGGTTGGCGCGGCGGAAGCTTGCTGTGCACCCACCCCCTGAGGACACAGCGCTGCGAGGCATACCAGGCCGAGCGAGAGAAATGGCGAACGGCTCATAGCGTCTCCTTGTCACTCCGACGACACTTCTATTGAACACCAGGATGGGTTGAGAAGTTACGGATCTAGGAGGAAGGATTTCCGATTCGCCAACTCGCTCTGAACCAACATCAGAGCCTCACCGGGCGGTCCGACTCGTCGGTACCGGCTAGCGTCGATACTCTGGTGCTGCTCAAAGTAAAACAGGAACCTTCGGCCGGAATAGTCATACTGATAATGCGTCGGCAGCCAAATCCCTGGCGCCACATCGGCCTGCTCCATCGAGACCACCCCGCCGCGATAGAGTTTTCCCAAAATTCCCCCCCCAAACGAAACGTCGCTCATCACCCGTGCTTCCCCGTATATCATCTGAGTCGTTTCGTGATCCACCCACATCCGGGCCACGACATGAGCGAACGCCTCCTGAAACAGCCCATGGGGGCGAAAGTCTGGATTGGGATCAAGTTCGAAAACGTCGCAGGCGTGTCCGTGCACGGTGGAGGTTCCCAGCCAACGAATCGTGTACGCCTCTTTGGCCGCGTCCACGAATTCGGCGCGATCACTGTCATGCTTCTGACGCTTGGCATAGGCTGCCTTCGCCCTTGAGTCGCTGGGATTCGCCATCTCCTTCAACAGATCCTCCAAGTTTTGCATTTCCCGGTTATAAGTGGCCGAGTCGACAGGTTTGTTTCCGTCGCGAAGCAGGATTTTCGCTGTTCCCGCACCGGTCGGGACGATGCGGTAAACCTTGTCTTCGATCGTGCGCGGCATTGGGCCAGCCGTGCGATCCACGTGGTGCTCCACCCGTTCGTACTGCTCAAGGGCCTGGTCGTCTCGGTGCTGGTTCGCCACAAACTTGTCGG
>Ga0187783_10003150_pt1 | contig 12180 bp, 8 predicted proteins | sample 1015_SJ02_MP02_2_FD_132471 | JGI IMG/M metagenome (GOLD analysis project Ga0187783, IMG submission 132471) | Tropical peat soil microbial communities from peatlands in Department of Meta, Colombia - 1015_SJ02_MP02_20_MG | ecosystem: Environmental > Terrestrial > Soil > Wetlands > Peat | place... | reverse complement strand
TCCGGCGGCGCTAAATCTGAGCCGGTAATTTCCCGGCGGCAACAGCGAAAACTTGTAGACGCCATCCGACCCCGTTGTCTCGGTTCGCGTCTGACCGGTCCCGAGGTTTGTCGCCGTCACTGTAGCGCCCGGCACCGTGCGTCCGGACGGATCGGTCACAGTTCCAGTGATGGCCCCGGTTCCAGCTGATTGCGCATGCGCTACCGACACGCAAAAAAACAAAACCGCCAGACACGCCGCCAAAGAAAATACAATTCTCCACCCCGACGATCGTCCACTCATTGCGCCCCCTTCAAATATGGACAGCCCCATGTTCTCGAGTTCCGTGGCCCGTACTTCCCAAAGTCCCGAAATCGTCTTAGCCGTCCGCGAACCCACACCGTCCGCTGGCGGCGTGCCTGCGCTCCTGAGCGCAGGGCATGGTCTAGGTCGACGCTTCTAATGTCCGCTTTTGTGAGACCACTTATTTATGGCGTTGGAGAAATTCAGCACCACACCCTTAACGAATGGCCATGTAATGTCTCATTTTCGCGCTTTTGTCTACTTCTTTTTTTGGACTTTGCTGTTACCGATACGGAAATTTGCACTTTTTTGAATTCGACGGTTGTGGGAATGCAGGACGTACTAGAACCTGAACGGCCCAGTCCAGTCACCTTGGTATGACTAGACAGCGTGGTCTTTCGCCGTTCCGTAGGCGCCCCTGCCATACCCGGTTCGCAGCATCGCGCCTCCCGCCGCGGCCAACCGCTGGGTCTCGCGCGCATCCAACCTTTGGCGCGCTGGGGTGACCGCGCCTCCCTGTTGCTTTTTTTATTTGCTTCTATTACCCAGTCGGACTATAAGAGGCCCAATTCCATGGAACTCCGGCAACTGACCTATTTCATTGCGGTTGCGGAACGTCTCAGCTTCTCAAAAGCTGCCCAGCATCTCCACGTCACCGTTCCTCCGCTCAGCCGGCAGATTCGCCAGCTCGAGGACGAACTGGGCGCACAGCTGCTCATTCGTGACCGTCACGGTGTTGCCCTGACCGAGGCGGGCCGCCAACTCCTGCGCGAAGCGAGCCTCCTCATGGCTCAAGCCAGCCGCATTTCCGATTGCGTCCGCCGCGCCACCAGGGGCGAAGCCGGGCTACTCAAGATAGGTGTCGGTTTCGGATTGGGAGAGAAAATCAGCCGTGTACTAATCGAGCATCTGGAGAAATTTCCCGCCGTTGAAACTCACTGCATCGACCTCTTTTCGAGCAGTCAACCCAAGGCCCTTGTCGACGGGGACATCGACGTCGGCTTCCTGCGCCCTTCCGCCGATGACGCGCACTTGCCCTCCGAATATCTGTTTGACGAGCGCCTTCTCGTTCATCTCAGCAAAGCCAATCCGCTCGCCGGCCGCCGCAGTCTGCGCATGAAGGACATCGCCAGCGAGCCGCTGCTGATTCACGATCGCTCCACTGCCAGCGGTCTCTACGACAAAACCTTCGAGCTCTATCGGGAAGCCGGTATCACTCCTGAAGTCATCACACTTCCGACCGACCCCGCGCCGCACGGCGACGTGCAGACAATCCTCGTAACCTGTCGCAAAGGAATCTTCATTGTGCCCGACGAGCCCGTCTCCCACCCCTCGCCCGATAGTGGCGTTGTCGCTTTGCCGCTCGACGAGCCCGACGCCAAGATCGAAGTCCACGCTGCTTGGCGCAAGAACGAAAAATCCCCGATTGTGCTCGCCTTCCTCAATTCCGTTCGCAGTGTATTTCAGCCGTCCAGAGCTCGCCGCGTCGCCGCTTCCGCTGCAACCTCCGCGGCGGTAGCCGCCCTCAAGTGACCTTCGGGCTCCACTCGCCATCTCCGGCGCGAACGCGTTTTCCAGCGCACACTCACGGCCCAACGCTCACGAAAGCCCTCGCTCACGGGCAAATGCCACGATCCGCTCGACGATGGACTGCGCTCGTGAGAATGCGTCGTGCGCCTGAGTCGGATAGTAATGTCCAGCCGCCACTGTGGCTGCTCCAAAAAAGACTAAAATCCAAATCACCACCACTCCAAACCGCCGGCCCGTAGACGATTCTCGAACAACATCTTTCTTGTTTTCCGTGGATGCTGGTTCCGCGGCGAAAATACGCAGCGTCCTCTTTTCAACCTGACCGACTGCCGGCGCTGTCGCCGCAACGTTCACGCTTTCGGTAGCCTTGCTTTCGTGATCTGGTGTCGGCGTCGAAGCCGTACGCCTCGGCTCGATTACCGGCGCCACCGACTCGAGAACTCCCGCCGCGGGCTCACCCTCATGTGGATCGACCATGCTCACAGACGGCGCCTTCGGAGGGACCTCCACGGCGCTTCGGCGCGACTGTTCGATCCACGCGCTCATCTGGTCGCGAATTTCGGAAGGCACAATTTTGAACCTGACGCCGCCAGTCGTCCGTACGTCGTCCAGCCAGACGATGTCCCCAGTCCCTTCGCTTTCTCCGGATGTCAGCCGGAACTTCACTGACCCGGAATCCTTTGAAGGCGACGAAGTTTTGAACCTTAGACCGGCCTCACAGACATCGATCACTAATGCTGACTTTTCAGATCCCACGGTTATGTAGACGGGCTCGGTCAATCGGAATCTCGGATTATGCCGTCGGGCATAGATAGTCATATGTTTGCGCCTCTTCTGCTGCGATTCATGAACTACCGAGGGCGGGCCGAGCCGGGGAGGGTTTCAGCTTGCAGTGAACTTGACCTAGATCTTCAGTATCCCAATGGCGAACCACCGGCCATTAGGTTTTCTCAGTATGTGCGGTTCTGAATCGATGTAGCTTCCCTTCTAGCTCGCTAGCAGTTCTCGTGCCTTGCACACTACCGCACTTACATCATCCGTTTTCGACATGACCACGTCCACTCCGGCTCTCGACGTCTGCGTTTTCACGAGATCGGTCGGATAAAGCGTGAGCAGAATGATGGGCGTGGTCGGCAAGAGGCTTCGAAGCCGAGAGGCCGTTTCCAAACCATTCATGTCGGGCATCGAGAGGTCTAAAGTAATTAGATCTGGCCTCACGCGAAACGCCAGCTGGATAGCAACTTCGCCATCTGCTGCCTCGGTACAGGTTTTGAAACCGTTCGACATGAACGCGGAACGCAGGCGCTTGCGAATCGCCGGGTTGTCGTCCACAACCAAGACCGTCTTTTCGGATTCGTTCATAAGCCCCTCCATGCGAAACGAGGCCGTACACAACTCGAACATGCGGCCCCGGCGCCGCTTCTTCCATCGGGGGCTTACTGTAGTGCTCTATGTCTAACTGGCAGCTTCGCCTGCTCATCGCCATGGCGCCGAGCCTCCCACCCCGCGCCCGCCATACACCTCGCCCATGCAACTTGCACCAATTCCCAAAGAGAGTTCTGTGGGAGCCAAATCTTGCGTCGCGAGGATCGTTACTTGCTTCCCGTCGGGACCAATCGCTTCAACTCTTCAGACCAATTCAGCACCACGTTGATTTGCGTCGGTGCGGCTCCCCCCTGCTCGCTGGGCTTGAGCATCAGGAACCGCTGGCCGTCAGGGGAGACGTCATACATCGGGAACGTACGCGTGGAAACCCTGAATCGTCCCTCAAAGAGCATCTTCGGTTTGCCCGCCGAGAAACTTGGCTGCGTCGTTACGTCCACCGCCATCATCTTGTCTCCGCTGCGATAGAACAGCTCGCGCCCGCTGCGGTTCCATACCGGCTCGTTGCCGCCCTCCGTCGAGATCTGCCACTTACCTCCCGGCCCAGGATACGGCCGTACGTAGATCTCACGGCGTCCTGACTCATCTGAGACGTAAGCCAGCCAGCGCCCGTCAGGAGAAAACTCCGGTGCTCCTTCATAGGCTGGCGTTTGAAGGAAGGGCTGTGGCTTTCGGTCATTCATCCCCAGCACCCAGATGTCGCCTCCTGTCACGGGTGCTACCTCAACGAAGGTAAGCCGCTCCCCATTCGGCGACCAGGACAACGGAACCTGGATGTTCTGACTGGTGGTCAGCCGTTCCAAACCGCCGCTGCCGTCCGCCATCTGCCAGTAGAGGTTGTCCGGGCCTCCCTTGTTCGACATGAATGCGATCCTCTTCCCGTCCGGCGTCCAAGTCGGGTACGCGTTATCGCTTCCCTCAAATGTGAAGCGGGTGAGCGTGTCTCGAGAGAGGTCGTAGAGCCAGAGTTGGCCACTGCTGACAATCACTATGCGGCGACCATCGGGCGAAACCTTCGGATATGAGTAATCGTGAGCTGGGGCAGGAAGGGGTTGCTCTGTCCCGCTTCGACTGACCCAGAGCAGCTTGCTCTCCGCCCCTTGCGCACTCCCCGAGACATACACAAGCGAGCCGGTCGCGGAAACGCTATATTGAGCGGCTGCAGGCGTGGGGCCTTCCGCCACGTCCTGCACGACGGGCACGGCCGTGCCCGTCACTTCCAGACGCTTTGAGTCGAACGGCACAGCTATCAGGTTGCCGGCCTGCGCATAAACCAAGTGCCCGGGGGGTACGTACCGCGGCATAGTCCCCTCTTGATCTTGGATTAAGCTTCTCGTCTCGTTTGCTCCCCGTAGTTGCGCTGCAATCGTTGACGCGCTTGTAAAAACCACCGCCTCGCTGCCGGGCAATGACTCAGGCCAGGCTTGGCGGCCGTCTTCTTTCCCAAAGTGCGCCCATGGCTGCGAAGTGCCTCCCGAGTCCGACATCTCCTGGATACTCCCGAATCCGGCTGCGAAAACGATCCGTCCTCGATCGCCCCAACTCCCCCCTGCGGGAACTGGGGCGTCGGCCAAGGTCTGCGCAACTCCTCCGCCTACGGGAATCTTCTTCAGCTTTCCGTTGGCGAAAAACCCGAGCCATTGGCCGTCTGGTGAAAAGAAAGGTCCCTGGCCTCCCTCGGTACCAGGGACGGGCCGCGCTTCACCACTATCCATTTCCCGCACGTGAATCTGTCCGACACCTCCGTCCTGAGTCGTTGCAACATAGGCGAGTTGGCTTCCGTCAGCGGACAGAGCCAATATCGGTTGGCTTAGGTCCCCCAGCCTCTCACCCAACGGAAGCAATATCACCGTGCGGGTAACCGGCCGTGGGGGCGCGGGCGATGGCTTCAAATTCCAGACAGCGAAGCCGGTGATGACGCCACCTAGCAGGAGGGCGCCTAAACTTAGGATCAGCGCGCGTCGCCAGGCCAGGGTGGAAATTCCTGCTGCTCCCGCAAGCGACGGATCAGGTTGGCCGGAGAGAACTTCGTCCAGCGAGATGCGAGCGTCACCGATGTCACGCAAGCGTTGCTTGGGATCTTTTTGGAGGCATCGGTGCAAGAGCACGCGAATTCGAACCGATAAGACCGCGGGAAGCAGCGACCAATCCGGTTCGGCGCGAATCACCGCGGCCAACGTGTCGGTGACCGTCTCGCCGTCGAATGCTCGCTTGCCGGTCAGCATTTCAAACAGCACGCAGCCGAAGGCCCAGATGTCGGTGCGTCGATCGACCGATTTCGCCTTGGCTTGCTCCGGCGACATGTACGCCGCCGTGCCCAGCAACACCCCCTGCATCGTCGCAAGGCGGCTCATTGTCGGTGAACTCGAAATGTCCATCGACGACGCTTCGCCTTCGAGTGCCTTGGCCAAACCGAAATCGAGGACTTTCACCGCATCGTCGTTCGTCACCTTCACGTTCGCTGGTTTCAAATCGCGATGCACGATGCCGCGCTCGTGCGCATATTCCAGCGCTTCGCAAATTTGCTTCGCGATCTTGAGCGCTTCATCTGTCGGAATTGGCCCTTCCTTGATCCGATCGGCGAGCGTCGGCCCCTCGACCAACTGCATCACCAGTGCGCGTGTGCCGCTGGAATCTTCCAGTCCGTAGATCGAAGCGATGTTGGGATGGTCGAGAGCAGCGAGAACTTTTGCTTCTCTCTGGAAACGAGCCATGCGGTCGGTATCACCAGCAAACGCAGAAGGCAGAACTTTGATCGCTACGTCACGGCCGAGCTTCGTATCACGCGCGCGATACACTTCGCCCATGCCGCCCGCACCAATGGCTGAGAGGACTTCGTAGGGGCCCAAGTGGGTGCCGGACTGAATGGCCATAGGTCCCCTGCCAATCGGAATCCGCGTAGTATAAAAGAAGATTCGTTCACGAGCCGTTACTTTTTAGCTGAACATACGAGCTCAGCCAAAAAAGAACCGTCATTCCGGAGGGGACGCCCAGCGGAGCGAAGAATCCTCTCGCTCCTCGGTTCGTCATTCTGATGGCCGCGAAGTGGCCAGAAGAATCCCTCTTCGCTTCGATCTGAACGAACCTTCGCCGGCCTGTACTTCAGTACAGGCTCTTTTTCCCGCAATATTGTGCTTCGCTGGAATCAGGCCCGCTGACGTTTCCGTAGGCGAAAAGGTGAGAAAAACTTAAGAGGCAAACGACGGAGCAGGAACCGTACGTTTTCGCGCCGGGTAGAGCGCACCATCCCCGCCCGCGAGTGGATTCTTGCGCTCGTCAGGTGATCCACCTAAGATGCTTCCATGAATAGCGACCGCACTCTCGAATCCAGCCCCCGGAGAGGGTCGGCAAGGGCTCAGCTCGACGGCGCGAGTCTGACCGTCCGCGCCCATACCCGGCATCCTGAATCGTGTCGCTCTGGCCCTACTGCCCCTGAACCCAAGCGCTCGGCACAGACTCGAGGTGTCCTAAGCGGCCTTCGCTTTCTTATCGCTTCTGCAAAAAATTTTGACAAATTCTACTCTGACATGGTGACGAGTAGAATCTTGCCCATATCTCTGGAAATAAAGGACAGAATTTTTTCTACTCTGTCATTAAAGCCACCCTCGACGCATCGCACTTTTGAGAAATTTCTTGCCGTCCTTACCCTGCTCGCGCTCGTAACTCTAACACCTGCTTCGACTAACGCGGCCAACACCCGCAGCAAAAAAGCCCAGCCGCGCGCACTCGCAGCGCAATTGCACAACAGCACCTTCGACGACCAACTGGGCCCAGCCTACCGATTCAATTGGAACGGCTGGATTTACGTCCATCTCCAGGGCGCGCCGCATGACATCGGAGTGCAGCACGGATATCTGCTCGCGCCGGAGATTGCCGACGCCTACGGGGCCGTCCGCCTCGAGATGACCCATCAGAGCAACCGCAATTGGGACTTCTTCCGGCGCGCCGCCCAGCAGATGCTCTGGCCGAAAATCGACCCTGAGTACCAGGCGGAACTTCAGGGCATCGTCGACGGTTTACAGGACCACGGCGTCAAGCTGGACCTTTGGGACATCGTCGCCTTCAACGCCTTTTCCGAACTGCCGGATTACTACGTGCCCTGGCTCGATCGCCGGACGAGGACCGAAATCCCTCATGCTTTCCCGTCGGAAGGACATTGCAGCGCCTTCGTCGCCACCGGCAGTTGGACGAAGGATCACCAGATCGTGATGGCCCACAATAATTGGACCACCTACATCGAAGGCGCGCGCTGGAAAATCATCTTCGACATCGTTCCGCAAAAGGGCTATCGCATCTTTATGGACGGCTTCCCCGGAGCGATCGCCAGCGACGACGACTTTGGAGTCAACTCCGCCGGCATGATGATCACCGAAACCACCATCGCGAATTTCGAGGGTTGGGACCCCAACGGAAAGGCGGAATTTGTCCGCGCGCGCAAAGCCATGCAGTACGCCGCTTCTATCGATGACTACGTCAAAATCATGCTGGACGGAAACAACGGCGGATACGCCAACGACTGGCTGCTCGGCGATCGCAAGACCAACGAAATCGCGCGCTTCGAGCTGGGCCTGAAGCATTACAAAGTCTGGCGCACCACGGACGGATATTATTCAGGCGCGAATTTTCCAAGCGATCCCGATGTGATGAAGGACGAGACCACATTCGATCCCGTCAATCCTGCCACGGGACCGAACGCGCGCCGTATTCGTTGGGACCAACTGATCACCGAGAATAAGGGCAAAATTGATGTCACGCTCGGCGAAGTTTTTCTCGCCGATCACTACGACACCTTCGAGAAAAAGGACGACCCGAACAAGCGCACTTTATGCGGGCACGGCGAAAATCAGCGCGAAGCTTTGCCTGGGTCCACCGCCAGACCCTACGATCCCTCCGGTGCAGTTCAGGGCAAGGTCATGGATAGCCAAATGGCGCAGGCCATGGAATTTGTCGCTCGCATCGGCCATCCCTGCGGAACAAATTTCGACGCGGCCAAATTTCTGGCGGATCATCCCGAATTTTCTTGGCAGTCTCCGGTGCTAACCGATATGGACGCTGGTCCGTGGAGCGCTTTCCGCATCGGCCAGCATGCCCAGCCACCGTCCGATCCGGATCCAGCGAAAAATTGAGCCGAGCCGGTGTCGCGAGATCGGCAGGGGCGGATGATTCGAACGGGCGGCGAATACTACTTCGCCGCCGGCTGGTTTTCGACTCGTAGGTTATTTGTGACGGAAAAAATATTCGGGACTGTGTTGGCGGTCATGCCGGCGATCTGCTTATCCATTGCCGTGGCCACCACTCCCTCGAGTGTCACGTGTGCGTTCTTCACGATGATGTGAATGGGCGGCACGCTGCGAATTTCATATTTCTGCAGCGACGGTTGCGAATAGATCTTGCGATAGAGAATGCGCCGCAGCCGGTCATCCATCGGTGAGGGCGGCAGCACATCGATCTGGTTGTCGACTGAGGTAACGCCCTCTACGCGCTTGGCCGCGCGGCCCGCGTCGTCCTTCAGAGTTGGATTTACCACCTGCCCGAGCAGCGTCACTTTGCCGCCGTCGACCCTGAACGCAAGATTATCGAAAACGGAATAGAACGGCAGCAGCACCAGTTGGTGGCGCACTTCCTGCGCGATTCGCGCCTGCTCCGCGGCGTTCCCCTGCGGAGCCTGTGCGGCTCGATTCGCTGCCGCGCCACAAACTGGCGCAAGCCAAGCCAGCAGAGATATCGAGACGAGAACGATGTGTGAAGCTGAGGCTGGGTGGTACCGTCGCATGTTTCTCCTCCAATGTGTGCGTTGCGCGACCCGGTTCAGGCGCCTGGGATTCCCAAAAGTGAGGGTTGTTTATAGCACGGGAAAGGCTGGTTTCCTAGTGATCCGCCGGGCGCGGAGGCTGCTATCTGATTCGCAGCACTGGCAGTTACGAATGTGGATATCAGGGCAGGAAGGTGTTACAAGAAATTAAGCTTGCCAAGGTGAATAAATTGCCGAACGTGTGTGCGGCCAAAGGGTGCAAATCGCAGGTGCCAGAGGGATTGGCGTCGGAGCGGATGTGCATCCTGCATTTCACACTCTTCGTCGAGCAGGAATGCACGGACATGAGGCGCGAGACGGCCTTGGGACAAGCGCCCGCAGAACGTCACGGCGAGTTCATGCGCAAGATCGCAGGCCGCGGCGAATCGCTCGTTCATGTAGCGACCAGCGGATTCCCAATGACCGACGAAATCAAGGCGCGCATCCTCAGCACTCTTCTTACCCTGATGAACTGCCGCGAAAATATGGATCGCGCAGCCAGCCGTCAGTCTTCGCTTCGCCGCTTCGCCGGCTAATCGCCACAACCTTAAGGTGAGATGAAGCGGGCGTAGAGGGACCGCGCCACGGCAGGATCTCTCGTGCCTTTGATGATGGCGCGGCCGTCGGCAAAGACGGTGAGATCGTAAGGCGGCACTCGGAATCGCAGAAGAAAATCGTTGTTTCGAATTTCGGCGGCCGAGGCGCTGAGGCGAGCGCTCAATGCGGGCAAATCTAGGCGGCGGTTGCGCTCGTGAATCTGCACGGAATCGCGGCCGCACATGGTGATGTGCGGTTGCGCGTCGCCGGAAAGATACGAAAATTCGCGGCGAGCGCACGCGCGGCAGCCGGGATTTTTCGCGACGCGGATCGATTGAAATTTTCCACTCCACACATCGCCGGACACGAGGCGGTCGCCCAGTGCTTCGAAATTACCCGTCAGCAGCTTGATCGCCTCAGCAGCTTCGATTGAGGAGACCACGCCCACGGCGGCATTGAGCACTCCAGCCGTGTCGCAGGTTTCCTCGAACTGGCTAGACCTGCCGTTCCCATTGTCCCCGACGGGATCACTACCGCTTTCGAGCAGGCACGCTAGACAAGCGGTTTCGCCGGGGCGAACGGTCATCGTGACGCCGTAGCTTCCGACCGCCGCAGCGTAAATCCAAGGAACGCCGAGTGAGACGGCGGCATCATTCAGGAGCAGGCGCGTCTCGAAATTGTCCGTGCCATCGAGGATGAGGGGAAATCCGCCGAGAAGCTTGGGGGCGTTTGCGGGCGTCAGGTCGGCAACGAGTCCTTCGATAACCACGGTGGAATTGATGGAACGCAGATGGCGTTCGGCGGCAATTGCCTTAGGGAGCGAGTCGCGAGCATCAGATTCGTTGAAAAGGGTCTGTCGCTGGAGGTTCGAAGGCTCAACGAAATCCCGGTCGATGACACGCAAGTGACCTAACCCCGCGCGCACGAGCAAGTCCGCCACGACTGTTCCAAGCGCCCCGCAGCCGACGAGAACGGCGCTCGAATCGAGCAGCCTTTGCTGACCCGCTTCGCCAATGCCGGAAAAGAGAATTTGGCGCGAATATTTCTCGCGGAGTTCGGGTTTCATGAAGCAGCTTTCCACTTCGGAATCATGATAGCGCCTTTTCGCGCCGGGCATACAACTCGGCTGTGCTACGCTCTGTTCTCAAATACTTGGGGCGAATGAGAACGGCGCGCAGAGGACTTCTCTTCACTGGCGGCACAGCAGCCTGGCTTCAGGCGGTTCGATTTTGCATCGCCGGAATCTTCGCTTTTTCGTTGGCCGCAGCAACGATGCGCGCGCAGGAACCGACGATCGAGGGGCAGCGCGTAACAGAGGTCGCCGTGATCGATGCGAGCGGCCAACCGGCAAGGGAAAAAATTCCAGCGCTGCCTCTCGAGGCGGGAAAACCGTTCGATTTTCAGAAAGAACGCGACAGCCTGCGCGTGCTTTATCAGATGGGCGACTACTCGAACATCCGAGTGGATGCGAAGCCACAAGAGGGCGGGGTGCGCGTCGAGTTCATCGTCCAGCCGAATTTCTATAACAATGTAATCCGTATCGACGGTCTCAAATCGCCCCCCACTGAACCTGCCGCGTTGGCTGCGCTGCGGCTGCCGCTCGGAGAACCCTTTCGCGAAAGCGCTGTGCGATCAGGAGTGCAACGACTACAGGACACTCTGCATGACGAGGGTCTATACCTGTCGAAAGTGACCTGGCAAGCCGTGCCGAACAGCAACACGCGGCAAATGGATGTGGACGTCACTATCGATTCGGGTCCGCGCGCGAAGGTGGATACCATATCGATCGAGAACCAAACGCCCTATGCCGAGAAGGACATCCGGAAACGTTCGAAACTATCCGAGAAATCAAACCTGACCAGCCAAGCGCTTTCCAAGGCTTCCGACAGACTCAAGAAATATCTGGTGGACCAGGGCTACCTCGGCGCAGCGGCACAGATCACGCCGGGCGCTTATGACCTGGCCTCAAATCGCGTGCCACTCAAAATGTTGATTACGGCGGGACCGCGAGTCCGCATCGTAGTAAGAGGGGCGCGCCTGAGCAAAGGCACGAGGCGCAGGCTGCTGCCCATGTACATCGAGGGTGCGGTGGATGAGGATCTCCTGCAAGAAGGCAGGAGGAACATCCGCGACTATCTTCAGAACCAGGGATATTTCGATGCGGATGTGCAGGTGCGGTCGAACGAATACAGCGGACGGGTGCGCGTGATCACGTATCAAGTGACGCGCGGGGACCGGTTTCGGCTGGCAGCAGTCGACTTCCAGGGAAACAAGTATTTTGGAAACGCTCTACTTTCGAAGCGCCTATCTTTGCAGACGGCTTCATTTGCGAACAACGGCCGATTCAGCCAGCAACTGATGCGCGACGATTCCGAATCGATCCGGGGACTGTATCTCGCGAACGGCTTTCGCGATGCCCAGGTGACGACAACGGTCGACGACGAATATCACGGAAAGAAAAACAATCTCTCAGTGACATTTCACGTAACAGAGGGGGCGCAGAGCCGGGTCGCCGATCTGAAGATTGAGGGAAACCACGACATCACCACGCAGGCGCTGCTTGCCGTGGCGGGATCGACGGCGGGCCAGCCGTATTCGGAAGCGAGCGTGGCGAGCGATCGGAACAACATGATGGCGCTCTATTACGACCAGGGATT
>Ga0187783_10003149_pt1 | contig 12181 bp, 11 predicted proteins | sample 1015_SJ02_MP02_2_FD_132471 | JGI IMG/M metagenome (GOLD analysis project Ga0187783, IMG submission 132471) | Tropical peat soil microbial communities from peatlands in Department of Meta, Colombia - 1015_SJ02_MP02_20_MG | ecosystem: Environmental > Terrestrial > Soil > Wetlands > Peat | place... | reverse complement strand
CCGTGCCTACTGTCCCGCCTGCCAGGCTGGAAGTTGAAATCGAAGGTGAAGTGGGTGCGGCTGAAATGGCGATGCTGAGCGGCTGCGTCGCTGTGCTGCCGTTCGCACTGGTCACCTTTACAGTAAAAGGGAATGTTCCCGAAGCAGAGGGCGTGCCGAAAATCACACCCGAGGAAGCGGTTAAGGTCAAGCCGGCTGGCAGCGAGCCGCTGCTGATGCTCCACGAGTACGGCGTGGTGCCGCCGGTGGCCTGCAGCGTTGCCGAGTAAGCCGTGCCTACCGCCCCGCCTGCCAAGCTGGAAGTTGAAATCGAAAGTGAAGGGGGTGCGGCTGAAATGGCAATGCTAAGCGGCTGGGTCGCTGTGCTGCCGTTCGCATCGGTCACCTTTACAGTAAAGGAGAATGTTCCCGAAGCAAAAGGTGTGCCAGAAATCACACCCGAGGAAGCCGTCAAGATCAAGCCGGCTGGCAGCGAGCCGCTGCTGATGCTCCACGAATACGGCGTGGTGCCGCCGGTGGCCTGCAGCGTCGCCGAGTAAGGCGTGCCTAGCGTCCCGCCTACCAGGCTGGAAGTTGAAATCGAAAGTGAAGTGGGTGCGGCTGAAATGGCGATGCTGAGCGGCTGCGTCGCTGTGCTGCCGTTCGCATCGGTCACCCTCGCAGCAAAGGAGAATGTTCCCGAAGCAGAGGGCGTGCCGGAAATCACACCCGAGGAAGCGGTCAAGGTCAAGCCGGTTGGCAGCGAGCCGCTGCTGATGCTCCACGAGTACGGCGTGGTGCCGCCGCTGGCCTGCAGCGCCCCGGAGTAGGGATTCCCTACGTTGCCGCTCGGCAAGGCCGAAGCTAAGACGGATAGTGCGCCAACTGCCGCTGAGTTTGACTCCCCTACAATCCCCGCGCAAGCAGCCAGCCCGCCAGCGTATATGACGAGGAGCATGCCAAACGTGCACTTAGCGCCGCCGCTCTTCGCGTGTGAGGAACGCCCACTAGCTAGCATGGCCAGCGCTCCTTCGAGCTCTGTGGTCTCAGCACGGCATACACAAGTGTAGAAATCGCCGTCTGCGTCAGCTACTGGACGAAAGGCTGGTTGAGGTACAGCTCTATGAAGTACAGTTCTATGAGGTACAGTTCTACGAGGTACAGTTCTATTGCAAGGACTCGTAGCCGCGTCTGGCATTGCCCGCAGCATTGCCTCAACCCGGTCGCGCTTGTCGATCGATAATGCGCGGAACTAGGACCATACGACTCGCCGTCAAACCGCAGCCCTGAGCAAAATCCGCGCCAGGCTAGCTGGTACGTATATGGGCTGTTTGCAGGCACATATGACGCAGAGTTGTATAGGGCCCCATGTCGAATTTGCGCACGACACGTATTTTCTCCTCAGCGGGTGCCGCTCACTTCCTGCAACCGTACCCATCAGACCGTGAAGCGTTTTCGTCCGCAAGTTACGGGAGCCGCAAGAGCCTGAACATGCGGGCATCAGTCTGATTCCTGCTGGGGTACAAGCCCAGGTCGATCGACTACAGTGGTGCGCGCTCTTGCACAGTGGCAAGTGACAGACGCGACTTGTGCGTGCCGACTCTCGGCTACAACCGCAAATCCGCTCGCCTGCTCGCGTGGCCTCCGGTGCACGCATCGGGGCGGAATTCTGCGAGCGTTCTGCCGATTTAAGCGGTTGTAAGAGCTTTGAAGCAATCTAGGGTTGACATGAGAGAGTGGCAAGCATATGGTTTCGCGCTGGGATACCTCTGAAGTCGGAAATTCCAATCCAAATCAGGCCCATCGCATATCAGGAGGTTTGCGTTCATGAACAAACTCAGTCGATCTTTGTTGGGATTCTCGCTAGTGGTTACATGCAGTTACATCACGGCGGCCCAGGAGAAGCCGCTCGCAAATCAGACCGTGTTGCAAGTCACGCGCGAATATACCAAACCCGGCAAAGGTGGCATGGTACATGACGTGACCGAAAGCGCATTCGTACAGGCCCTGACCCGTGCCAAGTGGCCAACGCACTACCTGGGGATGACCTCGCTCTCGGGCGAACAGCGCGCTTTGTTCTTTACCTGGTATCCTTCCTTTGATGCCTGGGAGAAAGACAACAAAGCGACCGAGAAGAATACCGAGCTGAATGCGGCACTGGACCGAGCCAGCGTAGCCGATGGCGAGTTGTTGAGCTCGATGGACCAGAGCGTCTTTGTTTACCACGACGAAATGAGCCTTCGTCCCATGTCGGTGACAAACCTCGCACCAATGCGCTACCTGGACATTTCCATTTACCATGTTCGCCCGGGGCATGCTGCGGAATGGAATGAAGCAATCAAGATGGTCAAGGCAGCGTATGAGAAGGCCGTCCCGAGTGCTCACTGGGGTGTGTACGAAGAGGTGTATGGGGGTGAGGGCGGAACGTTTGTTTTCCTCACTGCACTGAAGACCCTTGCCGAAATCGACAGTGCCTTCCTCGAGGACAAGCAATTCGAGGCCGCCATGGGTGAAGACGGCATGAAGAGGCTAGAAGCACTTGCCAGCACGGCGATCGAATCGTCTCAACATCAATTATTCGAATTCAACGCACACATGAGCTACGTTGATGAAGCGTGGATCAAAGCCGACCCGGATTTCTGGAAGCCGTAGACAGGCACAGCAACTGGCAATCTGAAGAACGTCGGTTCGCAGCTGCCGCCAACTGGGTGGACATTGGTAGCCCGAGGCCACCGGCGTGAACAGGGCCCTCCCTAGGAATTCTCCGATGATTTCTCGTCGGGAAAGAAAGGAACACATCGATGCGAATGATGATGCACATGGCAATTCCCGTGGAAGCAGGAAACGAAGCAGCACGGACGGGTGCGTTCGGCGCTCCCTTGCAGAAGATGCTAGAAGCGTTGAAGCCTGAAGCCGCCTATTTCGCGACCCAGGCAACCGGTGAGCGAGGCGGATTCGTGGTTTTCGACATGGAGGACACCTCGCAGTTACCGGGGATTGCCGAGCCGTTCTTCCTTGCCTTCAATGCCCGATTAACGTTCTCTCCTGTTATGAGTGCTAAGGACTTGGCGAAAGCGGGTCCCGGGATTGAGAAAGCAGTTAAGGAATACGGAAAGGCCAAATCCGCTTCCGCCTGACAATCAGCTTTGTTCTCTCGAACCGGACCCGGGAGATTAGCTTCCCGAGTCTTGTTTTTGGGCTTTCCACAGTCATGCGCTGACGGCGGTAGCGCTATTAGTGTGGAATTCCAACTCTCTATGAGGCCGGGGCGGTTTGAATCGGAAGGTTTGCGGCTTCCCATCCTGCTATGCCCCCCGCAATCTCAGCGACTGGAAATCCTCTACCTTGTAACATGCTCGCGGCGATGGACGATCGGTAGCCACCGGCGCAATAGATGAGCAGGGGTCGGTCCTTGGGTAGCTTCTCCAGATCCTGCAACAGACGATGGAGCGGAATCGGGGAACTTCCGGCAATGTACTTCTGCTCGCGCTCGCGAGGTGTGCGAACATCCACAGCTAGCGGCGGTTCACTCGATGAAAGCAGATCGGCTGCGTACGGAGCGCTGAGGCGCTTCGTCGAAGAGATCAGCTCGGGTCGTGAGTTGAGGCTGTGTAGTCCGTCTTTCAAAAATCCAACCACGTGGTCAAAGCCGATTCGCCCCAGCCGAATTGCCGATTCGTTTTCCCGGCCAGGGTCGGCGATGATTGCGATCGGATGGTTGCGGTCCAACACTGTTCCGGCCCATGTCGCAAACTGACCATTGAGACCGATGTTGACGCTGCCCGTAAGATGCGCCGCCGCAAAATCATCGGGATCGCGCGTATCGAGGATATGAGCACCGACGCTCTTCAAGGTAAGCAGATCGTCGAGGGTAATCGGGCCCACTCGCTTCAGCGCTTCATCCAGCGTAGGCCTTTCCTGGCTATTCAACACGGCATCGTAAGTGAAATAGGCTGGGGCGTCCGGCTGATCGGCCGTGACCACCTTAATGAACGCGTCCATGCTCATCGGCTGAAGCGCGTAGTTTAAGCGGCGCTGTTCTCCCAGTGTTGATACCGTTTCTTTGCTCAGCGCTTTCCCGCAAAGCGAGCCTGCACCGTGAGCCGGGTACACGAGACACTTGTCGGGAAGCGCCAGCAGTTTCGTGTGCAACGATTGGTAGAGCATGCCTCCCAACTGCGTGGCCGACCAGCCTAGAGCCACACGTAGGTCCGGGCGTCCCACGTCGCCGATGAACAAGGTATCTCCGGTTAGAACGGCTTGCGGTTGCGTATCGCTGACACTCAAATCGAAGACGATGATAGAGATCGACTCAGGAGTATGCCCAGGCGTCTCCAGGGCTCTCAAGCGTACCCGCCCGAACTGGATCACGTCATTATCCGCAAGCGGTGTAAACGAGTACGCCGCTTTCGCCGCTGCGCCCAAATAGATTTGTGCGCCGACCCGATCACGCAATTCCACGTGCCCAGCGACAAAGTCGGCATGGAGATGGGTCAGGATTACGTGTTTGATCGTGAGGGCATGCTCGGCGGCAAATGCGAGGTATTGATCGGTGTCGCGCTGCGGGTCGACAACCGCTGCTGCGCCCGTCTGCTCGTCTCCAATTAAGTACGAAGCGTGCGCCAAACATGACAGAAAAAACTGCTTGAGGATCATGTCACCGTGCCCTGCTCGCGGCTGCAATCTTGCCGCGGGAACAATTCTAAGATAAGGGCGCGGGGCTTTCCAGCCAGCGGCATGGAAGGTGGCCGCGCCCTGCGGCCGCGGAATTGGGAGCTTCATCGCACAACAAAATTGTCGCGTGCTGCCACCGCAGCACCCTTTCTTGACGCCCTTCTAGGGGTGAGCACATACTTGCGGGCGCCGATTGGATCATTCTGCAAAGATACGGAGGAGCCTGTGAGTTTTCGAGTCTCGCTGTACGTCGGCCTTGCATTGTTCTTTGCGGCCGTGCTTCCCGTCACGACCGCCGGACAAGCATCTTGCGAATCTCTCGCGAATCTCACTTTGACTGAGGCGACGATTACGTCGGCGACGTCCGTCGCAGCGGGCAGCTACAAACCCCCGGCAGCGCCCGGCCTGCCGGCGCCCACGAAAGACCTGCCGGCGTTTTGCCGCGTAGCAGGCATTGCGAAACCAACTAGTGACTCCGAAATCCATTTCGAGGTTTGGCTTCCCGCCTCAGGCTGGAACGGGAAATTTGAACAGGTGGGCAATGGCGGATTTGCTGGAACGATTCCGTTCGCCTCAATGGCAGTGCCGTTGCTGCGCGGATATGCCACAGCGGCTACCGACGATGGACACGTCAACGGCCCCGACCAGAGTTGGGCGATCGGGCATCCGGAGAAAGTGGTCGATTTCGGCTATCGAGCCGTGCACGAAACATCCGTACATGCCAAAGTGATCGTACACGCGTTTTACGGCAAAAATCCGAGCCGTAGCTATTTCGTCGGTTGTTCTGAGGGAGGGCGCGAAGGACTCACCGAAGCACAACGATATCCCAACGATTTTGAAGGAATCGTCGCTGGCGCGCCCGCCAATCATTGGAACACGCTGCAGCTTCGGGGTGCCTGGAATGCGAAAGCGCTGTTGGCAACACCGGACAGCTGGATTCCGCCGGCGAAGTTACCCCTGCTTCAAAACGCCGCGATTGCCGCATGCGACACGAAAGACGGTGCGAAGGACGGGTTCATCGAAGATCCTAGCGTGTGCCATTTCGATCCCGCGGTGACTCAGTGCCAAAGCGACAACACGTCGAGCTGCCTCAACGCGGCTCAAGTGCAGGCCGCTGCAAAAATATATGGGCCGATGAAGAACTCACAAACGGGAGCGATCATTGGCCCGGGCTTTTCGCCAGCAGGCGTGGAGGCGTTCCCTGCGAATTGGACCATATGGATTACGGGCACTAGCTCGCCACAGCTGGGAGTCGGCAAGCTCTTCGCAACTTTCTTTTTCCGCGATTTCATCTTCGAGGACCCGAAATGGGACGTTCAGTCGTTGAATTTGGACCGCGACATTGAGCTTGCAAACGGCAAGTTCGGCGCAATTCTGAATTCAGACAATCCCAATCTGAAGGCGTTTAAGGCCCGCGGCGGCAAGCTGATCCAGTATCACGGCTGGGGCGACGCCGCCATTCCGCCGCAAGGCAGTGTGGATTATTTCGAGACCGTGCAAAAGGCGACGGGCAAGACACAAAGCTTCTACCGTTTGTTCATGGTGCCGACAATGTCACATTGCGCTGGGGGTCCCGGCGCTACCATCTTTGGAAACGCTGGAGCGCTGGAACCGCCGGAAGAAGACGCCGACCACGATGTCGTGCTCGCGCTCGATCGGTGGGTTGAGAAAGGCGTGGCGCCGGATCACCTCATCGCCACCGGATTCGTCGACAACAGTCCTGCGAAAGGCGTGGCAATGACGCATCCATTGTGTCCCTATCCGCAAGAGGCCCATTACCAGGGAACGGGAGACACGAAAGATGCCGCAAGCTTTGTCTGCGAAGTGCCAACCGACAAAAGAAGGAAATAACTCGAACTTCAGCGGCTAGACCGGCGACGCGAGGCAACCCTACTCCGCGTCCTCGTTACGTGAACCAAAATACGCCCGTGCCCATTCCTCTATTTCCGGTCGAATCACGTGCCAGCAGCCGCTTTCACCCACGTACATGTCCCGATCGGGATCAAACTCCAAAGCATTTAGCTGTTGATTGCGGATCGTATAGCTCCGATCAGTACGTGCACCGTGCCACAGGTGAAGTATCGTGCCCTCAACGAAACCAATCCTTCCCCGAACCATGTCGAAGACACGACCGGCCCAGCGCCGATAGTGCTCGTGAAGTGGCGAACGATTGCCCAGCAACCTTGTTACGCAGGGCGCGTCGATGTCCCCGCACATTCCGTGGACCATAACGTGGTCAGCACCGCCAGCGATACAAACGTCGTACAGCAGACATCTCTCTAGAACTTCTCGTTGTGCCGCCCACACGAAGCCAGTCTGACCATGGCTCTGATATTCTGTTGCATGCAGACAGTTCCGGTCCAGGGCATAGCGGCTACCGAAGCCAGGGAATAACTCTCCTTTGCCTTCGTAGCTGGTGACTCTCGGAGGGAGCCTTATCGCTGTTTCGAAGGGTTGCAGGACCGGAAAATTCTCGAGTGCACTCGACACTTTTTGCAGCCATTGCTCGTCGCAAAACAGAACATCACAGTCGATCCATACGATTTTCGTGTATTTAGAGGGAATTCTATTAAGCAGAAGGTTAAGCAGCCGTTCTTTCTGCCACACCATGCTCTCTGCCATAACCGTGGATACGTTGGGGAAGCCGGTCAGCTCAGGGGATCCATCTCCAAACACACATTCGATGGCGAACACTTCCGAGCCCGACTGCAGGAATGGGCGCATGAATCTCGTGTAGTTTGCCAGCTTCGAACGATACCGAGCCGGATTGAAATACGACGTGAGAACTGCGACATCGGCTGAGCTGACATAAGCTACAGCTGGAGTCCGAGATTGGTGATTCAAGTACGGGGACGGCGGGTCAGAAGAGACAGGGGAGATTTTCACCCTTCGGGGCAGCCGGAACCACTGCATTGACAAGAAGATCCATAGGCCAGCCGCGCAGACTGACGAAATAACCAAGGCTGGTAAAGGATAGATTCCCCGGATCCAGGCTGGAAGGCGATAGGCCAGTGCCACCAACGTGCAGGTTGCGATAACAGCAGAAAAAAGCGCTATTTTACGATTCAGGAAGCCCATCCGGATTCTATCGTCGCCCAATCGGGGGACCTATGGGAACAAGAAAACGTCCATAGAGTGCGCGCACAAATAACCCCGCTTGCGCCGCACCTCGCGATCCATATGCGCCACTTGCGAGCGCGGCCACAGGGCGCCCAGAATCACGCTACTCCACGTGCCACTCAACCTGCTTCCTCGGATCGCCCGGACGCCAACCGGTCACGTCGGCTACCAACGGCTGATCGGCTGCCTGCGCAGCGCGGATCATGCTCCACGTTATGGCGGAAAGCCGAGCCTTCACGCGATTGATGTAAACGCCCCGCGGAACCGAGCGCCAGGATAGATAAACAAAGCGGTCATCAAAACGACTCCGCACAGATACGTGTCGCGTCGTTTGCCTTGAGAGTACCTTTCACAGTGCAGTCATGCCGTTCGATCGTGCGAGCGATGAGGGTGCTGACCTGTTGTATAGTCTAGAGCCTTCGCGAGGGCGGCGACCATTTCTTTCCCATTGGCAGCCACTAGCCCAAGACCCTGCGGTTGCGCCAAAGGGCATGAAAGGAGAGCATGTATGAGCTCGAAATCCACGCCGGTAGTAGCTTTAGTTCCACCGTTTACAAAGGAGACGGCAATTCTGAAGGTTCGCGCTGTTGAGGACAAATGGAATACCCGCGATCCTGAACAAGTTGCGAGTGGATACGCTGAGGATTGCTTCTGGCGTAATCGCTCTGAGTTTCTTCACGGCCGGGCTGAGGTTCTCGCCTTCCTTATTAGAAAGTGGAACCAAGAGCTGGACTATCGTCTCATCAAGGAGATTTGGGCTTACGAAGGCAACCGTATCGCCGTGCGGTTTGCCTACGAATCGCACAACGACTCCGGTCAGTGGCACCGCTCGTACGGTAACGAGAATTGGGAGTTCGCCCCGTCAGGGCTCATGAAATTCCGCCACGCCAGCATCAACGATCTTCCGATCAAAGATAAGGATCGGCTTTTTCATTGGCCATTGGGCCGACGGCCCGACGACCACCCGGGCCTCAGCGAACTTGGGCTGTAGTCGCTGAACGGATGATATTGTCAGTAGCAACGAGCAGCAGCGCCACGGGAGGAGAACACATGAATCTCGCTAAATCGTTCTCGACGTTGATCGCATTGGTTGTGGTTGCACCCTTTGCGTTCGCGCAAGCGACTGCGCCAGTACGTACCGAGTACGGGCTCGTTCAGGGCACTGTGGTTGACGATGTCCGCGTGTTCAAAGGCATCCCCTTTGCTGCTCCCCCGGTCGGCGATCTGCGCTGGCAGGGCCCGCAACCTCCGAAGCCGTGGAAGGAAGTGAAAAACACCGTCGCTTACGCGTCCGGCTGCATGCAAGTTCCTATCGTGAACGAGGCTCTCGGCCTCGCGCCTGTTACGCCGAGCGAAGATTGCCTTTATCTCAATGTTTGGACGCCCGCGAAATCCTCGCGAGCGCGCCTACCCGTGATGGTCTGGATCTACGGTGGCGGCTTCGCCATAGGCGCGACTTCCATGCCGCAGTACGACGGCGAAAACCTGGCCAAGAGAGGCGTTGTTTACGTCAGTATCGCCTATCGTCTCGGTGCGCTCGGCTTTCTCGCCGATCCCGAACTCACCAAGGAACAGGGCGGGCATTCGGGCAACTACGGCCTGCTCGATCAGATCGCCGGCTTGCGATGGGTCAAGCACAACATTGCTGCGTTCGGCGGCAATCCCGATAAAGTGACAATCTTCGGTGAATCGGCTGGGGGGATTTCCGTCAGCATGCTGTGCGCCTCGCCATTAGCGAAGGCGCTGTTTGAAGGCGCAATCTCGGAAAGCGGTGGCTCATTCGCGCCAGCGCGTATCAATCACGAAGGCGGAGCCGGCCCTCCAACGCTCGCCGAAGCTGAAAAGACTGGCGAAGCCTTCCTCACGAAACTGGGCGTTACGTCGATTGCCCAAGCGCGCAAATTATCCGCGGCGGACATATACAAGCAGACACGCCCAGGCTTGGGTGGTGGGTGGTGGCCGAACTTCGACGGCTACGTTCTGCTCGGCGATCAGTACAAGCTGTATCAAGAGGGCAAGTACAACGACACGCCCATTCTCATCGGAACGAATGCCGACGAAGGCGCGCTCTTCGTCGCCAGCACCACAATGCAGAAATATAAAGAGAGCGTAGAGAATGGATATGGCGAGTTCGCCCGGGATATCTTGATCGCGTATCCCGCTAATTCCGAGACGCAGGCGCTCCGCTCCGCCCGCGATCTGGCCCGCGACGCTACGTTCGCCTGGAGCACCTGGAGTTGGGCGCGCCTGCAATCCAGTACCGGCAAGGGCAAGATTTTCCTGTACTACTTCGATCACCGCCCGCAGTATCCAGATGAGCCGCAGTTTAAGGACTGGGGCGCAGCTCATGCCAGCGAAATCGCCTTCGTCTTCGGGAATTTCACGAAACTAATGCCGGCCACGCCCGAAGACAAAACGCTTTCGGAACAGCTTATGTCTTACTGGACCAATTTCGCGAAGTACGGAAACCCCAACGGGGATGGCCTGCCCGAATGGCTCGCATTCACCGATGGCGATCCACGAGTGATGAAACTCGACGATCCGTCGCATGCCGTGCCTGTTCCCAATCTCGATCAGCTAAAAGTGCTCGACAGTTATTTCGCCTGGCGCCGCAAACAGGAAGCGAGCCAGCTGGGCGGGAACTAGCGGACTCGTCTAGCAGTGCAATCGAACCTCAGGTCGCTGATCCCAACGCCAGCGACCTGCACCTTAGAACCATCGCGGGTCGAGTAACCGAAAGTCGCAGTTCTTGATGTCGAGCAGTCTCTGGTCGCCCAAACACCATTGCTGATCCAGTGTCTCGCGAACTGGACACGCCGCCGCTATCCACGGATTGTTCGTAGAGCCCTCGGGAAGTGGCCTAAACCCTGCGTCTTCGAAGGTGCCACGCTCTGCTTCCGACAGTGTGGCCGACCACGTAAATAGATCTTGGCCGTGCGTCAATTGAATCGCCACGCGTATGAGTTCGGCACGGATCTCATCGCTGCTTGCACACCAGTCAACTAAAGCTACGGATGGCCCGATGGAGAACCGCGTCGCTTGCAAGATGAGGTAACCCTGCAATTTGGAGTCGTCCCAAAAAAGATAACGATAGTGGCTGGCAGGGTTTTGTAGCCGCCAAGTGTAATATTCCTCGTCTTGAACGTGGCGAATGCGCGGATCCCTAACAAGCTCACTCTTGAGATGCACCATTGCCGCGATCCGTGGAGACTTTGCGACCGAAATATGCCTGCCCAGTTTCCCGCCTTTCTGATCGCAAACGTCGTCGAGACGATCAAATCGGCCGCCCGGAGAAGCGCTCGCAGGCTTGCGCAGTTTTCGGTAGAGAGCTACGGCCAACCGGGACTTCCGAAGCAGCGCTCGCACGTGGGGGAGTGGCTTCGGCTGGCTTGCCGTGTCAACGCCTTTAAATTGCAATGCCCCCAGCGGGCCGATGCTCTGCCAGCCTCTTTTCATGTCGCTCATAAGCAATCGCGGAATGGAGCCAAGGCTCAACACGTAGATGTAGCCTTTTTCGCCTAGGTCCTTCATGGCCGTCTTCATCATCAGTGAGACCAGGCCTTGGTTGCGGTGCTCAGGAGCGATGATTGTGTCGGCCTCCATTGGCAATACCAAAGTTTGCCGTGGCGAGCCAAACTGCCACTTGGCGCCCACGAACGAACGGATGCCAATGACTTGCTCGCCGTCCATGGCGAGATAAATATGCGGCTCGCGTAGGTATGGGTTGCGAACGTATTTCCAGTCGATGTACGCGGCCCTCAGCGTCGCGTCACCGCCCCGTTGGTACTCGTGCAGCCCAACGATCTGCTCATGATACTCGGGCCGATAAGAAATGATTTTGTACGATGCTGTCTCCATAATTCTCATGAAAAGGGCTACTCGATCTGCGATCGAGGGAACGCATAGAGGCAGGTTTGAGAGACCAATTCCGCTGGAAATTGCGGAGCCGGAGCCTGGAGATTGTAAGCAGCGCGGTAGATATTGACCGCCATCACAGTTCGTTGAATGGACGGGTCTTCCCGCTGCCAGAGCAAGTGCGCAAGGCTTAGCGAGCGTTCCTGATCTTGCCGGGCGCTTGCTCGTCGCAGCATCTCGTCAGTGGTGACATTCCAGGTTACATTCCAGGTGCCGAACACATTGTTGTAAGCGCGTGGGCTGACCCGCACCTCGCTTCCGCTGGATAACACCCAACGAGCCTCCCAGACCTCGACCGTTCGCGGAACCGCTGGAGTGAACGTCGGGTAAAGATCAAATGGCCAGACTGGTTTTCTTTCTGCGAGGCCGTCGATCAGCCGCAGAAGAATCCTGTGGTGTGGCAATTTGGCAAGAAGAGCGTCCTGCAGGTTATAAGAGAACATGAGAACACTGATCCCGAGTTGGCAAGCAAGCAGCAGCACTCCGAGTGCAT
>Ga0187783_10003148_pt1 | contig 12183 bp, 9 predicted proteins | sample 1015_SJ02_MP02_2_FD_132471 | JGI IMG/M metagenome (GOLD analysis project Ga0187783, IMG submission 132471) | Tropical peat soil microbial communities from peatlands in Department of Meta, Colombia - 1015_SJ02_MP02_20_MG | ecosystem: Environmental > Terrestrial > Soil > Wetlands > Peat | place... | reverse complement strand
GCTTAACCCAAAGGGAGAATTTCTTGCGTTCTTCCCGCCGCGGCATCTCCGGATACAAGGCAATGTTCGCCGAATGATCTTCGTTCGTGTCGCCTTTCTCTTCCGGGAAAAAGTGAAAAGACACGGAACAACCAGACTTGTCTTCGCCTGCGTTTTCGAACACGACGCGCAGCTTCTCGAGGAAGCGCTCCTCGATCAAATTCGGCGTTGCTTCGCCAAGTTCGGTGCCGATGATTCCGATGATCTTGCTCTCGACGTACCATCCGATGACGTCCGTTTCGCGGGTGATGTCATAAAGCTTAGCCGCGAGGTTCTGGACGGAGCGGGCTTTGCCGCCGGTGATCTTGCTGATGTCCACGAGCACGAGCACAAAGCGCTTCTGCGTGCGCTCCGCGCGACGACGCTCCAGATACAACATCGAGACAAAAGCGTCTTCGTTCAGAAAAATTCGGGTTGGGGCATTCTCCGTGTGGGGTACGGAGACATGCGCCTTTACTTCTACCTTACGCGAGGTGTTTCCTTGGGGTATGGCTGGGTTGATTACGCTCATCGTTCTTCTTCCACGTGATCGAGATAGGATTTCGAGCCGATCGTCATTGACTCGTAACAGGTATTCGAATGGCCTTTTCCGCGAGCTCCTTAACCGCGGGATGAGTTTTGGATTTCTCGACCGCACTTACCCAAGCGAGGTCGATTTCGACGGCAACCGAGCGTTGCAGCAGGCTGATTGACAGCACCACCCGGTGCCCGCCCTTGAAATTGATCAAAATTCCTTCGAGGCCGCTTAGAGCGCCATAATTGACGCGTACCCGCTCGCCAACTCCGATGTAGGGCCAGGGCTGCTGAGCCAATCCGGAGGCGACGGCTGTTTGAATCGCGGAGATCTCTTCATCAGCGACTGGGATGGCAGTGCGCCCGTTACCGACGACCTGGAGAACACCGGAAGTCATCACGACCGGGCGGCGTTGTTGGTAATCGAAGCGGCAGAACAGATAGCTGGGAAACAGAGGTTGCTGCACTTCCTTCATGCGATCCGACCATTGCCGAACGCTCTTGTACATCGGCAGAAAGCACTCAAGGCCTTGAGCGGTCAGTTGGGAGGCGACAAAAGCTTCTTTGCGCGAATTGACGTGAAGCGCAAACCAGCGCGTTCCGAGTTCAGTCACTGGCGTCTTTGAGTTGAGGAGGCCCAAGTTGTATATTCACCGTTTCGGGAGTTCGATCAGTACCGGTGCAGGCTACCGCCACAAAACTCCCAATCGAACGACTACCCGCACCTATGCATGGGCAATTCAGGGACCAATACGGGGGCCGGTCTAGTGCCAGCGGGTGATTCGTGATCCCCTGTAACCTATTGAATCGAAGAAGCATACCTAGAAACCAGGTTCCCCTCGCCGGGGTGGTTTGGCGCGGGCGTTGATGCTTGAGAAAATCCATGCTCGTTTGCTGAAAAGTCCTTCCCAATCCGTGGTATTTTTTGAAAGCTCCGGTTCATCTGTATGTCACTGAAAATACATATTTTGCTTAAACTTGTCTCTGTGGTTCGGCACAACTGCCGAACCGTCGCGCTCGCCCGTGCAACCGGCTTTTTGTCCGTCCTGCTTCCCGTTCGGCGGGCCAATTGAGACCTTCAGACCGGAGCAGATTTCTATTCCCCAATGCTCAGGCTGGTGTGAATATCAGTACGGTTGAACGCGTGGCGCATCCACAAACTCAAACTCGAACGAACGACGCCATGACCTCGCCTGCGCCACGGCGACTACCGTTGCGTGTTTGCATGGTGACCTACTCGTTCTACGAGACCGACAGTCGGGTCATGCGCTACGCCGAGTCCCTTGTCCAGCGGGGAGACGAAGTTGAGGTTTTTGTCCTCGGAAGGCAGAACGCCGCCAAGAACGAGGCAATCTGCGGTGTTCGCATTCACCGCCTCCAGGGCCGCCTGTTTGACGAGAAAAGCAGGTTTACTTATGGCTGGCGTATTTTTCTTTTCCTGCTGCGCGCCTTCTTTGCCGTAAGTGCCTCCGATATCCGCCACAAGTTCGACTTGGTGCACGTTCTTTCCGTGCCTGATCTTCTGGTCTTTTCAGCCCTGGTGCCGCGTTTGCGGCGGGAGCCGGTAATCCTGGACATCCGCGATATCCTGCCGGAGTTTTACGCCAGTAAGTTCAACGCTTCGCCGGAGTCGTTCGGTTTTAAATTTTTGTGCCTCATCGAAAAACTCTGCGCGCGGTTCGCCAATCATGTGATTGTGGCAGGCGATGAGTGGCAAAAGCGGCTGCTCTCGCGCTCAGTCAAGGCTGGTCAATCGACTGTAATTCTCAATGTCCCGGACAGGTCCATTTTTTCGCGGCGCTCGGCTCCAAAGAATACTGCGGGTAACTGCCTGCTTCTCTATCACGGAACGCTCAACCGGCATCAGGGTCTTGAAATGGCGGTAATGGCCTTTGCGCGAATCAAAGATCGTGTTCCAGAGGCGAAGTTTCATATCTATGGAGACGGACCGTCGAAGCAAGAATTGTTAGCTTTGGTGGATCAGCACCACATGAAGAATCAGGTCATGGTATTCGAGCGCAAGCCGGTGCGCGAGATTGCCGCCGTTCTTGAAACCGCCCAGATCGGGATCGTCCCAAAACGCAAGGACGATTTCGGCAACGAGGCTTTCAGCACGAAAATTCTTGAGTTCATGGCCATGGGCATTCCGGTCATCGTGTCCGATACGAAGGTCGATCAATACTACTTCGACGATTCTCTGGTGCGTTTCTTCCGCGGGGAAAGCGAGGAAGACCTCGCCGCGTCCATGCTTGACTTGATCGAGCATCCGCAGAAACGTATGGCGCTCGCCGAGCATGCCGCTGAGTTTGTGGCGAGCAATGACTGGGCATCGGCGAAGAGCGAGTACTTTAGTCTTGTCGATGGTCTTGTCGAGGAATCGAATCCTAGCTCGAACTGACGGAATTTACTTCCTGGCGGGATGATTGGCGCTTAGTTGTTCGCTTTGATGTCTCAAGGCTTCGTTAAGGTAACGGGAGAGCGCCGCGCCTACCACGTCAAAATGCGCGTTGATGATCTCGAGGTGATCGCCCGGCGCCGTAACAACCTCGAACTCCTCGGCCAATCGGGTCCAAACCGCTTTGGCGTTGTCCGGAAACTCGGTCACCGTTGCAGCTCGTACGAACTTAATGCTTCCTGGATAAAAACGCGGCCGGTAAGTCTTCAGACCAACAAACGCACGGTCCCGCATCCTCTGCATGACCGGCGTGTACCACGCGTCCATCGGCAATCCATTCTTCTTCGCGTTGTTGTTTCGTGGAACGAATACCAGGCGTTCGGCCGGGTGCCGGATATAGGTCAGTGCCTGCTTCAGCGGCAGGCGAATCAGAATGCGCGCATGGCTTTTCGCTCGCTGTAGAATCAGCCGCGCATGCTGCGTAAGCGGCAGGTACCGGCGGTGCGGGTAGGTTTCCAGCATGGCAAGCAGCGCGACTTTCTCGCCGGCCGCCAAAAGTCGCTGCGCGGCCTCGAGCATGACCAACCCTCCCAGTGAATAACCGATTAGATAATAGGGTCCGTGTGCCTGCCTTTCGCGAATGGCGTCGAGGAAGTATTGCGCCATGTCCTCGATGCGTTCGAAAGGTTCCTCCGCTCCATCAATTCCCTTAGATTGCATTCCGTAAATCGGCTGAGAGGTCTGAATGTGCTTTACGAGCTGAAAGAAATCCATGACGTTGCCGCCAACGCCATGCGTGATGAAGATGGGCGGCTCTTCCGTGCCTTCGCGAAGCAGCGTAAGTGCGGGGAAGCGAAATTCTTCGGGATGCTCCAGGATTGCCGCTAGAGACTCAATCGTCGGCGCCTGGTAAATCATCACCGGAGGAAGTTCCTTGCCGCACGCTTTTGAAATCTCCGCAAATAATTTCAGAGCGAGAGAAGAATCCCCGCCAAGATCAAAGAAGTTTGCGTCGGCGGCAATGGGGGAGGACTCGAGAACGCGCTCCCAGATCGGGGTGAGAAGCTCGACGAAATTGGTCACGTTCAAATCTATCAAATGGAGTTTGGAGTCCCTATAGCTGTGTCGAATCTACCACCGCTGCGGGGAAGCGGGCCGTCACACGGAAGCAACCTGCACCATGCTTGCTCTCATCATCCGGTTTTCTGCAGAACCCGTGCGCCCGAGTGGGCGTACTCCCAGTAAAGCTGCCGTGCTTTGGTGTAAATCGGCCCGAAAGACAGGGGCCGGTCGTCAATCTTTGTCACCGGCACGACTTTCGAATAGTTTCCGGTCGAGAAAATCTCATCCGCCGTTTGGAAGTCTTCGTACGTAAGGGTTTTCTCCACGACGGTGACGCCGTTGTCGCGGAGCAACTGAATCACGCGGAAGCGCGTAATTCCCGCGAGGAACGTTCCATTCGGAATCGGGGTGTAGACCACTCCATTCTTCGCCATGAAAATATTGGAAGTGGCCAGTTCCGCCACATTTCCGAGCATGTCGCAAACAACCGCGTTGTCCCAGCCACGCGACTGGGCTTCAAATAGAGCCCTTGCGTTATTGGGATACAGGCAGCCAGCCTTCGCATCAACCGGCATCGACTCGAGGGTGGGCCGACGAAACGGAGATAACGTCACCGAAAAACCTTTCGGAGGACGCATCGGCGCTTCGTAGATCGATAGGCACCACTTCGTGGACTCCGGATCGTGCGCTTGCACCCAAGGCCCTTCTTTTTCCGCCCAATACATCGGCCGGATATAGAGCGCGACCTCGTCCCCGAGCTTCGCGACGCCTTCCCGCGCCAACTTCATCCACTGCTCGGTCGAAACAACCGGTTTTAAGTAGAGCTTTTTCGCGGAGTCATTGACTCGGGCGCAGTGCAGGTCCAGATCTGGAATGACGCCCTCAAACGCTCTTGCGCCGTCAAAGACGATCGAACAAAGCCAGGCGGCATGGGTGCGCGGACCCATCAGCGGCACATTGCCCTCGTGCCACTTGTCCTCGAAAAAGGTCAAGGTCTTGGAGAACTGTTCGTTAGCCATCGGACTCTCCTGTGCACGCGCCGTTCCAAATCGGGCCTCGGCGGAATCCCGCTCACCTTGGAGACGTGCAAATTGTACGACAACAGACCACACCCAGAGCGTCTTTGTAAGAAGTCGTTTTTAGTTATTTTGTTATCAATAAGATAAGAGATTGGGAATTGTCGGGAAACGCGTTGCACCTCCGGCTGCCAGTTCTCAACCGAGACAAGACTTGGCGAAATTGCCTAGTATGTGAGATACCTACCCTCTGACAAATGCACTTTGATGACTCCGAAGAGAAGCGCACAGTTACCGACCGCCAAACAGGTTCCCAGGTCTCAAAAGACCGCGAAACGGCTTCCCAAGTTTCAAAAGAATCCCCCCCACCCTCCCCTCGTTATTGCATCATCACCGCCGTAAGAAACGAAGAGCAGTTTATCGGGGGCACGATCGATAGTGTCCTTGCTCAGACGGTTCGACCCCTCGAATGGATCATCGTGGATGATGGCTCAAAAGACCTCACCGCCACCATCGTTACGACCGGTGCTCGAGAAAACGCCTGGATGCGGCTGATCCGCAGGGAAGATCGAGGACATCGGTCAAAAGGCGGAGGAGTGGAAGCCTTTCTAGAGGCCTACGCCCAAATCGGCCCTCGAAATTGGGAATATCTGGTGAATCTCGATGGTGACATTACCTTTGCTGCTGACTATTTTGAGAAATGCTTTGATCAATTCCGGAAAATGCCTTCGCTTGGAATCGGTGGAGGCACGGTTTGTGCCAAAGTCGGCGGCCACTGGCAAGTGGAACATGCACCGGCCTTTCACGTCCGGGGTGCTGCTAAAATCTATCGCAGAGAGTGTTGGGAAGCCCTCGGTGGACTTTGGCCGGGTCTCGGCTGGGATACCATTGACGAAGTGAAGGCGAATCAATTGGGTTGGAAAACGCAAACGTTCCCGGGCATTCAGCTTTTGCATCATCGCCTAAGCGGCAAGATGTGGGGGGCGTGGGGATTCGCGGTCCTCGATGGAGAGGCGGATTACACTGTTCGCTATCTGCCTCTGTTCTTTTGTTTGAAGTGCATACGCCACATCTTCTACTCTCCTTTTGTAATCCGAAGTATCGGAATGGTCTACGGATACTTGCGCGGTTTCGTTCGTGGAACCCCGCGCGTGCGAGACCGCGAGATGGTGAAATATCTGCGTCGCCAGCAATTGCGGCGGCTTTTTGGCATGTCTTCCATCTGGAGATGAACAAGGGATGGATCCCGGGACCAAGTATGTTTAAGAAAGGCCCAACAGGAAGGATTAATCCGACTGTTCTTTTGATCAGTACGTCTCCTTCGTTCTCGCCCGCGCGCCTGTCGATGGCTTTAAAAAAACAGGGATTTGAAACGGAGGCGGTCTGCCCCGCGCAACATACACTGCGCAAAATCAGCACCGTTCGGAAGATTTACCCCTACAACTGTTGGACGCCGTTTCGTTCTGTCACCCAAGCAATCGCAGCTGCGAAACCAAGTGTCGTCATTCCTTGTGACGATTGGGCCGCGTCTGTTCTCCACGAGCTGTATCTTCGGGAATCCCGGACGAATTCCGAAGCCCAGATTCCGGGCTTGCTCGAGCGATCGTTGGGTGCGCCCACGGCCTTCCGGTTCGCCTACGATCGAACCGCGCTTTTGGAACTCGCCATGCAAGAAGGTTTGCGCGTCCCTGAGTTTCGCGTGGTGCGGTCTCGCGAGGATCTGAATACGTGGGGGTCCGAAGCGGGTTTCCCGGCGGTTTTGAAGGCAAACGGCACGTCTGGCGGCGATGGCGTACGAATTGTGCGCACGTTAGACGAGGCCGGACGCGCCTTCCGCACACTTGAAGCTCCGCCGCTCCTGGCAAAAGCACTAAAGCGAGCGCTGATTGACAAGGACATGGCCCTCCTCTGGCCGTCGCTTCGACGCCAAAGGTACGCCGTAAACATACAGTCATTCATCGAGGGACAAGACGCTACCAGTGCCGTAGCGTGCTGGAGGGGAGAGGTTCTTGCCAGTCTCCACTTTAGGGTGCTTAACAAACAGGACGCGGGCGGACCCTCGACGGTGCTTCGTTCAATCGAGAATGCGGACATGTCGGCGACGGCTGAAAAAATTACACGGCGGCTAAACCTATCCGGCCTCTACGGTTTTGATTTTATTCTTGAGAGCGAAACCGAAAAGGGGTATCTGATAGAAATGAATCCGCGAGCGACGCAGGTCTGTCATTTGGCGCTCGGTCGTGGACACGATCTGCCGGCCGCCTTGTACGCAGCGTTGACGGGCGAAGAGATTGCTGTGACGTCAAGGGTAACCGACAAGGAAACCATCGCCCTGTTCCCTCAGGAGTGGTTAAAGAATCCAGCGAGTAGTTATCTAAGTACCGCCTACCACGATGTTCCATGGGAGGAGCCGGAATTCGTTCTAGCGTGCCTGAAGAGGCGTCAAAACCAAACAGGCTGGTACTCAATACAGAAATGGAGTCACGCGCTCTCGAAAACTCAACGGTCCTAATTGTGATCGCCTTTTCCAAAGCCCGTTCCCGCTCCCGTTCCAAAGCGTTCGCTCCGCTTGACCTCTTTACCGCAGGACTACTGTCCTAGAGGGCGATAGAAGCTGGCAAAGCTCCAGGGCCCGCTAATCTGTGGGAGTTGTTTTGACTTGATCTATACGCTAAACCCGCTTTCGGACCCGCGATGGGAGGAGTTCATCAATCGAACACCGCGAGCTTCGGTGTTTCACACCTCGGGTTGGCTTCGCGCGTTATTGCAGACCTACCACTACTCCCCAATTGTTTTGACCACGACACCTCCGGACCGTCCGCTCGAAAATGGCACCGTATTCGCCATTGTAAAAAGCTGGCTCGTTGGCCCCCGTCTCATTTCGCTTCCGTTCTCCGATTATGTCGATCCGCTGATGAATACAGACGAAAACCTGGCTGAGTTGCTGACTGGGCTACAGGAAGATCAGCGCGCCGGCCGATGGCGCAAAGTCGAACTTCGGCCGCCGGTCACGAAATCCAATCCGCACTGGCCTCCTTTCCATGATGGCCAGAGCTTTGTTCTGCAAAAAGTCGACCTTCGTCCGGGCCTCGACGAAGTGTTTTCCTCGTTTCATCGGGATTCGATTCGTAGAAAAATTCGAAAGGCCGAGCGTTCTGACATCGTGGAAGAGGTCGGCCGCAGCGACCGGCTGTTGCAGCAGTTTTTCGCGTTGCATGTCATGACAAGGAAACGCCAATCGCTGCCGCCGCCGCCGCTCGCGTGGTTCCGGAACATCCTGACGCACCTCGGGGAAAACGTAAAGATACGGATCGCCTTGAAGGATGGCGGCCCGATCGCAGCAATCATGACACTGCGGTTCAAGGAAACGGCGGTCTACAAGTACGGTTGCACCAACAAGTTCTTTCACAATCTTGGCGCTATGCCCCTTCTGCTTTGGAACGCCATGAAAGAGGAGTATCAATCGGGCGCGCGGGAGTTTGATCTCGGCCGGTCCGACCCGGAGAACGAAGGCTTGATTACCTTCAAACAAAAACTCGGCGCCCAACGCGCTGCCGTTGCCTACAAGGTTTTCCCCGAGGAGCAACGCGTTAACAAAGCGCAGGACTGGCGAATGGTCTGGGCGAAAAAGCTATTTAATTTGTTGCCCCGAAAGGTATTTGTCTTCGCAGGCTCCCGTATCTATCCCCACATTGGCTGATTCCCCGATCCCTGCCGATTACCTAGCTGCCCGCGCTTGCCGCTTCCATCGCTGACTTTCTGTGCTTTCGCTGGGAGGAGTCCAGTACAATGTTGGGCCGATCAGTTTGTCGCGAGGACAATAGAGATGAATGGCGCGGATAGCTTGGTGGCGACGCTCATTGCCGGGGGTGTGGAGGCCTGCTTCACCAATCCCGGAACTTCCGAGATGCACATTGTGTCGGCCCTTGATCATCGCCCGGAATTGCGCTGTGTGCTCACGCTCTTCGAAGGCGCTGCGACGGCTGCCGCCGACGGCTACGCACGCATGACCGGAAAGCCCGCGTGTACGCTTCTGCATTTGGGACCCGGTTTAGCCAACGGGCTCGCGAATCTGCACAACGCACGACGCGCCAACACGCCCATCATCAACATCGTGGGACAGCACGCCACATTTCACACACCACTCGACGCGCCGCTGACCTCCGACATCGAAGGTACCGCCCGACCCTACTCGCGATGGGTCAGAACTGTCGATTCCCCATCTGCGATCAGCCGGGATACGGCAGACGCCATTGTTGCCTCGCGGACCCCTCCCGGGCAGATCGCCACGCTAATTGTTCCGACGGACATCGCATGGGGATCCGGCGGGTCAGTAGCGCAGCTGCCCGCAATTCCGAAGCCGCCGCTGCCCTCCGAGCAGACGATCGAAGCCGTCGCCGCGAAACTGAGAACAATTCGCGGTAGCGCGTTATTGCTTTCAGGGAACACTCTTTATGGTGAAGGTCTTGTAACCGCCGGTCGCATCGCCGCAGGCACCGGCGCGAAATTGTTGGCTCCGTATCCGTTCCCTCGGATGCAGCGCGGCGCTCGAACCCCGCCGGTCGAGCGCATTCCCTACGTGCTCGAGCAGGCCGTCGATTTGCTAAAAGATATTCGCTTGCTGGTGTTGGTGGGTTCGGCACCGCCAATTGCCTACTTTGCGTCCCCAGACAAAAGCAGTGCGTTTACTTCGCCCGAGTGCGAGATTGTCACGCTGGCAAAACCGGCCGAGCACTGCACCGGGGCTTTGCAGGCGCTCGCCTCCGCGCTGGATGTCGCCAGCAAGTCCCCCGTTGTCGAGCCGTCGCAACAAACTCCCGTTCCGTCCGGGCCCATCAGCTTAAACGGGCTTGCCGCCGCGATCGCCGCGCTTCTTCCGGAAAATGCAATTGTGGTGGATGAGTCGATGACCTCGGGACGCGCCATTCTGCCCGCGGCGCGCGGCGGCGTACCGCATGATTTTCTCGCGAATACCGGCGGATCGATTGGAATTGCTTTCCCGATGGCGGTTGGCGCTGCTGTGGCTTGCCCTGATCGCCGTGTTCTCTGTCTATCGGCCGACGGGAGCGGAATGTACACGTTGCAAGCGCTCTGGACGATGGCCAGGGAAGGGCTGAACATTACGAATGTTGTCTTTGCGAACCGCGCTTATTCTGTGTTGAAGCGCGAATTCTCCTCTTTGGGTGTCGGCGCTCCGGGACCACGCGCTCTGGAGCTTCTCGAGATAGACCGCCCGTCGCTTGACTGGGTTTCCCTGGCGCGCGGGATGGGAGTTCCGGCTCAGCGAATCTCTTCGCTCGATGAGTTCGCACAGGCCTTGCGAAACGGATTTGCGGCTGCGGGTCCAACTCTTATCGAAATTCCGCTGTGACCTGATCTTACGGGCGTTACTTGCGTGCCAGCATACTGTCGAAGCGCTTTGCCAGCTGATCTTTCGAAACCTTTCCGGTGGGCGTCGTGGGCATCTCATCAACCAGGATTATCCGCGTGGGATGTTTGTACGGGGCAAGGTTCTTCGCGGCGTGCTGTGCGATCTGTTCGGTTGTCGCCGTTGAATCCGGTGACAGCTGCACAAACGCAATGACTTCCTCCTCGCTTCCTACTGTTTTCCCGATGACCGCGGAGCGCGCCACACCGGGACACGCATTGAGAATCGCTTCCACTTCAGCGGGGTACACGTTGAATCCAAACCGCACGATCATCTCTTTTGTACGTCCCACAATAAAAAGATGCTCGTCCTCCATACGCGCCAGATCGCGCGTGTTAAACCAGCCCTCCGGGTTAATTGCCGCGGCCGTTTCTTCCGGCGCGCGGTAGTAACCCTTCATGATGTTCGGTCCGCGAACCCAGAGTTCACCGACTTCACCGCAGCCGACATCGTTGCCGTCCTGTCCGACAAGTCGAATCTCCACTTCGGGGAAGATTTTCCCCACCGAAGTGTCTTGACGCGGCGTGTCGATGCGGGTAAGCGCGACCGTAGGTGAACACTCGCTGATGCCGTAGCCGTTACCCAGCACCATTCCGAATAGCGCTTCGGTTTCTGATTTTACGGTCGGCTGCAGAGGAGCTCCGGACGACGTAATTACGCGCAACCTCCCTAACTTGAGCTGCTGCATTTTTTTCAGCTTCGCGAATTCCGCGATCAGCGCGAACATCGACGGAGCGCCCATCAAAATCGTGATTTCCTCTTTTTCCAGCGCCGCCAGGATTGCCGGAGGATCAAAACGCGACGAGAGATATACGGAGCCGCCCGCGACCAGAGTACCCAGTAGAACCACCGCCAGGCCCACCGCATGCGACATCGGCAAGATCCCCAACAGACGATCGTCGGGACCCACCGACCGAATGCCAGCTGAACGCGACGCCATGAACAGCAGGTTCCGGTGCGTCAGCATCACGCCTTTTGGCTGGCCCGTTGTTCCCGAGGTGTAGATGAGTGCGGCAACATTTTCGGACGGATCCGTTTCAAGCGCCTCGGGTCGCACCGTTTCATTCAGAGGCCCCATCCCGATTTCTCGCATGCCTTCGATCGTGTGCATTTCGGCGCTATTCTGCTTGGCGTGCTTCATGGCCTGCGGGGAAGCCGCTGCTGTGTATAGCACCCTGCGGGCGCCGCTGTGTTCACGAATCTGTTCGAGTTCTTGAGCGGAGAGGCGCGCATTCACGAGCACGGGCCAGGCCTGGATTCCGGTCAGCGCAAAAAACAGAACCACAAATTCCCGGCTGTTTTCACAGACAAGCGCCACGCGGTCGCCGGGGCGAATGCCTGCGTTCTTCAGGAATTCTTCGGCCCTCGTAACAGCGGACTGCAATTGGAGGTAATTCCACGAGCCGTTCGAATCCAAGAGAACGGCCTTCCCAGGAGATCGTTGGGCCCACGGCTTGCAGACTTCGCCCACTTGCGACGGCTGCGATTCGAATGCGGTCGGTATTTCACTCATGGGGTCTGAGCATTCACTTTACCATCGGAGTGAATTGGATGCTGTGCTTCTGCGGAAGGCAAAAGCACTCAGTCGGCTTGAGGCATTTCAGTCTTGACCGGCGCAAACCGTTGCGACCGACGAAGCAGCCTCCGCCTTCCTAGCTGTAATATAGTCGAGCCAATTCTGGTAGACGCGCGCCGCCGACTCTTTCCACGAATTCTCGAGCGTGTTGACG
>Ga0187783_10003147_pt1 | contig 12184 bp, 11 predicted proteins | sample 1015_SJ02_MP02_2_FD_132471 | JGI IMG/M metagenome (GOLD analysis project Ga0187783, IMG submission 132471) | Tropical peat soil microbial communities from peatlands in Department of Meta, Colombia - 1015_SJ02_MP02_20_MG | ecosystem: Environmental > Terrestrial > Soil > Wetlands > Peat | place... | reverse complement strand
GCCCAGGATGAACGCCAGGACGGTCGTCACACCGACCAGTCCCAGCGTCCATGGCAGGGCGTGCATGACCAGCGTGCTCACCGAGGTGCCGAAGCTGGTGGTGATCGAGATGCCGAAGTTGAACGTCAGCACGTTCTTCCAGTACTGGAAGTACTGGCCGACCAGGCTGCCCTGATAGGCACCACCGAGCAGAACCGTCAGCGCATGGATCGCCTGCGGGTTCAGGTGCGGGTGCTGCGCTTCCATTGCCTGCACCGGGTTGCCCGGCATGAGGCGCGGGAGGACGAAGTTGAGGGTCACCGCCGCCCACAGCGTGACGACGAAGAAGCCCAGCCTCCTCACGACGTACGCCATCCGCGCGCCTCTCTGCCGGGGTCCGGGGACTACTTCTTGTACAGGTGCAGCAGGAACACCCCCCAGTCAGGGACCGCATACTGGTTCGGCTGCGCGTACGGGTCGCTTGGCGTGACCCACCCGCCGATGTACTGGGTGTCGTACTGGTACCAGTCGACGGCCTCGGTGACCGGGATCACCGGGACATCCGACAGCATGACCTGCTCCAGCTCGTCCACTACCTGGTGCTGCACCGTCGAACTCGTCGTGGAGGCGTACTGCTCGATCAGCGCGTCGGTCGACGGGCTCGAGTAGCGCTCGTAGTTGCTCGGGGCCGACTGGCCGATGGGCGCCGTGTTCGGCGAGTACAGGATCGCCCGCAGCTCGTAGTACGGGGTAGGCCCGCCGCTGTCCCAGTCGTAGGCCAGCTGGTAGTTGCCGTCATAGATGTCGGTGTCAAAGGTCGTGTTGGACAGGTTGTCCGGCGTGATCTGGATGCCGACGGCCTTCAGCTCGCTCTGTATCACCGAGACCGAGGCGACCCAGTCAGAGAAGCCGCCGTTGTTGATGATCGTGAATGCCAGCGGCTTGCCGTTCTTGGCGAAGATGCCGTTGCTGCCCCTGGTGTACCCCGCGGCGGTCAGGGTCGAGATCGCCTTGGCCGGATCGTAGGCGTAGGCATTGCCGTACTGCGCCGCCGCAGTCGAGTCGTACCAGCTCGAGAACGTCGGCTTCACGATATCGGTCTGGTTAGAGGGCGGCTCGTAGCCGAACTCGCCGATCTTGGAGACCTGGCTGCGGTTGATCGCGTACGAGATGGCCTCGCGTACCGGCAGCGTCAGCTGCGGGTCCTTGAGGTTCGGCCAGATCATCACGTTGTAGACGGGCTCAAACCAGTAGTGGTAGTACTTCGGGTTCGCATCGATGTAGTACGCCTTGATGCTCGGGATGAACTGCGAGCCCCACTGGTCGGTCCCGTTTCTCAGGTCCGCGTTGGCGGTGTTGTTGTTCAGGTACGACGGGAAGTTCACCGTCTCGATCTTCGGCAGCCCTGGCTGCCAGTAATTGGGGTTCTTCTTGTACTGGATGTTGGCCGGGCTGCAGCTCGACATCGTGTACGGCCCGGTACCGACCGGGTTCTTGTCGAGGTAGGTCACCGGGTTGCTGATCGTCGACCAGATGTGCGCAGGCACGATCGGCGTCTCATCGGCGATGTAGTAGAAGTACGGGACCGCGGCGGTCTTGAAGTTGAAGACGACCTGGTCTGAACCGCTGAGTGCGACGCTGCTCAGCACCGACCAGTCCGAGTTCAGGTCCAGCGCCGGGTACTTCTTCAGCAGGTTGAACGTGAACACCACGTCGTTCGCGCTGAACGGCTTACCGTCCGACCACTTGACGCCCTTGCGAATCGTGAAGGTCAGCGTCCTGTCGTTGTTGGACCAGGTCCAGTTGGTCGCCAGCCACGGCGTGGTGGCACCGTTCTTGAGCGAGTCCACATAGACGAGCTCTTCGTAGATAACGCCGAACGAGGCAAAGTTGACCGTGGCGTTGTACGGGTTGAACTCGCAGGGCCAGGTGATCCCATACTCGTCAGAGATGGACACCGTGCCACCGCTGCCGCTGGAGGTACTGCTAGTGCCGCCGCAGGCGGCGGTGGCCATGGCCACAGACGCGCATAGGACCGTGAGCTGCGCTGCCCACCTCTTACCAGTCACCGATGTCAGGTCCCCTCTCCTAGGGCCGAGTGGTCGGACTGCCCGCAACCTGCCCATCTCAGTCCGTTTGCTGACGCAAGAGTAGACCTGTCGCGCACGATCTAGTACCCCCAGCAACGTGTGCCTTTGGCCAGGTAGCAGCCCGTTCCAGGCCGGCCGTTCACGTCGCCGGCCGCCGTGACCAAGCCGTGCCAAACCAGAAACATTCTGTTAATAATTAGCGTCTGCGCTAGGAACCAGGCGTTGCCGGGCGGAGCATGCCCGCTATTGAACCCGGCCCTGAACCCGTCCGGCGTGCAACTGCAGGCAGCCACGGTGCCCTGATAATGAGGTCATGCCTGTGCGACTTCACCACATCGTGATCGACACCCACGACCTGCCGATGCTGGCCAGGTTCTGGACGCACGCGCTCGGCTGGCAGATCCTGTCCGAGCGCGAGGGCGAGATCGTCATCGGCACCGACGACAACGCGCCCGTCGGTATCTGCTTCATGCCCGTTCCCGACGAGAAGATCGTCAAGAACCGGGTGCACCTCGACCTGACGGCCAGCGCGGCAGACCGGGACGCGGAGATCGAGCGGCTCCTTGCCCTGGGCGCGCGCCGGGTCGACATCGGGCAGACCGGTGCCGAGTCCTGGACCGTGCTGGCCGATCCGGAGGGCAACGAGTTCTGCGTCGTGCGGCCCAAGGAGACGCTCACCCGCTAGCCGACCGCTGGCAGCATCCTCTCAGTGATCAATTCCGCCGATTGATGCTGGCAGGGGGCCGTGCCTTACCATCGGCGACATGCCCTGGCACGGGCCAGATGGCCAGCGCTTGTATTACGAGTACAGCGGGCGTGGTGACACGGTAGTGCTCATGCCGGGCTGGGCCGGGAACATCATCGAGCTCAGCCCGCTGCGGACGGCGCTCTCGGCCGGCTTCCGCGTGCTAGCGGCCGACCTGCCCGGCTCGGGCCGGTCGGAGCCGCAGCCGCGACGCTATGACGCTGGCTACTACCGCGAGGATGCGCGGGCGCTTCTTGGCCTCCTCGATGCCCTCGGCATCTCCGCGGCTCACCTGGCGGGCTTCAGCGACGGCGGCGAGGTCGCGGTACTGATGGCCGGCCTGCGTCCTGGCCTGGCCCTGTCGGTGTTCACCTGGGGTGCTGCCGGGAAGATCGAGGCAACGCCAGCGGAGCTGACATCAATCGAGAACGCTGTTGACCAGCCCGCGGACGGAATGGCCGCGCTGGCGGCTTACCTGGCTACTGCCTATGGCCCCGGCGCCGCCCGGCTCATGACCAGGTCCTGGGCGCAGGCGATGCGCGACATCGTCGCTGCAGGCGGCGACATCAGCAGGAGCTCGGCGCACCTGATCACCTGCCCGGCGCTGATAGTGGCGGGCACCTACGACCCGCACTGTCCGCCCAGCCTTGCCAGCGAGCTGGCCGCGCTGATCCCGAAGGGCCGGTTCCTGGAAGCGCCAGGCGCCGGGCATGAGGTACACCTCTCGCACGGCGCCTGGCTGGCCGGCCAGCTCACCCGCTGGCTCGGCAGTCACTAGATGATCAACCGGGCGCTACGCCCCTTCTGAGGTGAAGTCCCAGCGATCAGCCGTCCCGCTGGTGCATCTGGCCAGCTCGACCTTTCCGGACACGTCGGCGATGCACCTGGTGTACTGGATCCATTCGATCGTGCCGTTCGGATCGATCTCCCACTGCTGCCGGTCGTTGCCGTTGCAGGTCGCGAACGTGATGGCCGCGCCGTACTTGCCGCTCTGGGTCTGCAGGCACAGGTTGTGCACCACGAAGAACGCGCCGTCGAAGGCGATGTTCTCGGCCGCGCGGGTGGTGCACTTCCCGAGCCCGGCTGACGCCCCGGAGGTGGCGCTGTAGCCGGGGTCCTCCAGGCACTTGCCGGACTTCACGTTCTTGTACCGTCCGTAGGTGGTCGCGGTGGTCGATCCGCCGAAGCAGTGATTCGTGCGGGAGTTGAACAGCGGCTCGGTGCTCACCGGCATGTTCGACGGCGGGTTCTCGATGAACGGCGTCAGCAGCGGGTCGCCGTTCGGCATGCCCTGGGTCAGGCCGTCCTCGCAGTTGATGACGTCGAACTCGTTGCCGCCCTTGCCGCCGATCCAGATGTCGACGTGGTACAGGCGCGGCCCGCCGTCGGGCCCCTTGCCCGACCAGTCCTCGTCGCACTCCTGGCAGTCATCGCCCATTCGCACGTACTTCTCGATGGTGGGGTAGTACAGGATCGTCCCGACGCGGAACTCCTTGATGTCGCTGGCAAAGGTGATCGGGTGCTTGTAGGTGCCGGTGCCCCTGGCGCAGCCGGAGTAGGCCGTGGCGCATCCCGGCGGGGTGTTGTCGTACCAGCCGTAGTAGGTGGCGTAGACCTCGACGGCCTTGGGCTGCTTGGCCGCGGCCGCGGCCGGGCTTGCCGCGGACCGGCTGGCACCGCTCGGGCTGCTGGCCGCGACCAGGCCGATGGCGGACAGGGCGATGGCAGCGGCGATGATCCAGGTGCGGGCAACGGGTCTCATGCTGAAAACCTCCGAAACTGGCCGTGTGACGCCAGAGTGCGGGCCGGAGAACTAGTTAGGAAAGTTACCTAATTAGCCATCAGGGCGCAAGGGGCAGATTTCGGATGACCGCAGACGGCCGCTCAGGCCGTGTGCTCCAGGTGCTTGCGAATGAGCGGGTACACGTCGTGGCTGGCGTCGCGGCCGAACATGCAGTCGATGTGGCCGTAGCCAGGGATCACGTGGCGCGCGTAGGGCACGCCGGGATTGGCCAGGCGCAGCGCGTCGAAGGTGATCGCCGTGCTCTCGGGGAGGAAGCAGTCGTTCTCCGCGCCGTGCACGAACGTGATCGGGATGGCCATCCGGTCCAGGTGCGGCAGGTAGGCATCCTCCCCGGCGGCGGTGACGACATGCCCGGCCCTGACCATCTCCGCGAGCTGGTCAAGCGCCGTCATGTTCGCGACGCCGAACATCTCGTGCAGCGCGTCATGGGTGGCCGTGTCCAGCTGCTCATGCCGGTACAGCAGCGAGTAGATGAAGGTGATCCGGTGGCACACGGCGCTGTCGCAGTCCTGGCCGGCCTGCTCGGGATACAGCTGCAGCGCCCGGTCGTACAGCTTGTCCAGCCAGCCCTCGTCGGTGCGGGCCAGCGCCGTCATGGACGTGACGCCGAGCCGCTCCAGCAGGCCGGGCACGTGCAGCCCTGACTTCAGCCGGGTGAGGCCAGGGACCACCATGTGCGCCGAGACCTGCGAGCACACGGCGGCGCGCACCCCCTGCAGGCCGGACAGCATCGCCATGGTGAAGGTCGTCGACCCGAAGCAGTGCACCATCGCCTGAACCGAAGTGGCACCAGCGCGGTCCAGGACGGTCGCCACAGCGGCCGGATAGTCATATCGCGCGACGTCGTCGGCGGTGAACTGCGTCGCCGACGCCGGCAGGTCGATGCTGGCGCGGAAGTCGAGCAGCCAGACGTCGAATCCCGCGGCGAACAGGTACTCCGCCAGCGTGGTCTCGATCGTGTCGATCGTGAAGATCTTGCTGGACACGCCCAGGCCGTGCGCGACGAGCACCGGGCCCTTGCCCCCGCCGCGGTACCTGGTCAGCAGCAGCTCCACCCCGTCCTCGGTGCGGAACGGGTGCAGCTCCGGCGGGCACAGGCGGAGCTGCCGCGTCTTGCGCGGGGGCGCGTGCGGGTCGAACCGCACCGGCGCGGAGAGCACTCCGCCGTAGGTGCGGTAGAGCACGCCGCCGAAGTACCGGCCGAACTGCGCCAGCTTCTCCAGCCGCTGCAGCTCCGACGTTGCGTTCAGGACCTGCATGGTGCGCAGCTGGCGCACGAAGTCCGCGGGCTCGATGCGCAGGATCCCGGTGGCCACGACCGGCCCGCTCTCGTCCGGGCCTGCCTTGATCGAGACGTACAGCGTGGTCGTGTCGTGCCACATGTCGGTGATCGGGCCGTCGCGAACGTACTTGTAGCCGGTGAAGTGATACTCCCGGCCGTCGGTGCACGTCAGCCGCATCCGGTAGCGCATGTCACGGGTGGCGGGACGCACCGGGTCAGGGATGAACAGGCTGAACCGGCCCTCGGTGACCACTAGCGGGTCCGCCGACAGGGCGGGCGCCTGGACCTCGCCGAGCATCCGCGCCTCGTGACCGGAGTCGTGGACCAGCCTGTCGGCATCCTGCGCGGCGACCGTCAGGACGAAGCTGAACGTGGAGTTCTCACGCTGGCCGGCCTCCTCTCCCCGTGCATATCCCTCCTCTGACACCTCCGTCACGCTCGTGGAGACATAGCCCTGCATCCGCTCGGTGAACTGGATCCCGGCGGTCCTGGCCACCGCGGGCGCGGACGGCGCGGATGGCAGGGCATAGTCGATGGTCCACTGTCGTTCCTCGGCGATGAGGGCACAGCATCGCTCGGTCATGGCAGAGATGGTCAGCAGCGGGTTCACGCCGAGCGGCACGGGGATCACCGACCCATCGGCCACGTACAGGCCGTCGTACGGCGTCCCGCCGTCAGCATTGAGGACCTTGCCTTCATGGTTCACCACGCCCTGGCCGACGTCGGCGCCCATCGGGCATCCGCCGAGCGGGTGGACCGTGATCAGCGAGTGGCCCATCACGCTGGCCCAGATCGGGTTCGGCAGGTACGTCCCGCCGAGCGGCCGGGTGGCCGCGAGCAGGTTCTGCTGCACCTGCTGGAAGATCGGCTCGGTGCCGACGTCCGGCCAGATCACCCTGAGCCGGTCGTTCACCAGCCGGAGCGTGCCGTTGCCCCTGTCGTGCGTCATGACCAGGTATGTCTGCGTGTTCCGGTCGGCGCCAGCGTACGGCCCGCGGAGCAGGCTCTCGACCTCGCGTTCCCGCTCCCTGAGCCGGTCGGTCAGCGAGCGCTCGGTGTTCGTGCCGAGCATGCAGGCCGCATCGGCCCAGGCCTGCGGCAGGATGCCGCCGACGGCGCCGGGAACCGCACCCTCCTCGATGACCATCCCGTCCTTGACATCGGCGGTGCCGCGCAGGTCAATGACCCCGGTGATGGTGGGCCCGGTCTGCGCCCGCCGACCCGACGGCGAAGATCCCCACCCGACTCCGTCCACCCGTTCCTCGCCGTTGTAGCTGAACGCCAGCACATCGCCGTTGCCGGTGAACTGCTCGCCCAGCCGGGAAGACAGGCGCAGGCCCTTTTCCGCCGACCGCAGCAGGATCTCGGTCGACCCGAGCGTCCCGGCGGCCAGGATCACGATGTCGCCCTCGACGAACTCGGTGGGGGCGTCGAACGCCTCTTGTCCGGTTTCCAGCATCTGGTAATGCACCCGCCATCCGCCGGCTGCGGACGGCTCGACCCAGCGGACGTCCGCCAGCGTGAAGATCTCGGCCCCGTAATTGACAGCGTCAGGGAGGTAGTTCATCAGGACGCTGTTCTTGGCGGAGTGGTTGCAGCCGGAGCAGCAGTCGCCGCACATGTTGCAGGCCTGCTGGAAGACTCCCACATGGTTGAGGCCGCCAGGCGGGTCGGCGAATGTCACATTGACGGGCAGCCGGTAGAACGTCCCGTCGGGGAACTCCCGGCTCGAGACCCGCAGGGCATCCAGCTTGTGCAGGCTCACGCCCTCCGGCAGCGGGTTCGGCTTGAGCATCTCCCTGGCACGCTGGTAGCCATCTGCCAGCCGGGTGGCCAGGTCAGCCCGGACCTCCTCGGGCCACGCGCTGTCGGCGAAGACGCGTGGATCGGGCTCGATCGCGACACTCGCGTTGACCAGCGACGTCCCGCCCAGCCCGCAGCCGACGAACACGTTAATGTCAGGATGCTGCCGCAGGTCATAAAGGCCTGTCCGGGAGCCCGTGTGCTCATCGGGTAGATCGATCTGGAACTGGGCGGCGGCCTCCATCTCGGTATCCGGGTACTCGCCGGGCTGGAACTCCCGTCCACGCTCCACCAGGCATACCGTGCGTCCTGCTCTGGCCATGCGGGACGCCGCGATGGCCCCGCCGTAACCAGACCCGACCACGACGACGTCGTAGCGCTCCTTGATGAGTTCGACGGGCAGGGAAATGCGCCTGATCTCTCGGCCCGATGCTCCCATTGGCGTCTCCCCGCGAGAGATAGCCTGATCCGCGGTCTGCTCGCGGAGAAACCCATCATGACCCAGGCACCCTCAGACGGCCACCCCAGAGCTGGTGAGCTGCGGCTGATAGAGCCGTGGTTCGCTCCGATCGCGCTGGTCAACGGTGCTGCCCTGGGCCTGACTCCCATCCTGCTGCCGGTGGCGGCCAGCAGTGATGGCGTCGGGCACGTCGGCCTGGTAATGGGGGCGTTCAATCTTGGCGCCTTCGCCGCCCCCGGTGTCGGCAGCCTCGCCGACCGCTACCGAGCGCACCGAGTCCTGACAGTCGCGTGCGCGGCCGTCGTGGCGGTGTCGCTGTGGCTGTTTCCGGTGGCCGGACCGGCGTGGCAGCTTGTGCTCGCACTGGCCGACGGGGCGGGCTTCGCCGGCGCGGTCACCGTAGCCAACCTGCTGATAGTCGAGCGGCGGCCGCGCGCGGAGTGGAACAGCCGGCTGGGAGTTCTCGAGGCCGCGCTGAGCGTGGGCCAGGGCGGCGCGCTGTTCCTGTCGGCCTGGCTGGCCACGCTCAGCGTGCGCGATGGCCTGTTCCTGGCCGCGATAGTCCCGGCCGCCGCGATCCCGCTGGCCGCCGTCCTGATCCCGCGGATCGCGGGCGTGAGGGCTGCGGACGGCCAGCCGGCGCAGCCGGCGGGTCGCGACCGGCCAGGCGCCGCGGTCCCTCCCGTGCCGCACCACCGGCTTGCCTTCGCCGGCCTGGTCGGCGAGTGGGGCCCGGCCAGCCCGTCGCGCGTCCATCACCTCGCGCATCGCAAGCCGTTCGCGGGAGCGGCGGCGCTGCGCGGGCCGTTCGGCTGGATGCTGGCGGCATGGATCCCGGCCTATGCGGGCACCGCGGTGATCTTCGCGCTCTACCCCGTCCTGTTCCAGCACGCCTTCGGCGTCCCTCCCAGCAGTTCATCGCTGGCCTTCGCGATCATTGTGCTCGTCAGCCTGCCGCTGTTCCCGGTAGCAGCGGCGGTCAGCCAGCGGCGCGGACCGGCGATGACGATGGCCCGCGCCTTCGCGGCGCGGGTGGTGCTGCTCGGGGCGCTGGCGGCCTTCGCGTCGGTCGGCCGCCTCCCCGCCGTGCTGCCACTGACCGCATTCGCCGGCATCATGTTCGCCTGGTCGTTCCTGAGCGTCGCGTCGCCGGCCCTGACGGGCCAGCTGCTGCCGGGCGCCGAGGGCGACGCGCAGGGCCTGCTCAACGCCAGCAGCGGTATTGCCGGGCTGCTCGGCTCGGTGCTCGGCGGCGCGGTGGCCGGCACGCTCGGCTACCCAGCGGCGCTGGCATTTGGGGCCGGGGCGACAGCGCTCGGCCTGGTGATCTTCGCGGTCACCACGCTCCGCCGCCGTTGAGTGATGGCCGGCCCCGGTAGTGGCACAGCCGCTGCACGCCGGCCAGGCACGCCAGCACTCCCCGGCCTACATCGATCAGGTCAACTCGCCGCGGCGCGCTGGGCAGGATCTCCTCGGGGCTCTGCACTGCCTGCTTCCTTCGGCCTGGGTTCAGCACGAGCCACCGCGGTCACGGTCTTCGCCACCTGCCGCCAGTGACCCCGCTCATGACGCGCCAGCCTGCTGGCGTACGAGTGCACGGTGAGCTCGATCGGCCTGCCACCTCCGAGCACGGTAGCGCTGCGCGACCAGCCCTGAACCGGCAGCTGGCCCAGGGTGGCGAGCAGCCGGTCTCGTTGCCTCGCGAACGCCTGCAACGACGAGGCAAACTCCAGCTCGGCATAGTCGGTGCTCTTGACCCAGGTAGTCGGGCTGACGGCTCGTACGGTGGGATGCTCGGTCGCGATGATCATCTCGATGGCGTCACCCCAGACGTCGCAACACGACCGCAGATGAGCAACGATCTCGGTAACCGACCACTCCCCTGGCTCGGGGCGGGCGTGCAGCTGTGCCTCGGTCAGATCGGCAGCGAAGTCGCTGAGCCGGCCAGGCGTGTCCCGCAGGACGGACAGGATCTGCTCAGTAGTCATCAGCTGCCGAGCCATCAGGTCAATCCGGGTTCTGGTCGGAAGTCGCTCATCGTCATGCGGCCTACCTTAGGTGCCGTACCGGACGGTCTGCGTCCGGAATGTCACCTGCTTTTAGCCCTGCCGCGCTCCGGCACCGTAACGGCGAACGAGCCAGGCAGGCTAATGCGTCAGTTGACGCTAACGTTAGTAGTAGCTAACGTTAGTCAGACGCTCCGACTTCAGAAGGGAGGCCCATCATGGGCCAGCCAGTGGCGTTCTTCGAGGTAATCAGCCAAGATCACGATCGTGCCCAGAAGTTCTACGGCGAACTGTTCGGCTGGCAGGTGGCCGCCGATCCGGCAATGGGCGGCTACGGCCTGGTCGACACCGGCGCTGGTGAGGGCGCGATCGGCGGCGGCATCGGCCCGTCGCCCTCGCCTGACGACCAGGGTGTGAAGATTTACGTCCGGGTCGATGACCTGGATGCCTACCTGGACCAGGCGGAGAAGCTCGGCGGCGCGAAGCTGGTGCCGCCTACCGACCTGCCCGGCGACTTCGGTAAGTTCGCGGTATTCACCGATCCCGACGGAAACCAGGTCGGGCTCTGGGCCTGAGGACGGCCAGATGGGCGCACGGCCGCACGAAACAGCCGACGACGAAACGCTGCGAGCGATCGCCGAACCGCGTCGCCGTGCCATCCTGCGCCTGGTAGCCAGGGACGAGCTGGCCGCCGGGGAGATCGCCGCGGCATTCGACATCACAAGGACGGCGGTGAGCCAGCACCTCACCGTCCTGAAGAAGGCCGGCCTGCTGACGGAGCGGCGCGACGGGACGAGACGCCTGTACCAGGCGCGCGCTGAGGGCCTGGCCGGACTGCGCGACTTCCTGGACGACATGTGGGCTGGCGCGCTGGACGCGGCGCGGGCGATTGCAGAGGAAGAGCAGGGCACTGCCGGTGAGGACCGGGCGGCCAGTGCCTGATGCCGGCAGCGGGACGGCAGCCGCCAGGAGGACGGATGGCAGGATCAGCTGAGCCACATGGCACGCGTGCGGTCACGGCGCTGCGCCGGCCGCCGGTCAGGCAGGCGACTATAGTCCGGGCCGGCATCGGGCACACGTTCGGCACGTTCGTCAGCACGATCGGTGCTTGGTGGCCCGCGCAGCCGTTCTCGGCCGGCAAGGACCGGGTCCGTGACGTGACCATCGAGCAGCGGTCCGGCGGCCGGGTCTACGAGACCTGGAACGACGGCACCGAGATCGACTGGGGCACAGTGACCGCCTGGGAGCCGCCCGCGCGATTCGTCATGACGTGGACCGGCACGCCCGCGCCGACGGAAGTCGAGTTCTCCTTCGCCTCGCTCGGGCCGGCCCTGACTCGCGTCGCCGTTGAGCACCGCGGCTGGGAGGCGCTGACCGATGAGCAGCTATCGCAGGACTGCGCACTGCCCGGCGGCTATACCGCAGGCGCCTACCTAGCAGGGTGGGCACAGATCCTCGAAGCGTTCTGCCATGCGATCGGAGAGGAGTCCGAATGAGCACCTTCGTATTCAGGCTCAAGGCGCCGCGCCCGACGTTCGCGCTGGACATGAGCGACGAGGAGCGCGCGGTCATGGCGCGGCACGCCGCCCACTGGCAGCCCTGGATCGAGTCGGGCCAGATGGTGATCTTCGGTCCGGTGCTCGATGCGAGCGGCTCCTTCGGCCTCGGCGTCGTGGAGGCCGACGATGAAGCGGAGCTACGGTCGTTCGCCGGGAACGATCCGGTCGTCACGACAGGCACCGGCACGCTCGAGATTGGCAAGATGCTGGGCGGCTTTGTCCGTACGCGCTAGCAATGCCGCGTTAGCCTGACGTTGAGCTCGTGCAATGAGCGCCGCGACAACGGGCGCCGGACGAGCCGCGCCGGGAGGACGGGGAGCAGATGTTCGAGCGTCTGGATCAAGAGGCACGAGCGGCCGTAGAGCATGCCAAAGACGAGGCCGCTCGCGCCGGCAAGCGCGAAGTCGGCACAGAGCACCTGCTGCTGGGACTGCTCTCCCGGCCCGGTCACGCTTC
>Ga0187783_10003146_pt1 | contig 12187 bp, 13 predicted proteins | sample 1015_SJ02_MP02_2_FD_132471 | JGI IMG/M metagenome (GOLD analysis project Ga0187783, IMG submission 132471) | Tropical peat soil microbial communities from peatlands in Department of Meta, Colombia - 1015_SJ02_MP02_20_MG | ecosystem: Environmental > Terrestrial > Soil > Wetlands > Peat | place... | reverse complement strand
CGGCAATTCGTCCAAGATTAGCCTCGGCCCCGGGGGGTCGGCTGCTGTGAAAAATGCTGTGGAAAAGTCAGCGGCGGCTAAGGCTGGCCCGACCGGCCTCGACCGACAGGCCGCGTGGAGAAAGGGAGGGTTTCCTCGCAATCCGTTCATAAAAGTAAGCTTATGAGCATGGGGCTCCCCCTTTTGACGGGCCGCATGGCCGGTCCCGACGGGCGGGATCAAAATCGGATTTGCACAGATCTGGGGCAGCCGGTTCCGGAATCGGCTGAAATCGACCCCCGGCGCCTGGCGAGTCCTGTCCTTCGGATTGGGTACCGTTGACTCACTACGAAGGCGAGACTATAGTCGAGCTAGTCGCGCTATGGGTGTCCTTACGAGAGCGCAATGAACCTGCCGAACAGCCTGACAGTTCTGCGGATCTTTTTTGTTCCCGTGCTTGTTGTGGTCCTTCTGACCCGACAGCCCAACTGGAGTTTCCTGGGGCTGCCGATCCACTTTGAGGTGTGGGGTGTTTTGATCCTGCTCGTGGCTGCGGCGACCGACGCGATGGACGGTTACATCGCGCGGAAACGGGGTGAGATCACAACGCTCGGCATACTGCTCGACCCCATCGCTGACAAACTTTTGATTACGGCGGCGTTCGTTCCGCTGGTCTGGATGCACCTGGTACCGGCCTGGATGGTGGTGATCATTCTGGGGCGCGAGTTCATCGTCGTAGGACTGAGAGAGATTGCTTCGGTCGAGGGGCTGGTGATTCCGGCATCGCCGCTTGGCAAAACGAAAATGATCTTACAGGTTCTGGCCGGGTCGACCGTGATTCTTACGGCGAAGCATCCCGGCCTCCAGACGCTGGGAACGACGTTACTCTGGCTGGTGGTGATCAGCGCCGTGGTCTCGGCCATGCATTATTTCCAGGTGTTCTGGAGCCAGATCAATTTCCGCGTGCAGGAACGACGGCGAACAGGCGTCGTCCTCGTCGAACCCAAAGACAAACCGCAGGATGTTTTCACTCGATAATCGCGCGAAGCTCGAGCTTTTGCTAGTAGCGCGGCGCACGATAAGCACCGCCGTCGCGAAGAGCCCATCGGCCGCCGATCTGCCGCCGCAACTGAACGCGCTCGAATGTGCCGGGGCCTTTGTTACCCTGAGGCGAAGCGGCAAGCTGCGCGGATGCATCGGGCAGATCGCTGTCAAACAGCCTCTGGCCGAAGTGGTGGCCTACTCGGCTAGGGCGGCGGCTTTGGAGGATCCTCGCTTCGACCCGGTTCGAGTCGACGAGCTGATCGAAATCGACATTGAACTGTCCATCCTGTCTGCTCCGGAGCCCATCACGGCTGAGCAGGTGGAGGCCGGCCGACATGGTCTGATCGTGAGCCGGGGCTTTCAGCGGGGCGTCCTGTTGCCTCAGGTCGCGACCGAGCATCGTTGGGGAAGGTTGCGATTTCTTGAAGAGACGTGTGTGAAGGCGGGACTGGAGAGAGACGCCTGGACCGATCCCCAGACGCAAATCTTAGCGTTTACGGCGCAGGTCTTCAGCGAGTCCGAGATTCTACGAAACGTCGAGCTGAAAGCCCCGACGCGGTAACCTATTCGAGCTCGACGTAATCACCCGGATAGATCTCGATCAGCGAAAACGTGATCAGCACGGTGGCCGAGTTGGGAGCCGCCCGCAGCACAACGCCCTCGCCAATATCCTCGCGAGGCACATTGCTCCAGTTCCAATGCTTGGGAGACTCGCCAAGGCCCAGGGTCGGTCCGAGATAGCCTTCCATGTCAAAGGCGGTTCGCGGGGTTTGATACGCGAGCTCGTTTTCCGTGCCTTCGTAGCGGAAGATGCGGAAGTAATCTCCGACCTTGACCCCTTGGTTCACACCGAGGTTGACATACATGACGTCATTCCGACCAAGGGCCGTCTGGAACCTCTTGCCGACGATGACCATCGCGAGCGGCTTGCCATTGGGAGGAGCGAACTGATCGAAGCTGGCTTCCGATTTCAGCGGCGGCGACGGCCTCTCCGTAAATGGCAGAACGATATCGCCTCGCTGGACGTAGGTGCAGGAGTGCACCACCTGCGCGATGGAAACGTTGGCCTCCGTAACCACCACTTTCACACGGCTCTCATCTTCCCATACCGTGCCCATCTTGTGCAGGATTGCCGCCTGCCATTTGGTCCAATCGACTGGGTTAGAATCCTCGACCGGTCGGACAACCATGAATTGATCACCGACCTTGACCCCCTCGCTCGAGCCCTTGTTGATGTAGACATACTCTCCTTCGTTGAAGGTGAGCCTGTAGTTCGACTGTTGGCCAGTGATGACGTAGGTGTCACGCGGAACATGGTCAGTTGTGACAATGCCGGAGCAGTAGAGCTGGCCGGCAGTCGGAGCCTCGGGCCTACCTTGCGCGGCGGCAATCGCACCAGACAGACTCAAAATCAAACCGGCGACGAAGACTTTCGGGCGCATGACACACGCTCCTTATCGTGAATCGGGCCATTCCGTACTAGATCTTCCCTATGGAGGGACCGTAGCAGACGATTCCGGGAGCGTCAAGACGCGGCTTCGCCGGGCTTTACACATTGTGCACCGCGTGGTAGAAGCAAGAATCCTCTTCTCGAGCTGGCGGACGACCCGCCGAAAGAATCCGGAAACAACGGGAAATGCAGGTGTTAGGACACCACAAACTGTGCGCCGTGGTCGCCGCTCCCGCTGCCGAAGCGATGCACCGACAGCTCGCGCAAGCCATCCGGCAGACGCGCATGATCGAACTTCGCCTGGACTGGTTGGCCAATGATCGCGAAATCGAGCGCTTTCTCGCGAAGCTCGCTCGACCGAGGGGCGTGACGCTGATTGCCACCGTTCGGCGGCAACAGGCCGGAGGCCGCTACCGGGGCTCCATTGCGAAGCAGCTCTTTCATCTGTCGGAGGCCCTGCGGGCGGGCTGCGGCTGGTACGACCTGGAAATCGAAACCTTGCGTCGCTGCCCACCGGAGCTGATCGAAGTGCTCTTGGGGGAGGGCCGGCAGTTGCGCTCGGCCCACTTTTTCGCGCGCATGCCGCAAGACCTCACAGAAGTGGCCAGCGAGCTCCGACACGGCGGCCCAGAGGCCATTAAGATAGCCGCTCGATGCCGTTCCCTCGCCGAGGCCTGGAAATTGTCCCGTTTTGCGCAGAGAACGAAAAACCTGGTTGCCATTCCGATGGGAGAAGTAGCCCTTGCCGCACGAATCCTGGCATTGCGAGGGAAGGCCGGATTCGCCTACGCACCCATCGAGCAGGCGACGGCATCGGGTCAGACTTCGCTTGCGGAACTGAAAAACCTCTATCGCGCCGAACACATCAACCGAGGGACGCGCGTGTACGGCGTGATCGGCGATCCCATCGTCCATTCGCTCTCACCCGTCATGCAGAATACCGGGTTTAAAGCGCGCCGGATGAACGCGATCTATTTGCCGTTCCTCGTCGAGGATCTCAACGATTTTCTCGGTTCGATTCCCAGGTTTAACATCCGCGGTTTCAGCGTGACGCTGCCTTACAAGCGGTCGATTCTGGAGCACCTGGATGGCTGCGATCCGCTGGCGGCCGAGATCGGAGCGGTCAACACGGTGGTCGTGCGCGGCTCGGGAATGCTGTATGGCTACAACACGGACTACGTCGGGGTGCTGCGCACACTGGAGCGCCGCATGCCTCTTCGAGGAAGCCGCGTCCTGATTGTAGGAGCCGGCGGAGCCGCACGCGCCGTGGCCTTTGCCCTTGCCAAAGCCGGGTCGGCCGTATCGGTCTCGGCCCGGCGTTGGAGACAGGCCACGGGGCTGGCAAGAGCGGTGAACGGTCGAGCCGTCGCGCGGCGGCAGCTTCGCCATGAGTTCTTTGATGCCATCGTCAACGCCACGCCGGTGGGGATGTTTCCTGCCCCCGAGGAGTCTCCGCTCGAAGCGCGCGAATTGAATTGCCGACTTGTGTTTGACACCATTTACCGGCCTCGTGTGACGCACCTGCTGGAATTGGCGGCCCGCCGGGGAGCGAAGACCGTTTCGGGTGTGGAAATGTTCGTCGCGCAAGGTACGGCCCAGTGGGAGATTTGGACCGGTGAGCGTGCGCCGGCTGAGGCGATGCGCCGAGCGGTGCTGGCGGCCCTGACACGCGAGGAAAACAGTGCCCCCCAAGGCAGTGACACTCCGTGATTGAGCCCAACTTCAAAACCTTCTGCCAGCTGGCACGGCAAGGCAACCTGGTGCCGATCCACGACACCCACACGGCCGACCTTTTGACGCCGGTCGGAGCTCATCTCCGCCTGGCGCGCCAGGCGAAGTACTCCTTTCTGCTGGAAAGCGTGGAAGGAGGGGAGACCATCGGGCGGTACACGTTTACCGGCGTGATGCCGGAAGAGGTGTTCCGCGCTCGAGGCCGCTGCTGCACGCTGGAAACGCGCGCGGGAACGGTCCAGCTGGACGGCCATCCCGTCGAGCATTTGCGGCGCCTCACGGCGCGGTACCGTCCGGTCCACGTGGCGGGCTTGCCTCCGCTGACCGCAGGCGCGATTGGCTACTTTGCCTACGACATGGTTCGCCTGATCGAGCGCATCCCGGACACCGGACGCGATGATGTGGGTGTCGATGACTGCGTGATGATGTTTTACCTCGGCCTGGTTGCCTTTGACCACGTGCAGCATCGCGTGTCGATCATCCGCAACGTCTTTACAGAAGGGCCTGGTAGCCTGCGCGCTAAGTACGACGCCGCTCTCGCGGATATCCGTCGGACCCGGCGGCTGCTCGAGGGTCCCTTGCCGCGGCGCCGACCGCTGAAGCCTACCGGGCCGGTGCGGCTCGAATCCAACATGACCAAGCAGGAATTCATCGCGGCCGTAAAGCGGGCCAAAGAATATATTCTTGCCGGCGATGCGTTTCAAATTGTCGCCAGCCAGCGATTTTCCGCCAAGACCCGCGCCGACCCGTTTGAAATTTATCGCGCCTTGCGCGTCGTGAACCCCTCTCCGTACCTTTATTTCTTGAAACTCGATGACGTTTCGGTTGTGGGCAGTTCGCCGGAGATGCTCGTGAAGGTCGAGGGCCGCCAGGCCTTCTACAAGCCTCTGGCCGGCACACGTCCCCGGGGCCGCACGGAGGAAGAAGACCGCGAGCTCGAGCGGGAGCTACGGGCCGACCCGAAGGAACGTGCCGAACATATTATGCTTGTCGATCTCGGTCGCAACGACCTCGGCCGCGTTTGCGAGTATGGTTCGGTCAAGGTGGACCGTTTGATGTTTGTCGAACGGTTCTCGCACGTGATGCATCTGGTTTCCAGTTTGAGCGGGAGGCTAGGAAAGGAGGTCGACTGCTTCGATACGCTGATGGCCTGTTTCCCGGCGGGCACGCTCTCGGGAGCACCGAAAGTCCGGGCCATGGAGATCATCGATGAACTCGAACCCACGCGCCGCGGAATCTATGCAGGGGCGATTCTGTATCTGGACTTTTCCGGGAACGTGGATTCGTGTATCGGACTGCGCACCTTGGTTGCCAAGGGCAGCCGCGTTTACATACAGGCCGGTGCGGGCATCGTGGCGGACTCGGTGCCGGAGCGCGAATACCAGGAAACGCTGACGAAAGCGCGCGCACTGGTGAAGGCGCTCGAGATTGCCCAGGCGGGCGAAGATCGACAATCTGCGCTATCCTAGCTTGCGATGATCCTGCTTCTCGATAACTACGACTCTTTTACCTACAACCTCGCGCAGTATCTGGGCCAGATGGGCCAGCAGCTTGAGGTGCGGCGCAACGACCAGATCACGCTCGATGAGATCGAACGGCTCGCGCCGGAGCGGATCGTGATTTCGCCAGGACCCGGCACGCCGGCCGAAGCGGGCGTGAGCGTACCGCTCATCCAGCATTTCGCCGGTAAGATACCGATCCTGGGCGTGTGCCTGGGACATCAGTCGATCGGCGCCGCCTTTGGAGGGCGTGTGATCCGGGCTCGGGAAGTGATGCACGGCAAGACCAGCACGATTCACCATGACAGCAAGACCATTTTTCGCGGCCTGCCACAGGATTTTCCGGCTACGCGCTATCACTCGCTGATCGTCGAACGACAATCCCTTCCCGACGTGCTGGAAATCTCCGCCCAAACCTCCGACGGCACCATCATGGGTTTGCGTCACAAGAACGGGATGGTCGAGGGCGTGCAGTTTCATCCCGAATCGGTTCTGACCGAAGCCGGCTTCCGCCTGCTCGAGAATTTCCTCGCCATCTAGCCGCGTGCCTGCCCAAGCCGTTCCTTCTCCGCTTGCGAAAAAGCGACGAGTCGGTCCAGGCGCTGGCGAGCCGCGCCCGAATCGATCGATTCGCTGGCCCGGCGCACGCCTTCGTGAAAATCCCGCGCCTGTTCGGCGGCCACCAGAGCGGCTGCTGCGTTGGCCAGAACGATGGCACGGTGCGGAGCGCAGGAGGGGGATGAGCCCAGAACCCCGTGAACGATCTCCGCGTTCTTGGTGGCGTCACCGCCACGAATGGCCTCGAGAGGCCAGCGCGGAAGTCCGAAATCCTCGGGACTCACGCGGTAGCTTCGGACCGCACCCTCGCGGAGCTCCGACACATAGGTCTCACCGGACAGAGAAATCTCATCAAGACCATCGGCTCCATGCACCACGAAAGCGCGGCGAACGCCCAACTCTCCCAGCGCCCGTGCCATGGGCTCAGCCACGGCCGACTCGTAAACGCCCACGACCTGCGCCGAGGCCCGCGCCGGATTGGTGAGGGGACCGAGAAGGTTGAAGACAGTGCGCTTTTTTAGCTCGCGTCGTGCCTCCGTGGCATGGCGCGTAGCGGTGTGGATGGCGGGAGCGAAAAGGAATCCGATCCCTACCGTTTCGATCGAGCGCCGAATGCTCTCGGCAGGCAGATCGATTTCAACGCCGAGCTCCTCCAGCACGTCGGCGGAGCCGCAGCGGGAGCTGATCGAGCGATTGCCGTGTTTGGCCACACGCACGCCCGCGCCCGAAACCACGAAGGCCACCACAGTGGAAACATTGAAGGTGCCCGAGGCGTCTCCCCCCGTGCCGCAGGTGTCGACCAAAGCCTCCCCGGCATCGACGGAAGGCTCGGGAAAAATCGCTGGAGCGTGACGTCGCATAACCGAGGCAAAGGCGACCAATTCGTCAACCGTTTCACTCTTGGCCTGCAGGCCCGAGAGAAGTGCGACGATCTCGTCGTGACTGGCGCGGCCCGAAAGTACCTCCTCCATCGCAGCTTCGGCTTCGGCGCGGGCCAGATCCCTGCCGGCAGCGATGATTTCGAGCGCATGATTGAGCATTTTTTTGACCGCGCCTTGCCCGACCCGCGGGTTCCAAGTACACTGGAGTGCCCTTATTGCTATAAATTGTAGCATTTCTAAGGCTGGCTTCTCGCCGGCCGCGATCTCCGCATGAAGATTCACGAATATCAAGCCAAGGCGATCCTTGCCAAATTCGGCGTCGCGGTGCCGCGGGGCGAGGCCGTGTTCAGCAAAGAGCAAGCGCGCACCGCCGCCGAGCGGCTCGGAACCCCGCTGGTGGTCGTGAAGGCGCAAATTCATGCCGGCGGGCGAGGCAAGGCCGGGGGAGTGAAAATCGCTCGGTCGCCCGACGAGGCTGCTTCGATCGCCGAACGCCTGCTCGGTAGCCAGCTCGTTACCGCACAAACGGGCCCCGAAGGCCGCCTGGTCAAGCGGCTGCTCATTGAGGAGGGCCTCGACATCCGGCAGGAACTTTACATCAGCTTCGTCGTGGACCGCGCGGCCGGAGCACCGGTGCTGATGACCAGCGCCGCGGGCGGAATGGAAATCGAAGAGGTCGCCAAGCAACGGCCCCAAGCCATTCTCCGCCAAGTCATTCGTCCGGAGACTGGGTTTCAGCCCTTCCACGTGCGCAAGCTGGTTTTTGGCTTGGCTCTTCCCATCGCGGTTCGAAATACCGCTACCGTGTTTGTTGAGTCGCTCTATCGCGCGTTTCTTGCAACCGACTCTTCGCTTCTGGAAATCAATCCGTGCGTCATCACCGGCGACGAGAGGCTCATCGCCCTGGATGCGAAGATGAATTTTGATGACAATGCGCTGTACCGCCATCCGGAGTTCCAGGATTTGCGCGACCTGGATGAGGAGACTCCGCTGGAGGTCGAGGCCTCGAGATTCAAGCTGAACTATATCAAGCTGGAGGGCACGATTGCCTGCATGGTGAACGGAGCGGGGCTGGCGATGGCGACGATGGATATCATCAAACTGAATGGCGGGAACCCCGCGAATTTCTTGGACGTGGGCGGCGACGCATCGGAAACGCGCGTGAAAAATGCATTTCGGATCCTGTTGAGCGATCCCCGCGTGAAGGTAGTTTTCATCAACGTGTTCGGTGGAATCTTGCGGTGTGACATGCTGGCAAGCGGCATTGTGAACTCGGCGAAGGAATTGAAGATCCCCGTGCCCGTCGTCGTGCGCATGGAAGGCACCAACGTCGAGAAGGGCAAGGAGATTCTGCGGAATTCGGGGCTGAATTTCACGGTCGTCGATGGAATGAAAGACGGCGCTCAGAAAGCGGTGAAACTCGCAAAGGCCTAGGGCCTTTGCCCCCGTGTTGATTCTGACGCCATCGAAGCAACGGAGGAGATTGTGACGTCCGTCGTGTCCATTGCGTGTCCGTCTTTCGCTGTGCGGCCATGAGCATTCTCGTTGACAGCAGCACGCGCGTCGTCGTGCAGGGCCTCACCGGCCGGGAGGGTAGCTTTCATACGCAGCAGATGATGGACTACGGCACGAAGATTGTTGCCGGCGTGACGCCGGGCAAGGGCGGCACGAAGCATGTTGGCGTGCCCGTGTTCCATACGGTGGCGGAGGCCGTTCTCAAAACGGGCGCGAACGCGGCCTTGGCTTTCGTTCCGCCTCCCTTTGCGGCGGATGCGATTCTGGAAGCGGTGGACGCTGGACTCCCGTTTGTCGTCTGCATTGCGGAAGGCATCCCGGTGCTGGACATGGTGCGCGTGGCGGCCGCGGTGAAACAGTCGAAGACCCGGCTGCTCGGACCGAATTGCCCCGGAATCATCTCACCCGGACAATCGAAGCTCGGCATCATGCCCGGCTTCATTCACAAGCGAGGGCACGTCGGGGTTGTGAGTCGCAGCGGGACGCTCACCTACGAAGCCGTGGGACAGCTGACCAGGCTCGGAATCGGTCAGTCGACCTGCGTGGGAATCGGCGGCGATCCCATTATCGGGACGAGCTTTCTCGATGTCATCGGCATGTTCAACGAGGACCCCGATACCCACGCCATGGTGATGATCGGTGAGATCGGCGGCAACGCGGAAGAAGAGGCGGCAGAGTTCATCAAGCGAAATGTGAAAAAGCCAGTCATCGGATTCATCGCCGGGCAAACGGCTCCGCCGGGCCGACGCATGGGGCACGCCGGAGCGATCATCAGCGGCGGGCAAGGCACGGCGAAAGAGAAGTACGCGGCCTTGCGTGCTGCGGGAATTCATACGGTTGAAAGCCCAGCCGACATCGGTGAAATCATGGCGCGAGTTCTCGGGGAAGCGAAAGGCGCTCGGCGTAAGCTGTCTTCGCCCCGAAAGACTTCCACCGGGAAACAAGGCAAGCGATCGAGAAAATAGCCGGAGTTGCAATCCACGTTTCTCTAGGAGGGATCGATTTTGGCCACCGAGCGCACTCTCGCGATCATCAAGCCCGATGCCGTTCGCCGCAACCTGGCGGGCGAAATCTTGAGCCGCATTCACGCTGCGAAGTTTGAGATTCGGGCGATCAAGTCTCTGCGACTGACGAAGGTCGAGGCCGAGGGTTTTTACGCCGTCCACCGGGAGCGGCCGTTTTTCGGCGAGCTGACCGATTTCATGAGTTCGGGGAAAATCGTGGTTCTGGTGCTCGAAGCGGAAAATGCGATCTCGAAATGGCGCGATACCATGGGCGCGACCGACCCTGCCCAGGCCGCGCCCGCCTCGATCCGCCGTGAGCTCGGCACGAGCATTCAAAACAACTGCACGCACGGCTCCGATGCGCCGACGACCGCGGCATTTGAAATCGGATATTTCTTTGCCGGCTTGGAACTGGTCTAGCCACTCGGCGCCCGGGACCGAGTTAGAATACGATGAATATGGACCCTCTGCGTGAGATGGGAAGGTTGTTGGTTGCGCTCGGCATCCTGTTGGTCGCCGCCGGAGCCTTGTTGAGCCTCGGCGGGAAGCTTCCGTTCCGGCTCGGACGCCTCCCCGGGGACATCCACTATTCCGGCAGGCACGGCAGCTTTTACTTCCCGATTGTCACCTCCGTCGTCTTGAGCCTTGTGCTCACCGTGATTCTTTGGATCCTCAATTCCCTCCGTCGCTAGAGCCATGAGCCAACCCTCCCTGTTCGATCTCGCTCCCCGGCGGCACACCTGGAAGGTGAGCGAACTGACCGAACAGATTGGTGCGCTGCTCGAGGGGGCGTTTCCGGATGTGTGGATCGAGGGCGAGGTGTCCAACTACCACGCGGCGCAATCCGGGCATCTCTATTTCACGCTCAAGGACGCACGGGCCCAGATTCGCTGCGTCTGCTTTCGCGACCAGCTACGAGGCCTGAAATTCCGGCCCGAAGACGGTTTGCAAATCACCGTTCGCGGTTCCGTCGCGGTGTACCCGGCGCGTGGGGAATACCAGGTGTATGTCGACTACATCGAGCCCGTGGGTCTGGGAGCGCTGCAACTCGCCTTTGAACAGCTGAAGCGCAACTTAGAGCGAGAGGGCCTGTTCGAGCAGGAGCGCAAGAAGCCACTGCCGCTTCTGCCGCGCTCGATCGGCGTCATCACCTCTCCCACGGGAGCGGCCATTCGAGATATTTTGCGTGTTCTCCAGCGCCGATTCGCCAACGTCCACGTGCAGCTCTATCCGGTGAAGGTTCAGGGAGAAGGCGCGGCCGGCGAGATCGGAGCGGCGCTCCGGTACTTCAGTCGCGCCAAGCGGACCGACGTTTTGATCCTGGCGCGCGGCGGCGGGTCGCTTGAAGATCTCTGGGCGTTCAACGAAGAGAGCGTGGCCCGCGCGATTGCCGCGTCGGAGATTCCCGTCATCACCGGCATCGGCCACGAAACGGATTTCACGATTGCCGATTTTGTGGCCGATCATCGTGCGCCAACCCCTTCGGCGGCTGCGGAAATCGTGGTGCGGTCGCGGCAGGAGTTTGAGCGTCACATCCAGGCCTATCTTCGCGATCTCGTGAAGCAGATGCGCTATCTGCTGTCTGAACGGCGGCATCGCCTGCGCGATTTCGAAACACATCGGGGTTTCCGGCAGATCGATCTGCTCCTCAGGCGGCGCCATCAGCAGTTGGACGAGCTCGCAGCGGTGCTCGGCGTCACGCTCGGCCGGCAGCTGGCCTTGGCGAAGCAGCGGCTGGCCAGGAGCAGCGCGCGAATTCTGTCCTTTGATTTGCGGGGGCGCGCGGCCGCCCTCGGCCGCAGGATCGAGCAGCAGACAGAGGTGCTGCGCACGGCGCTCGAGCGCGTGGTGGCGCGAAAACGGCTCCAATTTGCGGCGACGCATGTGCGTCTGGCGCAGTTGGATCTGCTTCGACGCGTCGGTCGGCTGCGCCGCACCGTGGACGACCGCTCCGGCCACTTGCGGGCTCGGATTGACCGCGTGCTCGTAGCAAAGCGCAGGCGTCTGGAAGCGGCGGCTTTACAGCTGCAAGAGCGTAGCCCGTTTCAGCTGCTCGAGCGCGGCTATGCGATTGCCTACGACCGTTCGGGGAAGGTTCTGCGCTCAGCCGATCAAGTCGCGCTGGGCGAAGATATCAGCGTGCGGCTTCGGCGCGGCCAACTCGACGCGACGGTGCGTCGCAAGAGGTGATCAAAACCCGTGGCGATGGACAGGCCCACCACGGTCGTTCTCGAGTTCATTGGCAAAATCAACGCGGCGGACGTCGGAGGCTTGTGCTCGCTCATGACCGAAGATCACATCTTCGTGGACGGGCTGGGAAACCGCGTTCAGGGCAGGGAGAAGATGCGCGCCGGCTGGCAGGGATACCTGCGGTGGTTTCCTGACTACCGCATTTCGCACGAGCGGATACTCGAGGACGGTGCCACCGTGGCCGTTTTTGGTTCTGCCAGCGGCACCTACGCCGCGAGCGGTACGCTTTCGAAGGAAAACCGTTGGGCAGCCCCCGCGGCGTGGAAGGCTGTGGTT
>Ga0187783_10003145_pt1 | contig 12189 bp, 10 predicted proteins | sample 1015_SJ02_MP02_2_FD_132471 | JGI IMG/M metagenome (GOLD analysis project Ga0187783, IMG submission 132471) | Tropical peat soil microbial communities from peatlands in Department of Meta, Colombia - 1015_SJ02_MP02_20_MG | ecosystem: Environmental > Terrestrial > Soil > Wetlands > Peat | place... | reverse complement strand
GCGGGCGCTCACGTGGTGCTGGCTGCCCGGGATCAGCAGGCTCTCGACAGCGTGGCGAGCCGCATCGAGGCAGCGGGGGGCAGGGCGACCCCGGTGCCGACGGATGTCAGCAGCGAAGCCGCAGTCGGTCGCCTGTTCAGTGCGGTCGCCGGCCTCGGCAACCTCGACGCGCTCGTGTGCGCGGCCGGGGTGCTGACGCGCAGGCCGTTCCGTGACACGACGTCCGCCCTCTGGGACGAGACGCTGGGCGTCAACCTGACGGGCACCTTCCTGTGCTGTCGCGCGGCGTTCACCGCGATGGCCCGGTCGGGCGAGGGTCGGATCATCACCCTCGGGTCGCTGTCCGGGGTGTACGCCACCGAGAAGTTCCCCGGCCTGGCCGCCTACAACGTGTCCAAGTACGGCGTCATCGGGCTCACCGAGGCGATTGCGGTCGAGGGCAAGCAGCACGGCATCAGCGCGATTTGCCTGAGCCCCGGCGCCGTCGACACCGAGATGCTGCGCCGCGCCAACCCGGCCCTGCGGCCCGGCCTGACCCCCGCCGACATGGCAGCTCTGATCGTCGCGCTGCTTGACAGCCCGCTTGCAGCGGTGAGCGGGGCGAATATTCCGCTGTTCTCAAACGCCTAGGACCTGGCGCTAGACGCTCGCTAGGTCCCGTCCGCGGCAGCGGGCGACGATGGGTGTCGGCCCGCGTCAGGCGAGCTGAGCGACCACAAGTCCGTGTCGTCGTCGGCGAGCGCGGCCGGATCAGGCCGGGCTCGCGTCGCCACTAGCCGGGCGCTGGCCGCCATCTCCCCGCGGACGTCGAGCTCGGGATCGCCGCCGCGGTCCACGCCGACCGCGGCCAGCACCACGCCGTCCGCCAGGTAGAAGCCGATGAGCTGCGCAGCCCCCACGCTGCCGCGGACCACGAAGTCATCCCACGTGGTGGCGTGACCGGCGTACTCGATCTTGTGCTCATACTGATCGGACCAGAAGGTGTGCAGGTAGTCGTAGGGCGCGGTAGAGCCCAGCATGGACCTGGCCGCGGCGGCGCCCTGCTTTTCCGCGTTGTTGTAGTGCTCCACCCGGACCCGCCCGAACAGCGGGTGGAGCTGGTTTGCCACGTCTCCGGCTACATAGACGTCCGCCGCGCTGGCCCGGCAGAACTGGTCCGCGAGGATTCCGTTCTGCTGCGCGACGGCCACGGCAGGAAAGTCGGGCTCGATGCCGACGCCAGCGACGACGAAATCACACGGGATCCGGCGACCTCCGGTCGTCACGACCGCTTCCAGCCGGCTGGTGCCCTCGAACGCCGTGGCATCGTCGCCCGCGAGCAGCTCGACGTCATGCTGACGGTGAATGTCAGCGATCAGCGCGCCGACCTCGCCGCCGAGAACCCGTTCCAGTGGCGCATGGCCGCCAAACACCGCGGTCACCCGCACTCCGAGCTGGGTCAGCGAGGCCGCGACCTCGCACCCGATGAACCCCATGCCCACGACGACAGCGTGTCGTCCCGGCGCCACCTCGCGCTTGATGGCGTCGCACTCGGCCACCGTGCGCAGCTGGTGAATCCCCGGCAGGTGCGCCCCCGGCAGCCTGAGCTGCCGGTTGCGTCCGCCGGTCGCTATCAGGACGCGCTGGTAGCCGAGTTGGTCGCCCGATTCCAGCGTGACGGTGTGCCCGGCCGGATCGACTGCCACCGCGGTTTCGCGGCGAAGCTCGACATCGTGCCCGGCGTACCAGTCCGCCGGCCGGACGTACCAGCCATCGAGATCTTCCTCGGAGCGCAGGTAGGTCTTCGACAGCGGCGGACGACCAAATGGGATGCCAGGCTCCCGGCTGATGAGCACTACCGGGCCGGAAAATCCCTCGTCCCGAAGCGTCGCGGCGGCGGTGCCGCCCGCCAGGCCGCCGCCGATGATGACATACGCATTCGGCGCGGATCGCACGGTCACGCAGCGCATTCTCCCCTGAAACGGGGCGGGGAATCCGCTCCGCAATGGGTGGTTCTGGTGCGCGTTTCCTGGAATCGTCGATGTAGCAGCGGTAGGAAGGCTCATCCGACGGAGAGCAGGGCAGGACATGGCGCGGAAGAAGGTCGCCGTACGGGTGCCAAAGCACGCGCTGGACCAGACCGCCCCGCACGACTGGTCCTTCGAGCGGGAAGCTCTCGCCTCCGTTGCGGACATCGTCGAGGTCCAGGCCAACACCAGGGTCGAGTTCATCGAGGGCGTCCGTGACGCGGACGCGATCATGACCTCCTGGGGCATGCGGATTGATGCGGAGGTGATCGGCGCGCTGCAAAGGTGCGTGGTCATCGGCGTCGGCAGCGTCGGCGTGGACATGGTCGACGTCGACGCGGCCACCGCGGCTGGCATCGTCGTCACCAACGTCCCGGACGTGTTCATCGAGGAAGTAGCCGATCACGCCATGATGCTGCTGCTCGACACGGCCCGGATGACGTCGACCATGGCGCGCATCGCAGCTGAGGGCCGGTGGTGGGACGGCAGGCAGCTGCTCTCCGGACGGCCCAGGCTGCTGGGCCAGACGCTGGGGATGTACGGGTTCGGGAACGTGGCCAGGTGCACAGCCCGGCGCGCCAAGGCTTTCGGCCTGCACCTGATAGCCCACGATCCCTACGTCAGCGAGCTGGAGATCACTGGCGCGGGGGTGGAGCCGGTGGGCTTCCACGAGTTGCTAGAGCGCAGCGACTACGTGTCCGTCCACACCCCGCACAACGCCGAAACCGAGCATGCGATTGACGCAGCGGCTCTGAGCCGGATGAAGCCGACCGCCATCCTCATCAACACGGCGCGCGGATCAATCGTCGACGAGCAGGCCCTCATCAAGGCGCTACAGGAGGGGACCATTGCCGGTGCCGGCCTTGACGTGCTCGACCCGGAGCCGCCAGAACCCGGCAATCCGCTGCTCACCATGCCGAACGTGCTGGTCACTCCCCACGTCGCCTCGGCTACCACCCGGATGCGTCCAGAGACCAGGCGCCGGGTCGGCCGCGAGGTGGCCCTGGTGCTTCGCGGCCGCTGGCCGCTGAGTTGTGTCAACCCATCCGTGCTGCCGCGCGCCAGCCTCGAGCGGTGGCAGCCGTACCCGACGAGCAGGGGGCCCAACCGATGAACGTCGCCGCCGCGATAGCACGTGCCATGAAGGTCGAAGGGGTCGACATCCTCTTCGCATATCCGGTGAACCCGCTGATCGAAGCGGCAGCGAGCGAGGACATCCGAACGATCATCGTGCGCCAGGAACGAACCGGCCTGCACATGGCCGACGCGTACTCGCGGGTGACCTCCGGCGACAAGCTCGGCGTGTTCTGCATGCAGCACGGTCCGGGGGCAGAGAACGCGTTCGGCGGGGTGGCCCAGGCGTTCTCCGAGTCGGTGCCGATCCTGGTCGTTCCGGCCGGCTACCCACGCCAGCTGTCCACCTACTATCCGAACTTCAACTCCACGCTCAACATGCGGAACATCACCAAGTGGGCCGAGCCGGTCACCAGCGCGCAGGCCGTTCCGGGCATCTTGCGCCGGGCCTTTGCCCAGCTGCGGAGCGGGCGTCCGGGTCCGGTGCTCATCGAGGTTCCCGCCGATCTGTGGCATGAACAGCTGCCTGACGGGTGGTCCCACACGCCCAGCCTCAGGGCGAAGAGCGCTCCCGACCCGGCAGACGTCGCGACCGCCGCCGCGGTGCTGGCCAGCGCCGAGCACCCGGTTATCTACGCCGGCCAGGGAGTGCACTGGGCCAAGGCATGGCCCGAGCTGCGCGCGCTCGCCGAGGCCTGGAATATCCCGGTCACGACCTCCATCGAGGGCAAGAGCGCTTTCCCGGAGAACCATCCGTTGTCGCTAGGCAGCGGCGGGCGGGCCAACCCGCGCCCGGTCAAGCGGTTCCTGGCCGACGCCGACGTGATCCTCGGCGTGGGCTGCAGCTTCGCCCTGACCGGATTCGGCGTGGCCATGCCGCCGGGCAAGACCATCATCCACGCCACGCTCGACCCGAAAGACATCAACAAGGACGTCGCCGTGCAGCATGCGCTGGTCGGTGACGCCAAGCTGACGCTGGCCGCGCTGGCCGAGGCGATGGCCGGAATGGACCGGTCCGGCGCGACGGCGCGCCGGGACGTCCCGCGTCTGATCGCGGAGTTGCGTGACGGCTGGCTGGCCGAGTGGGCACCGAAGCTCACCAGCGAATCCGAGCCGATCAGCCCGTACCGGGTGATCTCTGAGCTGAACCGCACGGTCGACAAGGACCGGACGATCATCACGCACGACGCTGGCAGCCCGCGCGACCAGATGACGCCGTTTTGGGAGGCCACCGCGCCGCTCAGCTACCTCGGCTGGGGCAAGACCACCCAGCTGGGCTACGGGCTCGGTCTGGCGATGGGAGCCAAGCTCGCGAGGCCCGACCACTTGTGCATCAACGTCTGGGGAGACGCCGCCATCGGGTTTACCGGAATGGACCTGGAGACCGCCGCGCGGGAGCGGATCGCCATCCTGTCCATCTTGTTCAACAACTCATCGATGGCCATCGAGATCCCGATCATGCCGGTCTCGCAGGCGAAGTACGGGGCGACGGACATCACCGGCAACTACGCGGACATGGCCGCGTCCCTCGGCTGTTACAGCGAGCGGATCGCCGACCCCGCCGAGATCGTCGCCGCAATCAAGCGCGGTATCGCTGCCACCGAAGAGGGCCGACCAGTCCTGCTCGAATTCCTCACCGAGAAAGAGACCACCATTTCGAACGAGTAGCACTTGCCGGGCACCCGGCGCTGATCTAGCGTCCTGGCGAGGAGCTAGATGGTCACCGGCACAAGAGGCGAAGCAGTAACTTCTGGTCGCGGGCGCCGGCACAGGATCGCTCCGATGCTTCTCGTCGCGGCTGCCGGCAGCTTGTTACTGGCGAGCACGGCACTGGCCGGAGCGGAGGTCGGAAGACCTGCTCGGCCCGCCAGGCACAATTATGCCGTCCCGCCGCCGGCCGTGCGCATCGCCGCGACCACGGCGACATACCAGGCGATCGAGGCGAAGATCGCCGCCAGGCAGTCGCTCTTCCTGGGTCGCTTCCCGGATCCGACCGCGCAGGAGGACGTCATCGACTACGGCGTCAACGGCCTCTGGAAGCAGGGGATCGACGGCGCCGGAGTGACGGTGGCCTACATCGTCACCAACCCGGACCCGGGCCTCCAGGCGTCCATGGCGACCTACGACACAGCCATGGATCTGCCGCCAGCGCAGATCACGGAGCTGGCGCTGCCGGCGCCAGCGAACCCGTCCACAGCTTGCCAGATCGAGTGCGGCACCGGCGAAGACCGCCTGGACGCTGAGGCGATCCACTCGATGGCTCCCTACGCGAACATTATTTTCGTCAGCCCGCCGGTACCGGAGACGGTCGGCATGCAGGGCTGGCCACAGGTAGCCGAGGCGATCGAGATGATCGCCAACGCGAACCTGGCCGACGTGATCACGGTGAGCCTGGGCGACGGCGAGAGCAACTTCATCAACGACCCCACCAACCCGACCGCCAGCCAGCAGGCCGCTATCCACTCGCTGGATCCCGCGTTCCTCGATGCCGCGGCGCGCGGCATCCCGGTGATGTTCGCATCCGGCGACTGCGGGCCGACCGATCCGCCGGTCCTTTTCGACCTCGGCCAGTGCACGCCGACGGTCGGCCGCACCGCGGGTCACCCGGTTGACAGCCCATGGGTCACCGCAGTCGGCGGCTCGATCCCCAACGCTGGCCTGGCCACCCCGGCCGGGCGGACTGCCCCCGATGCGCTGTGGACCGCCCTGGGCAGCGATTCCGACGCTGAGTCGGCAGGGGTATCCACTGTCTATCCGAAACCCTCCTGGCAGCAGGGCATCGCAGCCCTGGACGGCGTTACCGGCCGCGCGTTCCCCGACATCGTGATGGATGCCACCGACGGCACCTCGCAGGCGTCGCCCACCTTCGCCGGCATCCTCGCGCTCGCGACTCAACTGCGCGGTGCCGACCTGGGCACGATAAACCCAGCGCTGGCGGCGATCGGCCCGCGCGGCGCGGCGGCCGGCATCATCAGTGTCCCGGCTGGTTATACGGACAGCGCGTACGGGGTCACCGGCTACTCCACCGGCCCCGGCTACTCCATCGCGGCGGGCTGGGGCACCATCTACGCGCCGGTTTTCGTGCCCGCCCTGGTTCGGCAGATCGACCGGCAGCACGGCCCATCCGAGCCGAGTCGGCTGGCGCGCGTCGAGCTGGACCGGTTGCAATCCGACGTCCGCGAGTCGGCCCTTAAGGTGGCTGCCGGTCAGACCGTCACGGTCACCGGGAACGGTTTCATCCCCGGCCGCACTCCGAATGGCACGACGGTCCTGGACGGGTTCGGCGTGTACCCGCCGCTTTTCGGTCAGTACGGAGTGGCGAGCGGCCCATTCGCCAACTCGGACTCCACGGTGCCGGGACAGACCTGGGACGACGTCACGGCCACCCTCACGGGACCACGGTTGCTCTCGCCGCAGCCGCTCGCGGTGAGCGGGCCGGCCGGCGACGGATCCGTCACGGTCACCATCTACACGACGGGACTGGCCACCGGCAGGTACACGGTGACGATTGCCGGCCTGCTGCTGACGCAGACTATTTCGTTCCAGGTCAGCATCCCCAGCTGAGCCGAACGGCTGAGACGTTTGCATTGACATGTCAGCATTCGAAGAGTGAGCTAACAGTGCTGGCGGGCCCCGCCTGTGCTGCAGCTGGCTCGTCTGCTGAGACCCGGACGGTGAGCATCGCGTGAAGCTAGCGTTCTTTGACGAATTCCGCCTCGGTGTCGTGCGCGGTCAGGAGATTGTCGACGTCTCCGCCGTCATCGCCGAGATTCCGCGGGCTCATCCGCACGACGTCCTGCGCGCCGTGATCGAGGACTGGGACCAGTGGCGGTCAGGGCTCGAGTGGGCGGCAGAACACGGGCACGGCATAGCACTGGAGGCGGTAGCGCTGCGGCCGCCGGTGCCACGGCCGGTGAACATCGACTGTATGGCGGTGAATTACCTGGAAGGGGGGACCCTGGACGCGCTTCCCCCCATCGGTGCGTTTCACAAGACGCCCGATGCGATCATCGGCCCTGGTGATGCGATGGTGCTGCCGGATACCCCGGCGACCATCTTCGAGGGCGAGGCCGAACTCGCCGTCGTCGTCGGCAAACGGGGCAAGAATGTCGCACAACCGGATGCGATGGACTACGTCTTCGGCTACACGAATCTCATCGACGGCTCGGCTCGCGGACTGCCGGGTCTCAACGCCTTTTATCCGATGAAGTCACGGGACACGTTCTGCCCGATCGGCCCGTTCATCGTCACGAAGGACGAGATTCCCGATCCGCAGAACCTCGCCGTCCGGCTGTGGAATAACGGCGAGCTCATGCAGGATTTCAGCACGAGCGATATGGCGCATCCGATTCCGCGCTGTATTGAGTTCATCTCGTCGGTGCACACGATCGAGCCGGGCGACCTGATTGCCACCGGGACAAACCATGGTGGCCTGAACCCCTTCATGGACGGCGACGAGATCGAGCTGGAGGTCGAAGGTCTGGGTCGGCTCCGCATCAGCGTGCGGGATGACCTGAAGCGGAGCTGGCAGCGAGAGACTCGCCACGACCGGCAGACGCAGGGCAAGGCGGGACCGACGCCGCAGCTCACCGGCAAGTACGCACCGGACGGGGACCGCGAGCTCTGAGCGGAGGAACTGGTATGCCGAAGGTAACGGGCCTAGGACACGTCGGGATCTACGTCCGCGATCCGCAGCTGATGATCGAGTTCTACTCGGGATTTCTGGGCCTGTCGGTCACCGACCGGGGCCCGGATGACCGGATCGTCTTCCTCAGCGCGAATCCGGCGATCGAGCATCACGAGTTCGCGATGGTGCAGTCCGCGGACCATAAGACGGACCCCCAGCAGATATCGTTCACGGTGGCCTCGCTTGCCGACCTCAGGGCCTTCTACGCCGCGATAGTCGAGCGCGGGTACCCCGTCGAGATGGTCGTGAATCACGGCAACGCGATCGGCTGCTACTTCCGTGACCCGGAAGAGAACGTTGTAGAGGTCTACTGGCATACCGGCAAGGACTGGCCGCAGCCCTACGGAGATCCGATAGACCTGTCCAAATCAGAGGAGGAGCTGCTCGACATCGTCGCTGCGCTGTGATCGAGACCGGCGTCATCAGGTGTTCTCGTACCTGACCGGCCTCGGCTGCCCGCGCTGCGCCGCGAGCTACCCGGCCGACGTCATCCAGGGCGTGTGCACCTGCGGTTCGCCGCTGCTCGCGCGATACGACCTCACCCGGCTCGCGGCGGAGTCGTCACGGGCAGCGTTTGCCGGGCGCGAGGCCTCGCTGTGGCGCTACCACGAGCTATTGCCGGTGTCGCGGCCAGAGAACATCGTGAGCCTCGGCGAGGGCATGACACCGCTGCTCCCGCTGGCCCGGCTGGGCGCGCAGCTCGGCGTGCCTGCGCTGCTGATGAAGGACGAGGGGACCATCCCCACCGGCTCGTTCAAAGCTCGCGGCGCCGCCGTCGGCGTGTCCAGGGCCGCAGAGCTCGGGGTGCGCGGCATCGCTATGCCGACAAACGGGAACGCGGGCGCGGCGTGGGCGTTGTACGCGGCCCGCGCGGGATTGCACGCGCTCATTGCCATGCCGGAGCGGGCGCCCGCCATCTGCAGGGCCGAGGTGGCCGCCGCGGGGGCCGAGCTCTACCTGGTGCGCGGGCACATCGGCGACTGCGGCCGGCTCATCAACGCCGCCGTTGCGCGGCGCGAGGGCCTGCAAGAGGTGTCGACGCTGAAGGAGCCGTATCGGCTCGAGGGCAAGAAGACGATGGGCGTGGAGATCGTCGAGCAGCTCGGCTGGACCATGCCGGGCGTGATCGTGTATCCCACCGGCGGCGGCGTCGGCATCATCGGCATCCACAAGGCACTGAGCGAGCTCGTCGAGCTGGGCTGGCTGAGCGGACCGCTGCCTCGGCTGGTCGCGGTCCAGGCCAGTGGCTGCGCTCCGATCGTCGCCGCGTTCGAGGCTGGCGCGCGGGAAAGCACGCCGTGGCCGGATCCGCACACCGCCGCTTTCGGCCTCAACGTGCCGAAGGCGCTGGGCGACTTCCTGATCCTCGACGCGATTTACCGCACGAACGGGTGCGCGCTCGCCGTCAGCGATGCCGAGTTGCTGGCTGCGCAGCGCGATATCGCGCGCACCGAGGGGGTGCTGGTCTGCCCGGAGGGCGCCGCGACCGTCGCGGCCATCCGGGTGCTCCGCGAGCGCGGCGAGATCGACGCGGGCGAGGTTGTAGTCGCGCTCAACACCGGTGCCGGAATCAAGTACCCCACGACGCTGACCGTGACCGCGCCGCTGCTCGAGCCGGATGGTGAAATCCCGGTGCGTGTCTAGTCCGGAGCCACCAGCAGGGTCCGTGACGTGTCGTAGGTGACCGGCAGCTTGCCCGGCTCGGTGATGACGTAGACGAGCAGCGCTAGGTATTCATCCTGCTCGTCGGGCCGCGGCATGCGCACGAACACGCGGCTGCCCGGTGCCAGCACGACGCGGCGAATCTCGGGCGTGCGGCGCACGAAATGCCCGACGCCGCGCCGCGTCTCGGCCAGGCCTAGCTCGCGGACTACTTGTATAGCCCTGCGCACCGTGTCCCTGCTGACCTGGTAACGGCTGGTCAGTTCTGGCTCTGACGGCAGCATCGTGCCGACCGGCAGCCGCCGGGTCACGATCATTGCCCTGAGCAAGATCGCGAGTTGCACGTAGGCGGGCAGCATGCTGGCTGGGTCGATGATCGCCTCGTCAACGGCCCGGCTCGCGGCCTGCTCGGCCCGCATGTCGTCGGCAGTGCCCGTTATGTGACGCTCATCACGTTCGGGCATTCCGTCTTCCCTTCGTCTGACCTGCTGCGTTAGGTTCGCGGTCACTTGTATGGAAAACCCGACGGGCAGACAAGCCAATGAGCTTAGCCCACCAGGGGCCGAGGGGTCTGCGCGGGGGCATCCCTCTCACCCTGGCCGATGACGCTAGTCGCCGCCGCGGAGGGGACGGCAGCGGCTAGACACAAAGAGCCCGGAAGCCGGGCAGGTTCTCGACTACTGAGAGTGCCACCTGGCTTCCGGGCCCTACGTGTGCCAGGCTCGCTTGGCATGATCTCGTGGCGCGACTTCAAGGCCCGTCAGCCCGAACTGGCCCGCTCGGGCGCCGACTTGCTGTACCACTTCGGCGTCGGCCTGGCCTTCCTCGCCACAGTCCGAGCTGACGGCGGACCGCGGCTGCACCCCATGTGCCCGCTGCTCACCGAGGCCGGCCTGTACGCATTCATCGTCCCGTCGCCCAAGCAGCGAGATCTCCATCGGGACGGGCGGTACGCGATGCACTCGTTCCCGCTCGAAGACAACGAGGACGCCTTCTACCTGAGCGGCGCGGCCAGGCACGTCTCGCACCCTGAGACCCGGGATCGGCTGGCTCATCAGTTCGTCAGGGAGCGCGCTGATTTCGCGGTGTCACCGCCGGGGCAGGAGCAGCACCTCTTCGAGTTTGGGCTTGAGGCGGTGCTGCTCACCCGAACTACCGGGCATGGCGACCCGCAGCCGCAGCACACCGTCTGGCGGGCGCGCTGACGGCCTGGCCACTGACGCCAGACCGGCCGCGGCCGACAGCACCCGTCGTGACAGTAGCGTTGACAGGAGGGAAACGGGACTGTTGCCGGGCTACTAACGGGGGAGCGGTGTCGGTCCAGGATCACATGAGCCATCCCGACGACCGGGCTCGCGCGGCGGCGGGCATCGAGGCGCTGCAGCGGTGGTATCGCCGGCGTCCCGGCCGCTGGCGGACGGCCGGCTGGTGGAACGCCGCCAACGCGCTTACTGCGGTGATCGGCTACATCCAGTGCACCGGTGACGAGACCTACCTGGGCGTGGTCGACCGTACGTTCCGGGCCGCCGGACGCAAGCATCCGGACTTCCTGGTCGGCTTCTATGACGACAATGGCTGGTGGGGCCTGGCCTGGGTCGCCGCCTACGACCTGACCGGCGAGGTACGTTACCTCGACGCGGCCCGGACAATCTTCGCCAACCTGCTGACTGGCTGGGACGACACCTGCGGCGGCGGCGTGTGGTGGAGCACCGACCGCGCGTACAAGAACGCCATCACCAACGAGCTGTTCCTCACCCTTGCCGCCCGGCTGCATCAGCGCTGTGCCGACAGTGGCAAGTACCTCGAGTGGGCGCGGCGGGAGTGGGACTGGTTCTGTGCGCGCGGCCTGATCGGTGCAAGCGGCCTGGTCAACGACGGGCTCGACGAGTCCTGCCAGAACAACGGTGGCCAGACGTGGACCTACAACCAGGGCGTGATCCTGGGCGGCCTGGCCGCGCTGCACCAGATAACCGGCGACGCCGCCTACCTCAGGCAGGGGGAGGTGCTCGCCGACGCGGCGCTCAGCCTGCTGACCGCCCCGGCTCCGCACGCCAGGCATGGCATCCTGCTCGAGCCCGGCGAACACGCGACCGCCCGCCGCGACCGGGATCGTCCGCAGTTCAAGGGCATCTTCGTGCGCAACCTCTCGGAGTTCTGCCGGCAGAGCCCGCGGCCTGCCTACCGCGAGTTCATCCGTGACAATGCGCGCTCCATCTGGGCCAGCAACAGGAATCGCAGCAACCAGTTCGGTCTGCACTGGGCGGGCCCGTTCGACCGGGCTGACGCCAGCCGGCAAAGCGCGGCGATGGACGTGCTGAACGCGGCCGTGATGCTCGCGGGGAGCAGAACTGACGTCTAGATAACGACGTAGGCGCAAGCCCGGACAACGGCGGAGGCCGGCCCTCGCGAGAGGGCCGGCCTCCTCTACTACTTCGGCGCCTTGCCGCCGGGCATGATGGACCCCGGAACGGCTGATGTTCGCGGACCTGATGAAGCTGGCGGGAGATGCTTTATGCAGCTGTACATACTGCCCCTTGGCGGCTGTTGCTGTAACTACGAGGTCATCGCGCCGGGCATCGCCGACGGAAAGCGGATCCACATCCCGGTGCCCTCGTTCCTGATTCGCCTGGATGACGACTCGCTTGCGCTCGTCGACACCGGCATGAGCCGTCTGCACATTGCCGATCCCGACCTCACCTGGCGTGGCACGCCCATGGCTGACCTGCTGGTGCCGGACATGCGGCGCGAGGATAGTTTGCT
>Ga0187783_10003144_pt1 | contig 12194 bp, 7 predicted proteins | sample 1015_SJ02_MP02_2_FD_132471 | JGI IMG/M metagenome (GOLD analysis project Ga0187783, IMG submission 132471) | Tropical peat soil microbial communities from peatlands in Department of Meta, Colombia - 1015_SJ02_MP02_20_MG | ecosystem: Environmental > Terrestrial > Soil > Wetlands > Peat | place... | reverse complement strand
TTCACGATTTTGAGAGACTGGTCGGCGGCGGGAGAGTCCTTCGATGCGATCGTTCTCGACCCTCCGGCCTTCGCCAAGACCAGGCGTGCCGTCGAAGGAGCTTTGCGCGGTTACAAGGAGCTCAATTTGCGCGCGCTCAAAATGATTCGTTCAGGTGGCCTGCTCGTCACCTGCTCGTGCTCGCACCACGTCAGCTGGGCCGATCTGGAAGCTGCCGCGGCCGCGGCCGCTTCGGATGCTCAAAGGCGCGTGCGCCTGCTCGAGCGCCGGGGCGCCGCGCCCGACCATCCGGTTGTGCTCAATCTGCCCGAAACGGAATACCTGAAGTGCCTGGTTCTGGAAGTGGAGTGAAAGGCCTGAGCAACGGAACGAGGAACAAGGGAGCGAGAGAACGAAGGGCGGGATCGCTAATTCAACAGTGAGTGAAAAGTTTCAGTATCGATATTTGCGCCACAGACGATGATTCCCACCCTCAAGCCCTTGCAGCGTTCTTTCAAAGGACCTAACAATGCTGCTGTGGCAGCGGCCCCGGCAGGTTCCACGGCAAGCTTCAAATCCTCAAAAAGAATCCTCATTGCTTTTCTCATTTCGTCGTCTTCGATCAAGACGACGTCATCCAGATATTTCTGACACACAGAGAAACTGTAGGGCTCAGTGCAAGGCGCGGAAAGAGAATCGGCGATGCTTCTGGGACCCCCGGGCAGGGTGACGGAGTGACCTTCGAGGAGCGAGAGGGCCATCGAATTTGCCCCCACCGGCTCAACGCCGTACACCTTGCAGCGGGGGTTCATTTGCTTCGCAGCACAGCTGACGCCGGATGCCAAGCCACCGCCTCCAATGGGAACGATCAGAGCATCAAGACCGGGGTCCTGTGTCAGAAATTCCAGTCCCAGGGTCGCCGTGCCTAAGGTGACGAGCGGATTCTCGAAAGGATGCATGATGGCGCGGTTCTCTATTTCGGCGATGCGCCGCATTTCATTGAGCAGGACTGAGAGGCTTTCCAGCTGAATTACCTCGGCAGCGTAGGCTTCGATCGCTCGCAGGCGAAACGGGTTGATGGTTTTGGGAACGACGATCTTGGCATTGACGTTGGCGGTATGAGCAGCAAATGCAACGGCAATGCCGTGGTTGCCTGCCGAGGCCGCAACCACACCGTTCTCTTTCTGCGCGGCAGACAGCCGATCCATTACCGTCAAAGCGCCACGCGCTTTAAATGAGCCGGTCTTCTGAAACAGCTCGAGCTTCAAAACCGCTTTCGTGGCCTCGCCAAGCAAGCGGCGCTTCAGGGGCGTATCCCACTCTCGAACGGGAGTCTCGTAGAGGCGTGAGGCCAGGCTTCGCCGTTGCTCTTCAATCTCGGATAGGGAAGGCACCTGCATCTTCGCGCCTCTGTGTCATGGACTGAACGGCCGAGCGCGCCTTGAATCGCTCAAGGACCCGCGATGGGGCACTTCGTCATCGTAGCTTAAGGGATGGATGGGGGTTGCGACCGCGCGCCAGCAGGTTAGCGATCCAACCAAGAAACCTTTGTCGCCCCGACTCTTCACCCTCACGCGCCGTCGCTCCTTGCCAGGGTCGCCGGCGGGGGATTCGCGGCATTGGGCGTGGCGAGCCCCCCGCCTTGAGCTCGGCCAGCGCCGTCTTGACTTGGTCGCGCAGTGCATCAGCTTCCAGGACGCACAAGCGCATATAGGCCGAGACGGTCAGGCCTGATTCTTGAGCGCGCTGGCGCAACTGCTCGCACTCAGCCTTGCTCAACCGGATTGTCACGCTCGCCGATCGAACCTCGTGACCAGGCGCCGCTTCCCGTTCACCCCCAGCCTGTCCGGCACCGACTCCCTCGTCGGATGATGCTGCCGCCGCGGTTTCTTGCTGATCGCGCGGAGCCGTTCGTTCTGCCCATTCATGGCGCTCGCTCGGGCGATACCTTGCATGATTCCGCAAGGCGCGCTCGTAACTGAGCGTAACAACATCGTCGCCAAGCCTGCCATCGCCCCACGTTGAATCGCGACTCGGATCGCGCGAGCCCGGCGAAGTGAGCGACGCCAGCAGCCCCGCGAAGCTTGATGGTTTTGGGGAGGGCGAAGACTCGGCAACCTGTTCCATGGCGAGAAGTGTATCGCGCGCGGTTCACGAACTAGCCTGGGAAACCGGACCCATAGAGCCAGCGATCCCAATATGATTTCGCAGCCGGGGAAGTTTCAAGATGGGCCTTTGAGCGTCGGTTCTTTGACGGTGTCAATCCGCCGCGGATGGATCGAGTACGGCTTCGGGAAGTACGCGATCAGGCAGGCGCAGCAGCCGGCTGATCTGCTCGGCAGGCACGGGCCGGGAGAAGAGAAATCCCTGACCGAAGCGGCAGCCCAGTTCCCGCAACAGCCCTTCCTGCTCTCGGGTTTCGATCCCCTCCGCGACAACATCCATGCCCAGGGCGCCGGCCAGGTCCACGATGGTGCGTACGATGTGCAGCGACTGTTCGCCCTCGGTCAGGCGCGCCACAAATGAGCGGTCGATCTTAAGAACGTCGAACGGAAAGGCGTGGAGCTGGTGCAGCGAGCTATAGCCGGTTCCGAAATCGTCGACCAGCAGCGAGACGCCGAGGCGGCGGAGGCTGCCGAGGACTTCCATAGCGGCGCTTGCGTTGGGAATCAGGCTCGACTCGGTCATCTCCAGGCCGAGTTGCCGACTGCTGACTCCGGAACGCCGCAAGAGAGCTTCGACATGATCGGCAAGCCCCTCGCGAGTGAATTGCCGAGCGGAAAGGTTGACGCAGACGCGGAGGGAGCTGCGGGAACGGTCCTCTTCGCTCCACATGTGAATCTGCCTGCAGGCCTCGGCCAGACCCCAATCCCCGATCGACAAGATCATCCCGCTTTCCTCGGCGATGGGGATGAAGCTCATGGGCGGAATGAGTCCCCGCACCGGATGTTGCCAGCGAATCAATGCCTCCAGGCCGACGATTCTGCGCGAGGCCAGCTCGATTTCCGGCTGATAATAGAGCACAAACTGGCGTTTTTCCAAAGCCCGGCGCAGGTCCGACTTGCGTGGCCAGGTTTCGGCCGGGACTTTGGGAGCAGGCACAGGAAGCTCGGCGTCGCCCCGGCATGCTTTTCGGAGCTTGCGCAGCTCGAGCTGGCCGGCCACCATTTCGGCCAGGTTCTCAAGCATGCGCAGTTCGCCGGCCGCCATGGGGCGCCGCGGTTGGCAGGAATAAATCGCGAGCCCACCCAGGATTCTGCCGCTGGTTGAGCGCACCGGTACGGCGGCAAACGAAACCGGATCGATGCGCCTGAGCGCCAGTCGCCGTCCGCGGAACTTCGGATCGTCTTCAATATTGGCAACGACGACGGGACCATCCTCTGCCAGCAACAATTCAAAAATCGAGCCGGTGAGTGGCAGTTCCCGCACTGGCTCGCCCCAATAGGATTTAATCCAGACGCGGCTCTCGTCGGCAAAGCCCAGTAGCACGGTGTCAGCTTTGAAGTACTCGGCGGCCAGTCGTGTCACAGTGTCGAAGCTCGGCTCCGGTTCCGTGTCGAGGATTTCCGTCGACGTCAACGCGGTTAGCCGCGGGTCTTCTTCCTGTTCTTCGATTCTTCCAGTCTCAAGTTCAGCTTGCAGAATCATGCTTTCAGGCTCGCTCTGTCATCAAACTTCGCGCTTATGGGCATGCTTTGCGCGATCCGCGGTCGTTGTGTTTCGCCCGTCGGCAGGTCGTCCGAGCAGTTTCATTCTGGCTCCTCCCGGGCACAGTGAGATTTCTTCCCAGCCCATCGAGCCGAAGGGTTTCTGCTCTCAAATTGCTTATCGGAAAAGCCCGGAGGGCCATGAGGTTACAAACGGACAATTCCGGTTTTGAGTGCAGGAGCGATCAGGTGACGGTGGACGGATGGTCACTTATGCGGCGGCTGTCCTGTTTCAGTCCATAAGAAGGTGAGCTCGTCTGTATCGTCCTGAATCTTTTGCTGCACGCTCACACCCTGTGAATGGCCGCCAGCCAGGCTGTAATGCAGCAGAATGGGGCGTCCGCTTGCCGAGTCGGCCTGCAGGAGCGCCGTCATCTTGCGCGCGTGCAGCGGATCCACGCGCGTGTCGCTCGAACCCGTCCAGAAAAAAACCGCAGGATACTTTACGCCGGCTTTTACGTTCTGATAGGGCGAGTATTTCAGCAGGTACTGAAACTGATCTTCTTTGTCGGATGAGCCGTACTCGGTCACCCAATGCGGTCCCTGCTCGAATTTCTGGTAGCGGAGCATGTCGAGCAACGGATAGCCGCACCACACGGCCGAAAACAGATCGGGCCGCTCGGTGATTGACGCGCCCATCAACAGGCCGCCATTCGATCGGCCGCGGATGGCAAAGTGCTCAGGCGAAGTGTACTTGTTGGCGATCAGATACTCAGCGGCCGCGAACCAGTCGTCGAAGACATTTTGCTTGTTTTCAAACATCGCCTGCTCGTGCCAATGTTCGCCGTACTCGTCGCCGCCGCGCAGGTTGGGCAGCGCAAACCATCCACCCTCCTCGATCCACCACGCCCATGCCGGATTCCACTCGGGAACCATGCCCAGATCGAAGCCGCCGTAGCCGGTCATCATCAGCCGCTCTGTTCCATCCCGTTTCAGTCCCTTTTTTCCGGCGACAAACATGGGAACCCGCGTGCCATCTTTCGATGTGTAAAACACCTGATTTAACTCAAATTGGCTTGAGTCGAACGGAACCTTGGACTGCGCGAAGACATCGCGTTTTCCCGTTTGCGTGTCGAGCCGATAAATGATAGGCGGCACAATGAACGATTCAAAGCTGAAGAAGCCGTAGCGATCGGTTGCGCGGCCAAAGACGTCGCTTGCCGAGCCGATGCCGTCAATCGGGACCTCGCCGGCCGGTTTGCCGTCAAGCGCGTATGCCGTTATGACGGTCTTGACGTCCTTCAGCCGCTTCACATAGATTTTGCCGCCGACGATGTTGAAGGAGTCGATGGCATCAGGCGCCTCCGGAATAACCGTCGTCCACGCATCGGGCATGATTCCCGGATCGGCCTTCATGATCCGCCCATTGGGCGACTTGTAGTCGGTCTTCACATACCACGATCCCTTGTAATAGTCGGCAAAGAAGCGCGAGTCCACGCCCCAGATCAGGATGTCGAAGTATGAGCCCGGCTTGGCCAGGTCGCGATAGACGATGTCAACCCGCTTGGCGGGCACGCCGCGGTCGATCTCGATCACCAGATAGCGGTAGTCGTCGGTCAGGCTCGCCTCAATCAGGTCAAGGGGTCCGAGCTTCTCACCCCGGAACTCATTGCCGAAGATGAGCTGGTCGTGGGAATTACGCGTGCCCAGGGTATGCTCGAACACCAGCGACCCCTTTTCGTTCGTGCGCGAGTAAATCAGGCCGGTCCCATCAGGCGTGAAGTTTATCGAATAGTAAACTCCGCTCGGCAGCTCATCCTGGAGTGTCTTGCTGGTTTTCAGATCGTAGACGTGCACCGTTGTTTCGTCGGCGCCGCCCTCGCGAATCAGGTATGCCACCAGCGTTCCATCGCGAGACACGTCAGCCAGATCCACCGAAGTGTTGGGATCGCGACTGAATTGCGCCGGATCGATCAGCCGTTTGTCCTTCCCGGTCCAATCATGGCGAATGTAGATCGATGCCTGATCTTCGCCTGCTAGCGTCTTCTCAAAGAAAAGATCGTTGCCGCGCTGGATGGGCTCGGTCCAGGTGGTGATGTGTTCCAGCGCATCGAGGTTGTCGGCAATCTGCGAACGAATATGCGCCTGCTTGAGGTACAACTCGGTGTAGGCATTCTCCTGGTCGATGAAAGCCTTGGTTTGGGAGCCGCCGGCGTTCTCAAGCCAACGATAATTGTCGACAACAGTAGTTCCGAAGTAGTTGTCTTTGACCGGTACAGCGGGCGCCTGAGGCGGCGCAGGAAGCGTAATGCCGTCGCCCCCGTGAATGGTCTGGGCAAACCCCGCTGTCGAACTCAGGAGGACGACGGCTCCAATCAAGCGAACTGCAGGCTGCATCAGTGAATCCTCGCGATTAGCATACCGGCCAAGGCGGCCCTGCGCCGGCCGGTCTTATCGCCACTCGGTGCCCATGTTGTCGTCGGTGATCAGGCGCTTCCCTTGAAGACGCTGCAAGAGGCCCTCACGGCGCTCCATTGAAAAGCCCATCTCGTATTTCGGATCGGCTCCGGTCAAGTCCGGCAACGACACGATTCTGTCGAGCGCCGCGCGGTCAGCAGGATTTGACAGGTCGAAAACAGGCCGGCCGTCGATTCGATAATTCACAAGCGCCGATCTGAGTTGTTCGCGGTTGTATTCGATAGGGCTGTCGCTCAGGGCAAGAAAGTTGCCGATGCGCAAGGCATAAGGAAAGATCGTTGCGCCCGTTAACAATGCTTCTCCTGAATCGGTGGTGTTGTAATAGTGAATGCCGCCGGCCTTGAGGTGCTTCCGGATCAAGTGGAGAAACTCCACCGAAAGAAGATTCGATACATTCGCGCGCCAATTGTATGTCGTATTCATGAGAATGAAGTCGAACCGGCGATCGGGATGCGCGACCAGCCATCTGCGGCCGTCGTCGATTACGATGTGGATCTTCGGGTTCTCCAGCAAGCTCGCGACGGAAGACCGCTCGCGGATCAGGGGCAGATATCCCGGATTGATCTCTACAACTGTGATGCTTTCCACTTGCGGGTCGTTGACCAGAACCTGCGCCCATGACCCGGACGAAAGGCCTATGATCAACGCTTCCTTCGGCCTCGCATGAATGGCTGGAATTGCGTAGCACCGGAAAATGCTGTTCGTATCGTGTACCGGATCGACATTGAAGTGTCCGTCGTAGACACCGCCTCCGTAGACCGTTTCTGCCGCGCCGACTGCAATCACCCCGCTCCTGTTTTCGACCAGGTCCACGAAATGGGTGCCGGCACGATACACGTCCTTGAAGAGCAACCGCTCATACATCCCTGAGTAGAGCTTTCCCGATGCTGCGGCGGCCGCGATGATGGCGGCGCACGCGCAAAGCGCGCCGATTCTTGATGGTTTCGGGTTGGCGAGCCACGCGAGGGTCGCAGCAATGCTGCCTCCCAGCAAAAGAAGGCCGAATGAAGTCTCCCTTGTTGACCAGTAGTCCAGCGCCACAAATCCCACAAGGAAACTTCCCAGAGCCGATCCCACAATGTTGCTCAGGTAGAGATAACTGAGCTTCTTTCCGGCCTCCTCGGCCGGGCCGATTGCCGCATGCGAGAGGATTGGAAATGCCGCGCCCAGGAGCGCCGATGCAATCGTGACCAATCCATACATATATTCGTAGGAAATATGCAGTGCCGAGAATGCCAGCGTCGGACCAAGAAGGTACGCGGCAAATGAACCCGCCAGAACGACCATCGCTCCGGCTCTCAGCGTGCGGCCGAGATCGTTTTTGAGCTTTCGCTTGCACTCATCGTGAACGGCGAGCGCGCCATAAGCGACTCCAAACAGGTAGTAGGCCAGCAGATTGGCAAAACACGGGGCCTGCCCGCCGCTCGCGAACGAATAAAGGCGATACCAGATAATCTCGTACGCAAGCGCAATGAAACCCGTGCACCCTGCGAGCAGCATGCCGACAACAAAAGGAATTGTCTTGTGCGTTTGTCCGCCCTCACTGACGGGTTCCTTGATTTGCTCTCGGCCTTGGTCCCCATCTCGTGCACGGACCAGCAGCGCCGTCAATCCGACGAGAAAGTTCAAAACTGCCGCGAAACGCACCGAGCCCGACTCACCCAGATTGCGCATCAGGAAATGAGCGGCCAATACACATGCGAAGCCGGAACCGAATGTATTGACGGAATAGAGCGATCCGACTGACTGCCCCACATTATTTGTACGCTTTACCAGGTAAGCAACCAGCAGCGGCAGCGTGCTGCCCATCAGCAGCGTCGGGATCAGCAGGAGTACAAATGTGATCGCCCCGGTTGCCGCGGTCGACGCCCCTGCGGTAAACTCCGCTGCCCAGTGGAAGATCGGAAGCGAGCAGAGCCCGAACAAGCCAATCGAAGTTTCGATCGCCCCAAATGCGCGAAGAGCGGCGACCCCGCGCATTGCCGAAAGTCTCCCTCCGGCCAGACTGCCCAGTCCCAGCCCGAGCATGAAGACCGTGACAATGACCGTGACAGATTCAACATTTACGCCATATATCGTGAACAGGGCGCGTTGCCAAACGGTCTGGTAGAGCAGCGCCGGAACCCCGGACACAAAAAAAAGGAGAAAATATGGCCAAATCCTCCCCTGCACGCGAGGCTTCTCAGGCAGCACTGATGTGGCAGCCGTCATAGTTTTTCGGATTATAACAGTGGTCAAGAATCCCCTAAAATCGAGTGCAGTGACCAGCGAGCCTTCAAGCCAGGATCCTCAGCAACCGCTTTTTGCCGCCAGCCCGGCAGCTGAGAAACCGCCGCGTCCCTGGTGGGTGCGCGGACTGGGTATTCTTCACCCCTCGCACACGCACAGTGTGTTCTCCGCCACCGTGCTGCTCGTGGTTTCAACGTTTCTTTCGCGCATCATCGGACTGGTGCGCGTGAAATACATCGCGTGGCTGCTGGGAAGCGGCATGCAGGCCGACGCCTTCAACGCCGCATTCGTGTTGCCCGACATGATCTCTTATTTTCTCGTCGGCGGTGCGGCATCCATCACGTTCGTCACCATCCTCACGCGGTATCGCGAGGCCGGACGCGAGGCCGAGGGCGAGCGCTCGCTCTCCGTCATTCTCACCACCATGTACCTGGTCCTTGGCGCGGCGATCGTTCTCGGCGAAATCTTCGCTCCCTGGTATGTGCGCTGGTGGTTCAACGGATTCAGCCCCGCGAAAGCTGCGGTCTGCGTTCTTCTCACGCGTATTCTGCTGCCCGCGCAACTATGCTTTTTTGCTGGCGGCGTCTTCGGCGCAGTACTTTTGGTGCGCAAACAGTTCAGCGTGCAGGCCGTGACTCCGCTCATTTACGGGCTGGGCACTATTCTTGGCGGTCTCCTGCTGGTCAAGCGCATCGGCGTCTCCTCACTGGCCATCGGAACAGTGGCCGGGGCCTTCGCCGGGCCATTTTTGCTCAATGCGCTTTTCGCCCGGCGCGCCGGCGCCCGCTACCGCGTCATTGTCGACTGGCGCGACGAAGGATTTCGCGAGTGGGTTCGTCTCTCTTTGCCGCTCATGGCCGGCATTTCACTGGTTACGGCCGACAACTGGATCATCGGTCACTTTGCATCGAAGGTAGGCGGCGCGGTCACACTCTTCAATTATGCGAAGCAGTTTTTCTCCGCGCCCATGTCGATGCTGGCGCAGGCCACTGCGGCGGCATCGATGCCGTTCTTCGCCAGCCTCTGGATGAGCGACCGCCGCTATGAATTTGCCACCCATGTGGCCGATTCGGTTTCGCGCGTGGTGTCACTGAGCCTGATGGCAGCCTCGTTCATGATTGCGCTGGGCCGGCCTGCCATCGATCTGGTCATGACCGGTGGGCGTTTTTCGTCTGCCGATTCGCGCCTGTGCGCCTTTTACTTCGCCATTTTCGCCGTATCGTTGTTTCTGTGGTCGGCACAGGCCATTTATTCACGTGCGTTTTATGCCTCCGGAAACACCTTTGTGCCCATGGCTGCCAGCACGGTGGTCACGTTTGTTTCGCTGCCGATTTATTGGTCACTCGACCGCACATTCGGCATGGCCGGCCTGGCACTTGCCTCGAACATCGGGATTGCCTTGCAAACCCTGACGATTGCGGCGCTACTGCATAAGCGCCGTATCGTATCGTTGGCAGGCCTCGATTACCGCGAGATTGGCCGTTGCCTGATCAGTGGCATAGCGAGCGGCGCAGCCGCGTGGTTGATGGCATGGGGCCTTGGCTGGGCGCGTCTCCATTTCGCTTCTGCAGCGTGGCTTCATCACACCCGCTGGAACGATGCCGTGGTTCTGGCGGCAGGCACATTGATCTGGATCTTCATTGCGAAGTTGGTCCTGGAGCGGGCCGGCTCGGAGCTGCCCGGAGTGGCGATGAGGAAGCTCGGTTTGGCGTGAGATGGAGTGCGGATGAGATTTCGCGCCCTGCCTTCTCCGGATACGCTCCAATGCACACAAGCGCCCCTTCGTATGCAGGGACGCTTGCTTCATTGCGAGAGAATTGGCGGTCGCGCAGCCGATCCCAATCGATCGGCTATACCGTAACCGTTTTGGCGGTTTCCTGGATCGACGGGGAAGGCACGGAGTTCACGGCTCCAACTGCAGCCGCAGCCGGCTTGCCGTCGGGTTTGCGAATATCGATACCCCCCTTGAAGAACGCACCGTCTTCAATGCTGATGCGAGCCGCGGCCACATCGCCGCTGAGTGCGCCCTCGGCGCGGATGTCGACGCGATCGGTGGCCGAGATGTTGCCCCGCACCTTGCCCAGGACCACCACTTCACGAGCGGTGATGTTGGCGCTTACCTGGCCATTGCGACCGACGGTTACGCGATTTCCAGGCAGGCTGATCGAGCCTTCCACTTTGCCATCGATATAAAGCGACTCGGTGCCGGAGACTTCTCCCTTTACGAAGAGGCCCTTGCTGATGATGGCTTGGTCGCCAGCCGCAACGCCTGCACGGCTACCGGGGTCGTGGCTGGCCGCCACGGGAGCCGGACGCGGAGGTTCCGGGTTGGAGGGGACGTGTTGGGGTTCGGATTGGCTTGGTTTCCACATAGCTGTCAAGGTAGTTCCTTTTCTGTCCCACTGGGACGGGGGGATGCCAAGGCAATGGCCAATGGCGCGAACCCAAACTGCGGTCGACGCTCGCCCGGGTTGCTTCTTCCTTCAAAAAATCCTGGACGGCCCGAAAGGGCTGCTCTCCCCATCAGTCCGCGAAATCAGTTCACTTATCCATATTCTATGACGAACTGCGGCACAATGAACGAGCCGCAATGTTACTTGAGAAACGTACAGTTAATTGAGACGATACTCCTTCCGGTGGATCGAGGCAAAGACGAAAATTACAGTTCAGTGAAGCTCCGTCATACATACTTCGGTCTCCGGACGGATGCCCTATTGGGGAGTCGGCTGTGACCGATCGCGAACTGCTCGCCCGCATTGTGGCCTCGCCGGGACGGAAGGCCGGTTATAAGCAATTGGTGCGCGAACTGGGCCTGGGCGGCGGCCGGGAAAGGCGCCTGTTGCTCGAGCAGCTGGCGCGGCTCACGGCGAGCGGCCAACTTTTGAAGTCTGATGGTGAGCATTGGAGTATTCCGCGGGCGGCGGCCGAATCGCGCGCGGGCGGCAGCGACCTGATTGCGGGCCGGCTCGATCTCCATCGCGACGGATATGGCTTCGTACGGCCAGACCGGGGGTCGGGCAAAGCGAGCGACCTAGGGACTGAAGGGGACATTTTTATTCCGCCCGGCGAGCTTGGCGGCGCCATGCAGGGCGACCAGGTGCTGGTCGAACTCGATCCGCCTAAGGCGGATGGGCGGCGTTCGGGCCGAATCTCGCGGATCCTCGAGCGCCGGAATCCCACGGTTGTGGGCACGTTTCGCACCGGCCAAACGGAACAGGGCCATGGGAATGTGGTCATTCCCTTCGACGACCGAATGACCCAGCCCATCCTGATTCCCCGCGGTCATGAAATCGTGCCTCGATCAGCGGTGACACCGCATCGCGTCCTGGGTGCAGAGTCGCCCTCTCGACCAAAGCCCCAGAGCGCTCGAGGCCTGGATGGTCAGGTTGTCGATGTGGAGATCACAAGCTGGCCGACTCCGACACGCCCCGCGGTTGGCCGGGTCATCGACATTCTGGGTTCACCCGACGACTTTGGCGTGGACGTGGAGATGATGATCCGCAAGCATCAGCTGCCGCGGATCTTTCCAGACAATGTGCTAGCCGAGGCACGCCGGGTCGCTCATTTCGATCGAGCTGAGATCGCTCGCCGCCGTGACTTCCGCGATCTGCCCATCGTGACGATCGACGGCGAAACGGCCCGCGACTTCGACGACGCGGTGCTCGTGACTGAGCGCGCCGACGGTGGTTACGAGTTGCAGGTACACATCGCCGACGTGGCCCAGTACGTTTTGCCCGGTTCGGCTCTCGACCTCGAAGCGCGTCTGCGCGGCACCAGTGTTTATTTTCCTGACCGCGCCATCCCCATGCTGCCTCAGGAACTCTCGACCGACATCTGCAGCCTGCGTCCCCGCGAGGACCG
>Ga0187783_10003143_pt1 | contig 12195 bp, 12 predicted proteins | sample 1015_SJ02_MP02_2_FD_132471 | JGI IMG/M metagenome (GOLD analysis project Ga0187783, IMG submission 132471) | Tropical peat soil microbial communities from peatlands in Department of Meta, Colombia - 1015_SJ02_MP02_20_MG | ecosystem: Environmental > Terrestrial > Soil > Wetlands > Peat | place... | reverse complement strand
CCATCGCTGGGCTGGGCGTAAGCGATGGTTTCAACCAGTTCGTCGATAGCAGAGCGCCCCGCGTGTAACTGATGATTCAATCAATATGCTTCGAACCAGGTGAGTGTCGGAGGGGGGCCCTCAGGATCTTTTCAAATTTCCGACCCCGCAAGTTGTCGTGCAAGCGGGATTGCGTGCTTGCGAGGAGGTTGAGATTGCACGCAAGCAGCCCGGTGCCCATCCAGTTGAACGTCGGTGCACCACGAGCGCCGCGGATGGGTGCACCCGGTGCACCTTGCCGGTGCACCCACGAAGATTCCGACCGACCCCCCTCCCAACGAGACTGAGGCTCGGTGCTCAGTCCCGCCGAGCGTTGAGTCGATACCCGGGGAGACGGACCACCACCGCCTTTGGCTCGCCAGATTCACCTGCGGCGCGGACGATGACATGGGCTCGTCCTGACGCATCCGCAACCAGTCGCGGTGACCGACGCAAGGCGGCGACCAGCTCATCCTCGCGGACTTGGGATCTCCCCCGAAGTTCATCGACTTCAGCACGGAGGTGCTCAACCTCTGCCCGGGCTCGTTCACGTTCGTGTTCGGCGTTACCAAGAGCGGCCCGAACCTCGACGAGCTCTTGCCGGGCCTTGAACAGCAGGCGCGGGAACTTGCCGCGCGAAGCTGGGATGCCGTGCACTCGAATGTGGCCGGGCGTCTTTCGCAGGACCGCGGGGGCGAGTGTCATTCCGATGGGATTCTTCGACCCGACTGCGACCGGAATAGTCGGCGTGGTACTCGGGATTTCCGTGCTCGTCGCGATCGCACCGGTCGGAATCTCGTTGGTCATCGCGGTCGAAGCGGTCGGAATCTCCGCGATCGTCGCGGTCGCGAACTCCGTGTTTGTATCGGTCCAGTAAGTAGGGATCCTTTCGTCCATCGCCGTCGGGACCCGCGGCATCACCGTCGCCATGACGGTCCCGGTAAGCGTTTCGGCGGGGTCGGTCGGATCCGTCCGCGGCTTGTCCCCCTTGCTAGTATCTGTCTTCGGGGCCCGGACCTCGCTATCCTCTAGACCTGAATGTGCACTGACCCACATCCGGTAGGACGCCCGAACAATCTCGCTCGCGTTTAGTCCTGTCTCGATGATGCTCTCGTTGAGGTCCCTGATTAGCGGGCCCCAGTTGACTCCACGCTTCGCGCCATCGCCTCGCATGTCCTACCCCTCAGAATACCACCCGGCCCACGGTATATGAAACGTGAGACGGCGAAAGACCCCCTGTTACCCGCAGACGGGACTCGATTCCCGGTTCATTGCTGTAAGGGGGTTTGCAACCACATTCCGGGGCCCCGGCTCTTCCTTGGAAAGGTCCCAACGCACCCGAAGGTAGGACGAGCTAAAGCGCTAACACAACCTCGACTCAATCTTGCTTTGTGGTCGCCCATCCCGCCGCACTACGTTGATCGGCTAGGATGAACTATCCGTTCGGATTAAGGGCTAGCCAATGTGTCCGGAGCCGAGGCCCCCGCCCGCCTCTTCCGCGGCGGTTTCGCGAATCATGCGGGCAAACGGGCCGGCGCAGACAGGACCGGAGATTGCACTCTTCCGCCTCTTGAGAAACGCAGGAATTCGTGGGCTCTCGAGGAACACGCGATCACTCCCCGGGAGGCCGGACATGTCCCTTTCCAAGTTTCGAGTTGCCGTGTTCTTGCACGGCTGCTTCTGGCACCGCCATGTGGCGCACCATTCGCCGCTACCCAAGTCCAACCGCGACTACTGGGCCAAGAAATTCCGTCGAAACCATGTTCGTGACCGCCGAAAGATTCAGGATCTCCGCCGGCTTGGCTGGCACCCCGTGATTGTTTGGGAGTGTCAACTTCGCAAGGGACCCGACCGAGTCCTCGCTCGTGTGGTCCGGGCAATCGGTCACGGGGGGGTTACAGCCTCCGCAGGAACTAATAGGCCGAAAAGTTCGGGGTAGTCGGATGGGGACGGTCACCCATTCCGAGGATTCTCGCCTGAGCGTGGGAGACCTGTACTGCGGGGCCGGCGGATTCTCCGAGGGCTTTCGTCAAGCCGGTTTCCGCGTGGCTTGGGGAGTTGATTACTGGCACCCGGCGGCCGAGACCTTCTCAATGAACTTTCCGGACGCTATTGTTCTCGAGCGGGACATTCTCAAGATCGAGACCTCTGAGCTCGAGCCCGTCGATGTATTGATAGGTTCTCCCCCGTGCGTCCACTTCTCTCCTGCAAACCGCGGGGGAGGGGGAGACCGGGCGAAGGGAATGGCTTACGTCCGACGATTTCTGGATATTGCTCGACAACTTCGGCCAAAATACTGGGTCATGGAAAACGTTCCTGCAATGCTTACGGACCTGACCAGTCACATGAAAGAATCGACATTCATCGATGAACGTGGAGGGTGGAGAATCGAGATTCCGAAGATTCAGATCCTCGATTCGCAGGTATTCAGTGTCCCCCAGGTGAGAAAGAGACTCTTTTCCGGGAGTTTTCCGTCACCTCGTTTGGGAGCGCTTGCTGGTGACGCACCAATAACCCCGCTGCGCAGTGTAATCGAGGCACTTCCTCCGCCCGAGTTAGGTCTGGAGTCCAGGTTCAGATCAATTTTCGATCCTGTGTACCCAGGTCAGAAAGTCAAGATAGACGAACTCCGGAATCACTTTGAGGATACTCGTTGGAGGCTAAGCGAATCGGATCTTCGGAGCGCACGCCGTGCGAAGCTTCAGAACCCTGTCTATGGCAAGATGCCCTTCCCTGACTCTCTAGATCGCCCGGCCAGGACGATTACAGCGACCCGCACTCGTGGATCGCGCGCGACAATAGTTGTGGCGGGTCAATCTGGCCTCCGCACTCTTACGACGCGCGAGTGTGCATCGGTGCAAGGGTTCCCGATTAGGTATCAATTCTGGGGAACTCGCGTCGGACAGAATGACTTCCTCGTTGGAAACGCCGTCTGTCCACCTGTATCACGAGCGCTGGCGAACGCGATTACTCTCGAAGAAGGGATCCGGTCCGGGGATGAACTCGTTCTCCCGGAGCCTGTGCGCCTCGCCCCAATCGTCAAAGTCAGGCGAACCTGGCGTCGACACTTTTCGCTGAGGAGAAGGTTCCGGGGAATCGTCCCGATTGACTGGCGCCATGACCACAGGGTTGAGCTGGATAACGAACCCCCCGTCGTCGAGGGGGTACTCCCGCCAGACGTCGTTCCTCCGATTACCTGGAGAACTCGCCTCTATCTCGGATATGCAACGAAATACAAGCAGTATGACCTGGATCTCATCGCCGCAGTCGAACTTGTTCGAGCCGCGACTTCGCGGGAGTACATTCACCTACCCCGAGAACCGATACGTCGAGCCGCGCTTTCGACGGTCAACTACGCACTGAATGGGTTTCCCGACGGACTTGCCCTACAGATCGCCTGGGCCGGTCGATCCTCGAGTCAAGTCTCTCCCGACATCCTCGTTTCGGAGATTGGCGAAATTGTCGAGCAAGCCCTACCCGCAGTTGACTGGTCTGGACAACTTATGCCGGCCGCGCTGACCTCTGCGATTCTGGAGTCGTGCAGCCGTGCACATGGCACCGCTGCGGGAGAAGGGCAACCCGTGGATTTGTCACCGCGGCTGATGTTGGCGGCGTTTCTTCTATCGATTTACTGTGCTGGACTCAACAATCGGCGGGCCGAGCTCGCGGCCTTGAAACATGACGTGAGTCGACGTCGCCCATTCGAATTCAGGCGACTTCTCGGTCGGATTTCCTCCGCCTCACAGAAGACTCGTTCAAGAACGCGACAGACGGCCTTCGCATTCTGAGGAGTCGGACGGGCGTAGTCGCGTGCGACAGCGGTCGCCTCCGAAGCTCTCAAGAGCCCCGCGATGAATAAGTGCGTGTGCCCGGGGGACTTCTGGGTCGCATACCTTTCGCTAAGTCCACCTACCGTCGGCTCAAGCCGGGCCGCTTCCCATCCCTCAGAACTGCCGCCGTCTTCGAAGACATGATTCGCCAGCTCGTCCCTGGGTTGCTGAACACCTTCGAGGGAGGCAAGATTTCGTGGGAGGGACTCCCGTTGGAGGGTCGATGGAAAGCGAGCACATTTCAGATGGACTGGGCCGCTTGGACTCCGAAGTCCTACAATTCGCGAGGGTCCATGGTGAGCGCCTTCCTCAATTTCGAGGCGACAATTCACGATATTCGGGAAGATGAGGAATACTTGGCGAAGAAGCTGCTGTCCCTCGCCAGGTTGGCGGACCAGCCTGGGGGTGTCCCGAAAGCGGTGGACGACCTGAAGGGCAGTCCAGAATACGCCGGCATCACGGGGGTCTCGGACCCTTGCGATCTCTTCCTGATTATCGTCAGCAACGTTTCGGCCAAACTGCCTGAGTCGAACACACTGCGAAAGGCACTGCGAGGAAAGGGTGGCACCCTCGAAGGCACCCATCCAGATTTCGATTGCCAGCCGACGGGAGCTTCGAGCGAGTCGCTCGTGGTCAAGACACCCAAGGGGCGACGAATACACGTCGGGTTGGTCAACCTGGAAAAGCTCCTAGAACTTTCCAATCTGGCAATCGCCTTGGATCGCGGCAAGCAACATCGACTAATTGACGAGCGTTTCCTGTTCGACTTGACCTCTACTTGCAACAACCCTCTCTTGCTGGATCCGATGCCCACGGCTGTCGACATCTTCGGACTCGCACCCGGAGCTCACCTGAGGATCGAGGAAAAGTCTGTAACATTCCACCGCTTTTCGATCGCGCCTTTTGAGTTTCTTCGAATGTCCACGGTACTCAGGCTCGTGAGCGACTATTCCTATCTCCAACGTCTCCCAGACGGGAGTCGCCTGTCAGAGATGGCTCAAGTGGTGGAGGCAGGCGATAGGTTCCCGACGCCAATCCTCTGCATACCTGCTGCTGCAAACGGGATTGAAGAGAAATCCAAGTTGATTGTCCATACAGGCGGGTTAGTTGTGAGCCCCTACCAGTGGCACATTATCGACGGGCAACATCGTGTGTTTTGTTACTACTTCGTCGAACGAGGTGTGAACGTACAGACTATCGACGTGAACTCGTATCAGCTCGCGTCGAGTGCGGACAAGCCAGTCATCGCTTCGGCTTTGTTCCTCGACGTGAATTTCAGAGCAGAAAGACCATCGGAAGACCTGGGGCTTTCGTACTACGCCTACTCCAGACAGTGGCCAGGGGGTGCATGGGTTCCCCGCAAGAGGGGCCGCGGGAAGACGGGATCGAAGGACTTCTATTCCTCTCGAATCCTCGCCTCGAGATTACTTCTAGAAATGAACTCCCGCGACACTTGCCTTTGCGACCTATTCAAGTCCGTGGGGGTCCGAGACCCGGGAAAAGTCTCGATAAAATCCCTTTCCACATATCTCGCCCCCGACTTCGACTTGATTGACCCTTCAGACTCTAACAACGTAATGGCCCGACGCTTTGGGACGGTCGGGGGTGCAGAAGCACTCTGGACGGTACCAGGGCCGAGTCCTGAGTCGCTCGAGCCGCTCTGGGATCGATTGTGTGCAGCGTACGACTTTTTTTGCACCCGAGTGGCGAGCGGATTCGGAGAGAGTCAGCTGGCCGGAGTGACCAAGCTTCAAGAGCTAATTCGGGCTAACAACAACGTCTTCGTGGGCCTCTGGCGCGCTTTCCACAGTTATGCGATTGACACGGCGCCTGCGTCCGCGGTGCTTCGCGATGTTCCAGAGGCGCGAGCCCACAAGGTGATGCGCTGGCTGGTCAAAGAATACGAGGCCGGCCATCTGACCGGAAAGACCAACAGATACAAGTCGGGAAGCGGAGCAAAGTCCCTCCCCCCGAAACTAGTTGCGATCGTGAAGGACCCTTAGCCGGGAGGTCCCTGCATCCGGAATCGAGCCCCCCTTCGGTTTGTCAGAGTTCACGTTCCATCTCGCTGGCTAGGTTCACTGCCGATTATCGCAACTCCGCAGTTCATGGGGTTAACCGGTCGATTTTGGAAACGCGCTGACGGCAAGATTCTCGGTGTGTGCGAAGAGATGCCGGCCCTCTCAGTCACTGGTAGAACGATTGAGGAGGCAAAGCGTGCTCTTCGAGATGCGCTTGAATGTTGGGTCGATTCGAAGCTGCCTGCCCTAGAATGCCAGCCCACTGCCGAAAGTTGGGTCTTGAGGTTAAGATACGAGATAGTACAGGCGGAATCGGCGGGACACGGTGATCCTGACCAGGCCGCTCTGACATGACATGTTTGTCCGTCGAGGTTCAATCGGTCCACTTGGCGAAAAGCGCCATCCGGGAACGGGCCGTTCGATCATAGGTGCAAGCGGACTTACACCCACCCGCCCGTTTCCGGGAACTCGCTTTTTGGGTCGGCGGTCACGAAGAACCGCCGACCACGTCCGCGCTTCATCTTACCTGTGGGAACTGTACGAGGGTTGCCGGGTGGGCGGCACCGATCGGATCACCGTCGACACGAGAGGTACGATGGACGAAGCCCAGCCCGGCGGTGCCGCCGGCCCGAAGGGTGCTTCCCGCTGCCGTGACGAAATTGGCCCCCAGCCAGCGGTCGTACTTCGGCGGCAAGGTGAATGAGATCTTTGTCTGGGGTTGATCCGCCAAGCCGCTCAGGACGTCATCTGGGTACTGCGTGGCAACCAACAACCCATATCGCGCGCGGCGGCCGCGGTGCAGGATGTCCGCAAGCCATGTTCCCATCTTTTCGGAGTACTCCTTCCCACTCATCCCCGCGAAGGTTGCCGGAACAAGGCGGGTCGCCTCGTCGATCACCAGCAACACAGGGCACGGATTCTGCGGCTCAGCACGCTTGACAATGTCGAACATCGTCAGGAGGGCCAATCCCCCAGCTCGCTGGCGGTCGAGTCCGTCGAGTCGCGAGACATCGACGACGGAAACCCGTCCCGGAACGAGGAGGTCAGTCACGGTCAGTGGCCGGGAGTTAGGCATATCGAAGACCTCCCAACAAGTGTCCTGCGCGGCGCGGATCAGCGCGTTACGCATCGCAGAGTTGACTCCAAGAGGCATCACTGCTGAGGCCATCGCGCTCGTGAACTCGCGCGCGACAACTTGCCGGTGAGCGCTTGCCGCTCGCCGCCAGTATTGTTCCGCCCCGAACTTCCAGGCCCGCTCGCTCTTCGAAGGCAACGTCGCAGGGAAAATCGCGGTGTCCTGAGGAGTGATGTCGTTCAGCCTGAACGTCCACTCTCCGGGAGCCACCTTGATATAGGCGAAGTCGGGAACCGCAGTCCACGGAATCCCCAAAGAGTCCAGTTCCGGCCGGAAGCTCCCGGAAACGTCGGCATTCAGATCGGCGTACTCGTCTCGGCCCTCGGCATCGAGGATCACGACGGCAGGCGGAATCCCGTTGGCAAAATTGTTCGGGTCCTTGTGAGCGAGGGAGCGAGCGAGCACCGAAATCAGGTTCGTCTTTCCACCGCCCATGCCCCCGACAACGAACGCCGAGCGGTAGAGCGCTTCGGTAGGGAGCCGGTATTTCAGCAGGGAGCCACCAGCTCGCTGCCAACCTAGCTCCACCCCTTCCCGCGGGTAGCCCATCAACTCCAGGTCTCTCTCGTGAGGCCAGTGAACACGAAACCCTCCCATTGTCTTGGGAGTCCAGAGTTGCACCCGCGGACCATTCGGCGTGGGAACGCACTCGCGCACAATCTCGAACCGCGCGGCAACGTACTGGCGAGTAACGGAGTTTCGCTCAATGGTGCTCACTTGGTCGACTGTCACGCCCACGATCCGAGCGTAAACACGTATGCTATCCGACAACGGATCCGTGGGATCCACTCGCGCGGTCAGAATCACCGGCGAATCCTTGAGCACTGGCACGGCACGTATCTCATCGTGGAATAGCGTACCGTCGATTTCGTAAGTCCCCCGACCCGCGTTCATGGTTACGGGGCTGGGGTGAATGTGGCCAATTGAGTTGTCCGGACTGGATTGCTTCGGGTGCCGACCGTGAGGTCCCACGGGGCGCCGAGGTGGAAGGCTCTCACTGAGCACTGTGTCGACGACGGCGTCCATTTCAAGCGCTGAATCATCGAACTCCGTGGCGAGCCTGTTATCCTCGGACCGCAGCTTGTCGAGCGTCATGCCATGCACCCCCGTTCGAAGTATGCGTCGATAGTCTCTAGGAGACCCGGGGCGGCCGACTCCGGACAGATTGTCTGGAAAGGGCAGTATGCGCAAATTTCTCGCGAAGGCCGGCCGACCGGTTGGCCGACGCCAGACCGCATCTGGCGGACTTCCTTCACAAGGCGATCCACCTTTCGTGACCAGCTCCGGTCGAACCGGAATGAGTCCACGACGTCGTGGCCTAGGTAGTTCACGCGGCAGATCTCGACGGTGCATCCCGCCGCTCGGTTGAGCATCGAGGCATACGCCGCCACCTGGACGCGATTCGCCTCCAGGTGGGCCGGGGTTGGCGGACTGGTCTTCAGCTCGACAGGGAGGAACGAATCCCCCTCCCACCACACCTCGTCGCAGATCCCTACTAGACCTCGCTCCGAATCGCAAAGGGGCAGTTCAACCTCGACCGGGAGCACCCCCGAAGCGAGTGCTGGCCCTGTCAATCCCGTTCGGAGAAGGTTCGCTCCGCGCAAAGCGCGTTGGCGTTCAAGGCCAAGGAGGAGGGCGGTGTAAACCGATCGCGCCGACCTCCCATCCTCTCCGAACACGGGAAGGAACGAGTGACGATCGAAGATAGCCTCGATTAAGATCCGCTGCTCCGTCTCGATTTCCGGTGACCACAGGTCCTTGTCCTCCGACGCCCGGGCATATCGATCCCAAGCGGCACTCGAAAGCTCGGACCGACAGACATGAACGATTTCTCCTACCGCGAGTCCCAGAGTCGGCGCTGCGGTCTCAAACGGCTCCTCGCGCGAGTACCAAACCGATAATGGACACTCCGAGTATCGGCGCAGGTCGGTTGCCGAGACTCGGAGAGGCGGCGCGACGATTTCGCCCCTGTCCCCCACTCGAATCTCCTCGAGCTGTCGGCCGCCCGGCTTGTTTGACTTTCCGCGTAGGGTCGCTCGCTCGCTCCATTCTGCGTTCTTGGCGCTCTTTGTCGTCATCAAGATGAGAAGCGGCGTGCAAGGGAGAATACCCAGCACGCAGAAGACCGGGGTACGCGAGCGAAATGCTCCGGAAGTCTAGAAGAATGTTCCGGACCCGTTCATAAGCCGCCGAGGAGATTCCCGCGCGTGAGCGAACTTGGGGTGACAGTCCATCCGTCTGCCCCCGGGGCGGCCATCGATATTCACGAGGAGCTGTGGAACGCAACCGAAGACATCTCTACTGTGCTCACTTGGGCTGAGCTCGTTGGCTTATGGATTCTCCTTCTGGCGGCGGTTGCCTTGGCATCGCTCGTTTGGCCGGTGTTGCATGGATACGCGCTACTAATCCTGTACCTCGGAGGAGTGCTTGGCGCCGGTTCCGCCATCTACGTGGTGTATCAGGCTCTCCGCTCCCAAGCCCTGTTGAAAGCGTGGGACGACGCGTTCATGCCGTTCCTTTACGCCGTGAAGTTCGAAATGCTTCCGGTAGAAGGGAGCGATCGAGTGAGAGACGTTTGGACGAGATACAAGTCACTTTGGCGCGTCCTAGAGTACGCCGAGCCCAAGTCCCGCCTCTCTAAGATTTGGCACCCGAGTGAGTTGAAGTTCGACGCCGAAATCAAGGGGAAGAAGGCATCCCATAGGTTCGATATCTACTCGAAAATCGAAAGTCGGATGTCTCTGTTCGTTCGGAGATTCACTGGGCCTTCTCCTGTGGCAGAGACAGACCTTCAGCGCCTCAAGGAGGATTGCGAAGACGTGCTAAAAAGGGAAACAACCGAGTCCTTCGTAGTCGGCGCGTTTTCCTCGTCGGGGTTCACCCCTGAAGCTCTCGCCTATGCGAAGTCGGACAAGTCCCTCGTTCGGGACGATATTGCGCTAGATGTTATCGAGGAGACCCCTACGGGATACCGGGTCGTGTCAGTTGATGTGGAAGACGAGGAAACTTAGGGTCGCGTCGGAGGGAGGAAAGGTGCCATGAATTTCATGGCTACACCTTTGTACCAAGCTGCTCCGGCTGCGGTGACCTCGTAGATAGTCATTCGATCTGAGTGGGCTGCCTTAACGAAGCCCTGGGTCTCGAACCGGTCGAGAAGTGCCTGAATACGCTCTTGTCGTTGGGTCCTCAATCCTGGAACCCTGGTCGAGAGATGGAACGGGGTGCAGCCCCCCTGGTGGAGATCGAAGCGCTCTACGAGGTGAGCCATTATCATGTAGCCAACGAAATGTTCGCTCGATCGCAAACTGGGCAGGACAGAGAGTCGCTGTCGAGCTCCAGCTCTAGTCGCGGGCTGCACGCCCTTGGATAGAAGAATTAGCATAAACGAAATGGGTAGCCCAGGTTGACGGAAGGTTCCACCGGGGTCTCGCCTCCTCTCAACCGGACGTGTCACTGCTAGGACGATCCGCCCTTCGGAGTGAATGAAACGACCGTTGTGCGTTTCTAGCCGGCTGGCGACTCGCCTTGACGTCAGGAAAGTCGTCCGCCGGCGTTGCTGGTCCGCGGCGGTTCGCCGCGATCACCTCACCCTCTTCTTCAATGGGGGTCCCTGCTTCGCGAGTTCCGCCATCTCGGCGGCATCGACCCACCTATAGTTAGACCCCTTGCGAACCTTCACCATGTGGTGATCGGTTCGGATGTGAGCCTCCAACTCCATCATCGTACGCTCGGATCCACTCATCCTGACGAGCGGATCGCCTACCTTGAACACTCGGTCACAAACCGGACACTGCAGATAGTCGGGTTCATCACGCCAAGACGATTCATCCATGAAGATACGATACGATATGATGCATATAACGCTTCCTTGCCCCACATCCAGGCCAACGGGTGGGTTCGGGACGAGTGACAGGACCGAGTGCACGCGGAATTCGATCTCCTGTCAATGGTTGACTAGGTGCAACTGTTGTTGCGCCCTACTGGTCGACGTTAGCGCGTGGCCACGTGACCTTGGCTTGCAACGGGTGCGCTCTCAACAATCAGGATCGGGTCTGCGAATGGGCGGAGTTGCGGTGATTCGCATCCATTGATCGGAAGCCCCCTTCGGCAGCCATGGCTTCAAGTCGGTGCAACCGTTTCACCCTAGTATGGGTCGCGCTGTCGAAGTCTTCGTGGTCCTGCCGGGGGGTGTCCCGGCTTCAGGGGTCCGTTTGCTCGCGCATAACAACAATGCAGCAGACAACCGGGTCGCCGATTGGCGTGGTACGACGCGCGCGGACGGTAGACATCGGTGGAACTCCCTCGATACTGGACTCGCCGGTGATCACTATCACTTCACTGCGCGATACATTGACGATTCGGGAGTCGAATGGATTTTCGCACTTTCCGACCGGATTTTCGCGCCACCGCCTAATGGCCCTCAAGTGCTGGAAATCAGAATGGAACTCACTCCGGCCTATGTAGAAGAACTAGCACTTCCCGAACTTCCGAGCGAAGTGAAGCAACGCCTGGGACAGGATCCTGACGGACGAGCGATTCTCGATCGATTCAATGAACTTGCTCGGGCGATCGTAGCTAGAATCACTATCGGGACGATCACGCTCTCCACCAGCATCATTGAAGGGCTCCTCAAAGTGAGTGCGACCAGACGGGGTGTATGGCGTCAAGAGTGGGAGGCTGACACTTTTGGAGCGTTGATCAGGCGCCAGGAAATTCAGGCAATGATGCCGGCGGGATTGGTCCACCGTCTTCAGGGTTTGAATCAGTTCAGAACTCCAGCTGCACACTACTTGGGGGGGAACCCCGCTCCCGCAGAGGCAAGCCTAGCCGCCCAACTCGCGAGGGAAGTTGCGGTGGCATGCTTCGTCTAGGAACCCCTTCGTAATCGGTCTCGGGGTAACGGGGGATTGTGGTTGCAACGGCCGTTATGCGCGATAGAAACGGCAGCGCGCGGGGCGACGTCGCCCGGACACAGCTACCGGGCGAGTCGTGGTTCACGCGCGTTTCTCTTGACCACTTTGCGGCGCTGTTCTCGGTTGGAGGTTCGCGACGAAGCGTTCGATTGCCCGCTGGAGGCTACCATCCCGGGACAGTTGCTCGACGATCAAACCGGAGATTATGTTGGTCCGATCCTTCGATTTAATTGAGTCCAGATTCGACGAGAGTGCGGCCAACAACTTCCGGTCTCGCT
>Ga0187783_10003142_pt1 | contig 12197 bp, 8 predicted proteins | sample 1015_SJ02_MP02_2_FD_132471 | JGI IMG/M metagenome (GOLD analysis project Ga0187783, IMG submission 132471) | Tropical peat soil microbial communities from peatlands in Department of Meta, Colombia - 1015_SJ02_MP02_20_MG | ecosystem: Environmental > Terrestrial > Soil > Wetlands > Peat | place... | reverse complement strand
GTTCAAGCGTGCCGGGCGCTCCACGAGGAAGGCCTTCGTGTCGTCCTCGTCAACTCGAATCCCGCGACGATCATGACGGATCCGGAGATCGCGGATGCCGTCTATCTCGAGCCTCTCACGGTCGATTCGGTCGAGCAGATCGTCGCGCGCGAACGGCCGGATGCGCTGCTGCCAACTCTGGGCGGACAGACCGGCCTGAATCTCGCGGTCGAACTGGAAGAGGCCGGTGTCCTGCGCCATTATGCTGTCGAGTTGCTCGGTACGCCGATCGAGACGATACGCTTAGCGGAAGATCGCGAGCGCTTCAAGCTCAAGATGCAAGAGATCGGCGAACCCGTCCCGGAGAGCGCGGTCGTCCTCGAAATCGAGCAAGGCATCGAATTCGCACGCTACGCCGGCTATCCGCTGGTGGTGCGTCCGGCATATACGCTTGCCGGCACCGGCGGCGGCGTCGTCTACGACGAAGCGCAGCTGCGGGCGACGCTCGATGCGGGATTGAACGCGAGCTTGATCCATCAAGCGCTCCTGGAGACCTCGCTTCTCGGCTGGAAGGAGATCGAGTACGAAGTCCTGCGCGACGGCGCCGGCAACTGCATCGTCGTCTGCAACATGGAGAACTTCGATCCCGTGGGAATTCACACCGGCGACTCGATCGTCGTTGCGCCCTCTCAAACGCTTTCAGACCTCGAGTACCAGATGCTGCGCAGCGCCAGCATCAACGTCATCCGAGCGCTCGACGTGCAAGGCGGCTGCAACATTCAGTTTGCGCTTCATCCGAATCGCAGCGAATACGCGATCATCGAAGTCAATCCACGCGTTTCGCGAAGCTCGGCGCTGGCCTCTAAAGCCACGGGGTATCCAATCGCCAAGATAGCGACGCGCATCGCACTCGGCCAGCGGCTCGACGAAATACCGAATCCCGTGACCGGCGTCACGAAAGCGGCGTATGAACCGACGCTCGATTACGTCGTCGTGAAAATCCCGCGCTGGCCGTTCGACAAATTTCCCTTCGCCGACACCGCGATCGGGACGCAAATGAAGTCGACCGGCGAGGCCATGGGAATCGGCCGAACGTTTCGCGCGGCGCTGCTGAAGGCGGTTCGTGGGCTCGATCTCAACCGCGAGACGCTGACCGGAGCTTTAACCGAGTGGAGCGACGCGGAGCTGGATGCAATCGTTGCCCACCCGACGCACGAGCGCCTCTTCGCGCTCTGCGAAATCCTGCGCCGGCACGGGGCGGGCGCAATCGATCGGATTGCGTCGCTCAGCGCAATCGACCGCTTCTGGCTCTGCGAACTTGCCGAGCTGGTTGCCTTGGAGGAGCGCATGCGCAGCGAACCCTCCGAGGCGGAGCTCAAACAAGCCGCCGAGTTTGGTTATTCCGGCGGCAACGGGCGGACTTACGCTCCCGCCGCGTTTCGCATGGTCGACACGGCCGCCGCCGAATTTCCCGCCAAGTCGCCGTACTATTATCTATCGAGAGGCGAACATGACGAGATGCGCCCGATGCCTCGCGACGCGGTGGTCGTCGTCGGCAGCGGTCCAATTCGCATCGGGCAAGGAATTGAATTCGACTACAGTTGCGTTCATGCTGCGTGGGCGTTGAAGAACGCGGGGTGGTCTCCCGTTGTAGTGAACAACAACCCGGAGACGGTGTCGACCGATTTCGACATTTCGGATACGCTCGTCTTCGAACCGCCGGGCGCCGACGAAGTCGAAGCTGCCTGGCATGCAACGAAGGCTCGAGGCGTGATGCTTGCCTTCGGCGGTCAAACGGCAATCAATCTTGCTGCCGAGCTGAGCCGCCGCGGCGTTCCGATTGTCGGGAGCGATCGGCGTACGCTCGACATGGCTGAAAATCGCGGCGAGTTTGACGCGGCGCTCGCGCGACTGGGCGTAGCGCGGCCGCGAGGCAAAGCGGCGCGAAGCTTCCGCGAAGCCCGAGCGATTGCGCGCGAACTCGGCTTTCCGGTTTTGGTTCGTCCTTCGTTCGTCTTGGGCGGCCGCGCGATGGAGATCGTCTACAACGAGGCCGAGCTTGCGGCATACGCGGAGTCGGCGCCGGCGATTCTTCCGGACGCGCCGCTGCTCGTCGATAAATACCTGCGCGGGCTCGAGCTCGAGGTCGATGCCGTTTTCGATGGAGAAGACATCCTCATCCCCGGCGTCTTCGAGCACGTGGAGCGCTCCGGCGTGCACTCCGGCGATTCGATCAGCGTCTATCCCGCCGGCTCGATCGATGAAGCGATGGAACGGCGAATAGCCGACGTTACCGTAGCAATTGCCGCCGAACTGGGCATCCGCGGCCTGATCAACATTCAGTTCGTGCTTCATGCTGCGACGCTCTACATCATCGAAGCAAATCCGCGCGCCAGTCGAACGGTTCCGATCATTCAAAAGGCAACCGGCATCAACCTCGTGGCTGCTGCGACGCGGATCGCACTCGGCGAGAAGCTGCGCGACATGGAATACGGCGTCGGACTGGTCCCGCGCGTCCCTTATGTCGTCGTCAAAGTTCCGGTCTTCTCTTTCTCGAAGATGCGGGGCGTCGAGACGGTACTCGGGCCGGAGATGAAGTCGACGGGCGAAGTGCTCGGAATCGACGAGAGTTTCGGCGGGGCTCTCCGAAAGGGCTTTCAGGCGGCAGGCATTCGTCTGCCGGGCACCGGCGGCCGAATTCTCGTCTCGATCACCGACGAGGAAAAGGACGAATCGTTACCGGTTCTTCGCGAATACGCGCGGCTGGGACACACCCTGGTGGCGACGCCCGGCACCCGGGCAATGCTGGAGACCGCCGGCATTGCTAGCGAACCGATCAACAAAATCGCGGACGGATCGCCGCACGTGCTCGATCTCATCGCGTCGCGCGCTGTCGATTTGGTCATCAACGATGCGAAAGGCCCACGTGAAATCTCCGACGATTACAAGATTCGGCGAGCGGCGGTCGAAGCGAGTATCGCGTGTTTGACGAGCTTGGACACGGCGCGAGCGCTAGTGGAAGCGCTCACAAGCCAGGCGGGTCCGCCGCGCAGCTTGCAAGAGTACCGCAACGCTCCGGCCTCGATCGTCTCGTAGAAGCGCGCGACGAAGCGAAGGCCTTCGTTATCGGTGCCAATGCCAACACGTTGGCAGCCGTTGCGGGGCTGCGCGCGCGCGAGAACGGCGAGATCACGCTTCATCTCATACCGCTGGCCTGGACGCCGCTCGGTTTTGTAATCGGCGAGAACCCTGCAGATGTAGCGCTGCCGCTGGGCGGCCTCTTCGATTGGATCGATCGCACATTTTCTGCCGAAGACGAGCACGCTTTCGTGGCATCGATGCGCGATCTCGAGCTGCTCGCTCGAGTCGGATGGAGCTCCACGTTGCCGGCGAAGTTCGATGAGCGCAACGTGCTGAATCTCGAGGATCTTCCGGAAGATCTGGCCGACGCGATCCTTCGGCCGAGCGGCATCCTGGTGCAATGCGCCGCCTGCCGGCGGCTCTGCGAGCGGGATGATTTCGTCTGGAAAGAGCGGCGGCTGTGCGCGTGGGATTATCACGCGCAGGTCTTCGGAAGGCGGGGTCCGTGGCACGAAGGCCCCTATGAGGAGCGTCACTTCGCAACGCTACCTTCCTGCGCGTATGTCGTGCCGGAGCTGTTGAGCGATTTGCGCGTCGAAGTGCTGCTCACGATCGGCTCGTTGCCCGAGCCGGCGATTTTGACGATCGTCAACGGCGTGGTGGAAAGTGATTCGGCGCATGCCCACATGGGCGTCATGACCACGAGCGGATATACGGTACTTCGTGAAGCATGACGAACCGAGCTATTCGAGGCCTTTCGACTTTTTTTGTGTTGCTCTTCGGGGTTCTGGCCGCGCGTCAAATCTACGTTCAGATCGTCGCAGCTCCGCAAATCGCCGCGCGGCCGGCTAATCCGCGCCATACCCTGCTCGACCTCGGGCGCGGGCGTATTCTCGCCACGGATGGAACGGTCTTGGCACAAACGATCGGCGGGCGCAGGGTCTATCCTCTCGGGCCCGAGTTGGCACAAACCGTGGGATATGCGTCGGCGCGTTACGGCACGAGCGGCATCGAGGCCAGTTTCGACCGCGCGCTCACTTCACCCGATTTCAGCGGGGACCCGTTGGCGCAGCTGGAGCAACTCGCGGCGACGCTGCGCGGCAGCCAGGCCGCGCCGCAAGGCGCCGACGTGATCACGACCGTCGTGCCGGCCATTCAAACGAAACTTTTCGATCTGCTTTCGCGCTATCCGCGTGCGGCGGGCGTCGTACTCGACCCGCAAACCGGTGCGGTGCTCGCCCTTGCGAGCGTGCCGAGCTACGATCCAAACGACTTCGACGCGCAGTTCCCGTCGCTCAGCGCCGATCCGAAGGCGCCGTTGCTGAACCGCGCGCTGGACGGGCTCTATCCACCCGGTTCTACCTTCAAGATATTCACCGCCTCGGCGGCGCTCGACAGCAACACCGTGACGATGGATTCGCATTTCGAGGACCCGGGCTATCTCGTCATCGGCGACTTTACGCTGCACGACAACGAGAGCGAGGCCACCGGCTATGTCGATCTTACCACTGCGTTTGCCCTGTCGAGCAATGTTGATTTCGCACAAATCGCGCTCAAGATGGGCGTCGATGCGTTTTATCAGTATCTCGAGCGATGGGGCATTGGCGCGTCGCTCGACTTCCAACTGCCGGCGCAGCGCGACCGCGTGCCGCCGAAGGCGAGCATCGTGCCCGGTGAACTCGCACAGATGGGTTTCGGACAAGGCGCACTGCTGATGACGCCGCTGCAAATGGCGCTCCTAGGAGCGACCATCGCCGACGGCGGCGACGAGCCGCGCCCATTCGTCGTGCGCGAGGTCGTTCGGGGTGGAGTTCCTCAGAGTCTTTCGCAGGCTTCCACGCTCGCAAGCCCGGTATCGCCTCAGACCGCCGCGAAGGTTACGCAGATGATGATCGCCGTCGTGCAGCGCGGAACGGGAACGCCGGCGCAGCTTCCGCACGTGACGGTTGCCGGCAAGACCGGCACGGCGACGAATCCGCTCGGCCGTTCCCACGCATGGTTCGTCGCCTTTGCGCCGGCCGAGCATCCGCGCGTCGCGCTATCGATCGTCGTCGAAAACGTCGGCTACGGCGCCACCTATGCCGCCCCAATTGCCCGCGAGGTCCTGCGGACGGCACTCGCGACGAGCTCCGAAAGCGCCCCCAATTGATCGAAGAGCGCATTTTCAACAACCGCTACCGCCTGGACCGAAAATTAGGCGAAGGCGGAATGGCAACCGTCTACTGCGGTACCGATATTCTGCTGCGGCGGCGGGTCGCGATCAAGGTCTTGCGCGAGCAATACGCCGCCGATGCGGAGTTCGTCCGGCGCTTCTACCAAGAGGCAGAATCGGCGGCCAAGCTTTCGCACCCGAATATCGTCAATACCTATGACGTCGGCCATCAAAACGACACCTACTTCATCGTGATGGAGCTCGTCGACGGTCCCTCGCTCGCCGAGATTATTGCGGCCGACGGGCGGCTTCCCGAGCCGGTTGCAATCGATTACGCGACGCAGATTGCCAGCGGACTCGCCTACGCGCATCGTCAAGGCTTGCTTCACCGCGACATCAAGCCGGCGAACGTTCTCGTGACCAAAGACGACGTCGTGAAGCTCTCCGATTTCGGCATCGCGCGCGCGGTTTCGCAACAGACGATGGCGTTGACCAAGCCGGGGCTGGTAATGGGAAGCGTCTATTATATCTCCCCCGAGCAAGCGCAAGAGCACGAGATCCATGAGACGGCCGATCTCTACAGTCTCGGCGTCGTGCTCTATCAGATGCTGACGGGCAAGCTGCCCTACACCGGTGAGTCGCCGGTAACCGTCGCGCTCAAGCACATCAGCGATCCGGTTCCGGCGATCGATCTCCGCACGACCGGCGTGAGCCCCGCGCTTGCATCGATCGTCAATCGGCTGCTGCAGAAGAAGCCGGAGAACCGGTTCCAATCCGCCAGCGACCTTGCGACCGCGCTACGCGAAGCGCGCGAGCGCCCAAATATCCCCGGCTATCGCATCTCCGACGACGCGCCCCGTTCTCGAAGCGATCGGCGAGAAGAGGACCGGCTTCCTCCGCGGCGTTCGCCGCTTCCCGATCGGCAGTACGTCTTCGAAGAAACGGAGACGGAGCGCAAACGTGCTCGGTCGCCGTGGACGATCGCGGCGCTGGTCGTTGCGCTTCTCGCCGCGACCGTCCTCGGATACGTTCTTTTTACCCGACCGCTTTCGCAACTCGGGGGCGGAGTAGTCGTCGGCGATTACACCGGCATGACGCAAGCGCAGGCGCAGGAGGCCGTCGTCAATGCCGGACTGCGCACCCGCTTTACGAAGGGCGCGAGCGAAACCGTTTCACCCGATCATGTAATTCGTCAGAACCCGCCGGCTGGGACGAACGTCGAGAAGAATCAGGTCGTCGAGCTCTTCATCAGCACCGGTAAACCGCTTCGCGGACTCGACGACGTCCGGGGATTTAGCGTCGACGACGCCCAGCGCGCGCTCCAGCAGGACGGCTTTGCCGTAACCATCGATTATCGCTTCGACAGCACCGTAAAGAACAACGTCATCGATCAGCTGCCCAAGCCGGGCGCCAAGGTGGCGGAAGGCAGCCGCGTGACGCTGATCGTTTCAAGCGGGCCGCGTCCGGTGCTCATTCCTAATTTCGTCAACATGCCCGTTTCCGCCGCGCGCGCGCTCGCAAACCGTCTCGGAATCACGTTGGACACCTCGCAGAGCATCCCCGGTACTCCCGCCAATACGATCGCGTCGCAAGACATTCCGCAAGGAACCCAAGTCGATCGCAATGCAATCGTGCGGGTTGTCGTCAACGGCGGAGCACCGAATGCGGCCGCGCCACCCACGCCCGAACCAAACGGTCCGCTCGCAAGCCTGCCCGACGTCGTCAATCAAGATTACGCCTCGGCCGAGAAGAGCTTGACGCAGGCGGGATTTGAAGTGAGCGTGCGATACGCGACGCAGAGCACGAATAACGGTACGATCGTTGCTCAGGATCCGCCGGCCGGGCAAGTTACCCAAGGATCGCCCGTAACGATCACGCTTTCGGTTTCGGGAGAAGTTCCCGACACCGACGGCCTGACCCGGCAAGCCGCGCTGCAGACGCTCGAAGCCGACGGCTACTCCGTTTCGAAGTGGCAGTACACGACCAGCGTCGGCACGGAGGGAAAAGTCGTCGGTACGGAGCCCAGCGCGGGCACGGCCTTGAGCCCTGGTTCGGCCGTCACCGTTATCGTCAATGGGACACCGGCGCCCTGAGCGGAACTGCGCTGAGGATTCTCGGACTCGATCCGGCTTTGCGCACGACCGGCTACGGCGCGATCGAACGCTCCAACGGCCGCGTGCGCCTAATCGAGGCCGGTATCGTCGTCTCGGACGCCCGTCACACGCTTGAAGAGCGCCTGCGCGAGCTCCATCAAGGCGTCTGCGAAGTGATCGCGCAGACCGAGCCGGGACTAGTAGTGATCGAAGAGCTCTATACCACCTATAAGAACCCGCGAACCGCGCTGCTGATGGGACACGCGCGCGGCGTGCTCTGCTTGGCGAGCGCGCAAGCCGGGATTCCGGTCCATACGCTAGCCCATACACACGTTAAGCGGGCACTCGTCGGTTCGGGGAGCGCTCGTAAGGAACAGGTGAGCGCAATGGTAACGCACCTGCTCCGCTTGCAGCGCGCTCCAAAGCCGAACGACGTCTCCGATGCACTTGCGCTGGCGCTCGCCTTTCTCAATATGCTAGAGCGTGTTCGCTAGAATCTCGGGCGCGCTTGTCGAGCGCGGCGGCGAAACGGCGCTGGTCGAGACCGGTGGTTTGGCCTACGAAATCGTACTGCCGCCCTGCATCGCCGAGAAGCTGCCGGAGAACCCCGGAGAGCCCGTGACGCTGGAGATCTACTCGGTCGTCAATCTCGACGGCAACAGCGGGCGCTTTACCTACTATGGATTTACGAACGCGATCGAGCGCGAGTTTTTCGAAGCGTTGCTGACCGTGGCCTCGATCGGACCCCGCTCGGCGGCGCGCGCCTTCTCCGCGCCGATGTCCACGATCGCCGGCGCGATCGATCGCGGCGACTACGCCTTCTTGAAGAGCCTGCCGGGAATCGGCCAGCAAAAAGCTCGCGACATCGTTGCAAAGCTGCAAGGGAAGGTTGCCAAGTTTTTGTTGATTCGCGACGCGCCGCCGGCTCCGCGCAGACCTATTCCGAGTTTTGCGGACGAGGCGCTCGCGGTGCTCTTACAGCTGGGGTACCGGCGAAGCGAGGGCGAAAACATGATACGCCGCACGCTCGACGCCGACCCGGCGATCGACGACCCGGAGCGCCTGCTCGCGGAGATATATCGCCACAAGGCGAATGAACCGGCATGAATGAGCCGAGTCTGCGCAAACGTCTGCTCGGCCCTGCCGACGTGTCGCGCAAGCCCGCAGAAGTGCAAGACCAGCGTCGTGCCGTCGATCCGCACGATACGTTTGAAGACGAGATCTACGGGGCCAGCCTGCGGCCTCGAAGCTTCGAGGAATACGTCGGCCAAGAACGGGTCATCGAGAATTTGCGCATTTCGATCGATGCGGCAAAGCGGCGCGACGAGCCGTTGGAGCACGTGCTTTTTTACGGTCCACCCGGCCTGGGCAAGACCACGCTCGCCGGACTCATCGCACGCGAGCTCGGCGCTAACTTTCGCCCGACCAGCGGTCCCACGCTCGAGAAGCCCAAGGATCTCGTCGGGATCCTTACTTCGTTGGAACACGGCGACGTTTTCTTCGTCGACGAGATCCACCGGCTCAGCCGAGTCGTCGAAGAGTTTCTCTATCCGGCGATGGAGGAGTTTCAAATCGACTTCGTCGTCGAAAGCGGTGCCTACGCCAAGACGCTGAAGCTGCCGTTGCGCCGCTTTACGCTCGTCGGCGCGACGACGCGAGCCGGCATGCTGACTGCGCCGTTGCGCGAGCGGTTCGGCATCGTGCATCATCTCGATTACTACGCCGTCGGCGAGCTCGAGCGGATCGTACGGCGCTCCGCAAGCGTTTTGGGCGTGCCGATCGAAGCCGATGCCGCGCATAATATTGCGCGCCGCAGCCGCGGCACGCCACGCGTCGCAAACCGCCTGCTGCGCCGCGTTCGCGATTTCGCCGAAGTGCGCGGCGACGGACGAATCACGCCGGCGATTGCCGACGAAGCCTTGCAGCGAGAAGGCGTCGATGAACTGGGACTCGACCGTCTCGACCGTGCTTTTCTACGAACGATCGTCGAGCAATACCGGGGCGGCCCGGCCGGCATCGCAGCGATTGCGGCGACGCTGACCGAAGATGCCGAGACGCTCGAGGATGTGGTAGAGCCATATCTCCTCAAGGAAGGCTTTGTCACGCGGACGGCCAGCGGCCGCCGCGCGACGGCGCGGGCCTATCAGCATCTCGGCTTCGCGGGCGGCAATCCGGCGCAGCAGGAGCGATTATTATAGATTTCGCGCAAGCCGACCGTCGAGCAATTCTCCGCAGCACGTTCATCAAGCTGGCTGCGACGGCACCGCTGCTCGCCGCCCGCGCGGCGCGAGCGCAGAGCGACATCGACCCGGCACAGAGCTCGGCGCAGCAGGCTTTGCGCGTGCTGCTCGGGCCCGGCAATGCAGCGCCGATCTCAGCGCAGAGTTTTGATTTCAACGGCAAACTTTACCGTGGTACGTTCGAGCGCGCCGGCGACGGACAAATCGTCAATCTTATCGACATCGAACGATATCTTTACAGCGTCGTCTCGCGCGAGATGCCGGCCGGGTGGCCGGGAGCCTCGCTCGAGGCGCAATCGATCTGCGCGCGGACCTACGTGTTGCAGCGCAGCGATCCGCGCCGTGCCTACGACCTGGTTCCGTCCGAGCTCGATCAAGTCTACGAGGGCGTCGCCGGGGAAACGCCCAGTGGTACGGCGGCGGTCGATGCCACCGCGGGTCAAGTGCTTTCGTACGGCGGCGGCTTTGCACAAGTCGCCTATTCATCGTGCTGCGGCGGCCACACCGAGTCTTCTTCGGATGCGTGGGGACGAGCGGCGCTGCCGTACCTCCAAGGCGTCCTCTGCCTGTGGTGCGATGCTTCCCCAAACTACCGCTGGAGCCGCAACCTCTCGTTGGCGTCCATTGCGCAGCGCTGCGCGCCGGAACTGGCGATGTTGGGCACGCTGCAGGACGTGCAAATCGTCCAGCGCGACGCCAGCGGGCGGGCGCTCACGCTGGAACTGGTGACCGATCGCGGCAGTACGACCGTGCCCGGGAGCGCCTTCCGGCGGGCCGTCGGCACGCGCGTGCTGCCAAGTTTGCTCTTGACGAGCATCGCGCGTCTGCCCGACGGCGACAGCCTGCTCATTGAGGGTGGCGGCCTCGGGCACGGCGTTGGTTTATGCCAATGGGGTGCGCGCGGAATGGCGTTCTCGGGACGGAGAAGCATCGACATCCTAAACTATTACTTCCCCGGGACGGACCTCGAGAATCTCACAGGCTACCGCTGACTTCGATTACGAGCTCCCCAAAGAGCTCATCGCGCAGCACCCATGCGCAATCCGCGATGCGAGCCGTTTGATGGTGCTCGACGGCGAAGCGACGTCGCATCGTAGGTTTTGCGATTTGCCCCAGCTCTTGCGTTCAGGCGACCTGCTAGTGCTCAATGAAACGCGCGTCATTCGTGCGCGCCTAATCGGTGCGCGAGAGCCCAGCGGCTCGCGGGTCGAGTTGCTGCTGCTTCATCCCTCGGGCTCCCCGTGGTACGACGCCCAAGCTCGTGACTGGATCGCGCTAGCCAAGCCGGCACGACGGCTGCGCGTGGGCGACCGCATCGCCTTTGGTTCCCTCGGTCACGCGAGCGTCCGCGCGCAACTCGACGAGGGGATGCGCGAATTGCGCTTCGAGATCGATCTCCCGTTCGAGGAGTTTCTCACGCACGCCGGCCGCATGCCGATCCCGCGCTACATCCATAACGACTCGACGCAAGCCCAAGAACGCTATCAAACCGTCTTCGCTCGCAACCCGGGCAGCGTGGCCGCGCCGACGGCGTCGCTGCACTTTACCCCCGCTCTGCTCGAGAGCATCGAGCGTCGCGGCATCAAAATCGCGCGAATCTCGCTCGATATCGGTTTGGGGACGTTTAGACCCGTCACCGCCGAAACGATCGACGCCCACGCTATGCACGCGGAGGCCTATACAATCGAACGATCCGCCGCGGCCGCGATTGAGGGAGCTCGCAACTCCAACCGCCGCATCGTTGCCGCCGGAACGACGGTGGTGCGCGCCCTCGAAGGCAACTTCGAAGCGCACGGAGCGGTCCGTGCGGGCCGGCATGTGACCGGCCTTTTTGTTACACCCGGTTTTCGTTTTAAGCTCGTGGATGCCTTGATCACGAACTTTCATCTGCCTCGCTCGACACTGCTTATGCTCGTCGCCGCGTTTACCGGAAGAGAGCGGATCTTGCACGCCTACGCCGAGGCGATTGCGCACCGCTATCGCTTTTACTCATTCGGCGATGCGATGCTGATTTTTGGGAAATCCGCTTGAAATGCGGTACGTAGCCTTCGATTCGCCCGGCGCTCCCAACGTGCTGCACGTCGAGCAGACCGCTGCGCCCGTGCCGCGCGCCGGCGAGCTCTTGATCTCGGTCGAAGCCGCCGGCGTGACCCGGGCCGACGCCATGCAGCGCGAAGGAAAGTATCCGCCGCCCCCGGACGCCTCGCCGATTCTCGGCCTAGAGGTTGCCGGATGCATTGCAGCGATCGGCGCCCACACACCGCGCTGGAAGGTCGGGGACGCCGTCTGCGCATTGACCAACGGCGGAGGCTACGCGCAATGCGTTGCCGTTCCGTCCGGTCAAGTGCTGCCGGTTCCGCAGGGTTGGAGCATGGTCGAGGCGGCAACGCTTCCGGAGAACGCCTTCACGGTCTACGACAACCTCGTCACGCGCGCTCGCTTGCGCGCCGGCGAGATCGTCTTGGTTCATGGCGGGAGCAGCGGAATCGGAACGACCGCCATCATGTTTGCAAAGGCGCTTAGCGCGAACGTGATTGCCACGGCGGGAACGCCAGAAAAGTGCGCGGCCTGCATTCGGCTCGGAGCGGTTCACGCAATCGATTACCGCAGCACGGATTTCGTCGCCGAAGTCAACCGCGTAACGAACGGCCG
>Ga0187783_10003141_pt1 | contig 12199 bp, 9 predicted proteins | sample 1015_SJ02_MP02_2_FD_132471 | JGI IMG/M metagenome (GOLD analysis project Ga0187783, IMG submission 132471) | Tropical peat soil microbial communities from peatlands in Department of Meta, Colombia - 1015_SJ02_MP02_20_MG | ecosystem: Environmental > Terrestrial > Soil > Wetlands > Peat | place... | reverse complement strand
GTTGCGCACGGCGGCGGCGCCGATGAAGCCCGTCTGCTCCTTGCAGCACCAGCCGAGCCCGGCCTCGATCGGGCCGCGCTCGACGCTCAGCTCGTTGCCATACAGCGCAAAGCAGGCCTCCAGGCGCAGCGTGTCGCGCGCGCCCAGGCCCGCGGGCGTCGCGCCGCGACGTAGGAGCTCATCCCACAGCGCCGGCGCGTCGCGCGGGTCGAGCAGCAGCTCCACCCCATCCTCGCCCGTGTAGCCGGTCCCGCACACGAGCATCTGCGCACCGGCGACCCGCTGCGCGGCGGCGTGCAGGCGCGCCGGCAGCGGCGCGTCGGAGATGGCCTGGACGATCTCGCGCGCCAGCGGTCCCTGCACGGCGAGCATCGCGTAGTCCTCGATCCGGTCGGCCACGTCGGCGTCGGGGAAGTCGCCCGCGTGGGCGCGAAACCACTCCAGGTCGCCTACGTGGTTGGCCGCGTTGGTGACGGTCAGGTAGCGCTGTGGCTCGACCCTGTAGGTGATCAGGTCGTCCAGCACGCCGCCGTCCTCGCGACACAGCAGGCCGTACTGCGCCCCGCCCACCGCGACCTTGGCGAGATCGTTGGTGATCAGGCGCTGCAGCAGCGCGAGCGCTTGCGGCCCCGAGGTTTGGATCTGACCCATGTGCGAGACGTCGAACACGCCCGCACGCGTGCGCACGGCGACGTGCTCGGAGCGGACCCCCCCGTACTGCACGGGCATCTCCCAGCCGGCGAACTCGACGAGGCGCGCCCCGGCCGCCACGTGGCGGTCGAACAGGGCGGTGCGGCGCAGCGTCGTGTGCATCGCCAGCAGGCTAATGGAGCTCTGGCGCTCGGGCGGCCAGCCGATGCCGCGCTCTGGCTGAGCACCCGTCAGCCATGCGGAGCGGTCACTGACGACCGATGCCCAGCTGGCGTTTTCGCCGCGCCGCTACCTCGCGCGCGTCGTCCATGATCGCCGATGACCGAGGCTGTGGCTGGTGGCCGTCCTTGTCGCGATCACCGCGCAGCGGAAACTCCGCCGCCCGCCCGGTCGCACTGGCCCTCAACCGGCCGTCGCTGGGGCTGAGCCGCTTGGTCGCCGCGAGCTCGCCGCGGAGCGCCAGCTCGCGATCGATCTGCAGTCGGGCGCCGCGCCGAGCGATCGGGTCGAGCGACAGGTACTCGTCGCGACCGAAACCGGCAAGCCCCGCCAGTGCCGCGTATTCGCGAATCTGGCCGTCCGCCGTTCGCCGCCCCGCCGCTGGGAGCGCCGCCTGGGCGTCGAGCAGGTGGGCACGTCGATCCTGCTGCTCGGACGCGTGCTGGCGCCCGGCGCTTCGCTGTGCGCGCTCACCTTCCGCGACGAGATTACGGGCCTGACGAAGATCGTTCTCGCGGCGCGAGATCTCATCCGCGAGGCGGTTCGCGCGGGCATCCAGCGTGAACACCCTGCGGATGTCTCCGGTCGCACCGGCGCGGTCGCGCTCACGGCGTATGCGCGCCAATCGCCCGCGTAAGTGGGCAAGCCCGGCCTGCGTTTGCGGGCCGCGCGCGAGCTCCCTGCGCGCGCTCTCATGCTCGTGGCGCAGGCTGCGTCGGGCCTGCTCGTCGGCGAGCGTCCGCCCTCGCCGGCGTGCGGCGCCGGCCGAGGGCGTCCGTCGCGCGACCTCCGGACCGTGCTCTGACCATCTGCCCCTCACCCAGCCCGCGGCCCTCGTTGCCGTCCGCCGTACGGACATCGCCTCGCTCACCCGTCGAACGCCCGGCGGCGGGGCGCTTACGCGCCCGGTCGAGATCCCTACGGTGATCAGCCCCAACACCCGGTGGCGCCGCACGTATGCGCCCCACCAGAAGGCCGACATCAACAGCCATTGCGTCCACCACCCGAGCGCCCCGAGTTTCACGAGGATCCCGGCGACCGCCAGAATCGTCCCGAGCAAAAACGAATACAGCAGCTTCGCCACAACCGCGCCAAAGAGCCGTTCACTCCATGCCCGAAATATTGCCCGCCCACGATCGCCGAGTGCGGGGGACAGCACCGCGGCCGGCGCGAGCAGCAAGTACAGCAGGGCAAATACGGCCGACGTCAACAAGCGGAGCGCGATGAAACCGAGGAGCAGCAGCATCCCGGCCATGCCCCCCAAGATCAGCAGCAGGCCGCCGACCCGAGCCCACGTTCCGCTGTTCGTTCGAAACTCGGCCTCCGCGGCCGTGGGTCCACGACAGGCAGTCGCATCGCTGCTTTGGCAGAGCGTGCGCAGCAACGAGCCTTCTTCGTTGATCGAGTTGCGGTCCGGCCCGTTCGCGGGCAGCGCCAGAAACAGTTCGCCGTTGGTCTGGGCGCGGCGCAGCAGTTGCGCGCTGTGTAGGAGCATCACCGCCTCGGCACCGTTTCGCGTTTCGCACGACGCGTCGCGTGCCTGCCCGTCGCATCCGCTCTGCGCCTGCTCTCGGGCGGCAATCTTCAGCGCGGCGGCGTGCAGCCCGGGATCCAATCGGCTCGGTTCCCGACACCAGCCGACATCGCCAAACTCGAGGTAGCACCAAGGAGCGTCGATCGCGGCTACGAACACCGAGCTCATGCTGTCTGCGAGCGTCCTCTCCGTGCCAGCCGGGCTCCCCGAGGCCGCGACCCCGAGCGTGCCCAGACTGGCTTGATTGGCCCACCGGCCGAGCACTCCGATCGTCCCTGTCGGATCGAGGATCACCGACATCCCCCCGACCATCATCACCCCCATCAGCAGCGCTTCTCCGAGGGCCTCCCCGATTCGGCGGCGGACCAGGCCGTTGTACGCCACGATGACCGCCGCCACGGGAAGCACGATCGCCAGCCATGGCTGTGTAATGACCGTCTGCATCGCGCGCAGGTCCGAGCCGACGCCGCCCACCGTGGCGCTATCCAGGAGATCTATCTGAAAACACCACTCGAGCATCACGACGAGCGCGTGGACCAGCCACACGAGCGCCATCCAGAGCGGCGCGATGAAGAGGTCCTGGACAGCGCTCAAGAGACCGCCCGAGCTGAGACCGAGAACGCCTGTGTTGATGTGGACGTCGAGTCCGTAGTCGTTGGTCGGTGCCGCTGCGGCCACGAAGCCCGACGTTTCGCAGTTTCGTCGGCTGGCCAGGGACAGTTGGCTCACCTGAGCGCTCGAGCAGAGCGGGCTGCCGAGCCCGTTCGCGACCAGCGGGTCGGTTTCCTGGCGCTGGTCGCCGGCGGCGCCTTCTTCGGATGCGGCAAGTTCATCGGGGGCGCTGGGGCCCGTGATCAGAGGGGGGCCGCTCGCGGCGTGGGTCGCGGGCCGGTCGCGGCGCGCGCCGACCGCCGCTCGGACGGGGACCAGGCCGAGCGCGCTCGTGAGCAGCGCAGCCAGCAGCGCTGCTCGCCCGAGCCACCGTCTCACGCCTTGGCCGGTGTGGTCGAGAAGGCGCTCAGCAGCGCGGGCACGACCACGTCGACCTGGATCGCCTCGACGCGCCCGCGATGGTCACGAAACAGGCAACGTCCCGTTTGCAGCTCGAGCAGCGTCTGGCGCATTCGCCTGTCGTCGTGGTCCACGCCCAGCAGCGCCAGGGCACGCGCCGCCTCTGCCTCCGAGCGCATCCCGAACACGAACGTCGCTCCGAGCAGGTTCTCGAGCGACTCGCGCTCCCCCACGAGCGCATCGGTGACCAGTTGCGTGCTGATGATCGGGACCGCGAGCTCCGAGCGACCCATCCGCTGAAGCGCGGCCAGCAGCGCCCGGCCAACCGGGTCGCCGAGGAGTCGCCAGCCCTCGTCGAAAGAGAAGACCTTCAGGCGGTCTTTCTCGGCCCCCATGAGATGCATCGCGAACATCGCGATCAGGCGCACGACCTGGGCCCCCACCCGTTCGGCCTGGGAGTACTCGGATCGGCGAACACCGGGCTCCGGGCCGGGAAGATCACGAATCGGCAGATAGGTGACCTGACTCTCTCCAACCTGGGTCGGCCGTCCGTCGGGCTCGGCAAACCCCAGCTGGGTGAGACCCGACCGGGCATACACGTCGAGCGCATCCCCGACCCTTGCCTCCGTCTGGTCGCCATCGCGCAGCGCGCGAATGACCTCGCAACACGTGGGGACGCGGCTGCGTGTCATCACGCGGTCCACCGCGGCCACGACGGCCGTCTCCCAGTCCGGGTCCGATCTCGCCGGCAACAGGTCGCGCAACCACGAGACCGCCGCGTCCTGACGCAGAGCGTCCGGTGCGACACGCAGCGGATCGAGCATGCCCCGCAACTTCGGGTCGGGCCTGAGCATGACGCTCTCGACGTACGGCGCGACCTCGTCGAGCAGGTGAAAGCGGTGATCTCCCTTCGGGTCGCAGTCGACCACGCGCGCGCCTTGCAGGAACGCCTCGTACTTGAGCTTCTGATCGAGCGTCGTCTTGCCCGATCCGAGCGCACCGACGCTCAGGATCGTGCTGTTCGTGTCGCGGTCCGATCCCTCCCTCAGGTTAAACCGAACCGGCTGCCTGGACGCCGACAGCGTGTGTCCCAGGTAGTAACCGCTGCGCGAACCAACCGCGTGCGTGGCCGTGGGCATCATCGCGGCCACCTGCTCGGTCGTGAGGATGTCGTCATAGCCTGCCACGCGAGTTCGCTGGCCAGGGAGCTGCTGTATGAAGAGCGAGAGCTGGTCGCCGGGCGGGCGGTGCAGGCAGATCTCACCGTAGGCTCGCCGCACCATCTCGACCCGAGCCTCGAGCTCGTGCTCATCCTCGGCGCTGACGGCGATCGCGAGCGTGGCGCGCAACAGCGGCGGTCTGCTCGGTGCCTGCAGGTAGGAGAGCAGGTCTCGCGCCTCGTGCGTGCGCTGGTAGCCGAGGTCGGAGATGCCCTGATCACCGTCAGACTCGGCTCGCGCGATCTGATCGGCGTCTTGAATCCGGCGTCTGGCCATTCGAATCGCCAACGCGTTGGGTAGGAAACGGGCGTTCAGCGAGAGGTCGATCCCGAAGGGCAGGCTCTCGACCGGCGCGAACATGAGCTCGACACGCGCACCGGGAAAGCTCGCCCGCTCGGGCAGCGCACCCACCACGAGCTGGGCCTGCCAGCTCGTGCCCAGCTCGGACTCGATCCGCAACCGCCTCAGCTCGTGCACGACAAAGCTGTCGAGCCAGCGAAGCACGTCGCCCTCCAGCGGGGCGAGCACCGCCTCACCGTTGCTCTCGAAGACGAGCGCGCGCGGCTCGTGCAGCCCATCTATTTCCGGCTCACCGAGAGCCCGCGAGAAGGCGCGCCTGATCAGCCACTGGATCTCCGTTCCCCGCGCCGGCCACACCGAGAGGAAATCGGTCAGTCGCGAGTGGACCTCGTCAGCCTTGTTGCGGACGAGCTCGAGCTCCCTCAGCGTGACCATCCGACGCGTCCGCGGCGAGACGCTCGCCCTCAGCGCCCTGAGCCAGGCGCGAGGCTCACCCTCGGCGACCCGCGACAGGTACGTGGACACATCGCGCTCGGGATCGCGCAGCGAAACAGCGAGGTAGACGGCCGCCTGCGCGAGGCCGACGTCATCCAGATGGCGTGAGTGTTCGAGCAGATAGAGATCGTTCGCCCGCGTCGATTGTCGACCTGAGCCCGACTGGCCGAGCTCGCGCAGGTAGCGATCGAGGTCCCACCGCGTCGTCACCCGCAGGATCTGAACATCGGCCTCGATGGCTTCGATAGCCCCGAGCAAGGCGAGGAACCTGGAGCGCTTCGCGTCACCGTGAAGCCACTGGTAGGAACCCGTGTCGACTCCGAACACGGCCCAACGGTCGCCGAGGTCTGCGGCGAACACGCAGTTGCCATAGACGAAGGAGATGGGTGGTCGCAAGGCTCACCCAGTCCTCATGTGCGTTCCGCGCGCGAGCACGACGACTACCTCGCCTGCGTCGAAGTCAGTTTCACGGAGCCTCACTCGAGGCCTGCGAATTCGTCGAGTCCGTGAAGACCCAGACTGCGCTCGTGAGCCCTCGCGGCGGTGCCCAACCGACACGAGGACTGCACCTGGGCCGCGATAGCGCAGGCGTCGCATCGTTCGATCCGAGCCGTTCGGCAGCAACACGATCTCCGATGGCGCCCAGCACGGGCTGCGCTCGCTGCAGACCCCGGCCGTGCCAGGGTGGGGACCGCGCCATCCCACGAGCCGGCGCGAGTGGACGCGATGACGGGCCAGCGCCTGGCCTGCGACGTGAAACGGCCTTCCCTCGATCTTGACCATCGTCAGCAGGCCGGCGCTCGCCCCGGGAACGGCGGCGTCGACCAGGTACCACGGCAGCCAGTGCGCGACGACGCTCAAGAGCGGAAGCCGCTCAGCGGCCAGCGTAATGGTCAGGAGGGCCAGGAAATAGACCACGCCGCGCACCGGCACTCCGCCCGGGTTCAGCCTCAGGCGATCGAGGCGGTACAGGCGCCGCTCGAGCTCGAAGACCGCGCGATATGAGCGGATCTCGGTCATCACCCCGACCCGAAAAGTGAGCTGACGGTGTCCTGCAAGAGATGCAATCCCGCGGGCGTCGCGAGCAGGACCGAGACGATTCCGACGGCGAACACGCCTGCTGCCTCCTTGAAGTCGCGACGAAATGCGAGCACCGTCGCCGCCACCGCAAAGGCGAGCCCGATCAGGCTCATCGCCACCGAGCGCCCCGTGCTTCCCGCCCTGGCCGCGGCCGATTCCAGCGAGCTTGCGCTGCTCGACTGCGAGGATGACGAGCTCGACGGCGTGCCTCCCGTGATCGATGCGTCGGCGAGCGGCGCGGCCACGCACTGTGATGCGCCCGCGAGCACCACCACCAGACACAAGCGCATGTATCGCCACCACCATGAGCGCCGGATCGCCGGGTTGTCGATCACCTGCGCGATCACGTGTCAGGGTCCATCTCGATCGCCGACACCTCCCACCGCGTCGCGACCCTTCGCACATCCAGGTCGTACGCGAGCGTGTACCTGGTGCCACGCCAATCGCGGGCCTGAACAACCGCGCTGACGGCGTCGCCGCCTTCCGCCGACCAGCTCAGACGTTGCACGTTTTCCATCGCCAGGCTTTGAGCTGGCAGCGAGACCTGCGCGTCCTCGGTCAGGTCGGCCGCGAGCTCCGTGCCCGAGGAGGCCAGATAGTTGCGAAGCGCGCGTTCCACCACGACGCGAAGCGCCGGTTCGGTTAGTTCGCGCGAGCGCGCTTCGACGTCCGCCGGCGCGGTCGCGGGCGCCCCGACGAAGGCCGGATAGCTTGCGAGCTCGAGTGCCCCACCCGGGACCCGCAGCACGGTCACAGCCAGGAAGAGCAGTCCGGCGGTGTCGGTTTGCGCGGCGACCGTGTAGACGCGCTGATCGGCAGTGGCTTCGCGTTCCTGCACGACGTCGGTCCATTGCACCTGCTCCTCGCCGGTCGGCGGCGGCTGCAATCCCACGTCGGGTTCGAGTGCCGGACCGGTGAACTGCGCAAGCGCTCGCTGATGGGCTTCGGGGGCATTGGCCTGCCAGGTCAGGTAGTCGCGCGTGAACAGCTGCGCGTAGCCCTCCGCGGCGAGGTCTTGGCGGAATGGCCTTGGAGGCGGCGCGCCTGTGTGTGGCGGCCGGGGCGGGGCGATCGCAAAGCGAGCGCTCGCCGCCAGCCCCGCGATCGACAGTGCATACAGCGTGTAGCGAGGCAGTTCGCGCGTCAGCCTGATCTTCCACAGCGGACGCGTCTTGAGCAACACTCGCGCCGGTGGGTCCGGAGAGGCGATTCCGCGCACCTCCCTCACCGCTCAAACCCGAACTCGCTCCCGCCGGGCTGCGCGCTGCGCGCGCCCACGACGGGCTGTGGCCGTGCGATGAGCAGGTGCGGCGAACTCGCGGCTGCGCCGGGGCTGGCAACGTGCATCGGCCTCGGCGCGCGACCGGCCATCGGTCCAAACCGCGCGTGCATCCGGCGCGACCTGTCGCGCGCCCGTCCCCGGATGACACGATGATCGCCGTGCCGTCGCAGTCGCGGCCCACCTGCACGCGCCGTCCGTCGGGCCGAGCCATGTGCCCGCCCGCGAGGTCCGGTCCGGGTATCGACCGGCGTCGACATCTCCAACTGAGCTGAGGCCGCCGTCCGACGCGCCGCCCGCATCTGCCTCGTGGCCGTCGCGAGGGCGAGGCCGATGAAGCCTGCGGCGCCGGCCGCGAGCGCGATCGGCACGGCATTTCGAAACCCGGACGAGTTCGTGCGCCGTTTGCGGCCCGGCCCGCTGCGCGCTGTATCGTCACTGCATGCTGCCGGCGCGACGTCCAGCTCCGTGAGAGCCTCCGTTTGCGCCAGAAACTCGTCCCTGCCGTACACGCGGTAGGCGACGCGAGCCTGGTCTGGGTATGCGCTCAGCGCGAGCCCCCCGCACGCGGTTGGGTCAGCCGAGCGTGCCCGACCGGAAGCCGAGGAGGGACAAGGACCGGCTTCCGGTCGCGTGCACGCGGATCGGCAGCACCGAGCGGTCGTCCGTTCAACCAACCGCCGGCGTCCGTGGAAACACATCTATGAGTGGGGGGTGAGATGTCCATAGATGGGTTCCTGCGCCCTACTCCGACTCGTGCGCGCGCGGTGGGACGCCGCCCGGCGCGCGCTCCAGGACGTAGCGCAACCGCGCGCGTGCCCGCTGCGCGACCTTGCGATACTTCTCGGCCGACCAGCCGAACCTCGCGCAGAACTCGGCCCGACTCATCTGCAGCCCCACCTGACAGGCGAGTACCAGTCGCTGGTCTTCGGTCAGCTCTCGCGCCAGCTGCTCGACCAGACGGAGCTGCTCGCGCAGAAGGACCACGTGCTCGAGCTGGGCGCGCTCGTCAACGGGTTCCAGCGGAGCGTGATCGCCGTCAAGCGACAGCGCCGCCTCCAGCGTCGCCTGGCTCGGGCTGCGGCCGCCGATCGCCCTGCGACGGTCGTGGATTCGCGACAAAAACCGCTGCTCGAGCGCGTTGCTCACGTGCCGAGCGCTGGAGAACACGCCGCCGCGGCGCACGTGCGCCACGAGCTCGAGCGTCGCCTGGCTGTAGCAGTCCTCGAGGTCCTGCCAGCGCAGGCGATACCGATGCGCCCGCAGCAGGACGTCGCGCTTGGCCACAGCGACCGTGGCGACGCCGTCTGCTGGATCGCGCGATCGCGCGCAGCGGTAACGCCAACTTGCGTCCCGTCTTCCCTGGCCGGATGTGCGTGACACGTAGGTGTGTCGCGCCCCGCATCGATCTCACCCCCCCTTCAGTTTTCGATCGCCTCCCGCCGTGCAACTTCTGTAGCTGAGGCGCGAATCGCTTCGATGAACCTCACCGACCGCCTACACGCCATCGACCGCCGCCAGCAACGCACGCATCGGCTCAGCTTTGTGGCCGCGGTAGTGAAGAAGTTCGGCGACGACCACGCCGGACAGCTCGCCGCGCTGATCGCCTACTACGCGTTCGTCTCGATGTTCCCGCTCGTGCTCGTGCTCGTGACGGTGCTGGGGTTCGTGCTGCAGGGCGACCCCGACGAGCAGAAGAAAATCCTCGACGGCACGCTCGGCCAGTTCCCGATCGTGTCTGACGCACTGAGGGGGGTCCAGCCGCTGACCGGAAACGTCGCCGCACTCGTGTTCGGTGTCGTCATCTCGCTGCTTGCGGGCATCGGCGTGATGGGCGCGGCGCAGAACGCGTTCAACCGCATCTGGCACGTGCCCTACAAGCGCCGGCCGAACTTCATCTTCTCCCGCCTGCGCAGCCTCGGCGTGCTCGCGGTGCTTGGCGCGCTGGTGCTCGCCTCGACGGCCGCGGCGGGCTTCATCGGCACGAGCAGCCACTCGGCGAGTACCGTCCTGATCGGCGTCGTGCTCGCGTTCGCGCTGAACCTGGCCGTGTTCATGCTCGCCTTCAAGCTGCTCACGGCGATCGACATCGCGTGGCGCGACCTGCTCCCCGGGGTTATCGTGGCCGCGATCCTCTGGCAGTTGCTCCAGCACCTCGGCGGCTACTACCTCGACCACGTGCTCAAACACAAGGAGGCGCTGTACGGGCTGTTCGCCTTCGTGCTCGGCCTGCTCGCGTGGCTCTACCTCGGCGCGCAGCTGACGATCTTCGCGGCGGAGGTCAACGTGGTGCGCGCCTGGCGGCTGTGGCCGCGCAGCTTCTTCGGCGACCCCCTGCTGGAGGCAGATCGCCGCGCGCTGGCCTCCTCGGCGGAGATCGAGGAGCGCGTCGAGCAGGAGAACGTCGAGGTCACGTTCACAGACCACGACGCCTGACGCGCCCCTCCGCCGACTGGACGGCACCCGGCCCGCTGGACCGGGCCCGCAGCGCAAGTACTGTGGGAGCGTGCCCCAGACGCTCACGATTCCCGACACGCGCTACGCCTCGAGCGGCGAGGCGAGCATTGCCTATCAGGTGATCGGCGAGGGCCCGATCGACCTGATGTTCATGCCGGGCTGGATTTCGCAGGTAGAGCAGCTGTGGGAGTCGCCGGGCATGCGCCGCTGGCTTGAAAGCCTCAGCACGTTCGCGCGCGTGATCCTCTATGACAGGCGCGGGACCGGGCTGTCGGATCGCGCGGGCGCCAAGTACGAGCTCGAGCAGGACACCGAGGATGCGATCGCGGTACTCGATGCCGTCGAGAGCGAGCGTGTGGCCCTGTGCACGTATGCTGTGGGCGGGCAGATCGGTGTGCTGCTCGCGGCCGATCACCCCGACCGGATCGGCGCGCTCATGATGTTCGCGCCGATGCTGCGCACCCTGTGGGCGCCCGACTACGATTGGGCGCTGACGCGCGAGCAACGCGAGGAGCTGATCGAGCGCAACGTCGCCACCTGGGGCCAGAGCGGGCTGTGGGTGTTCGAGCCGTCGGCACGCGAGGACCAGGACCTCGTCGAGTGGTTTGCGCGGCTGCAGCGCCTCGCCGCCAGCCCTGGCGAGGCTCGCGCGATCTACCGCGCGACGATGGAGATCGACGTGCGCGACGCGCTTCCGCGCGTGCGCGTGCCCACGCTGGTCCTGCATCGCCCTAACGAGCTGGTCGTCGACGTGCGCCACTCGCGCTACGCCGCCGCCCACATTCCGAACGCCCGTTACGTCGAGCTCGAGGGCAGCAACTCGCTGCCCTTCCTCGGCGACACCACCGCGATCGTCGAAGAGATGAAGGAGTTTTTGACCGGCGAGCGCAGCCGCGCGGTGACGCGCGCGCTGCTGACGGTCATGTTCACCGACATCGTCGACTCGACCGGACGAGCGTCGCTGCTGGGCGACGCGCGCTGGCGCGATCTGCTCGCACGCCATGACCAGGTCCTGCGCAGGGAGCTCGTGCACTTCGGCGGGCGCGCCGTCAAGAGCATCGGCGACGGGGTCCTGGCGGTGTTCGACGGCACGCCCTCGCCCGCCCTTCGCTGCGCGCTGGCGATCGCGCGCCAGATGCGCTCGCTGGGCCTCGACGTACGCGTGGGCATGCACACGGGCGAGTGCGAGCTGGTCGGCGAGGACGTGGCGGGAATGGCCGTCCACATCGCCGCGCGCGTCAACGGGCTCGCGCAGCCGGGCGAGGTGCTCGTCTCGGGCACCGTGTTCGGGACGGTCGTCGGGGGGCCGTTCTCGTTCCAGTCGCGCGGCTCTCATGCGCTGAAGGGCGTCCCCGGCCAATGGCCTATCTTCGCCCTGGCCTGAGCGCGCTGCTGCTCTCTGGCTGAGCCCAACTCTCGGGCCTGCCGAGAGCAGCTGCGCAGCCCGGCAAGAAGTCGCCGATTACCGCTTTCCCATGCGGTTTTCGGCTCTCGGTCCACGGTACTTGCATGTGCAATCACACCGCGCTATACTAACTAAACTTTCGTAAGCACATATGGAGCTGATACCGATGCCCGCCAGCCAAGACAAACCGCAGATCCAGCCAGCCGAGCCCCAGCCGCTGCTGCGGCTGATCCCCCTCGACGACACGGTCGTGTTCCCCAACATGGGGATCACGCTGACCGTGGACGTGGGCGACGATGACCGCGTCGTGCTGGTGCCCCGCCACGAGACCGAGTTTCTGGAGGTCGGCACGATCGGCGAGGTCTCCGAGCAGATCCGGCTACCCGGCGGCGGCCACGCGGTCGCCATCTCCGGACAGCACCGGGCCCTGATTGGAGCCGCCCAGACCGGCTCCGGGGGTGAGCTGCGCGTGGAGGTCGACGAGCGCCCGGACGAGGTGCCCGTGGACAAGCGCACGCGCGAGCTAGAGCGCGAGTACCGCGCCGTGG
>Ga0187783_10003140_pt1 | contig 12199 bp, 8 predicted proteins | sample 1015_SJ02_MP02_2_FD_132471 | JGI IMG/M metagenome (GOLD analysis project Ga0187783, IMG submission 132471) | Tropical peat soil microbial communities from peatlands in Department of Meta, Colombia - 1015_SJ02_MP02_20_MG | ecosystem: Environmental > Terrestrial > Soil > Wetlands > Peat | place... | reverse complement strand
TTCCAAAACTGGCGACTTCGACTTCTCCAATGCCAAGTTCGACGACTCAAAATGGCGTCGGCTGGATTTACCGCACGACTGGGCGGTCGAGCTGCCTTTTGTTCGCGACAACGATCTACAATCGCATGGCTACAAACCCCTGGGGCGGCGGTATCCGGAGACGAGCATCGGCTGGTACCGGCGCGTCTTCGATATTCCCAAGGAAGACGAAGGACGGCGCATAGCCGTAGACTTCGACGGTGCGTTCCGCAGCACATTGGTATTCCTCAATGGAAGCTTTCTGGGCCGCAATGACAATGGATATACACCGTTCCGTTTCGACCTGACGGATTTTCTAAACTACGGCGGCAAAAACTACCTAGTCGCGCGTTTGGACGCCAGCTTTGGCGACGGATGGTTCTACGAAGGCGCGGGCATCTATCGGCACGTGTGGCTAACCAAAACCGACGCGCTGCACCTTGGGCTCTGGGACAGCTACATCCGGTCCGAAGTAAACCCTAACGCCGCCACGCTCGAACTGGGAACGGTGGTGCAGAACGAGAACCGGAATGCCAAGGATTGCCAGGTACGCTGGCAGGTTTTCGACGCCGCCGGAAAAATTGTGGCAACTGCCGAAGCTCCGACTCAGGCAATCATGCCCGACAGCTCAGCAAGCTTCACTGCGAGGGCAGTGGTTGAGGCTGCGGCGCTGTGGTCGCCCGATACTCCGCATCTCTACACGGCCGTCGTAACGGTCGAGTCCGAACGAGAACAGCGAGATGGCGAGCGAGTCAGCTTCGGGCTGCGCACTGCGGCCTTCGACGCCGACAAGGGTTTTTTCCTCAACGGCAAGCCGCTGAAGATCAAAGGGACGTGTAACCATCAGGACCACGCCGGGGTTGGTGCCGCACTTCCCGATCGTTTGCAGTTTTATCGGATCGCAGTTTTGAAAGAGATGGGCTGCAATGCCGTTCGGACCTCGCATAACATGCCCACTCCGGAGTGGGTCGAGGCCTGCAACCGGCTAGGCATGATGATGATGTGTGAAACGCGCTCGATGAGTTCGTCGGCAGAAGGGGTGGCCCAGCTTGAACTCATGATCAAGCGATACCGCAATTCGCCAGCCATCGTTCTCTGGTCGATGGGCAACGAAGAGTTTACGCTGCAGAGTACTCCGCAGGGCGAGCGTGTTCTCAGAGAGATGGTGGCGCGCACGCACGAACTCGATCCAACGCGTCCGTGCACAGCAGCGGTCAACGGAGGTTTCGAATCGCACTTTTCGGATGCCTTGGATGTTATGGGCTTCAACTATCACCTGGATGCACCCGATGGGTGGCACCAGGCACATCCGACCAAGCCTTGCGTTGGTACGGAGACAGCCAGTACAGTAGCCACACGCGGCATTTATTCCACTGATAAGTTACGCAATTGGGTAAGCGCCTATGATTTGAATTACCCTCCGTGGGCCGAGACTGCGGAACGTTGGTGGAAATTCTATGCCGCGCGTGAGTGGCTGGCGGGCGGTTTCGCTTGGACCGGCTTCGACTACCGTGGCGAGCCCACCCCCTACGGCTGGCCGTCGATCAACTCGCAATTCGGAATCGTAGACATGTGTGGGTTTCCGAAGGACAACTTTTATTACTACCAAGCATGGTGGCGATCGGAGCCCCTACTTCATCTGTTTCCGCACTGGAACTGGGAAGGGCGGGAGGGTGAAACCATCTCGGTCTGGGTGCATTCAAACCTTGATTCGGTGGAACTTTTCCTAAACGGTAAAAGCCAGGGCTCCCAGAAAGTGCAGCCGTTCACGCATGTGGCATGGAAAATAAACTACCAGCCCGGAGTCCTGGAGGCACGTGGCACGAAAAACGGCAAAGTTGTTCTGGTCGAAAAGCGCGAGACCTCGGGCAATCCGGTGGCGATTCGTTTGACCGCCGACCGAGCCGAAATCAATGCCGACGGTGAAGATTTGGCTCTGATACACGTTGCAGTGCTCGACAAGGATGGTCGTGAGATTCCGACTGCCGACATGACAATACGCTTCACAGTCGCTGGCGAAGGTAACCTGATCGGTGTCGGCAACGGCGATCCCAACTGTCAGGAGTCCGACAAGGATTCTCGGCGCAGCCTGTTCAACGGCCTCGCTCAGGTGATTGTGCAATCTAGTCGAACCCCTGGAACGATAGCGGTAGAAGCGACCGCCGAAGACTGGTCGCCGAAACTGCCGACGACGCGAATAACAATAAGAACCAAGAAAGTCGATCTGCGGCCAGCGCTCGGTTGAAAAGCGCACAACCCAAGTGTCGCAGGTTCGGTTGGGGCGACTTGCAATGTTATCGACGGCTACTAGGTAGGGTTGGTATCTATTTCATTCGAGGACGGCCACCTGATTTGCCCCAGCGTGAGAGTTTTCGTCGGTGTTTCCTAATCGTCATCCTCCCGCCGCGACTGCCGATGCACCGAGGGCAAATGAGCTCCGTATCTTTGTGAATGGGACAGTGAGAGCGCTGATGTACTCGCGACACGGCGCATATTCTCGCCCACGGCAAACACTTATTCAACTGAAATTTAGGCTCTTGCGTCCGCGGCCGCCTTTCTTGCCCCAACTGGATAAATCTTCGCGATGCTTCGAAACGGTTGCTTTGCCCCCGGCAGCCCCAATGCAACTGGGACACACGAGTTTGGTGTACTTGTGGGTCGGGCACCGCGGAATCATGGCCCGGATTGCCAGAGCGATCTGGTTAGACATTTCTTCGACGACTGCGGCGTGGTCGGCCGATAATTGGTTCCTTCGTGGTGCAAGCACGGTAACGACAGCAATGCTATTTCCATGTACGATCAATGGGACAGAACAGACAGAGTGGTAACCTTCCTCCACAATATTTTGATCTGCCGGAAACCTGAGTTCTTTCCCCAAATCACGGCGAAGCAGTCTGGTTTTGTGCTCGAAGACCCAACCGGTCTGAGTCGTCCGGCGGTTGAGCAGGTGGCCGACACGGAAGATGCTGCCTTCATGCGGACCGTAGATGCCGACGATCTTCAGCCCGTCATGGTCAGGATCGTAGAGGCTGAGACCGGCACGCTCGTAAGGCACCACGCGCTTCAAAGCTCGACACATGCCGTAAAACACGCTCTCCGTCGTGCACTGGGTGAGTGCAACCTGATTGACCTGCAAAAGCTGGCCATAAAGGTGCGCAACCTTCGGCTGTCGGCTCATGCCCAACGATACTCCCCATCAACTCGGCAGCGACCGATACGGTGGAACAAGCCGCTACCACGAGATACCTGCATCTGAGAATGCGGTCGCAGGCGGTAGCGGCCTTTGGGGAGAGCATCCCTTCGGGCGCAACATAACACAGCTAATCGGCTGATGTCACAGAAATTTTGCAAAGCCAGCGGCTCCCTTTTTGCGAACATCGTCTGATTTTATACGACCAGCCGAAAGTAGCGCAGCGGCGCCACTCGAGGCAGCAGACATTGGGTCGTATATGATTTTTGGTGGCTGCCTGATTAAAGGCAAAATCGAAAGTTCCTCTCTACGTAACCGCCTGCGAAAATTCGATGAGACTCTCCCACACACTTAACCGTGCGGTATTCAGAAGTTCGAAAGTGCCGCTCAGTACCGGAGTAACAGACTCTCCTTTTCGGAGCTTGACACTAACAGAGGAGAGGTAAAAGCTCGGAGGGGACGAAAGTGTCGCACAAGTGCTCTCGAAACTTGCCTTGTTGTTGGATTGCCTCAAGACCGTATCGTAATAGATTCTTGTCGACATTGTGGTTAGGTACGGATTCCGATGTCCTGTTGTAATTTCAAATCGACACTTCTCTCGAATCTTGTGGCACTGGTTCGCCAAGGCCATTAGTCATATAGCAAGCGGAGAAGACATTTTGCAGAAGCCTGAATTCTGGAGTGTGCGCCCGCCCTTTCTGACTGCTCTCGAAGAGGACTGGAAGCCGCTGCCGCGATGGGCTCTTTTGGCTTGGGTCGCATTTTATGCGGTCTTCCTATTCCAGCTGGCGCGCGGATCAGGACTGCTGCCCATGATCGATCTGGTATTTGTTCCCATCCATGAGGGCGGGCATCTTCTGTTCGGATATTTTGGACATGGATTGATGATTGCCGGTGGAACCATCCTGCAACTGTCGGTTCCTTTGGCCCTGGCGGCTTATTTTTGCCTTCAGCGACAAATCGCTGGCACCGCGTTTTGCCTTTTTTGTTTCTTCCAGCAGTTTCTGCCGATTGCGACTTACATGGGCGATGCGCGCGCGCAGGAGCTGCCCTTGCTGACAGTCGGCGATCCAGAATTCGTCGAGCACGATTGGTTTGCCATGTTCAGTGGCATGGGTGTTCTCGAGCACGATACTCAAATAGCTTTCTTGGTGCGCTGCATCGGCTGGATCGGAATGTTTGCTGTCGCTGGTTGGCTCCTCTGGCGAGCGTTGGCAAAAGCCGAACAGTAAATGTCCGTTGGATTGCGTTGGTCTTCCTAACGATGCAAAGTGCTCTTGCACACTGGTGGTTCTTCGATCACGAGTTGGCCGCCACGCTGGACCGTAATCCGCAGGCGGGTCTTCATCCTCGGCGCAACAGGCCGGCAAATGCCTGGTTGGGTTTTCGCCTGGCTCAGAGAAGCCTGTCGCGACGGCTCCACCTTCTACGCGCTGGGGCACCCTGTTTCGCGACCTGGCTATCCCTTGTACCGATTGCAATTGGGTGAGTCGCACGGACGCGTTGCTTTTCTTGCTTCGTGGGACATAATGCCATATCCTTGAACAGCACGAGTGCTTATTAGTGTAATCCTTCACCACGGTGGGAAATACTGAACACAAGTCGAGGCTGGTACCTACGTATAACCACTATGGACCGGTGAACCAGTGCAGGCGTTTTCTCGGACCGTGGCCTAATGGCGCGAATGGTGGCTGCGCTCGGAGATCGAGTCGCCTGCTACGGACAACGTGCCGGACCAAGCCAACTTTAGACTAAGCATTTCGATAACGAGTGGCGATGCCATGTCGAAAACATGTGAGCCGACTGCTGATGCGTCGCACTGCACTCAACTCAGTTGATGGTTGGCCGGCGCAAACCTGCCCATGGCTAGGAGAATCCGACTCGAATGGGTAAGGCAGCATGATAGTCCGATTAACGACGCGGGACCCGACATGCCTGTAGCCGATCATGCCCAGATACCGAGCTTAGGAGTTTTCAGCTGCGACCACGACGCGCATTGAAGAGACAACACTAGACGACATACCCGAGCGGCGACAATGAATGCCTGCGGCCCTTGCAAAGTCATAGGTCGGTTTAGATTCGGAAACGCAGGCGCCGACGAGCGCTGCGCGGCCCGCCAGCCCTCGCAACGGAGGGCCGAAGCCTGCCTGCAAAAGCAGTCTTGTCCTCTCAAGGAGGCTTGGCATGATTGCTGAGCAGTTGCCAAAAGACAAAGACCACATGCGTCGCGCCCTCGAGGTATCTATCCACATTGGCTTGACCATTCTCCTCGTCGGTGCTTGTCTCCTGATCCTACGCCCCTTCCTACCTCTGATTTTGTGGGGCGTGATCATCGCCATTTCTATCTACCCGGGTTTTGGGAAACTGCAAAAAGCTTTGGGCGGACGCGGACATCTGGCCGCTGCTGTGTCCACCGTTGTTATGTTGGCTGTCTTGACGGTTCCGGCAGTGTTGTTGACCGGAACACTCGTCGAGGGCGTCCACACTTTGACTGCGCGGCTCAAGGAGAACACGCTGACGGTCCCACCGCCGCCCCCTAATATCGAAACTTGGTTTATTATTGGCCCTCCCCTGAAAAAGATGTGGAGCGCGGCAGCCGGCAACTTAAGCGACGCGCTAACATTCTTGGCTCCGCAGATGAAAGCCGCGATTCCCGTGCTGCTTTCCACGTCTGCCGGAATCGGCCTTACCGTTCTGCAGTTTGTGCTCTCGATCTTGCTAGCAGGAGTTCTCTTGGCTAAGGCCCAAGCTGCCGCTGCAGCCTCCCGCTCCCTAGCTAACCGCCTATTCGGTGAAAGGGGGGCAGAGTTCGAGGAGCTTGTCGGTTCTACCATCCGCAGCGTCACGACCGGCATTCTCGGTGTCGCGTTCATCCAGTCCCTGCTCGCCGCTCTTGGTTTTTTGGTCATAGGACTACCGGGAGCGGGCCTGTGGGGGGTGGCCTTTCTTTTCGCCGCCTTGCTTCAGGTGGGAGTGGTTGTGCTTATTCCCGCGGTGATTTACGCGTTTGCGATCGCAAGCACAAGCAAGGCTGTAATGTTTTTGATTTGGTGCGTCGTCGTTGCCTTAATCGACAATGTGCTGAAGCCGCTGCTACTGGGGCGCGGAGTTGCGGTTCCGATTGCCGTGATCTTCCTAGGTGTGATTGGGGGATTCATGGCAATGGGGTTCATCGGCATGTTCATAGGCGCGATCATTCTATCGGTGGGCTATAAGTTGTTCCTTGCTTGGCTGGAGGGGACGAATCTGCATTTAATGGCCCAGAAAGACCTGCCCAAGTCAGCCTAATCACTGGTTAGATCGCGCCGTCGCCTGCTCAAGCCAAGACCCTGCTTGTCGCCGCCTACGCTTTCGTGTCTCGCCCCAACGGGAATGTTTTTGGCTTGTATCCCCAGAAGCATTCACGGGTACCGCTCCCTGCTCCCGAGGCCAATTTTCTGGTTGCCCGCTATTCAGGAGGCAGCGATAGTGGTTTGAACAAGGATAGAAAAATACAGATAACAAAACTGCTGCGCCGGGCAACAGACGAACCAAATTCCAATTATCGTTTTACTCACTGCTGTTCATCTCACCCACCCACGGGATAGCAAAGCCTGATTTCTGTCATTCACTGACTCTGTCCAGGCCAGGAACAGACGCCCGCTCGTGCCCGCCAACACATCGGGATCGTGAACGGAATGTTCAGAGTTCGTAACCTGCATCGGACGGGTGAAGTTCTCGCCGTTGATCTCAACAATAAATGCCTGATTTGATCTCCATTTCGTGCCTTCCTGTGCCAGGCGGCCTTGAAATATAAGGAGAACCCGGCCATCTTCCGAGATCGACAACCGCGGGTGAGTGGCATCCAGAATGTCGGCCGAGACAATGTGAGGAGGTGCAAAACTGGCTCCGCCGTTCTCGGATACGGCCAACCGGACGCCCGGTTCTTCCCGGCCTTCGGAGTACCAAGCTACGTACAGCCGGCCGTTGCTGACGCCAATGGCAGGACCGACATCGGGACAGGCGTGCAATACCCAGCTGTCCACAGCCACGCGAACCGGACGCGAAAATGTCTGGCCGCCATCATTGGAGTGCGCCAACTCCATGTCGCGAACATCACCATCGAAGACCTGGCGCCAAGCCAGGTAAATGTCACCACTCGGCCCAACGTAGATTTGCGGACGGCAGCACGCACAGGCCGATCCTGCTACTCGCATGTTCCGGCTAAACCTCACGCCGTGATCAGTTGACCGGGAGGAGTAGACCGAGGAAGAACCTTTCGCCTTATCACGTTCATCCAGCCATGCCACGTATACGTCGCCGGCATGAGTGGCGGCCACGGTCGGAAAGCCGGCGTATGCCTCGGACTTGCGGTCCGCATCTAGAACATTGACCGGCCTTCCAGCATTCGGCTCAATCGACCTGACCATCAACTGGGTCGCACCGGCAACGTTTTGGAACCACGCAGCGTAGACGTCCGCCTGGACATCTGTGGCCAGGACCGGACTATTTTCCCCTCCCGCTCTAACATTTGCATTCGGCTCGCTGAGGACGATCGGCTGGCCGAATGTGTCCCCTCCGTCGCGAGAGAATTGCAACTGCAGGTGCGATTGCGACTCGTCCCCGGCGACGGTAAGAGCAAAAACCGTGTTCGGCACCCAAAGCCCGAGACGTGGCTCTGAACTGCTGGATGCGCCTACGGGGATGGGTCGGGCTGAGGATTCCATGCTGATGTGCGCTGTCCTCAGCTGCTGACAGCTCGTTCCTGCCAGACACATCCAGAGGATGAAACCCATCGCATCTTTTCTTCTCATCGCTCACCAGCCTTCGCACCGAATTTGTTGAACCAAATCGTCGAGATGGACCCGCCATGGAAGAACCATGCGCCCCGGCGCTTGTTCACATTCGGAGATTACTCGCAGCCAGGAAAAAGCTGATCCATCGCCAAAATTCCCGGTAATCTACTGGGCGAAATCAAGGATGTAATATGGTAATCGATTCCAATTATTCCAGGGTGGCTCTCGGGACAAACCATCAAAGGGAAGAACTCGAGCCGTTTTGCGGGGCGGACTCGAACGCCAAGCCGGATTCCGAGGCTGGGCGAATTAGAGAATATACTCGCGCGGTATACCATGAAGTGTGCACCTCCCTGTTAACCCGCCGTTGTTGCCGATGCTCGCAAAGCGAGTGGATGAATTGCCAGCCGGCGAGGGTTGGATGTTCGAGCCGAAGTGGGATGGGTTCCGCGCCCTAGTGTTTCGCGACAGGGATGAGATTCTCATCCAGAGTCGCGATGAAAAGCCATTGAACCGCTACTTTCCCGAGCTCCTAGAGCCATTAAGATCGGCATTGCCAGCTCGCTGCGCCCTCGATGGAGAGATTGTTATCGTTAGGCACAATGAACTTGACTTCAACGCACTGCAGCTACGCCTTCATCCGGCGGCATCCCGTGTGCGCCTCCTATCCCGAGAAACTCCCGCGTCCTTCGTGTTTTTCGACCTGCTTTGTTCCGGAGACAGGGACCTTCGCGGCGAGCCATTCCAAATCCGGCGCCGCGAGTTGGAATCGATGATTTCATCGGCCCCGCCGCCCCTCCATCTAACGCCAGCGACCAAGGACCGCATCATTGCCGAGGATTGGTTTCGTCGCTTCGAGGGCGCGGGTCTCGACGGCGTGATCGCCAAGGCCATCGCAGGAACCTACGAACCTAACAAACGCGTGATGCTAAAGGTGAAACATGAACGCGACTGCGACTGCGTAGTCGCAGGATTTCGTTGGCACAAAAAGGGCGACCGCACCCTAGTCGGCTCGCTACTGCTGGGACTGTTCGACGATACCGGTGCTTTGCAACACGTTGGGGTGTGTGCGAGCTTCAGCATGGAAAAGCGACGGGAGCTCGCAGATTTCCTCAAGCCGTATCGTTCTAATGCGCTCGTCACTCATCCCTGGAAGGATTTGGCGGATAATGGGGAAGCTGTCAGTCGCAAGCCGGGTGGACAGAGCCGCTGGAGTCAAGGCAAAGACTTGTCATGGGAACCGTTGCGTCCGGAGTTGGTAGTGGAAGTCGCGTACGACCACATGCAGGGCGACCGCTTCCGTCATACGGCACAGTTTCGCCGATGGCGAAGAGACAAAAAGCCAGGCGACTGCACCTACGCTCAACTCGAAGTCGTTCCGCCTGAAGAACTGGCAGAGATTTTTCCCCAGGGTCTTTAGTCGGCTAGCTACCCGCCTGTTCCCTTCTCTCTTTTCTAGCTTTTTTGCTCCACAGACGCCTTTTCCGCGTCGGATCATCATCAGGATCGGGAGTTTCTTGCTGCGGCCTAAGCTCTTCGGGAACGTGACGGAGATTAACTCGGACGCGAGTCCACGTCGATGACCGGCCGCGCATAGAATCAATGAGCACGTCATCGACAGCGAGAAGGTCGCCGATTGGGGCGTTTTTCGCCTTCCACCTTTCGAGACCGGCGAGTGCGGCTGCTTTCTCGGGAGAGTTTGCCACGATGATGAGCGGCATCTTCATTCGCGGTCTCTTGACGGAGGATTTAGCTCTTGAAGGCGCCACCCGAGGTGCCTCTGTCTCCATCTTGCGAAAGTGCGGCGGCCAAGGTGCGTCCCCGAGACCGGCAGCCTCATCCCTTGCCGCAAGCTCAAGCAATTTTTCAAGCGAACCGGATGCCGCATCCATGGCGGCGTGCGGATCGCCGATTTTCGCGAAGCGCTCCGGAATTGTGAACATCGTGAAGTCGGCGGGGTCACTGTCAGGAACCTCGTGCCAGTAAAGTGGTGCCGAGACACGGGCATCAGGGAGCGGACGTACCGAATAGGCAGAGCAGGTGGTTCGGTCCTTCGCATTCTGGTTGTAATCGAGGAATACGCCATGACGCTCTTCTTTCCACCATTTCGAACTGGCTAGGTCAGGCACACGTCGCTCGACTGCCCGCGACAATGCGAGGGCCGCACGGCGTACCTCAGTGAAGGTGCAGTGCGGTTCGATGCGAACATTTACGTGCATACCGCGTGAGCCACTGGTCTTTGGCCAGCCGTGAAGCCCTACTTCTTCCAGCAGTTGCTGCACTTCGAGAGCAACACGGCGAACGTCATCCCAACTGACTCCCGGGCCCGGATCGAGATCGATGCGTAGTTCGTCAGGATGTTCTAGATCGCCAGAGCGGACCGGGTGCGGATGAAGTTCGATACAACCAAGGTTGACGATCCAGGCCAACCCAGCTGCGTTATCGATCACCAGTTCTTCTGCAGTTCGGCCCGATGGGAATGTGAGCGTGACGGTTCGCAGCCAGGGCGGGCGCTGGGAGGGCGCACGCTTTTGATAAAATGCATCTCCGTCAGCACCGTTGACGAAGCGCTTGAGCACAATCGGACGATCTCGGATTCCGGCGAGGGCGCCCGACGCTACCGACAAATAGTAACGTACGAGATCGAGTTTCGAGATTCGCACATGTGACGAAAAATACAGTTTCTCAGGGTGCGTTATACGAACCTCACGCCCTCCGATCACCAGTATTTCACGGCCTTCGTCTTTCGCCACCAGAACAGGCTAACACCTCGACGTGGCGCGCTGCTTGATAGTGCACTGGGTTCTCGCGTGCAGATCAAAATCTACGAGGAAAACGCGACCTGCAGGATTGGATCACAATTTCTCCTCCTCGCAGCCGGGATCCAGCTTTTGATTCTCTCGAACATAGGCCAGGATCTTGGTATCGAGCGGGGCGGTGCTCTTGTATGAAAAATCGCCTGTGCGGCGAGGGACGCGATCAGAGCAAATACAGAGGTACCAAAATCAGATTATTAGGGGGCGTGGGCAGCGATGGCGGCGATGTCTGCAATGTTGTCACCTTTTTTTAGAGATGGGACCGCATTGATGTGCAAAATGACACCGGTGACGGGGGCGCGGGCTTCGAGGATAAGTTTGCCGAAATAGTCGGTGACAAAGCCGATTTTCATGCCCTCTTGAACATAAGTACCACGCTTCACAAGGGGGTACCAAATGCCAGGGCCGTCGGACAAGACATCCACGACTCTGTCAAGCCAGACGGGATTCTCGATGGGCCGAGGGTTTCCCGAAAGCATCTTGAGAGCACGCATAGTGCTGAGTGTCCCGTCGACGAGAAGGGCCACGTCGTCCGCTTCGACGGTGCCGGCATAGCCAGCTTCAACGACGATGGAAGGTTTGCCGCGAGCAGTAGAGGTGTTGTCGAGGTAGCGAGTGGCGGATGGGTCGGTGGGACGGTCGCGCCATACAATGATGTGGTCGAGTCCAAAGGCGAGGACCATCTCTTTGGATATACGGTCTTGGGTTTCCTTGCCAGTCGGTGCCCAGTACGCGTAAGGGCGGAGGCTCTCGTCGAGATCGCCGCCGTGGTAGTCGATAAGATAATCACATCGATCGACGATTTGTTGGGTGATAAGAAAGGACGCACGTTCAGTTTGCGTCCCATTGGCTTTCCCGGGGTAGGAGCGGTTCATGCTCTTGTTATCGATAGGGTTAACATGGGGGACTTTCTGTTCGAATGATTGAATGTTGACGAGCGGTACAAGAATAACGGTGCCAGCGATTTGAGAGGGATCGAGTAGGTTGATAAGTTTTTCAATCGCGATGATGGAGGTGTATTCAGTACCGTGGGCGCCAGAGACAAGAGCTAGCACAGAACCGCGCTTTTCGCCGTTGATGACGATGACGGGAATACTGGTAGCAGCGTCGACGCCAGCAGGGACTTCCAAATAGCCGGTTGATTTTTGGCCCGGTTCGGCAGAGGCAGTGCCGACAGAAAAAGACAAGGCCTGTGCCTCGACGAATAGTGGGAGTAACAGAAAGATCCCGTACGAAGCAAAGATGCGATAAGACCTGAGCATAAATCCTCCATGCGGCGGATGAGGATACCGCGAGGAGGGTGATTTTAGCAATTCACAGGCACTGACAGAGACTCCCTGAGTTGGCCAAAATGATGTTTGTGTAGCGACCCATACTCGCCGCTCTGCGAGGTGATGAAT
>Ga0187783_10003139_pt1 | contig 12200 bp, 9 predicted proteins | sample 1015_SJ02_MP02_2_FD_132471 | JGI IMG/M metagenome (GOLD analysis project Ga0187783, IMG submission 132471) | Tropical peat soil microbial communities from peatlands in Department of Meta, Colombia - 1015_SJ02_MP02_20_MG | ecosystem: Environmental > Terrestrial > Soil > Wetlands > Peat | place... | reverse complement strand
TGCTGATGGACCATTACCTGCGCCATCGCGGGCAGAACGCCGACGTGAAATCATCGACACCGGACATCTGCGCGCCGCGCAGCTGAGGGCGAGGCGCCCGCGGCGTTGGACGCGTCCGCGCTGAAGCGCGCAATCAGGGCACGAAATCAGCGAAACTGCGCGCGGCGTCACGCTTGGCGCGCCGCTCACCCTGCCGGCGAGCCCACGGCGGCTACTGAGGCAGCGAACCGCGACACAGTTTGTGGGGTAAGAATCCGTGAAGATCTGCCCCCGGATGGGGGACTTAACTTATGGATTGTTGCAGACATCGCACGCCTGGGCGCCGCCCTGAAGAGCCGCACGTGGACGTTCGAGGCTTTGGCCTGCCGGGCTATTTAAGTTATATTGCCGTTCAAACTTGCGGGGGATCTAGGCAAATAGCCTATCCGTCTGTTTTTCCGGAAAATTCCACCCAATTAATGCCTTCCGGGGTGTCCTGATGGTTGCCAAACGCTCAACTCGGGCGCTGGCGTTGCTGCTGGCCCTGCCGTCAGCTGCGTTTGCCTTGGGGCTAGGAGACATCCATCTCCTGTCGCCGCTCAACTCGCCACTGGATGCGGAGATCGAGCTCGTCGACGTCGCACCGGATGAGGCCAATACGGTGCAGGCGCAACTTGCCTCGCGCGAGACGTTCGCGCGCTACGGGCTCGACTGGCCGGGCTTCCTCGCCAGTCTGCAGGTGCGCGCGGTGCACAGCGACGACGGGCGCATGCTGATCAAGCTGAAGACCCTCGATCCGATCTCCGAGCCTTTTATTACGTTGCTCATCGAGGTCAACTGGTCGCACGGACGGGTGGTGCGCGAGTACACCATGCTGCTCGATCCGCCGACCTACACCCCCGGAAAGTCTGCGGCCGCGGGGGCGAGCGTCAGCGCGCCGAGCACCGGGGGCGGTGCGCGCGAGGGCGCAATCGCGCGCGCTGGCGGTAGCGGGGGGAATGTAACGCCGCCGGCCGCAAGCGCCGCGGGCGGCGCACCGCCGCCAAGCGCCGCAGCGCCGGCTGCGAACGCGGCGTCCGCATCCGCGCCCGCCGCGGAAGCGACCCACGTCGTTCGCCGCGGCGAGACACTCTCGCAGATTGCCGCGGCTGCCGCCGGCGCGAGCGCCAACACACCGCGCGCGCGCAGCGAGATGCTCGCGATCTACCAGGGCAATCCGCGCGCCTTTGAGCAGAATATGAATCTGCTGCACTCCGGTGCGGTGCTGCGCATGCCGGATGAGGCGGCCGTGAACGGCGTCTCGCCGGGCACGGCGCTCGCAGAGATCCGCCGCCAGACCGCCGCATGGCGCGCGAGTGCCGGCACGAGCCCTGAAGCGGCGGCCGGGCAACCCGGGCGGTTGAAGCTCGTCACGCCCTCCGAGCCGGCCACGGCCGGTGCGACCCCCGGTGCCAGCGGCGCCGAGGTGAACGCGTTGCAGGGCCGCGTACACGATCTCGAGAGTCAGCTGACCGAGTCGAAGCGGCTGCTGGCACTGAAGGACGCCGACCTCGCGCGCCTGCAGGCGCAGCTCGCCGCCAAGCAGGGCGCGCAGCCAGCAGCCCCGCCGCCAGCCCCTGCGCCCGCGCCGAGCGCGGCGCCACCCGCAGCGCAGGCGACACCGCCCGCTGCTGCGCCCGAAGAGAAGGCGCCCGCGCCTGCGGCAGAGGCCCCCACTCCTGCGGCAACGGCCCCGGAATCACACAAGCCTGCCGCTGCCCCGGCTCCCGCAGCGGGCGGCTCGCTGTTCGACACACTCAAGGAATACTGGTGGGCACTGGTGGTCGTGCTGGTTGCGCTGGTGGCCTTCGCCGCCGCGCGGATCATGCGTTCGCGCCGGGCCTCCGAGTTCGATGATTCGCTGGGGCGACTGGCAGTGGCCGGCGCCAGTTCCGGCGGTACCGCTGCTCCGAACCTCGGCGGCGCCGGCAGCCCGCCGCGCGGCTTTGCGAGCACCGAGACCACGGGCCGCGCGGCCGCTGCACCAGCGGCAGCCGAGCCGAGTTTCCTGGTCGAGGAGTCAGGCAGCCATGAGCGGCCGCGGCTGGGAGCGGGCGCAGCGCCTGCGCCGGCGCCGCGTCACGTGGCGAGCGATGACACGATCAGCAGCGAGACCGCCATCAACCTGGACCAGGGCGATCCGCTGGCCGAGGCCGATTTCCACATGGCCTACGGTCTGTACGACCAGGCGGCCGACCTCATCCGTATCGCGATCAGCCGCGAGCCCGCGCGGCGCGACCTGAAGCTGAAGCTTCTCGAAGTGTTCTTCGTCTGGGGCAACAAGGATCAGTTTCTGCAGACGGCGCGCGAGCTCGCCGAGACCCGTGCGAACGCGGCGCCCGGCGAGTGGGAAAAGATCCTCATCATGGGCAAGCAGCTCGCGCCCGAGGACCCGCTGTTCTCCGGCGAAGGAGCCGTGAGTGGCGCGACCGCCGGCGGCGTCGATCTCGATCTCGAGGGTGGCCAGAGCCGCGTCGACTTCGATCTGCTCGGCGAGCCGGTAGCGGGCGAGGGCGCTGCGTCCGTCGACCTCGACATCGGTGCGGCGGTGGGTGACACCACCACCGAATCGACCACCAACGTGACCGATCGCAACGCCGCGCTGTTCGAAGGCACCTCGCTCTCCGGCACTGCGACCACGCGCGAGATGGCACAGCGCGTCGCGACCGGGGCGACCGGCGAGACGGAAGGTCCGACGGTTGAGCAGCCAACAATCTCCTCGCCGGAGAACGCCACCATCCGCCAGAAGGTCGAGACGGTCCTGCGCCAGGGCGCCGCCGAGCAGACCGCTGAGCTGGCGATCGACGATCTCGGTCTCGATGTGGGACCCGTGGACACCGTTGACCAACCCGGACCGGCTGCGCCGTCCCGCTCGACCCCGGACAGCCCGACGCTGGTCGCGGGCTTCGACGAGCATTCGCGCGATGTGCTCGAGGACGCGCATACGCGGGAGATGACCCGGGAGATGACGCGTGAGATACCGCCGCCGGGAACCTCCTCCACCGGTGCCTGGCAGTTCGATGAGACCGAGCTCGAGGAAGCGCTGACTCAGTCGAGTCTCGCGCCCGGGGGGGACTCGGATACCGCGCGCCTTGCCGCGCTCAAGGGCCAGGACCTCGATCTGGAAATCGGCGATCCGACCACCCGGCTGGCGAAGCCACCCGCCGGTGAGGTCGATCTCGATGTCGGGAGCGCCACTGGAGCGCACCCGGCCAACGGCGGCGTCGACCTCGACATCGGCACGGCCACCGTGCCGGATACCGCCTTTTCGGCCACGCAGCGCCTGTCCTCCGAAGAGCTGGCGCTGCCGGACCTCGAGCCGGTGACGATGAGCGAGGTGGGCACGAAGCTCGATCTGGCCCGCGCCTACATGGATATGGGTGATCCCGACGGCGCGCGCAACATCCTCGAGGAGGTCCTCAACGAGGGCTCGGCCGCGCAGAAGCAGGAAGCCCAGCGGTTGATGGAGTCGCTGCCGGGATAGCCGATGGGCCGCAGGCGCTGAGCGGCGCCCTTCGGTAGGGCCAGGCTCGAGCCGGTGTCGGACACGCGGCTAAGGCGTGCGCCGTGTGGCCCGGGGCGGCAGGCGGGCGGGTGAGGATCGCGGTCGGCATCGAGTACGATGGCAGCGCGTACGCCGGCTGGCAGACGCAGGCATCACTCGCAACTCTCCAGGCACTCATCGAGCGCGCGCTCGCTACCGTCGCCGCGCGGCCGGTGAGCGTGATCAGTGCCGGGCGTACCGACGCCGGCGTGCACGCCTGCGCCCAGGTGGCGCACTTTGACACCGAGGCCGTGCGCCGCGCGCGCAGCTGGGTGCTCGGCGCCAACAGCGAGCTCCCCGTTGACGTCAGCGTGTGCTGGGCGAGAGCGGTACCGGCGCACTTCCATGCGCGCTACTCCGCCGAGGCGCGCACCTACCGCTATCTGATCGCCAACCGTCTGGCGCGGCCGGCGCTCGCCGCCACGCGCGCTGCCTGGGTGCACCGGCCGCTCGACCACGAGCGCATGAACACTGCGGCGCGAGCGCTCGTGGGGGAGCATGACTTCAGCGCGTTTCGCGCCGCCGAGTGTCAGGCGCGCTCGCCGGTGCGGCGCGTCGAGCGCATCAGCGTCGAGCGCCATGGCGAGTGGGTGACCATCGATGCCACCGCCAACGCATTCCTGCATCACATGATGCGCAACATCGCCGGGCTGCTGATTGAGATCGGCAAGGCAGAAGCCCCGGTCGAGCGCGCGGCGCAGGTGCTCGCCGGACGCGATCGCCGCCGCAGTGCCGCCACCGCGGCGGCGGCGGGCCTGTACCTGCTCGCGGTCCGCTACCCGCGGGCCTTTGGTCTGCCGGCGCCGCCGGCATCGGGGGTGTTCCCGGCCTGACGGCCCCGATGGGCTATGATCGGACATCGTTCGAAGCACTGCGGGGTGGAGCGGATGTCCTGGTTCGAGAAGATCATGCCCTCGCGCATCAAGACCGAGCGGCGCACGCGCTCGGTGCCGGAAGGGCTGTGGATCAAGTGTCCGGCGTGCGATGCGGTGCTGTATCGCGCCGAGCTCGAGCGCAACCTGTATGTGTGCCCCAAGTGCAGCCACCACATGCGCGTCGGCGCGCGCGAGCGGCTCGAGCGCTTTCTCGATGCCGGTTCGATCGAGGAGATCGGCGCCACCATCGCACCCGAGGACCCGCTGAAATTCCGCGACAGCAAGCGCTACCGCGATCGCCTGGCGCAGGCGCAGAAGGCGACCGACGAGAACGACGCGCTGGTGGTGCTCGCCGGTACGCTGCATGCACTGCCGATCGTCGCCGCCGCCTTCGAGTTTCAGTTCCTCGGCGGCTCGATGGGCTCGGTGGTCGGCGAGCGCTTCAAGCGCGGCGTCGACTACTGCATCAAGGAGCGCCGCCCGTTGGTGTGCTTCTCCGCCAGCGGCGGTGCCCGCATGCAGGAGGGGCTGTACTCACTGTTGCAGATGGCGAAGACCGCAGCGGCGCTCTCCGGCCTGGCGCAGGCGCATCTGCCGTTCATCTCGGTGCTGACCGATCCCACCACCGGCGGTGTCTCGGCCAGTCTCGCGCTCCTCGGCGACCTGAACCTCGCCGAGCCGCGTGCGCTGATCGGCTTCGCCGGCCCACGCGTCATCCAGCAGACCGTGCGCGAGACGCTGCCCGAGGGCTTCCAGCGCAGCGAGTTCCTGCTCGAGCACGGCGCGATCGACATGATCACCGACCGGCGCGAGATGCGCGACAAGATCGCAGCACTGCTGCGGAGCATGCTCAAGCTGCCGGTGCTCGCGGCCTGAGCGCGCCACGGCGCGCGCGCCACGATGCGTACGCTGGCGCAGTGGCTCGCGCTGCACGAGGCGGTGCACCCGAAGAGCATCGACCTCGGGCTGGTGCGCGTCGGCGCGGTGGCGCGGGCGCTGGGCCTCAGCGAGCCGCCGTTCGCAGTGATCACGGTCGCTGGTACCAACGGCAAGGGCTCGACCGTGGCGCACCTCGAGGCGCTGCTGCGCGCGTGCGGCGCCTCCACCGGGTTGTTCATCTCGCCGCACTTCGTGCGCTACAACGAACGCGTCCGGGTCGACGGCGTCGAGGTCGGCGACGATGAGCTGATCGCCGCGTTCGAGCGCATCGAGGCGGCGCGCGCTGAGATCACGCTGACCTTCTTCGAATACAACACGCTCGCGGCGCTGGCGATCTTTACGCGTCGCCGGGTCGACGTCGGGCTGCTCGAGGTCGGGCTCGGCGGCCGGCTCGATGCCACCAACCTCGTCGATGCCGACGTCGCCGTGCTCGCTTCGGTCGGGTTCGATCACCGAGACTGGCTGGGCGACACTCTCGAGCAGATCGGCACCGAGAAAGCCGGAATCTTCCGTCGCGCCCGACCGGCCGTGCTCGGCACGCCGCAGATGCCGCAGAGCGTGTATGCGGCGATCGCGCTGAGCGGGGCAGTTCCGGTGGTGGCCGAGCGTGACTTCCACTGGCAAGTGCACGCCTCGGGCTGGGACTACCAGGGCCTCGCGCTGAAGCTGCGCGACCTGCCGCCCTCGGCGCTGGCGGGCTCGATCCAATACCGTAACGCTGCCACCGCGATCGCCGCGTTCGAGGCGCTGGAGCGCAGTGGAGACAGCCGTGCCGCCGTCAAGGCGTTGCGCGCGCGGCTGGCGCCGCTCGATGAGCGGCGCGCGGCGCAGGCGCTGACAGGCGTGCGGCTCGCCGGGCGCTTCCAGGTGGTGCCGGGCGAGGTCGAATGGATCCTCGACATCGCCCACAACGAGCCCGCCGCGCGCGTGCTCGCCGCGCAGCTGCGCGAGCGAGCGCTGCCGGCGCGACGCGCCGCATCCGGCACGCCGCAGCGCACGTGGGCGGTCATCGGCGTACTCGCTGACAAGGACGCCGCGGCGATCGCGGCAGCGCTGGCGCCGGTGATCGATCGCTGGATCGTCTGCCCACTGCCCGGTCCGCGAGGGCTGAGCGCCGCGCAGCTCGCGGCGCGTCTGGCGCGCGATCCCGCGACCGTCGAGCTCGCAGAGTCCGTGACCGCCGGCTGCGAAGCCGCGCGCGCCGCGGCGCGCCCCGGTGACCGCGTCGTGGTGTGCGGCTCGCTCTACACGGTGGCGTCGGCGCTGCAGTGGCTTCGGATATACTGAGGCGAGGCCGTCCTGCGCGCGGCGCGCTCCGCCGTCAGGCGTATCGTCGGCCGCGCTTGGGTTTCGCGGTTTTGCCCCCATCCTCGGTGGTCAAGTGAAGTGAAGGAACGGCTGACGGGCGCGATCATCCTCGTGGCCCTGATCGTGCTGCTGGTACCCGAGTTCCTGACCGGGCCGGTCCGCTCCACACCGCGGGCCGCGGCCCTAAGCTCCCAGGCAGGTGAAGCGCCGATGCGCTCCTACACCATCGATCTCGCCGACGAGGGCCACGCGCACGAGGCGACCACGCCCGCGAGCGGCCCGCAGCAGCCGGCACCGCTGCCGTCCGCGGCGCCGGCCGAAACTTCTGCGGCGCAGAACCCGAGCCCACCCGCCGGAGCGGCGGCGCCGGCCGGCGGTGCTGGCCAGCCCGAGCCGCCACTCTCCGCACCATCGCGCCCCGCGGTATCGAGCGCGGGGGCCGCTTCGGCCGGGCGCGCCTCGACGCCCACGAGCACCGCGGCGGCCGCGGGCTCCAGCGCGGTCAAGAGTGCCAGCGCGGGCAGGGGTGCCGCAGCGGGAGGCTCCGCCGCCTGGGTGGTGCAGCTCGGCAGCTTTGCCAGCCGCGCCAACGCCGAGCACCTCGCACAGCAGGTGCGCGCGCAGGGCTTCGAGGTGAACGTCTCGCAGGGCAGCGGCGGGCGACGCTTGTATCGGGTGCGCGTCGGCGCCGCGCAGAGCCGCGCCGGCGCGCTCGAGCTCGCCCACAAGCTGCGCGCGCTCGGCCACAGCGGCACCGTGCTGCCGAAGCAGGGTGGCGCGTGACCCGCTCGACAGGCAACGCGTGCGACGCTCTTGTACAATCCGCGCCGCGCGGGAGGACCGCGGCCACGACGGGCAGCGATGAACTCAACCGATTACGTGGTGATTGCCGCCATCCTCGTCTCGGCGGCGGTCGGTGCAGCGCGCGGCTTCCTGCGCGAAGTGGTGGCTTTCGGCGCCTGGGTGGTGGCGCTGTTTCTCGCCTGGCATTTCTCGGACCTGGTGGCACCGCACCTCGGTGGCTTGCTGGCCACCTCGCAGGTGCAGCCGTGGGCGGCACGGGTCATCATCGTGGCGCTGGTGCTGCTGCTCGGTGCGGCGGTCGGCGCGATTCTCGGTCACTACGTGCGGCTGTCGATTTTCAGCGGCATGGATCGTCTCCTCGGCCTGGTGTTCGGAGTGCTGCGCGGCCTGGTGCTGCTCGGGGTATTCGTGATCCTCGGCCAGCTACTCAAGCTGCAGGACGAGCACTGGTGGCGGCACTCGATGCTGATGCCCTATGGCGAATCGATCGCCAACGGTCTGCGAGCGCTGGTGGGCGAGCAGCGCGTGCCGCACGGGCCCGCCGAGCGGGTGTGAGGGCGGGCTGAGCATGTGCGGCATCGTCGGCATCGTCGGCACGAGCGCGGTGAATCAGCGTCTCTACGATGCGCTCACCGTGCTGCAGCACCGCGGCCAGGACGCCGCCGGCATCGCCACCTTCTCGCACCACGCTGAGCTGTGTGTGCGCAAGGGCAGCGGGCTGGTGCGCGACGTGTTCCAGCAGCACCACATGCTCGAGCTCAAGGGCAACGTTGGCATCGGCCACGTGCGCTATCCGACCGCCGGCTGTGACAGCGCTTCCGAGGCGCAGCCCTTCTACGTCAACGCGCCCTACGGCATCTGCCTCGGCCACAACGGTAACCTCACCAACGCCGCCGAGCTCGCCGAGATCCTGATCCGCGAAGACCGGCGCCATCTCAACACCACCTCCGACTCGGAGGTGCTGCTGAACGTGTTTGCCTCCGAGCTGCAGCGCGTCGGCACCACGCGCATCACCCCGGCAGACGTGTTCGCGGCGCTCGGTGCGGTGTACCGGCGCTGCCGCGGTGGTTATGCGGTGGTCGCCATGATCATCGGCCACGGCATCCTCGGCTTTCGCGACCCGAACGGCATACGTCCGCTCGCGCTCGGCGAGCGGCGCACGCCACGCGGCACCGAGTGGATGCTGGCTTCCGAGAGCGTCGCTCTCGATGCGCTGTCGTTCCGCTTCGTGCGCGATGTCGCTCCCGGAGAGGCGGTGTTCATCGATGAGCAGGGGCGCCTTCATACCCAGCAGTGCGTAGCGACCGGACACCACACGCCCTGCATCTTCGAGTACGTGTACTTCGCCCGCCCCGACTCGAAGATCGACAACATCTCCGTCTACCGCGCCCGCATGCGCATGGGCGACCGCCTGGCCGACAGGCTGCTGCGCGAGCGCCCCAACCACGACATCGACGTCGTCATACCGATCCCCGACACCAGCCGCACCAGCGCGCTGCAGCTGGCGCAGCGGCTCGGCGTCAAGTACCGCGAGGGCTTCATCAAGAACCGCTACATCGGCCGCACCTTCATCATGCCCGGCCAGGAGGAGCGCGAGCGCTCGGTGAGCCGCAAGCTGAACGCCATCGACCTGGAGTTCCGCGGCAAGACGGTGCTGCTGGTGGACGACTCGATCGTGCGCGGCACCACCTCGGCGCAGATCATCGAGCTGGCGCGCGAGGCGGGCGCGCGCAAGGTTTACTTCGCTTCCGCCGCGCCGCCGGTGCGCTTTCCGAACGTCTACGGCATCGACATGCCGGCGGCCAACGAGCTGGTGGCGAGCGGGCGCAGCGTCGAGGAGGTGCGCCGGCTGATCGGCGCGGACTGGCTCGTGTACCAGGACCTCGACGATCTGATCGCCGCCTGCAAGCACGAGGACGCGCGCATCGAGGAATTCGACACCTCGTGCTTCTCCGGCGTCTACGTCACCGGCGATGTCACGCCGGAATATCTCGAGCGACTGCAGCTCGAACGCTCGGACGCCGCCCGGCTTGCCGCGCGCGCGCGGCGCGACAAGCTCAAGGTCGTGCACCGCAGCTGACCGCACCCCTGTGAACGGGGAGACGAGCGACCCGCGCCGCGAGCTGCTGCTCGGCCTGCTGCAGGTCGCGCTGGCCCGCGTCGACGGACGCCGCTGTGTTCGCGCGGCGCTCGCCGCCACCCCGGCCCCCGCTACCGGGCGCATTCGTGTGGCCGCGGTCGGCAAAGCGGCGATCGCGATGGCGCTCGGTGCGCACGATGCGCTCGGCGGTGCGATCGAGCAGACACTGGTGATCAGCCGCGACGCCGCTGGCGCAGACGAGCTCACCCGCCGCACGCCGGCGGAGGTGCACTTGAGCGCCCACCCCCTGCCGGACGAGCGCTCGCTCGCGGCCGGCAGGCGCCTCATGGCCTGGGTGGATGAGCTGCCGCCGCAGGTGCTGCCGCTGTTCCTCATCTCCGGCGGCTCCTCGGCGCTGGTCGAGGTTCCGGAGCAGGGCGCCTCGCTCGCCGACCTCGAAGCGCTCACCCGCGAGTCCTTCGTGCGCGGCATGCCAATCGGCGAGCTCAACGCGCGCCGCGCGGCGCTCTCGCGCATCAAAGGCGGGCGCCTCGCCGCCCGCCTCGGCGGCCGAGCGGGCCGGGCGCTGTTCGTCTCCGACGTGCCCGAGGACGACCCGCGGGTGATCGGCTCGGGACTGATGGGCCCCGCCGTCGGCGCGGCCGACCGCATCGAGCGCACCGTGGTGGCGAGCATCGATCACGCCGTGGCGGCGGTCGCGGCCAGCGCCGCAGACCTCGGCCTGCGGGCGCAGTCCGCACCGCGGCGCTTCGCGGACGAGGCGACGCGGCTCGCGGCCCGCTTCGCGCACGAGCTCAGTCTGTCGCCGGCGCAGCTGCTGGTGTGGGGCGGGGAATCGACGGTGCAGCTGCCGCCGCATCCGGGCCAGGGAGGCCGTAACCAACACCTGGCACTCGCCGCTGCGCGGCTGATCGCCGGTCACGCCGAGCTGGCGCTGCTCGCCGCGGGCACCGACGGCAGCGATGGCGTCACCGCCGATGCCGGTGCACTGGTCGACGCGGAGACCTGCGCACGGCTGGCGCTGGCCGGCCTCGATGCTGACCAGTGCCTGCGTGGCGCCGACTCCGCACGCGCGCTCGAGGCGAGCGGCGATCTGGTACACACCGGGCCGACCGGCACCAATGTCGGCGACCTGGTCATTGGACTTAAGCTGCCGGCCGAGGAAGCGCAGCTGATTGCAGAGCGCCATGGCGGCCTGCGGCCGCGCGTGCTGTAATCGCTCCGGCCATGCGCCTGCTGCTGATAGAAGAAGACGCGCACCGCTGCGCGCACATCCGCCAGCACCTCGCGGCCTTGCGCCCGCAGGCGCAGCTGGTGGTTCACCGGCCGGTGGCGCAGGGTGCGCTCGCCGGCGAGTTCCTGGCCCAGGGCTTCGATGCGGTGCTGCTCGCCGACGAGTGGCCCGGAGGGCGCGGCCTCAACTGGGCGCGCGAGCTCGCCGGCCGCGCGGGCTTTGCGCCGATCGTGCTGCTGTGTCAGGGGAGCGATGCCAGCGTCGCGCGCGAGGCGGATGCCCTCGGCGCGTTCACGCTGCGTCACGAGGATCTCGGGCGCGAGGCGTTCGCGCACGTGCTGGCCGCGGCGGAGCGGCGCCAGGCACACGCGCGTGCCATCTGGCGCAGCAGCCGCGCCGGCCGCGACACCCAGCGCTTCGGTGATGCCTTCGTGCGCGGCTACCGTTGCATCCGCCACCTTTCCTCGGGCGCGACCACCGACCTGTATGTCGCCGAGAGCGAGCGCGCCGGCGCGCTGGTGGCGCTGAAAGTGGCCCGCGACCGCCAGGATGAGCACCAGCCGGTGGATGCCTTCCGCCGCTTCCTGCAGGAGTACGAGATCGCCCAGCGCATCGACAGCCCGGCGGTGGTGCGCTTCTACGACCTCGGCGTGAGTGATGAGCATGCCTGGCTGGTGATGGAGTATTTCGCGCTCGGCGACCTGCGGCGGCGCATCCGCCGCGGGGTGAGCCCGCGTGAGGCGCTGCGCTTCGCGGTGGCGATCGCCCGGGCGCTCGCCGCGGTGCACGCAGCCGGCGTGTTGCATCGCGACCTCAAGCCCGGCAACGTCATGCTGCGCGAGGACGGCAGCATCGCGCTGATCGATTTCGGATTGTCGAAGGACGCGGCCCTGGCGCTCGACATCACCGGCACCGGCACCATTTTCGGCACGCCGCACTACATGAGCCCGGAGCAGGGTCACGCGGAAGCCCTCGATGCGCGCAGCGACCTCTACAGCCTCGGCGTGATCCTGTTCGAGATGCTGACGGGCGAGAAGCCCTACCGCGCGGACAATCCGATGGCGATCGTCTACAAGCACCGCAAGGAACCGCTACCGCAGCTGCCGACGCAGCTCGCGGAGGTGCAGCCGGTACTCGAGCGGCTGTTGGCGAAGCTGCCGGCTGAGCGCTACGGTGACGCGAACGAGGCGGCGCAGGCGCTCGAGGCGACGCTCGCCCGCTGGCTGGCGCGCGGCCGCCAGCCGTGAGCGCCGCGCGCGGCGAGGCCGTGTGCGATGCGCCCGGCGCCGCCGACGTGACCGACCCGACGCACCTCGAGGGCGCGATCCTGCTCGCGCCGACGCCACCGAGATGGGTCGAAGCGGCGCTGCGCGAGCT